>Ga0207419_1000141_pt1 | contig 57135 bp, 41 predicted proteins | sample ElkSloMetagenome_4_FD_184723 | JGI IMG/M metagenome (GOLD analysis project Ga0207419, IMG submission 184723) | Hot spring microbial communities from Elkhorn Slough, Monterey Bay, USA - MD2A (version 2) | ecosystem: Environmental > Aquatic > Marine > Intertidal zone > Estuary: Microbial mat ...
AACCGCAACAGATAGTTTCAGCTATACGATTAACGATGGTCAAGGGGGAACCGACACAGCTACCGTTAACCTGACTATCAACGGAGTTAGTCCAGCCACCCAACCTCCCGACGACAATTCCAACTCTGTTCGGATTGAAGCTGAAAATGCAACAACATTAACGAATTACACTATCCAACAACCTCTTGGGGACTTTGCTTCTGGAGATCAATTCATTCGACTAAGCGAGTTAACTGGAGAGGCAGAATTTGTCCTCGATAATCTTGAATCCGGTAAGTATGAAGTTAAAGTTGGCTTCTACGATGAAAATGATGGAGAAGCGCAACTATCTGTTAAATTGGGAGACACCGTTTTAGATACATGGACACTTGACCAAGATCTAGGTGCGAGTCAACCCAACGCCACAAGTTTTGTAGAACGAACAGTTTCAACTGACTTAAATATCACAGCCGGAGATCAATTGTCGATTAGTGGAATTGCGAATTTAGCAGAACTTGCAGCCATTGATTATCTGGAATTTACTCCAGTCGAAGCTTTACCAGAACCGGAACCCACACCCGGACAAAGCCAAAGTTATGCGAACGCGGAACAAGGTATCTTTGCCAACCTTGAAGAAGGAGTGGGTTTTGTTCCAGACAAAGCGCTCGATAAACCCTTAAAAATCATGCCTTTAGGTGACTCTATTACCCAAGGGGTTGACGGAAGACAAGGAAGCACAGGGGTCACACCGGAAGCCGAACAAGGAGGATATCGGACTCTACTGTGGAACAAGCTACAAAATTTGGGTGTAGACGTTGACTTTGTGGGTTCTAAATCCAACGGGCCGGCTGAACTGGGTGATACTGACAATCAAGGACATCCCGGCTGGAACACCGTTCAACTGAGGCTGGGAGCTGACAGAGGTGGCTACACACAACAGACCAGTGGGGTACAAGTTTGGCTCACCGAAAATCCCGCCGATGTGGTGTTACTGATGGCTGGAACCAACGATACCAGTAGCAACAAAGAAAATAGCGCCAAAATCTATGACAATTCCAGAAAGTTAGTCAATCAAATTAACGACCTCACAGATAATGACCCCAGTTACAACAACGGGGAAGGTGCGAAATTAATCCTGGCGACGATTCCTCCAATTAACCCCGACCGACAGAATCCCATTCGTGCTGAGAATGCTGTACAGTTCAATCAACTAATTCGGGAAAATGTTGTGGGTAATCCCAGTTACAATCCCGATGACGATTTGAGCGATCTCGAAATTGATGGTTTGGTTGATATCGAAAGCATCTTAACCTTAGACGATTTAGCCGACCCAGCAACCACTGGAGATAACGGTATGCACCCTTCCCAAGCGGGTTACGATAAGATGGCGAAAGCCTGGTTTGAAGGATTGCTAGATTCTCAGGGTAGCCGCGATGACCTCAGCCAAGTCGATAACCTCATCGGATCAAACTTTGATGATGTTCTGGCTGGAAACGCTGCTAACAACCGCATTCAGGGTGGTAATGGTAACGATAAATTGACGGGTAAAGGTGGCGGAGATACTTTCGTTTACCAGCAACCCACAGAAGGTAGTGACATCATTACAGACTTTGATGCAACAGAAGGCGACCAGTTCGAGGTTTCTGCATCTGGCTTTGGCGGTGGCTTAACGGTTGGAACACTAGCCTCAGATCAGTTTGTTCTGGGAACTGAAGCGGCAGATAGTAATGATCGCTTCTTGTATGATACGGCAAGCGGCAATTTGTTCTTTGATGTTGATGGTATCGGTTCTCAGACTTCTACATTGTTAGCGACTCTTGATGGAAATCCCACTCTCAGCGCTAATGAATTCTCTATTGTTGCCTAACTGAGAATCTAATTTTAATTCATAAATAAGTCGGGAGTAATCGCTCACTCCCGACTTTCTTTGATCTTGAGATCTTTAATGAATTAACCCTTTAACACCGTTGCAATACCACGACTGAACGTTCAGTAACAGGTACAGGTTTATCTTCTGTATAGAAAACCCAATCGGTGACAAAAGACGGCTCTTTCGTATCAATCACCACCCGCCATTTGCGATCGCGTACACCTTCGGGTAAATCAAACTCAATCATCTCATAGTGAGCATTAAAAAAGAGCATAAAACTCTCATCCATCACTCGCTCACCTTTATAGCCAACTTCAGGAATTTCTTGCCCATTGAGAAAAACAGCGATCGCTTTTGCAAACCCCATACTCCACTGTTCTTCTGTCATTTGACCACCATCTGAATTGTACCAGCCAATATCACTCACGGCTGATCCATGAATTGCCTGTCCTTGGAACCAACGGCGACGACGAAACACCGGATGACGACGACGGAAATGAATCAATTGACGGGCAAAATCCAATAAATCTGCATTACTATTTTGCAAATTCCAATCCAACCAAGATAATTCATTATCCTGACAATAAGCATTATTATTTCCGTCTTGAGTACGTCCCAATTCATCGCCACTGACTAACATCGGCACCCCTTGAGATAACATGAGTGTTACTAAGAAATTCCGGCGTTGACGGTTGCGTAATGCCAAAATATCGGGGTCATCAGTTTCGCCTTCTTCCCCACAATTCCAAGAACGATTATGGCTTTCCCCGTCTTGGTTTTCCTCACAATTAGCTTCGTTATGTTTCTCGTTGTAACTGACTAAATCATTTAAGGTTAACCCATCGTGAGCGGTGATAAAATTAATACTGGCATGGGGTTGACGGCCGTTATCTTCATACAAGTCCGAACTTCCGGTAAACCGATAGGCAAATTCAGCCAGTAAACTATCTTCACCCCGCCAAAAGTCGCGAACAGTATCGCGATATTTTCCATTCCATTCTGACCACAATAACGGGAATTTTCCAACCTGATAACCGCCTTCTCCCACATCCCAAGGTTCAGCAATTAACTTCACATTAGATAACACCGGATCTTGGTGAATAATATTAAAAAATGCCGCCAAACTATTGACTTCATACAATTCTCGCGCTAACGCTGAAGCCAAGTCAAACCGGAAACCGTCAACGTGCATTTCTAGCACCCAATAGCGTAAGCTATCCATAATCAGCCTCAACACTTGCGGATGACAAACGTTGAGAGAGTTTCCGCATCCGGTAAAATCCATGTAGTAGCGGGGATCATCTTCGACCAAACGATAATAAACCGCATTATCAATCCCTCGTAATGATAACGTCGGCCCCATGTGGTTGCCTTCTCCTGTATGGTTATAAACGACGTCTAAAATGACTTCAATCCCACCCGCGTGCAGTGCTTTTACCATTTCCTTAAATTCTTGCACTTGTTGTCCAGGCGTTTTATCGGCACTGTAGGTTTGATGGGGGGCTAGATAAGCAATAGAATCATAACCCCAATAATTTTTCAAGCCGTTTTCAAGTAGATGTCCGGGTTGAGAGAGAAAATGATGCACAGGCATTAACTCAACTGCGGTAACGCCTAAAGACTGGAGATAGGCAATGGCTGCCGGATGTCCAAGTCCCCCGTAGGTTCCTCGAAGTTCGGGGGGAATGTCAGGATGCACCTTCGTAAATCCCTTGACGTGCATCTCATATATAATAGTGTCGTGTTCGGGAATGCGGAGAAGTTGATCGTTTTCCCAATCAAAGGTTTCATCAATGACAACGGCTTTGGGGACCAGATGAGCGTCATCGAGTTCAGAAAAGGATAAGTCTTGGTCTTCACCATCCCAACGATAGCCAAAGATTTCTTCTCCGTACTGAATTTCACTGTCTAAGGCTTTGGCATAGGGGTCAATGAGGAGTTTATTGGGATTAAAACGATGACCTTCTGCGGGCGAATAGGGGCCGTGTACGCGGAACCCGTAGCGTTGACCGGGGCTAATGCCGGGGATGTATCCGTGCCAGATAAAGTTTTTGACTTCGGTTAGCCAAAGTCGGGTTTCCTGGTCTTCACTATCAAATAAACAGAGTTCAACGGCGGTTGCATTTTCGCTGTAGAGTGCAAAGTTTGTTCCTTTACCATCCCAGACTGCGCCTAGAGGATAAGGTTGACCGGGCCAGACAGGTAAATACATACAAACACATCCTATTACAATTTGGGGTCGGAACAGCCCGAAGGCGAGACTAACCGGGAGTCAACGGCTTCGAGATTCTGTCCGGGCTGAGTCAGGTTTCAGCATGACCTTAGTATTAAAACAATATTAACGAAACAAAGTCCGGTCAGACGGTTAGTTAAAATCTTTCTATCCATTGATGATCTACTTTGGCGATCGCTCCTCCTGGAAATGGATCGGTTTGTGAACGGTTCGGGGCTGAGATTAATGCAGTGAGTTTCTCGATGTGTTCAAAACTGGGCGATGTGGGAAGAATTTGTTGCAGCCAACGACGCATAACTCGACGTTGCAACGCCAGTGGAGCTTGACGTAATATCAGGCGATTGATTTTTAAACCGCTAGATTCGGGTTCGGTTGAGACAGCTTGTTGATAAAGTTGTTCGGTGGTTTGTTCTAAGTAGTCTACTTCGGCTTGCAACAGTTCGGCGGTTTGGGCTAAAGCTTGTTCGGTTTGCGGGTTAAAATGAGTTTGTAAGTAGGGAATTAACTCTGTGCGAATACGGTTGCGAGCATAGCTTAAGTCTTCGTTGGTGCTGTCTTCCCAAATTTTTAACTGTTGATCTTGACAAAATTGACCCGTTTGCGATCGCAGAATTTCTAACATTGGTCGCACTAACCCAATATTATGATTAGTATTATTTACATTCGCTGCAATATCTATTGGACGTTTCCAGGTTAAAGCTTGTAACCCATCGGAGCCACTCCCCCGAATTAAATTATACAATAACGTTTCAGCACGATCGCTTTTGGTATGACCAGTCACAACATAGTCATAATTGTGAGTTAGAGCAATTTCAGACAACACTTGATAACGCCAGTGACGAGCATCGGCTTCAGTTTTTGGGATTTGTTGAGCCGTTTGACGGTAAAATGACAGTTGCCAAGATTGTGCGAGTTGTTCGATATAGTCAGCATTTGCACCTGAGTCAGAGCGCCAACGATGATCACAATGAGCAATTGCCAAGTCCCAACCCCATTTCGGCTGTAAGTCTAGGAGGAGTTTGATTAAACTCATCGAGTCTTGTCCACCGGATACCGCCACCAAAAGCCGTTGCTGTAAAGGTAAAAGTTGACGCACTTTTAAAGTTCGATGCAGTTGAGCATGGAGGGGTGTCCAGGAAGCAGAATTCATCATTGAATTGAGTAACAACTCTTGAAATTGAGGAAAAAGTCGGCGCAAAATCTTTGACAGAGAAAGGAGTCGCCGATAGTGGAGACAAAAATTACCAATTCTGGCTCAATTCTAGTTTACTCTTTCCTGATTTTAAATTAAAATGTCAACGCTCTATACAGAAATTGAAATTAATGCGTCTAAACAGCAAGTTTGGCGGGTGCTTGATCAGAAAGAAGAGTGGCGGAACTGGAATAGTTTTTTATTTGACCGTGATTCTAGTTTACCGTTTCAGGTGAATCAAATGGTACGGTTGTCGGTATGGCGCAGTCCCGCCGATCAAGATACAGAGTTTCAAGCCATTGTTAAAGTTGTACAACCGGGAGTGTGTTTAAGTTGGGTTTCTGAAATTCCCGGTTTTCGGGGAGAATATTGGTTTGAGTTGCAAGATATTGGAGTTAATCGGACAAAATATATTCATCGAGAAGAATTTTCGGGATGGTTATCGCGGATCTTTTTACCGTTTATTCGTGAAGATGAAAAGCGGGGAATGGAACGGATGGCGCGAGAGTTGAAACGATATATCGAAAAGTTTTAAGTTATGTAAAGTAGTCTCAGAGTAGAGATTTAATTTTTTTTGGAGTCAAGTAGATTATTAACTTTTAATAAGATGACTGGTGATGTCCGCATCTGAGAAAAATACAGGTTAGGAGTCTCTTTATTGATTGATCGGGTAGAGAAATTGCGTAGAGTTACGGATGGACAAACGACGCTAAAATACATTACCTTTACCGAAGCTTTACATAAATCCCTGTAATTTTCTCTAAGGTTTTACAGAACTACCCTTACTTTTTCGGAGTAGAGAGGATACTATTAAATATAGCAACGGCTAAGACATGATTGTTCAAAACAAGGGTGTTTTTTACTGGAATTTTCAATTCTCACACTTGATCCAATAGTATTATTGATTGACATCTCAAGCTTAATATATTGGTGAAGTAATGGCTGAGATATATTCCACAAAAACCCGATAAGTCGGATGAATTCTGCTCAAATTATTCTGCAATAACAATATATTTTAGAGGGATAATAATGGTACTCACTCGCGACATTAACTCAAAGCAAACCAGCGTTGTTAAGCATCAGATCAAAAGCTTTCGCCCAAATCAAAACCCAAATGAAAATGATGCTAACGGTTTAAATATCTTATTTTTAGCACCTCATCCTTTTTATCAAGATCGAGGAACCCCAATTGATGATTGTTTATTCTTAAGAGTTTTATCAGAAAAAAACTATAAAGTTGATGTTATCGCTTTTCCGGAAGGACGAGATATTGAACTCGACAATGTGACGATTCACAGAACACTAAAAGTTCCTTTTGTTGAAGGTGTTCGTCCCGGATTTTCGTGGAAGAAATTAGTCTACGACATCTTAATGGTTTTTAAGGTGATGCAGATGGTGTCAACCCGCAAATATGATCTCATTCAAGCCGTTGAAGAATCAGTTTTTATCGCCTTATTGATGAAGGTCATGTTAGGAATTCCCTATGTTTATGACATGGATTCCTCCATTGCTCAACAAATGGTCGAACAAATGCCTTGGCTCAAACCCTTAGCTGGAGTATTTAACTGGTTTGAGAAAATCGCCGTTCAAAATGCAAAATCAGTGCTTCCTGTCTGTCATGCAATTGCAGATGATATCGCTGATTACAAACCCGAAAATATTACCATACTTCCCGATATCTCGCTGTTAGAAGACTCCACTGATGAAGTCAACGAAGACATCCGCAAAGACCTGGGTATCCAAAATCAAGTCCTGATGTATGTGGGGAACTTAGAAGGATATCAAGGGATTGATTTGTTACTCGAAAGTTTTGCGCTCACCTTAAAATCTACCGATCAAGTAGACTTAGTAATTATTGGTGGAGATGAAGCGGGAATTGAAAAATATCAAGCCAAATCTGCTCAACTGGGAATTCAGCACAAAGTTCATTTTCTCGGTCAACGACCCGCTCAACACCTCAGTGCTTATCTTTCCCAAGCTGATATTTTAGTCTCTCCTCGGACGAAGGGTATTAATACCCCGATGAAAGTTTACTCCTACCTAGATAGTGGGAAAGCGGTTTTAGCAACTGACTTGTTAACTCATACCCAAGTTTTAACACCCGAAATCTCCAAGCTGGCTCAACCTGTACCCGAAGACTTTTCTCAGGCTATGATTGAGCTAATCAATAATCCTAGCTTGTGTTCACAACTCGGAAACGCTGGACAAGAAATGATTCAAGAGAAACACAGTTACAGTGCTTTTAGCAAAACAGTTAACGGTCTCTATCGTTGGTTACAGTGTGAAATATTTCCGACTCAAATTCAAGCTGGATTAGAATAAACAATCCATAAACAGTGATGAAAAGAAACCTTGCGACCTTAACCCAAAACATCTACGATGTCCTAATTATTGGTGGAGGAATTTACGGAGCAAGTGTCGCCTGGGAAGCCAGTTCACGGGGTTTAAGCGTTGCTTTAGTCGAACAATCTGACTTTGGTGGCGCTACCTCAGCCAACAGTTTAAAGACCATTCACGGGGGATTGCGATACCTACAAACTGCGGATTTGAAACGGATGCGAGAGTCCATTTCTGAACGCACAAATTTAATGGGAATCGCTCCCCATTTGGTTCATCCTCTCCCGGTTTTAATTCCCACCTACGGACATACAACGAAGGGAAAAGAAGCTCTTTCTATCGCCCTCAAACTCAATGATTTAGTTAGCTTTGATCGCAATCGACTCCCAGACAAACAAAAACATCTTCCCCAAGGTCGGGTCGTTTCTAAAACCGAATGTCAACAATTAATTCCCGGTTTAACGATTGAGGGATTAACGGGAGGAGCGGTTTTTCACGATGCTCAAGTCTACAATTCTGAACGACTAACTCTGGCTTTTTTACATTCGGCTGTGGAAGCGGGTGCAGAGATTTCTAACTATACCAAAGTTACCGGATTTTTACAACAGCAAAATCGAATTACTGGTGTAATAGCTACAGATGTTTTAACTGGGAATTCGGTTGAGATTAAGGCCAAAACTGTGATCAATACCAGTGGGCCTTGGGTTAATCATGTTTTAGGTTTAGTCAAACCGCAACCTCCTCAACATCAAATGCGTCTGGCACAAGCGATGAACCTGATTACTCGTCCTCTGTTTGATCATTATGCCGTCGGTTTACCCGGTGATGGACGCTTCTGGTTTGTCTCTCCCTGGCGAGGAAAATCAATGATTGGGACATGGCAAGGAATCGAGTCTCAAAACCCTGATGAATTTCAGATTTCAGAAGAATCTATTCAAGGGTTTATCAATCAAATTAACGAAGCTTATCCCCCCGCTCAACTGACCCGAGAAGATGTCTTATTTGTACATCAAGGCCAGCTTCCTTGCAAGGAAATCGACCCGAAAACAGGCGAACCTGTGATGCTTAAACAGTATCAAATTCGTGATTTTACCGCAGAAGGACTTCCCGGATTAATCTCGGTGGTTGGAGTGAAATATACAACCGCTCGTGATGTTGCTCAAAAAACCCTCGACCAAGTGTTTAAATCTTGGGGACAAAAATCACCTCCGTCTGTATCCGCAAATACTCCCCTTTACGGTGGACAAATTGCTGACTTTTCTGCCTTTTTACAAGGGGAAATCACAACGAAACAGTCAGAAGGATTTACAGCGGAGACGATTCGCAGCTTAGTCTACAACTACGGATCTGTTTATCAAGATGTGTTAGGCTATTTGAAGCAATTACCTCAACCCAGTTCATCAGATGATGCGGTTCTCAAGGCGCAAGTCTTGTATGCTGTTAATGATGAAATGGCACAAACGCTCAGTGATGTTGTGTTTCGGCGAACAGAACTGGGGAGTGCAGGTGAATTAGACGAGAATTCTGTACAGTTATGTGCGGAAATAATGGGTGATCTCTTGAGTTGGAGTTCGACTAAAATACAGCAAGAACTGCAACAAGTAAGAAATATTAGTAAGCATCATACTCCTGTTTTATCTGGTGTTTAAAAAAAGCAGACTAAATTTGAATTATGCCTTCTCCTATCGCTCACGCTGTTTCTGGATACGTTTTATCTGAGATATTTCCCCTAAAGTCACGCTCAAGAAATCAAGAAAAGCGGTATCATTGGCATCGTTTTAGTGCAGTTTTTATTGCGATCGCGGCTGACTTTGATTTTATTCCGCAATTGCTGACGGGAGAACGATTTCATCGAGGGTTAACCCATACCCTAATTTTTGCAGTCGGTTTGAGTCTAATTATCGGTTTATTGGGACATTGGTTAGGAAAGTTATCCGCCCAAAAATTGATGGGGTGGATATTGATCCTGTATGGTACGCATTTACTCTTGGATATTTTTACCGCAGGTGGGTTAGGTGTACAACTGTTATCACCGTTTTCAGAGGTTTATATTCAATCTTCTTTACCCCTTTTTCCTCCCGTGCATCATTCGAGAGGATTATTTGATCTCAGGCATTTAATTTTCGTGGCTTGGGAGTTAGGTTACTCCGCAATCATTCTCACCGGATTATGGTTTTGGAAACAAACCCAATCTCAAAAATTTGTAGAGTAAAATAAAATAGAAGGGTAAAACCTGCGATCGCTAGCTCAACTTGAACATTTTGAATTGTCAGCCCTAATAATGATGACTTCCCTTTTAGCCAAATCTATTGATTCTGCTCATCCTTTAATTCTAGCAGATGCTCATGTTCATATTTATAACTGTTTTTCCCTTGAACAGTTTCTCAATTCAGCCTTTAATAATTTTCAAAAAACGGTTGCTAAACTTCCTCATCAAATCCCCTCTTATTCTCTTTTGTTTTTAACAGAAACGAGCGAAAATAATTGGTTTAAAACTTTAGTTGAATATGCAGAAAAACAACAAAAAGTTGAAGACTGGAACTTTTATAAAACATCAGAAACAGAATCCATTTACGCTGAAAATTCCCAAAGTCAAGGGATGTATTTAATTGCCGGACGTCAAATTATAACCTCAGAAAACTTAGAAGTTTTAGCCTTAATCACCGAGCAAACGTTTTCTGATGGTTCTCCCCTTCAAGATACCATTCAGACCGTGCGAGATGCAGGCGGTTTACCGATACTCCCGTGGGGATTTGGAAAATGGCTAGGACGACGAGGAAAAGTATTAAATAACCTATTAAATTCCGATGATTCTTCTCCCTTATTTCTAGGGGATAATGGCGGACGTCCTATATTTTGGCGACGACCCAGTTATTTCCAACTCGCAGAAGACAAAGGATTAAGAGTTTTACCCGGAAGTGATCCGCTTCCCATTGCATCCGAATCAACTCGACCCGGAAGTTTTGGATTTCAAGTTCGGGGTTCATTTAATAAACAAGAACCCGGAAAAAGTATGAAAGAAGTTTTACTCCGTCCTGAAACTGTATTGCATCCTTATGGATCTTTACAAACCCCTTGGAATTTTATTCGTAATCAAGTCACACTTCGCTATCAAAATCAAGAATAGAGGTGCGAATGTTCACAGAAGCTGAGTCAAATCATGAAAACAGAATCGTGAGTTCTGATTTTCCAGAAACCGCAGATATTGAAACCGCCTCACTAGGGTATGCTTCGCGGTTTTCAGGAGCAGTTGGAACTTGGATGCTGAATGTTCAAACCGAAGTCACCCTACAAATGCTGAAAGACTATCCCCAGGCGACTGTACTTGATGTCGGAGGCGGACATGGACAAATTACAGCTCCTTTGATTGCCAATGGTTATCAAGTCACGGTTTTAGGAAGTTCTGAGGTTTGTCGAGCCAGAATTCAGCATTGGCTAAACAGTAATCACTGTTGTTTTCAAGTGGGTAATGTTCTTGATTTACCCTACCCAGACAACACATTTGATGTGGTGATTAGTTATCGCTTTCTCGCTCATATTACCCAAGATAAAAAATTTTTAAGTGAACTCGCCAGAGTTGCTAAAAAAGCAGTCATTATCGACTATCCGACGGTTCAGAGTGTTAATGCGATTGCTCCCTATTTGTTTCAATTCAAGAAACGTTTTGAAGGGAATACACGCCGATTTATTTGTTACAAAGAAGCTGAACTTCAAGCTTATTTAAAAAGCCTCGGACTTCGACTGGCTGAACGCTATCCGCAATTTTTATTTCCGATGGTTTTACACCGAATGCTGAAGTCACCGAGTTTTTCCTCGACTTTAGAACAGTCTGTGCGATCGCTCAAATTAACCCATTTCTTCGGATCTCCTGTGATTGCAAAATTCACAAAAGGTTAAAATTGATTGACGACCTAAATTTTCATCCCATTCATTGAGGTTACAATGGAAGACTCTATCTATCAACTGCCCCCCGGTTCTCGTGCATTGGTCACAGGTGCAACAGGTTTCACCGGGTCGCTATTGGTGCGAAAGCTCGTCCAACAAGGGGTAGAAGTCGTGGCGATTGCTCGTCCGACTTCCAATTTAGAACCCTTTGAAGGACTCAATATTGAATGGCTTCGCGGCGATGTTTTTGATGAAAACTTAATTAACAAAGCGATCCAAGGGGTGAACTATATTTTCCACATGGTTACACCCTTTCGCGATCCTAAACTCAAAGATATTGGGTATTTTAATGTTCATGTGTTGAGTACCCAACTCTTAGCTAAAGCCGCCTTAAAAGAACCGAACTTTAAGCGATTTGTTCATGTTTCAACCATTGGCGTTCATGGTCATATTGAAAATCCCCCTGCTGATGAAACCTACCGCATGAAACCCGGTGATATTTATCAAGAAACAAAGGTTGAAGCTGAACTTTGGATTCGCGATTTTGCTCCCAAAGAAGGACTTTCTTTTACCGTTGTCCGACCGGCTGGAATTTACGGCCCAGGTGACAAACGACTGCTGAAAATTTTCCAGATGGTGAATAAGAAATGGGTGCCAGTCATTGGAGATGGGAGCAACCTTTATCACTTCATTCATGTGGATGATTTAACGAACTTTATGATTTGTGCGGCGACTCATCCCAAAGCAGAAGGAGAAGTGTTTATTTGTGGCAGTCCCGAGGCGATGACCTTTGAGAAAATGATTTCAATTATTGGGGATGTTTACGGTGTGAAAGCTCAATTTTTACGCCTTCCTGCTGCTCCCTTATTTGCTTTAGGCTATGTGTTTGAAATTCTTTGTAAACCTTTAGGAATTCAACCCCCAATTTACAGAAGACGAGTGGCATTTTACACCAAAGATCGTTCTTTTAATACCTCAAAAATGAGAAATATTTTAGGTTTTAATACCGCTCATTCTGATGTAGAGGGTATCAAAGAAACGGCTAAATGGTATGCCGATAAAGAATGGGTTTCATTAAAAAAAGCTTGATTTTAACTCACAAAAATAGGGAGCAGTCAGATTGATGGTCGCACCAGACGAAAGAATAAAAATATCCAAAGTTGCCTTAACAGAACAACTCAATCAAGAAAAGTCTTCGCTGTTAAAAAAATACCAACAAAAGGCGTTAGGAGATGAGCGATTTCTGCCTTTTTTACGCTATGAACTCGTAAATTTGTTGTTTGGAGATGTTTCGGGAACGTTGGGTTATGCGTTGAGAAAGTTAACCTATCCGAGCTTATTTAAACAAGTTGGAAAAGGAGCGATTTTTGGGAAGGGAATTGTTTTGCGTCATCCCGGAAAGATTACCCTTGGCGATCGCGTTGCGATCGATGACTATAGTATGATTGATGGCAGTGGCGGCGGAGATCAAGGCTTGATTTTAGGGAATGATGTGATGATTTCTAGAAATTGTGTCATTCAAGCTAAAACAGGGCCGTTAAAGATTGGAAATCGCGCAGATATTGGCTGTAGTACGATTATTTCTGCAATTTCTGGAATTAGCATCGGAGACTCGGTATTAATTGCTGGAAACTGTTATATCGGTGGTGGACGTTATATTTCTGACCGTTTAGACATTCCGTTAATGGATCAAGGTTTGTTTTCAAAAGGAACTGTTGAAATTGGCGATGATGTTTGGTTAGGCGCCGGTGCAACCGTCTTAGATGGTGTTAAAATCGGTAAAGGGTGTATTGTGGGAGCGGGTGCCGTTGTTACGAAGAATCTACCTGATTATTCTGTTGCTGTCGGAGTTCCGGCTAAAGTTGTTCAAAATCGTCAAGATACTGGTCGCAGTTGATACTTTCTGTGCAGAAAATACTGACAGAGAGAGACGGTTAAAATCACCAAATATTCGTTTTTAGTTTGGAGTAAGCTGAGTTGCAGTTTACTTCATTTTTGGCAAGCTTTTTACCCGATTTAGAATTGAAGGAGAGCAAATTGTATGGGATCAATTTTAGAAAAAGTTTCCAAAGGGTTTCGAGAAGTTCCCATTGAACTTGAACGTTTTTTAAAGAAAAAATATCCTGCTTTTGTGACGGATGGAAACTTAGATAAACTCCAGGATGAAGTTCCGGTCTTTATGTTTCATACCGTTAACTCAGCAACTCTCCAAAGCCAGTTAGAGTTTCTCAAAACCAATGGCTATCGGACGCTGAATTTAGAAACGTTTATGGCGTTTATCAAAGGAGAAATTACCCTTACAGAACCTTCTGTTTTGTTGACTTTTGATGATGGCGAAAAAAGTTGGTATGATGTTGCTTATCCCCTCCTCAAACGCTATGGGTTTAATGCAGTGGGTTTTGTTGTTCCTCACTATATTCAGGAAAAACCAAGTTCAGCCACTTCTGGAAAAACCTGGTTATCTTGGTCAGAATTACTCGAACTAGAGCAATCTGGAGTGATGGAAATAGAATCTCATAGCCATTACCATGCTCGGGTTTTCATTGAACCTAAATTGCTGGATTTTTATCATCCTGAGTTTCCAGATTCTTTAGGTTTAGACGTTCCTTGGATTGGAAATAACGGTTCTTATACCAATAAACTACAACTGGGAACTCCCATTTACAGCTATGCACCCAGATTAGAAGGTCATTCTCGTTTGATTGATAATCCTGAAGTCCGAGAAGCTTGTATTACTTGGGTAAAATCCCAAGGAGAAAGCGAGTTTTTTCAGCGATCCACTTGGAAAAAAGAATTAACCGACTATTATCACACTGTTCAAAAAACTTTATCTTCGGGTGAATATGAATCAGAATCACAAAAACGAGAGCAAATGTTAAGTGATTTAATTCAGTCTAAAACGGTATTATCAGAACGGTTGAATAAACCAATTCAGCACCTGTGTTATCCTTGGGGTATAGGTAGTAATGAAGCGATTACTCTCAGTCAAGAAGTTGGTTATATTACAAACTTTTGGGTAACTCTAGACCAGCGAAATAGTAATAAACCAGGTGATTCTCCCTTTTATATTCCCCGTCTCAAAGATGACTATCTCTTTCGACTTCCAGGTGTAGGACGGTATCCACTTTGGAAAATTTTCCAGGCGAAGTTACAGCGTCGAGCAAAGACTGTAGAAATCTACTAAACCCTTTTAAAAGTTTAATTCATTCTGACTGGAAACTATTGATAACCCAGTCTGAGAGCCTAGCGACTTTACATCAACTGAATCACATCTTTATCATTAATAATGGATTCAAATAATGAATAACCCTGAGATCAGCACAGAGAAAGTTACTGTTGGAATTATTAATTACAATGGTAAACTTCATTTAGCCGAAACAATTCAATCTATTCAAGCTTTAAATTATCCTGATGTTGAGATTATTATTGCTGATAATTTATCAACAGATGGGAGTCGGGAATGGTTAGAAGAACATTTTCCGGAAGTTTGCTGTCTTTATTTAGACTCTAACCGAGGGCCAGCTGGTGCAAGAAATGCCATTTTACAACAGGTTGAGACTAACTATATCCTGTTTCTAGATAATGATATAACCGTTGAAGCCGATACCTTAACTCGTTTGATGCAAGTGATCAAAACTGTACCTCGAACCGCAGTTTGTCATCCGGAAATTTGTGATCCGAATGATGAGTTTGTCTATCATTATAATGGGGGATGGATTCACTATTTAGGAGCTTATATTTCTCGGAATAATGATGTCGAAGAACGTCCAGAATATGAAATTTTTGATGCGGTTTCGGGTGCTGCTTTATTAGTTGAACGAGAGGCAGCTTTAGCAGTGGGGGGCTTTGATGAAGATTACTTTTTTAACTGGGAAGATGGGGATTTTGTTCTCCGACTAACTTTGGCTGGATATCTCTGCTTGAACGTTCCTCACGCAATTGTACACCACAAAGGCAAAGCTCGCGGAACTTCTAAAGCTTATTATATGGTTCGCAACCGTTGGTTTTTCATGCTCAAGCTTTATTCCTGGAAAACTTTAATTTTGATCGCACCCATGCTGTTTGTTTTTGAAATTTCCCAGGCTTTATTGCTATTGGTGAAAGGAAATTGGATAGATTATTGGAAAGCTAACTTAGAGGTAATTCAAACTCTCCCTAAAACTTTAGAAAAAAGACAAGCTTTTCAAAAACTGAAGTTGAAGCATGATCGAGATTGGTTACGCGCAGACAGTATCTATATTCCCAAAAGTATTATCAAATCAAACTCTCCAATTGCAAAATTAAATAATCTAGGAGTCAACTTGCTGAATGCTTATTGGCGAGTCATTTGTCCTCTGTGCTGATCCGCTGAGTACATTATAATTGATAGACACAAATACCCGTTTTTATTTGAGTGTTCAGAGATACAATGTTCTTCAATGTCTATCATTAAAATTTTGTGAACTAATAGTTATTACAACTAGACAATCATTGTGAAAAAGTTGGGGTATCATCAACCACAAAATAGTTAGATGTTACCCCAATTTTTTGGATAAAAATGATAAAAAGTACAAAAAGAGAATCCTGATATTTTAACAGGAATCTCACATCAGAGTTGCTATGATACAGTGGGTTCTAGAAAGTTTTTGTAACGCATCCGAAATAGTAAAATAGCGATACAGGGTATCATTACTCCCAAACCAATCACTGGAGTTAACCCATACAAAATCAGAGAAGGAATAGCCGTCACCACTGAACTCACAATTGTAATCAAGCCAATATTTTGACTGGCGCGACTATATCCAATTTGAGCGAGAACTCTCAGGCTTAAAATCGCGAGTATACATTCACTGCACAAAGTCGCAATTGCAGCACCCATTGAGGCGAAATTGGGAATCAGGAGAGCATTAATCACGACATTGGTAGAAGCCGCAGCCATTAGAATTCGAGGCAACTTCTTCTCTCGTCCAGTCGCTTGGAGAAACTGATCGGCTACATTTCCAAACATTTTAATTCCTAAACTAGGTAGCAGAATAGACAAGGATTTAACGGATTGAGAAAATTCTTCTCCGTAGAGGATATTAACCAAATGAGTTTGTATTAATCCCGCAACTACAATTGAAGGAATAACAGCCAAAAGTAATAAACGAGTGGCTTTATAAATTTGTTCGGGGAGTTTTTCGGGTTCACTGGTTTGATATCGAGCAAAACGAGTGAAAATCACATAAAAAATGACTCTAGGGAGAGCCGAAAACATTTCTAAAATCCGATAGGATGCACTATAAAAGCCTGTTTCTTCTCCGGTAGACAGAGATTTGAGCATCACCACATCAACCTGATAATACAGAATCCATAATACCCCAGACAAAGCAAAAGGATAGGCAATTTTTAGAGTATTGATTAGTTTTTGCCGACTGATAAGAGATGAGATTTTAACCTGACGACTCAGATAATAAAGTAGTCCGATTGCATTAACTGCCCGCACAATTACAACTGTAGCAATAACTAATATGAGGTTCTTAGTTTGAAATAAAACTACCGTGGCAATGGCGACAACCGCTAATCGTTCAATCGCAACTGCGACACTTTCAGTCCGAAACCATCCTAAGCCTTTAATGGTACTTCGGAGTGTCATAATTGCGGCGCGACACACTTCTGAAAAAACCGCTAAGTAGCAAACAATTAGAGTTTCACCTGTGTAACCTAATATGAGAGCAAGGGGTAATAGAATAATCACAACCCCTAAAGAAGTTAATCCTTGGAGTACCAAAAATAGAACAGTTGATTGAGGAGCTTCGTCAGGATGAGCTGCAACTTCTCGGTTGATTAAGGTGGGCAGTCCAAACTGAATGAACAGAGATAATATTGCCGCTAAAGCGATTGCGGCGGCAAAAATCCCGTATTGTTCTGGCCCTAAAACCCGAGCAATTGTAATATAGAAAACAAATGTCAGAGCGAGAGTTGCCTCTCCTAATAGGGCATAGAGATAAGACAAATCTAAGCGAGCCAGTAATTTTTTCATAGAGACAAACAAAAAGTCACAAAATCAAAGGTTGCAGCAAGATATCAGTCGCTTATGGCAGAAACATTAACGTGAGGACTCCCTCCGTATTTGAGTTTCATTCTTAACGATTAGAGACTGTCCGTTTATCTTCCCTTCTTATAGTTTAAGTTGATATTTTCTATTGTCAAAGTATTTTTTCTGTCCATTTTCGTAAACAAGAGATGATCTAACCGGATTTTTGAGTCTTTTTTATTATTGCGACCGTTTAATTTTGGCTCAATTGTAACAATTTTAATTATATTTCAATCATTAATTTTAATTTTCAATCGCTTAATTTTAACGGTAAACTTAAAGGTTAGTCTATGAGATAACGATGCTAACCTAACAATAAGCAACAGAGTTTCTAATACTCGCTATAGCAGTTTTATCAAAATTTAATCATTTATATTCCTCTGAACACTTAACCCCAAGTTTAGATCCGACATCATTGCAGACTTCAAGAGATAATCCTATCCTGGCTTCGATCCATTCTCAACACAACCGACTCATCAGGCTGAATATAAATTTTTTAGTCGCCTATGAAGCCAAAAGAATCAATAGGTGCTAGTATTATAGAATTGAGAGTGTATCTATAATCCGGTTAAAAGCATCGTAAATAAGTCGTTTGAAGCCTAAACTTTTGGACTTCAAGTTCCATACCCTATCTCAAAATGTGGCTTAGTCTCTATCTCTTAGTCTCTGCATCTTAAGTGTTTAATATCAACTCGCTAAATATCTCTAAAGCTTAATTAAAAATTCATAAAGTTGTCAAAAACTTGTCAAAAATTTTGAGTTTAGAGATATTCCGGGTTGTGTGCAATCTACCCACATTATTTAGGAGAAGAACAATGTCTTTAAAACAAATCGTTCAATCAGATGAAGCAACTCAAACCCTTTTATCTTTAGAAAAACCTAAAATTACCGTTGCAGTCGTCACTTACAACGGCATTAATGTCATTAAAAACTGTTTAGACTCGTTACTGAATCAAACTTATAAACCGACTCAGATTCTTGTTGTTGATAATGCTTCTACGGATAACACACCGGACTGGATAGAAGATCATTACTCACAAATTAAAGTTATTCGTTTAGACTCAAATTGTGGCCCAAATCCAGCTAGAAATCAAGGAATTATCAATACACCCGATGATCATTTAACCCTACTGGTTGATGATGATGCTATCCTTGCCGAAAACTGTTTAAGCGAATTAGTTGAAGCGTATCAGCGTTATCCTGAAGCCGCCATTTGGGCGCCGCGTTTAGTTTATCATGATCGACGAAATACCATTCAACATGAGGGAGTCTTCATTCATTATACAGGTGAAGCTGTTTTACTCAATAGCGATAAACCCTTGGGTCAAGGTGTAAAAGATATTACACAAGTTCATTCAATTTCTGGAACGTGTTTGTTAGTTTCTAAGCCAGCCGCAGAAAAAATCGGCTTATTTGATGAAGACTATTTCTTTGGACGGACAGACGGAGAATTTAGCTTCAGACTGACAATATCAGGTTATAAACTCTACACTGTTCCGAATGCAATTTGCTATCATCGAGTCAAAAAACGGGGTCTTTCTAAACTTTTTTATCAAGTTAGAAATCGTTGGTATTTCATCCTGACGATCTATTCATTCCGCACATTAATTGTATTAACTCCGGCTTTACTTGCTTATGAAATCTCTCTGATTGTGTATTTGCTGTTAAAAGGCAAGATCATCCCTTATTTACAAGGCATTTTAGCTGTCATTGTATCTGTGCCTAAACTTTTGAAAAAACGCAAGTTTATTCAATCTCTCAAAACTGTTTCAGATCGAAATTTACTTCAAGAACAACCGATGTATATGAGAGATGATTTGCTAAAAAGTAAAACCCAGACTTTCTTAAAATCTAAGCTAGATCAGGTTTTAAAAATATACTGGAAACTGGTCTATCCTCTGATTTAATCAATTTGTTGGATTGACGAACAGTCCGTTGATGGGGAGATGTTTAGAAAGATTTGCTATCATTGGCTCAGAACTCTAACCCTCTTAAAGTTTAACTTAGGCTTATTTAAAGATGAATTCCTTTTTCAACCGCTTAATCCGCAATCAAAAACCCTTTCTAAACTCTCCTCTGGGCTTATGTCTGTTACTAGCGAGTCTCAGTTGGGGATGTGTAGAACGTTCCTCTAGCCAAGCTGTTAACCCCTCTAACTCGAACTCAAATCCTCAAAAAATCAACCTCGATTTACCTCCGTTGAAAGAGGGTAAAGGAGGATTAATTGTTGCAGATGTCAACAATGACCAGCAAAAAGATTTTCTCGTCACTCACCCTAATGCAATCGCTGTTTACGATCATTCTGGAAAAAAACTTTGGGTCAAATCTGTCAATTTACAACTGACGAATAAATCTGAAAGCCAAGGTTTACCCGGTTTACACGCTCCTGGTATTCAAGCCGGAGATATTAATGGAGACGATAAAACCGAAGTTTTGTTTCTGTCTTCCGATCATAAATTACATATTGTAGAAGGAAAAAACGGAAAAACAATCCGAGAAATTCAACTCAAATCTCCCGATGGAAGCAAAGGTTGGGAACATTTAGTGATTGCCAATTTTCGAGGAAAAGGCGATCGCGATCTGTTACTTCAAACCACCAACGCCAACGGATACCGGGTCGGGCGCTATATCGCCGCCTACAGTGTCGATGATTTGTTGAAAGCGGACAATCCCCAACCCCTTTGGGAGCGGGATGATTTTAAGGCTAACGCTCACAACGGCGTCCGAGTTGCGGACTTAAACGGCGACAATTTGGATGAAGTTTTGGGTGCAAAAATCGTTTCTCCCGAGGGAGAAATCCTGATAGAAATTCCCCGAAAAGGTCATATTGATTCCTTGTTTGTCGCGGATGTTCGCCCGGATATTCCCGGCTTGGAAGTCGTGGTTTTGGAAGAGGGCGGCGAAAAGAAAGAGGACTCCAAAAATTCTGCGGGGGGACTCAAACGCAACCGAGTTTTTCTTTATAATACCGAAAAAATTATTTGGGAAACTCACTACAAAAACTGGGAACCTCAAAATGCAGCCGTTGGAGATTTTGATCCCAACCGTCCAGGTTTAGAAATTTGGTCTCGCAGCCGTTTTAGTACCGATCAAAAACCTTTTGTATTTGATGCGAAAGGAAAAGTGATTTCCAATTATACCCTGAATGAAACCAAACCGGAAGGCTGGACAAAAAAAGGCGTTGAAGTTATTTTTCCCATTGATTGGACGGGGGAAGATCGGCAGTTGGCGGTTGCCAAAGAGCGCCACACAAGCGGAAACGTGGGAATTTTTGATGCGATGACCGGAGAATTTGTCCTCGAGTTTCCCGAAAATGCCGATCGGCTTTATGTTGCGGATGTTAAGGGAGATTGGCGGGAAGAAATTATGGTGATCAACGGTAATAAACTGCACATTTACGAAAATACAGATCCCAATCCCAACCCAAATCGTTCCTCTTTGTGGACTCAAAATCATTATCGTCGGAGTAAAATGACTTGGAATTATTACAGTCCATAATAAAGTGTCGAAAAACAATTGTTACTAATAAAACAAACAAAAAAGGGCAGGTAAAAAACCTACCCCCTCAATTTTAGACAACTGCAACAGTGATGCAACAGTTATCTGAAAGTTAAAGCGAGAAATTAGAATTCTTAGTAATCGAAATCGCCGCCCATTCCAGCGCCCGCAGGTGCATTATCCTTCGGTTCAGGCTTGTCAACCACAATACATTCAGTGGTTAAGACCATACCCGCAATCGAAGCCGCGTTTTGCAGAGCCGAACGAGTGACTTTCGCCGGGTCAACAATACCTGCGTCAAACATATCGACGAACTCATTTGTTGCAGCGTTGTAACCCACATTGAAGTCTTTCTCTTTGACTCGTTCTGCGATCACAGCACCGTTCTCACCCGCGTTTTCAGCAATCCGCTTCAGAGGAGCAGACAACGCCCGAGAAACAATTAAAGCCCCTGTTAAAGCTTCACCAGACAAATCACCCTTTGCCCATTGTTCCACTTGAGGAGACAGGTGAGCCAAAGTTGTCCCACCACCGGGAACGATACCTTCTTCAACTGCGGCTTTAGTCGCATTAATCGCATCTTCTAAACGCAATTTGCGATCTTTCATTTCAGTTTCAGTCGCCGCACCAACTTTGATGACTGCGACACCACCACTGAGTTTAGCCAAGCGTTCTTGCAGTTTTTCTTTGTCGTAGGAAGACTCAGTTTCTTCCATTTGACGACGCAGTTGTTCACAACGGGCTTTCACCGAGGACTCATTACCTTCTGCAACGATGGTTGTATTGTCTTTGGTGATTGTGATGCGGCGAGCTTTACCGAGCATATCCAGCTTGGTACTGTCGAGTTTTAGACCTGCATCTTCGGTGATCACTTGACCACCCGTGAGAACAGCGATATCTTCGAGCATGGCTTTACGGCGATCGCCAAACCCAGGAGCCTTAACTGCGGCGACGTTCAGTACACCCCGTAAACGGTTAACGACTAAAGTTGCTAAAGCTTCTTTCTCGATGTCTTCAGCTAAAATCAGCAGAGGACGACCGGAACGAGCAACTTGTTCGAGAACGGGAACCAAGTCTTGAACCAGAGCAATTTTCTTGTCTGTTAGCAGGATAAATGGCTCATCTAGAACCGCTTCCATCCGCTCAGTATCAGTCGCGAAGTAAGGCGAGATGTAGCCTTTATCGAAGCGCATCCCTTCGGTGATTTCTAGTTCGGTGGTCATAGACTTCCCTTCTTCAAGAGAGATGACTCCTTCTTTACCCACCTTATCCATCGCTGAAGCGATCATTTGACCGACTTCTTCGTCGTTTCCAGCAGAGATGGTTCCGACTTGAGCAATAGACTTAGAATCTTCTACCGGACGAGCGTGTTCGGCGATCTTGTCTACAAGAAAAGCTATTGCTTTATCAATACCCCGCTTGAGTTCAATGGGGTTAGCGCCTGCGGCAACGTTGCGTAAGCCTTCTTTGACGATCGCATGGGCGAGAACGGTTGCTGTTGTGGTTCCGTCGCCTGCTGCGTCGTTGGTTTTAGAGGCGGCTTGACGAATTAAAGCAACGCCAGTATTCTCGACGTTATCTTCTAGTTCGATTTCTTTGGCAATGGTGACTCCATCATTGACGATTTGGGGGGCGCCAAATTTCTTTTCCAGAACGACGTTCCGACCTTTCGGCCCGAGGGTGACTGCCACGGACTCAGCCAGGATGTCCATGCCGCGTTCGAGAGCGCGACGAGCATTTTCGTTGTAAATTATACGTTTAGCCATAGTGGTGTTTCGGTTGTTTGCTGAACTTGTGGAGTTGGATTACAAAGCTGTCAAGAAACTTATAAGCAAGTCTGTCTGATTCAAGACTAGAGAACTAGCTGACAATTGCTAAGATGTCTTTTTCTGCTAAAAGTACGTATTCATCACCACCCAGCTTGATGTCGGTTCCGGCGTACTTAGAGTAGAGAACTTTGTCTCCGACTTTGACTTCCATTTCAGCACGAGAACCATCATCGTTGCGCTTTCCGGGGCCAGTGGCAACAATTTCACCGATTTGGGGCTTTTCTTTTGCCGTTTCGGGAAGTAAAATTCCTCCTGCGGTCTTTTCTTCAGATTCGCTGACTTTGACGAATACCCGCTCGCCCAAGGGTTTAACTGTGGATACATTTAAGGCTACAGCAGCCATACACTAACCTCCTTTGATAAAATTTAAAGTTCTAATTGTAAGAATGGTGTGAATGAACAACCCTGCAATGGCAAGATTAATTCATGTCCTTTCTGGGGAAAATAGAGAGTTAGCACTCTCGAGTCCTGAGTGCTAATTTAGCGAATTGACAAATCCAATTGCAACAGAGAGGTCAGTACGGGTTCCCGAACTTTTACGGGGGGGCTGGCAGGTGCGCGCTAACATAAACAAAGATTTAACCGCCTCAAAAGCGCGTTGCTCACGATGGAAATCAGAACTATCCCTCACCTGAAGCCCACTGACCATGACAGACCCCTCTACCTCCTCAAAATCTTCATCAATAGATTCCCCGAACGCGAAGACTCAAACCCTTTCCCCCTCAACTCCCACCCCAAGTTCTGCTGATGTTAAACCGCCCGCACCCTCGACAGCTTGCTCCACAGCTGTAAAAACTTTAGGACTCCAGCATATTAGCCGTCATGTCTTCCTTTGTGCTGACCAAACCCAACCCAATTGTTGCTCAAAACCAGCTAGCTTAGAAGCCTGGAACTACTTAAAAAAACGTTTAAAAGAATTAAAACTCGACCAACCTACACCCGAACGTCCGAATTGTATCTTTCGCACCAAGGCTAACTGTTTACGAGTCTGTTGTGAAGGGCCAATTTTAGTGGTTTACCCGGATGGCGTTTGGTATCGCGCCACGACTCCTGATGTGATTGAACGGATTATCCAAGAACATTTAATCGGTTCTCAGGTGGTTGAAGACTATGTATTTCTAACTCATCCCTTACCGGAGCCGCCGATTAGTCAAGCTTTACAAGGCTGTAATCAGGATGACAATGCCGCGTTCGAGTGAATTGGAATAGGCGGGTCGTCAAATTTTCCGATATGATCGGTATAAACCCTGTATAGACAGGTATATATTCTAACAAAAATTGTAACGTTATTTCGGAATTTACAGAGATTGCCCATCATTGTTGTTACCTCTTGCCATTGTAAGAATCAACTCAACTGCTTAGAACCTGATCGGTTGTGAAGCCCACAGTTAAACAGAGGTTAAGCCCGCTCCACTGTTCAACTGATGATGGCAATTGCAAATGTCGCGGGATTTCCCAAGGGAAAATTTCAAGATGACGGACATCAAAACTGGAGAACAAAAACAACTCATGCTTGTGGATGATGACCCGAATCTCGTCCTCCTGGTGAGGGACTATTTAGAGTTTCGGGGATATGAAGTAAGCACAGCGGAAAATGGACTCAAAGCACTAGAATTGCTAGAGTTACAGCTTCCTGATTTGATTATCTGCGATATTATGATGCCAGAAATGGATGGCTATTCTCTGGTGAAGGTTATTCGAGAAGATCCACGTACAGGCTGGATTCCGGTGTTGTTTTTATCGGCAAAGGGTCAAAGTCAAGATAAAGTCAAAGGTCTTAATACCGGAGCAGATGTTTATATTGTTAAACCCTTTGAACCCGAAGAATTAGTCGCTCAAGTTGAATCTTCTCTCAGACAAGCTTCGCGCTTAATTAAAATTAATAGCCGTCAGGCGGATGGACAACCCAGTATTCAAGCTCGTCCGGGAGTCGAGTTAACACCGACAGAAGTCAGAGTGGTACAACTGGTTGCTCAAGGATTGGCAAATCGGGAAGTTGCTAAAGCCATGAAGGTGAGTCAACGTACTATTGAAAGTCATGTCAGCAATATGTTGAACAAAACCGGACTTCACAATCGCACGGAGTTAGCACGTTGGGCGTTAGAAACTAAAAAGTTTTAGCGATCGCGCATCGAGTTTTAATGAGATCAACCTGTTTCCCGAAGCTGTATACTAGAGGAAAGTCATATTGTACTCATTATTTTATAAAGAAAGTCACAGATTACTCCGCCCTCCGGGTTCGGGGTCTGTCCGCTGCTGTGACCGTTGGTCAACTCTGCTAATGACTCTCCTATAGGGATGAATCCATTGTGGGGTTGATAGGAAAAAAAGTAGCTTGTATCGTTGGGGTACTCCCTCATCTGGGAGTTAGCCCTTCTCGCAGAGTTAGGTAAATGTGAGTCAGCGACTTCGGTGATGACGACGAGATTTAAACATCTCTATTGATGCCTCGGCTGGAATAACTGAGGTTGTTGTGTCTATTTCATACAACCGAGATCCAGAAGTGGAATAACAAATTGAGGAGATTTTTTCAAGTCTCTAAAGTAAATTTACTAAAATCTTAGATTGAGGAGGATTGATACACCTAAAGACTGGACTCAAAATCATCCGGGATCAAGGCAGAGTAGTAAACAATCTTGACCTAAATGCTTGGTGACAGTCCAGATGTTAAGATAAGATAATTAGCTTAAATTCTTTTCTACAAATATCTAGGTCTATAGTTTCTATGCTTAACTCAAAAAACCGTCTCTCTATATTTGTAGACGGTAACAATATGTTCTACGCACAACAAAAAAATGGTTGGTTTTTTGATCCTCGACGAGTATTGACCTATTTCAAACATGAACAATCTGATGTGATTCTAGTCAATGCTTTTTGGTATACAGGCCTCAAAGATCCCCAAGATCAAAGAGGCTTTCGAGATGCTTTGATTAGTTTAGGTTATACGGTACGCACAAAAATTCTTAAAGAATACTACGATGATAGCTCGGGTCGATACTCCCAAAAAGCGAACTTAGATATTGAAATTGTAGTTGATATGTTTAATACTGTAGATCAGTATGATCGAGTTGTTTTATTTAGTGGAGATGGTGACTTTGAACGGGCGATTGAACTCTTACGCTCAAAAAATACTCATATTACCGTTGTCTCCACCGAAGGCATGATTGCTCGTGAACTGCGAAACGCAACAGATCGATACATTGACTTAAATGATATTCGAGATCAAATCGAAAAAGTAGACTATTAATCAAGAGAAAATCAATAACCAAACGGAAAAGCAAAATCAAAATCTGAAGTTTTTCTGAGTTGGGGTTTAATGATTCACTTACAACTAGAGGTTCGAGATCGATGAAAATTCAACCGAGTTCTGACCGTATTATTATCTTTGATACCACTTTGCGAGATGGCGAACAATGTCCAGGCGCCACCCTCAATGTAGACGAAAAGCTGATAGTTGCCCGACAACTCGCCCGTTTGGGAGTCGATGTGATGGAAGCGGGTTTTGCCTTTGCAAGTCAAGGGGATTTTGAGGCGGTTCATCGCATTGCCGAAACCGTCGGGACTGAAGATGGCCCTGTGATTTGTAGTTTAGCCCGGGCGGTGCGTTCTGATATCGAAACGGCAGCCCGAGCCTTAGAACCTGCCGTTCACAAACGCATTCATACCTTTTTGGCGACTTCCGACATTCACTTGCAATATAAGCTCCGCAAGACCCGACAAGAAGTCTTAGACATCGTTCCGGAGATGGTGGCTTATGCCAAGTCTTTTGTCGAAGATGTGGAATTTTCCCCCGAAGATGCTGGACGATCTGATCCCGAATTTCTTTACCAAGTTCTCGAATTAGCGATCGCCGCAGGCGCTACAACCGTTAACATTCCCGATACCGTGGGTTATACAACGCCCGCCGAATTTGGCGCTCTCATTCGCGGAATCAAAGAAAACGTTCCCAATATCGATCAAGCCATTATCTCTGTTCATGGACACAACGATCTCGGTTTGGCGGTGGCGAATTTCCTCGAAGCGGTGAAAAATGGCGCTCGTCAACTCGAATGTACGATTAACGGGATTGGTGAACGGGCGGGAAATGCGGCTCTCGAAGAATTGGTGATGGGGCTTCATGTGCGGCGACAATATTACAATCCATTCTTGGGTCGTCCGGCAGATTCAGAAACACCCCTGACTCAGATTAAGACTCAGGAAATCTACAAAACCTCTCGTCTGGTTTCTAACTTAACGGGAATGTTGGTGCAACCGAATAAAGCCATTGTGGGGGCGAATGCCTTTGCTCACGAGTCGGGAATTCACCAAGATGGTATTCTCAAAAATAAGCTCACCTATGAGATTATGGATGCTCAATCGATTGGGTTGAATAATAATCTGATTGTCTTGGGTAAACATTCTGGCCGTCACGCTTTCGCTCATCGCTTGCAAGAATTGGGGTTTGAACTGTCGGACTCGGATATTAACAAAGCCTTTATCAAGTTTAAAGACTTAGCCGATAAGAAGAAAGAAATCACCGACTGGGATTTAGAATCAATTGCCAATAACGAAATTCACCAAGCCCCAGAATTGTTCCGTTTAGAATTGGTTCAGGTGTCCTGTGGCGATCGCGCACGTCCGACGGCAACGGTGATTTTAAGAACGCCAACGGGTGAAGAATTGATGGATGCCGCGATTGGGACAGGGCCAGTGGATGCGGTTTATAAAGCGATTAACCGAGTTGTTAATATTCCCAATGAGTTAATTGAGTTCTCTGTGCAGTCGGTAACGGCGGGAATTGATGCCATTGGAGAAGTCACAATTCGGTTACGGGCCGAAGGTCGGGTTTTTTCCGGTCATGCAGCAAATACGGATATTATTGTTGCTGCGGCTACAGCTTATGTTAATGCGCTGAACCGCCTCTATGCGGCTCTAGAACCGTCAAATGCAACAGGTGACTTGAAAACCGTCATGGCATAGTCGCGCGCGGGAGATGGGGAGATGGGGAGATGGGGAGATGGGGAGATGGGGAGGTAGGGAGGTAGGAAGGTGGGGAGAGAGAAAAAAACGTCTGACTTTCCCCGTTCCCTGATTTAGCCTCGTTGTTGAGAGTCTCGTCGTCCGAGTTCATAGACACCGCCACTGATACAAGCGATCATTCCCATTGCGATCGCCCAACTGCTATCTAATCCCGCTTCAACCGCCCAATTACATAAGCTACCCACGATTAAAAACGGCACAATGCTAAACAAGGAAGCATAAAAAGCGTTTTGAGATTCTCGGGCGACGCGAGTTCGTTCAAACTCTTTTTTTGAGGTATAGAGTCCTTGTTCAGCAAAGTTGAACCAACGATTGAGTTGTTCGATTACCCATTCACTGAGCGGAGAAAATCCCCAATAGAGGGCAAGTGACCACAAAGCTGCCCCGGCGATTGTTGTGGTGTCAAGGCTAAACCGGAAAAGGAAAATATCAAATAGCATGGGTGATGTTATGGTAAATGTCTAAAATGGGGAATTTGTGATTAATCCTTGACTTATACCTGTTAATGCCGCAAATTTGACTTGATCATAAACAAATCGTTACATAAATTCAACTCAGCTATTCTCTATAGAACAAACATAGAGTAGAATACGGGGTCATATGTCTACGGCAATTCAATCCGGTTGGTTGCCGATTGTCATCGAATTTAATTTTTGGGGTGACAAGCAGACATCAGTTCTCCATTCCACAAACCCGACAGCCCGGAAAATTAATTCCGCCTACTGTCAGCCTGCATATTAACCGTTGCAGAGTTCGGTGGAACGTAAACCAGTAAAAACAGGTGACTGTTACAGGCAAAAGAGAATAGGCAAAAGGATCACCGAACAGGGAATAGAAATCCAATCACACCTGTTACCGCTGACCACCGATTAACTGTCCTCTCTCATCTGTAATCTTTCACCTATCAGAGTGAGGAGTCAAACACACTAATGGTAGAGTCAACACCAAAACGCGCCCAAAACTGGATTCGTCCAAAACGGATTTTGATGTTAGCCGGGTTAATTAGTTTGAGTCTGATGCCGCTTGGATGGCAGAAGCTAGTTAACGCCAGAGAATCCCACGCCACTCAAGTTGCGACTGGACTGGATTGGTCAGGGGCTTCTTTCCCCGTGGAAAATTTTCTAGAATATACATCGGGTTTCGGCTATCGTTCCAGTGGATTTCACTATGGTCTAGACTTAGCAGCCCCGATGGGTAGCTATATTCGCAACTGGTGGACGGGAACTATTGTCGAAGTCTGGGAAGATGGCCGTTGTGGGACAGGGATTGCCATTGATTCGGGACAGTGGACGCATATTTACTGTCATGTTCAAGGACGGGTGGAGAAAAACGCCCAGGGCCGTTATTTTATCGATCATGATGGCGGGATTCAACTCATGGAAGGTCAAGTTGTACCTGCGGGAACCCGAATTGCCCGAGTGGGTATGACTGGACGCACAACCGGCCCTCATTTACACTGGGGGTTAAAATATGGCGGTCGTTGGGTTGACCCCGGTCAGGTTTTACTGGCAATGTACAACCAACAATCACAACGGGTTTCTAGTCGGCCTCGTTATTAAAATTCAGGGAACGGGGATGAATGATCAATCTTCCCCAATTCCCCATTCTTTAAACTTGAGAGTGTTGACAACGTTGTAAATAGAGTAATGCAGCTTTGTCGTCTGGATTAACCGTTAGAATCTGCTGTAAAATCGCTTCAGCTTGTTGGAATTCTTGGCGATGATATAAGAAAACTGCTTGTTCAAAGTCTGACTTGGTTTTAATTTTTAAAGCTTGTAGAGATTCGGGATTACCATCATAAATTTCAAATACACCTGCTGCAATATTTTTCCCTTTCACTTTAACCCGATCTAGAAACCGATAACCATAATTTTGAAAATCACTCAAGCGAGATAAGGTTTTTTCACTAACAATAATTCCCGCACCGTAGAGTTTGGTTAATCCTTCTAAACGAGAGGCTAAATTAACCGCATCTGCTATCACGGTACTTTCCATGCGTTCCTGTTCACCGATTGTCCCTAACATCAACGTTCCCGTATGTAAACCAATCCCAATATTAATCGGAAGTTTACCCTGTTTTTGTAGTTCTTGATTGTACGCACTGACTGTTTTTTGCATCGCAATCGCACATTGTACAGCATCTTCAGACGACTGAGGAAATAAAGCCATAATGCCATCCCCAATATATTTATCAATAAAGCCGTTATGTTTACGAATAATCGGACTAACTTGCTTGAGATAACCATTGATAAAATCAAACGTTTCTTGGGGTGACATTTCCTCAGATAAGGTAGTAAATGAGCGAATATCAGAAAACATCACCGTCATTTCTTTTTGAACATGATCTCCTAATTTAACATCAATTATACTTTCATGTCCTAAAAATCTGAGGAAATCATGGGGAACAAAACGGCCATAAGCATTGTTAATTTTGAGTAAACGAAGATGGGTTTTAATCCGGGCTAATAACTCTTGCTTAGAAAAAGGTTTACTTAAATAATCATTGGCACCTGAACTCAAGCCATCAACTAAATCTGTCACTTGATTTTTAGCGGTTAACATTAAAATAGGAAGTTCACTATGGAGATATTTTTCTCGGAGTTTCTGACACACTTCATAACCCGTCATCCGAGGCATCATCACATCGAGTAAAATCAAATCCGGCTTAAATCCTTCTTCGATTAAGGTTAAGGCTTCTAAACCATTTGTGGCTTGAGTAATGGCATAGTTTTGTAGAGAAAGATTGTTAGCAATCACTTGAATATTAACAGGTTCATCATCAACGACTAAGATTTTGAATTCTCCACTATCTTCAATTAAGATTTCGGGAGTATTTTCAAGTTCGAGTTGGGGTTCTGATAGAGAAACATTTGTAGACAGTTTTGAAGGTGGAATCGTTTGATTTTCAGTCGCTTCAACAGGTGATTTTGCTTTAGGTAAGGTGAAGGTAAATTGAGAACCTTCTGCTACTTTTGAACGGACTTCAATCGTACCACCGTGTAATTCAACAAGCTGTTTTGTTACGGCTAAACCTAAACCTGTTCCGCCATATTGACGCGCAGTTGAACCGTCTCCTTGTTCAAAAGATGCAAAAATTTGTTCTAATTTGTCTTCTGGAATGCCAATTCCAGTATCGGAAATAGTGACAGCAATATAATGATTAGATTCGTTGATTATTTTCTCACAAGCTGTGATTTCTACTGTTCCAGATTCAGTAAATTTAATTGCATTTCCGATTAAGTTATATAAAATTTGTTGTAAACGGTTTTCATCGGCTTCAACTCCGGGTAAATCATCGGGTACAGAATTAATCAGTTTGATATTTTTTTGTCCGACTAGAGACTGAGAGAGAACTAAAACCATATCTAAAATTTCCCATAATCCCAAAGATTTTAGCTGAAGTTCGATTGTATTATGTTTGAGTTTAGAAAAGTCTAATATATCATTGACTAGCGTTAAAAGTCGTCGCCCGGAATTGGCAATCATCGTTAAATTTTCAGTGGTTTTGGTGGGTAATTTTCCGGTTGCACCATCAATTAAAGAGTCAGCCAGTCCAATAATTCCATGTAGAGGTGTTCGCAGTTCATGGGAAGTATTTGCGAGAAATTCATCTTTAATTTGACTGAGACGTTTGAGTTCAATATTTTGATTTTCTAGAGTGGCGAAAGAGGTTTGTAATTGTTGCGCCATGTAATTAAATACTTTGGCTAATATTCCTAATTCATCCGCCCGATTAACATCAACGGTTTGATCAAATTTTCCTTCTGAAAAAGCGAGGGCTGAATTTTTGAGTTTTAAAATGGGTTGAATAATCCAACGAGCGGTTAAAATGGCTAAGGTGGTGGCTAGAATTAATGTAATTATACAAAGAATGATTGTCGTGCGAGTATTGGCGTTAATTTGTGCCATGAAATCGGATTCGGGTATTGCGACAACCAGCAACCAATTTAAGCCTGATTCTGTTTTCCAGGGGGTAAGTTGAATGAATTGTCGTTCATTTCCTAGAGTTAAATACAGTTGTTGAGGGGTTTGAATTTGACTAAAGTTTCCAATTTTTTGTTGTAACTCTTGAGTGATAATACTAATTTTTTTATTTTGACTTTCTAAGGCTAAAATCTGCTTAACTTCTTGGTTTTTTTGAATAAAGGATTGAGTTTGACCCGAATTCGCCACCAACATTCCATTCCGTTCTACTATAAAAATGGTCGTGGCTTCACTGAGATTAATTTGATTCAAATATTGACTGATATCTGAGAGGTTTAAATCAACTCCAATCGCTCCAATTAATTGATTATTGGGATTGTAAATCGGATAACTTGCAGAAATTGATAAAATCGGTTTATCTTTCCACTGATAAATTTGACTCCAAACGGGTTGACCTGCGTCAATTACATCAGTATACCAACCTTCAGTCCGGTGGTCTGCATTTTCAATAAAAGTGTTAATATTTTGTTTATTTCCTTGTTCGTCCCGAGTGTAAGAAAACCAATATAAATCTCCGTCTGCGGCTTGACGGTAAAATTCAGTAATTCGAGGCAGATTATCCCTTCGGTTGTTGACCCCAACAAATTGATTGATTTCTAGCCCCCCAAAGTTAATATAACTAACATTAAACACCTCAACTTGTTTGGCAAAATACAAACCCAGTGTTGATAAATTATCTAAATTCACTAATCCCAACTGAATCGCATCTTGATTAATTTGATTAATCTGTTGAGGAATGGTAAAATAATTATCGAGGAATAATTGTATACGAGAGTTGGCTTGTTCTTGTAACTCAATGGCTAACTTATTAACGGCTTCCTGACCATTTTTAAAAGAAAACCATCCGACTAATCCCACAGCGCCGACAATCTGCAAAACAAAAGGCACAACCAACAGCGTTTTTAAGGGAATTTTCGCCGAAAGTTGAGCGAGGGATTGATTGAGCGATTTAATCAACATTCAATAGACCCTGATAATCTAAATGGAGGGGACTATCGGTAAACTACCTCAGTTGTCTCCCCCTTGTGGTCTATTATGCCCGATCTTTAAGTTAAGATTTATTTAATTTCTTTAAAAAGTGGCTTCGTGTAAATCTTCTGGGGTGAGATGAGAGTGAATGACTTCACCATCTTTAAACCAAACAATACGACGAGTTTGACGGGCGACTTCGGTTTCATGCGTCACCATCATCACCGTCATTCCACTGGCGTTAAGTTCAGTAAAAATATCCATCACTTCTTGGGTGGTTTTCGAGTCTAACGCCCCCGTCGGTTCATCAGCTAATAATAACACAGGACGATTTACAATTGCTCGCGCTATCGCCACCCGTTGCTGTTGTCCTCCTGAGAGTTGATTGGGTTTATTTTGAATGCGATTTTCTAGCCCAACTCGAATTAAAGCTTCTGTCGCCCGTTTCCGACGTTCCCCGGTTGGAACTCCTGCATAAAGCATTGGTAACATCACATTATCTAAGGCGCTTAATTGGGCTAAAAGATGAAATTGCTGGAAAACAAATCCGATTTTAATATTCCGAATTTTAGCTAATTCTTGTTCGGACATTTGAGCAACATTCACCCCATCCAAATAATAGGCACCTGTACTCGGACGGTCTAAACAACCGACAATATTCATTACCGTTGATTTTCCAGAACCTGAAGCCCCCATAATTGAACAATATTCGCCCTGTTCAACGGTGAGACTCACGCCTTTTAACGCTTGAACTTCTATCTCGCCCATTCCATAAACTTTTTTAATATTTTCAAGCTTAACAATTGTTTTTTTTGAGGGCGGTTGTTGATGATTTTGTAAGGGAGAAAGAGAAGTTTTCATCTGGTTTGATTGATAGGTTTAATCTATGCACTTCTTAAGGCAACAATGGGATCAAGTTGGGCCGCACGTTTAGCCGGAATTACCCCAAAAAATAAGCCAATTCCACCGGAAACACTCACGGTAACTGCAATTGTAACGGGAGAAATTCCCGCAGACAAAGGCGTAACAGCAGCGACTAAAAACACCCCACCGACGCCAATAGCAGTTCCGAGCAATCCCCCTGCGGCAGAAAGAATGACTGCTTCTATGATAAACTGGGCGAGGATATCTTGCTGAGAGGCACCAATTGCTTTTCGCAGACCAATTTCTTGAGTGCGTTCGGTGACAGAAACTAGCATAATATTCATAATACCAATTCCGCCGACAAAAAGGGAAATTGCTGCTGTTGCTGCTAACACTAATGTTAACGCTCCGGTAATTTGTCCTAATGTATTCATTAGATCTTTTTGGTTACGAACGGTAAAATCATCTTCGTCGGTAATTTTGTGTCGAAGTCGCAGCAAGTTTTCTATCTGAAATTGAGCTGCTTTCATGCTATCTGGATTTTTAATAGAAACAGAAATAAAGGTCACTTGAGTTCCATAAGGTGAAGTTTCTCCCACGATTCGATTAGCCATTGTCGTAATCGGAATAAAAGCATTCATATCCTGATTGGTGCCAAATGTTGAACCCTTCGGTTGCATGACTCCGACAACTTGTAAGCTGATATCTTTGAGGCGAACTTGTTTTCCTAAAGGGTCTTCATTCCCAAATAATTGTTCGGCGAGTTCTGAACCTAATACGACAATTTGTTCATTTCTTTTCAAGTCTAAATCACTCATAAATCTTCCCCTCGCCACATCAAAACTTCGCACGGAAAGATATTCGGGAGTCGCCCCAATTAAAGACGCAGACGCATTTTTTCCGCGATAACTCATCAGTTCACTTCCGTTTAGAGATGGCGCCACTTCTTCAACGACAGGGACTTGTTCAGCAATGGCTTCTGCATCGGCTAAAACAAGGGTTTGAGGAGGATAAACAGGGCGACTTTGGGCTTCTGGACTCCCTGGAATGATAAATAAAACGTTTGGCCCTAAAGAGTTGACTTGAGCATTTACGAAGCTTTGAGCGCCTTCTCCGATGCCGATCATTCCAATAACTGAAGCGTTCCCAATGATGATTCCAAGCATCGTTAAACTACTTCGCATTTTGTTCGCGAGTAGCGTGGTAGATGCCATTTTTATGTGTTCGAGAAAGTTCATTTGTAACGGATGGGTTAGTTGTGGGTTTTTGGGGTTGATGCTTTTGTAACGGATGGGTTAGTTGTGGGTTTTTGGGGTTGATGCTTTTGTAACGGATGGGTTAGTTGTGGGTTTTTGGGGTTGATGCTTTTTTAACGGATGGGTTGATTTGTTGTAGTCTAGCCAATAGAGTTTAGTTAATTTAGTTGATGATGTCTTCTAGTTTTTTGCCTTCGGGTAACTCAGTGAAAACGCGATCGCCTGCTTCGATTCCTTCTAAGATTTGAATTTGATTTCCAATCGTTGAACCGATTGTTACGGGATGAAATTGGGGTTGATTTTGTTCGTCGGGAAGTAAAACTCCGGTTTCTCCTTTATTAGTAATAATTGCCACGGTTGGCACCACTAACGCATTATTAAGTTTATCCCCAATAAATTTTAAATCAACATTCATCCCGGACTGAAGTAAATCTTTCCCGGTGATCATTTCAACTCGGGCTTGAAACAGGGTTACATCTCGTTCTTTTACGGCTTCTGGGGCGATTAATTGTACCCGTCCTTTAAAGACTTGATCGGGGTAAGCATCGGCAATAATTTCGACTTTTTGATTGGGTTGAATTCGACCAATATCGGCTTCGGGAATTTTCGCTAAGACTTCTAAATCTTTTGCCAAAGCCACTATCGAAGTTGAAGTTGCTGAAGTCGCATCGGATGCCGATGTTGCCGGGGTTACAAATGCCCCTTCTACTGCATAACGTTGAGCAATAACTCCTGCAAACGGGGCGCGAACTTTTGTATCTTCTAACTGCGTTTCATAGTAGCGAACTTGTGCTTGAGCTTCTCGAACTTCCGCCAGGGCTGCGGCTATTTCTTCCGGACGAGTTCCATTAATTAACTGATTCAAATTGCTGCGAACTTCTGCAACTTCGGCGGTCGCTGCGGCAATGTCTTCAACCCGAGCGCCATTTTGCAATTGTCGCAAAGCTTGACGTTCCATCTCAACTGTTGCAACGAGTCTATCAACTTGACTTCGCTGACTTTGTTTAAGTTGTTCGATGCGTCTGGCGGCTTCATCAACGACAGCACTCAGTCGGCGTTCATTTTGCAGATATTCCTCTAAACTATCTTCAGAAACCGCCCCTTGATTTCTCAAGCCTTGATAGCGACGCACCCGTTCACTGGCCAGTTCCAAATCCGCTTTGTTGGCGGTGAGTCTAGATTGGGCCTGAGCAATTTCATCATCCAAACTTCCCGAACGTGCATCGGCTAACCTGGCTTCGGCTTCATTGAGTTTAGCTTGAGCGACAGCAACTTCCTCCATCCGGGTTCCGGCTTCGAGTTCAGCTAAATTGGCTAAAGCCCGATCTAACTTGGCTTGGGCGGCGGCGATTTCTTCGGGACGACTACCCGTTTGTAATTTGTTCAAGTTCGCTCTTACCCGCGCTAACCCCGCTTCGGCTTGTAACACCTGCGCTTCTATTTCTCCGCTTTCCATCCTCGCAACAACTTGACCCGCTTCGACATAATCACCTTGTTCGACAAACAGTTCAGATAGACGTCCTTGCGTTTTTGGGCTGAGGTTCACCCGTCGTACAGGTTGAACAACACCACTGGCGGTTATCCGCACCGTTAAATCCTGAGTTTCGACAGGAACCGTGAGGTTTTCAATCATCTCTGGTTTAAGCTGGGTGCGGTTCCCAGCCCAATACAAGGCAAAAGGAACCGTGAGTAAACCTGTAGCCAATAGCCCAACCAATAGGCGTTTAAAGCGATGTTTGGGTTGTTTCGGAATCGGTTGTTCAGCAACACTCGGCTCGATTTCACCTTTACCGTTGTGTTCGTAGATTTCTTCTTTCGGACTCGATAACATATATTGTTTCACCCTCCAACAGTTATTACATCAGGAGTAGAGGGTATAATGAACAGCATCCTCTCTCTATCTTGATCTTAATGATTTCAGGACTATCTGCTGAGTGGAACTATCCACATCTTCAAGTGTCAACGGGGTAGCACAGGGTAGCGTTGGGTCTAGATCTCGAACCTCAGCTCTGATCAGGACAAAAAATAAATTTCAACTGCGATCTGCTCAGACAACCATCCACTTTTTCAAGTGTCACGGTAAACCTGGTTATCAAGAGGGAACAATTTTCAGCTATGATAAAAAAGCTAAAATTTCTGAGTAGTTTATGACTTGGGGGAACCTGTTACAACCTGATTTGATATTAGGTGATTCCGTGACTGGCTTGAAACCAGAGATCCTAGAGCAAAATCGCTTGAGGGGCCTGCTATTGGATGTTGATGAAACGTTGCTTCCTATTACCCGTTCTCAAGTGTCTGAGGAACTTCATCAGTGGATTGAAACGATTCGACCTCTCGTGAGTGTGTGGTTGGTCAGTAACAATATCAGTCAACCTCGAATTAGTGCGATCGCTAACGCTTTGAATTTGCCTTACATTAGTGGAGCAGGTAAACCGTCTCGACGTAAAGTTAGACGGGCTGTTGATGCGATGAATTTGCCGATTTCACAAATTGGTATGGTTGGCGATCGCTTATTTACCGATGTATTAGTCGGAAATCGCTTGGGAATGTTTACGATTTTGGTTGAACCGATGCTAGATTCTACACCCGGAAGTACACTGTATTCGATGCGATCGCTAGAAGTGTGGCTTTCTAATATTTTGGGGGCGTCTCTCAAGCTTGATTAAATGAATGTTGATCAGGGACTTGATGGACTCAAATGTAAAAAAATGTTAAGAAAACTTTTGTGATTAAACTTTCATGGGAATATATCAATGTTTTCAAATCTGGGTCTATCTAATATAAAGACCCTCAGTATAAAACATAATCAATCAACTCCTGCCAATTGTGCCAGCTATATTTATGAGAACTAAGCTGGCATTTCTTCATGGAAAACTGAGGTTGTGATTCCAGAGAAAATAAAAATTATTCATTAACTGTAAATAAACCCCAAACTGAGAGAGTTAAAACAACAATAAAGCCCGATTCTTACGCTTTAAAAACTCCTATGTCTCAAACAATAGTTGTTAAAATTGGCACTTCTAGTTTAACTCAAGTGAAAACAGGTCACTTAGCGTTATCGACCTTAGCAACATTAGTAGAGACGCTGACTCACCTACGCCAAAAAGGAAAACAAGTGGTCTTAGTTTCTTCAGGCGCTGTCGGAGTCGGTTGCGATCGCTTAGGACTGAGTGAACGACCTCGCACGATTACCCTCAAACAAGCAGTAGCAGCAGTGGGTCAAGGGCGTTTAATGCGGGTTTATGATGATTTATTTACTTGTTTAAATCAACCCATTGCTCAAGTTCTCCTGACTCGTGGTGATCTGATTCAACGCAGTGGTTATGTTAATGCTTATAATACCTTTCAACAACTCTTAAAACTGGGTGTTATTCCGATTGTCAATGAAAATGATACAGTTGCTGTTGATGAACTCAAATTTGGAGATAATGATACTCTTTCAGCGTTAGTGGCGAGTTTAGTCGAAGCAGACTGGCTATTTTTATTGACTGATGTTGATCAACTGTATTCAGCCGACCCCCGTGATAATCCTAATGCACAACCGATTGATTTAGTCACTCATATCGAACAACTTCAAGACCTACAAGTACAAACCGGAGACTCGCGCAGTGGTTGGGGAACCGGGGGAATGATTACAAAAATAGAAGCGGCTAGAATTGCAACCAGTTCCGGGGTTAGAACCGTAATTACAGAGGGAAAATCCCCTCAAAATTTAGAAAAAATTCTAGACGGTGCAACCATAGGAACCCATTTTGCAGCACAAGCAAGACCTGTTAATGCTCGTAAACATTGGATTGCTAATGTATTAATTCCGATGGGAAAACTCTATTTAGATCCGGGTGCTGTACGAGCAATTGGTCAACAGGGAAAGTCTCTCCTCGCGGCTGGAATTACGCAAATTGAAGGAGAGTTTCAAGCCCAAGATTCGGTAAAAATCTGTGATTTAGGAGGTCGAGAAATTGCCAGAGGGTTAGTCAATTATAATAGTGCAGAACTCCAAAAAATCAAAGGATATCGTTCCGAAAAAATTCCGGAAGTGTTAGGATATGCGGGAGCAGAAACGGTGATTCATCGAGATAATTTGGTGATTTATAATGATCCAGATAGATAATTTTTGGGTGAATAGATCCTCAATTTATCTACAGATAACACCGATAATTAAGCGTTTGAATCGTTGCAGGATGTTCAAATGGATAGTATATAGAATGAATTGTTCCGGGGTCTAATTGCCAATTTTGAACTTGATTTAAACTTAAATTGAGAACTTGACTCAAAAAGTGTTTGATAATCAAATCATCTACAATCACTAAACCTGTTCGTACTTTTTTCTCGTATTTAGAAGCCGAAGCAATTTGATTTCGTTCTTGAATTTTTTTCTCCCATGCTTGTAACAAATCATCTTTTAAAACTTGAAACTGCATGACATTGGGATGATAACGAAGAATTTGGTCGGATATAATTTGAGAGTTATTCAAAATTTGACTTAAACAAAAATAAATTGAAACCTCTTGAAGCTGTTCAGAGATTTTTTTAATTTGTTGAGGGTTTTGATTGGAAGCGGAAACAAACAGTAAACGTAATCCTTGGTTTTCAACTTCGAGTCGAGGTAAACTTTCACATAAATGAGCTGTCATATTAATAGCCTTTAATTCTCCAGGGTTGAGACGATTTTGCGGAAACTTTAAAATACTGATACCACAACTTGATTGCTGAATGCTATGAAACAAATTAGCTTCAATACCCAAAGCCGTATTAATTAAAGCCCGATTTTTATGGCGATGACTGATCACTAAAATAGTTTGACCTTGATGGTGACTCAGAACAGTTTTCCAAAACTTTTTAGAATCTTGATAAAGAGCTAATTCGGGATAAATAGAGTTTTGAATTGGGGTAAAGACTGCCGATTTTTTCAGTCTTGTCGCTGCTATTGGAGAGGAATAAACTTCACTCTGTAATTCCTGGGAAAATTCTTTTTTAACCTTTTGTAACGGTAAACCTTGCCAAGCCGAAAGATCAATTTCTTCTAAATCTTCAGACTGACGCATTTGAGGTAAAGTTTTCCCTGTTTGACTAAAAGCCGCTAAAATTTCAATCGCCGTTTGTTGAGACGGTTTGAGTGGGCTAGTGTAAATTGCACTAATCTTCGATTTTTTTAATGCTAAACCAGTTAAATAAGCATGATCACGACCTTTTTCTGTTAAGACATCCTGATCATAGTTTTCTGAATAATAACCCGGAAGATCAGAAAGACTTTCACCGTGACGAACTAAAATTATCGTTGTTTCATGACTGAGGCGACGAGGGACATTAACAGGTAAACGCATAAAAGGCTTCTCCCGGTTTGAATAGTAGAATGAGTTGCGTTCGTTGTTGGAAACATTTATACTCTGACACCCAGAAGAGAGAGTAGGGGTACAGCAGTCGCCATACCCTTACGGTATTCAGTGTTAGCACTGAGGATAAGGAAGCGCGTGTATAGAGTTATAGGGTTTCTCTGATAGACTTTTCGCAACCGAGAGAAAATTTTTTTGGGGATGTATCGCGTGAGGTGACTAAAACTCCCCTATACCTAAGCAGGGCTGTTTCATTCTCAATTAAAAATTGCCGAGGTTGATGGGGTGATAGGGTGACGGGGGTGGTGGGGAGAGGTCTTTTTGGAGATGAAAAATCACTTTTTATTCATAAAAATCCTCCCAACCTCCCCACTTCCCTACCTCCCTACCTCCCTACCTCCCCACCTCCCAACAAATCAAGTTTTAGGGCAACGCGCACGGCCCTCCCTGCCTATACCTAAGTAGTCGGACATATCGATGTCATGTGGAAGTTGCGTTAGGGTAACAGAGAATTAGGATTAGAATTAAATAGCCCTGTCCGATAAACAGGTAAGGTCACAGTAATCGTTGTTCCTTGATTGAGTTGACTCTCAACCTGAATCTGACCTTGATGATTGTCAACAATGGCTTGGGCGATCGCGAGTCCGAGTCCAGTTCCTTGATAACGACGATGACTCCGAGACGGATCAACTCGATAAAAACGATCAAAAATTTGCGGTAAGGCTTCTGGGGGAATTCCCATTCCGGTATCTTGAACCCAAACTTGAAGTCGTTCAAATTGAAAATGGGGTTTGTCTCCAGATTCGCTGGCTTTACTCAACCAAAGACGTTTTCCCGCTCGAATCCATTGCAGTTGAACGGTGACTTTACCCCCTTTAGGACTGTGTTGTACTGCATTATCGACCAAATTCGTAAATAAACGCACCAATTGATCCCAATCCCCTGTTAAGGTAAAATAATCTTCTAAACTCATCTCAGGAGTTGCTGTTTCCTCGGTAGAAGTTTCGATTTCTCGAACTTGAGGATCAATAATATCGAGATGGAGATGAATTCCTTTTGCAGTCGCGATCGCGGTTTGTTCTTCGACCACTTCCATTAAGACCGCATCGAGAGGAAGCGACACAAACTGAGATTGAACAATTCCGCTATCAGTACGGGCGAGAAATAGCAAATCATCGACTAAACGCCCCAAACGACGAGTTAGACGTTCGATCAATTGTAGGTGTTGACGTTCACTCGGATTGAGATCAGGTTCAGCTAAAGCGACTTGAACATTGGTTTGAATCGTCGCCACAGGACTCCGCAATTCGTGAGACGCATCTGCGGTAAACTGTTTTAAACGTTGATAGGATTCACGCACCGGAGCGATCGCTAAACCGGAGAGAAACCAACCAATCGCCCCCACCGAAATCACCGCCACAGTCGCCCCCAAAGTCAGATCAATCATCAATTGACGAGTGGGTTTGGTGACTTCAAACCAGGGATGACTGATACGGAGATAGCCCAAAACCTGACGACCGACTTGAACGCGATCGCTGATTTGTCGGAGTACAATAGATTCAGTTTGACCCAGTTTAGGAATGCGAACCGTTTCCCCATTGCGGTTGAGATGAAAAGGAAGATTCAACGGTTCCGAGAACGTAGACCACAATAATTCCCCCGTCGGACTAAACCATTCGATCTCAATGCGATCATCATCTGTAGCGTCAGTGTTGTGGCGAAAACTGGCTTCTACATTGACTAAAAACTGACGATTTGCTGAAGTCGTTTCCTCTCCGAGAAAAACAGACTCAATCACAAGTGATCGTTCGACAACTTCTAGGACATGATTGAGGGTATCATCAATTCGTTCGATCAGCGTATTACGAAAATAGAGAAAAAAGCCACAGACGAATAATATTAACAAAACAGCAGTGACACTGGTGTACCAAATTGCCAAACGGCGACGAGTTGCTTGAAACATTTATTTTAGATGAATCTTTGGCGATCAACCGGAATTCTTGAATAAGATTTGAGGCGGAAATTATCGTCAGTTAACGGTGGAGGGAGACATTAAACTTATCTTTCCGGATTTTGCAGAAAAAGTCACGATCAGACATAATGTGAGTGTCCAAAGATCATCTTACCCTAAAACTCTCACGTCCAATGACTCTTAACCCTGGCGAGATCGCTCCTGAGTTTATGTTACCGGATACCGAAGGAATTTCGGTGAGTTTAAGTGATTTTCGAGGACAACCTGTGGTGTTGTATTTTTACCGCAGCACGCGGTCACAAGAGAAGCCCCGGATTTTAAATCCGGGGAACGAGTGACCCTCGCGATCATACTCCCGGCTGTACAAAAGAAGCTTGTGGTTTTCGGGATCTGTATGCAGAATACCGTTCTCAAAATATTGCGGTGTTGGGCGTAAGTACAGATGATGCTAAATCTCATGCAAAATTTGTCAGCAAACATCAACTTCCTTTTCCTTTGTTGTCTGACGAAGGCGGAAAAGTCGCTAGTCTTTATGGGAGTTATGGGTTAAAAAAGTTTATGGGTCGAGAGTTTATGGGAGTTTACCGTCATACATTTGTGATTGATGCTGATGGTCAGCTTGTTAAGATTTATCGCAAAGTCAAACCTGCTGATCATGCGGCTGAAGTTCTTAAACTGTTTACCCCAGAATAGAGGTTTAAAACATTGGTAGAATCTGTCAAAAAGTTATGGCAGTTTGGACAGACGGTATTGGGAATTATCTTCCGCCATCCAGTTACAGGCGTGAGTGTTGTCCCGATTTTACCGGATGGCCAAATTATCTTCGTTCGACGGCGTGATAATGGTAAATGGGCTTTACCGGGAGGCATGGTAGACTGGGGCGAAGATATCCCCACTGCGATGCGACGAGAACTCCTCGAAGAAACCGGACTTGAGTTAATCGAAATGGGTCGTTTAGTCGGGGTTTACTCCGCACCTGATCGCGATCCGAGAGTTCATTCTATTTGTATTTTAGTCGAAGCAAAGGTTCAAGGCTCAATTAGTATTCAGGATCAAGTTGAAATTAGTGAAGTCAAAGCTTTTAGTCGAGAGTCAATTCCTAAAGATAACCTCAGCCATGACTACGCCCGCCAAATTCAAGACTACTTAGAAGGTCGCACAACATTAGCTTAAACAGACGATTAGAGTTTGTATTCAGTTTAGTGTAGATCTAAATTGACATTAATTTGAAAGTTGGCTAAAAATAAACCAATGAGTAATACAAACTCGACATAAGCAAGAGTTAGCAGAGACAAAAGAGTGAATCTAATCATCTCATGGGTACTTTGTCCCTCTAGCCGCTCTGACTTTTTTCTGTTATAAACACTCTCATACCCACTTAAACCTGTTGTTTATTCAGCTCATAAAATAAAATTTTAACGATGTTTGAACAGATTCATCACTCGCGCATCAAACTGTCTCAGGGTCAAATTTTCTGGCGTGAAGCTGGCTACTCCGACCTTAACCTCGTATTTTTACATGGAGCGTGGCAGGATGGTAGTCAATGGTTGCCTGTTTTTGAGCATTTGTGTGGCGAATATCGTTGTTTTGCGCCGGATTTATTGGGATGTGGAGAATCAGAGTTTCCCAATATTCACTATTCTATCGATTTAATGGTAGAAAGTCTAGCAGAATATCTCAACTTACTGAAGTTAGAAGATGTTTGTTTAGTTGGTCATTCTTTAGGGGGATGGATAGCCGCGAGTTTTGCGTTGAAATACCCCGAAAGAGTGCGACGTATTGTATTAATTTCTCCGGAAGGGGTGAAGGCAAGCGAGCAAGAAGGACGTTGGCGTTGGCGTCGTTGGTTAGCTCATGGGCCTGCACCTTTACATTTTATCTTAAAACTGATTTATCCGTTTGCCTTTTTAATTGGACAGGGGAAGAAAGTCAAACAAACGCTACAACAAAGACAACAAATGCTGAATTATGTCAGTGCTTCCCGACTCCTGTTTAAACGGCGATGGGCAGAGTATCGTTCAGAATTATTGGATGAACGCTTGTCTAACCTCAGAGCGCCTGTACTGATTTTACAAGGAACTCACGACCAACCGATCGCATTATCGATGAGTGAATCCTATTCTGTTCTTGCACCGATGGCTGATTTACAATTTGTTAAACCGGGTAATGACAATTTACCCGCAGAAGTTCCCGATGTAATTGCCCAATATATTCGAGAATTCATTGCTGGGTATCTGAAAATAGTTTAATCAAGAGTTTAACTGTTTTTTATTCACCCCTATCTGTGGCACAAACTACTCGATTTCTTCCTAAAGCCTTTGCTTGATAAAGAGCGGTATCTGCTATTGTGAGTACCGCTTCTAATGTCTCTCCATGTTCGGGGAAACAAGCTACACCAAAAGACGCCGTAATCGAGCCTAAAGATTGATTTTCATGATGTAACTGTAAATGTTCAATCTGATAACGAATTTGTTCAGATCGGGCTTGAGTATCACTGAGGGAAGCTTCCGGTAAAATCAACGTTAATTCTTCTCCTCCATAACGACAAGCAACATCAGAACTCCGTACACTATTTTGGAGTAACCGAGCGACTGTTTTGAGAACTTCATCTCCCGCATCATGTCCGAATTGGTCATTAAACCGTTTAAAATGGTCAATATCAATCATCACAATTCCCACAGAATAGTGATTTCGTCTTGCCCGATGAATTTCTTGTTCTAAAGATTCTTCTAAATAACGACGATTAAAAAGTCCCGTTAGTGCATCTCGCATACTTTGGGCTTTAAACTTTTCTTGAAGTTTAACATTAGCTAAAGCAACTGCTAAATGTTCTGCAACAGTACGAGCAAGTTGTTGCTTGGCGGGTGTAAGTTGTCCTGAAGTTAATGCAGCAATATAAAGTAATCCTAATGTATTTCCTTGAGCCATCATCGGCACACACAACGACTCTGCGGGTAGAACATTCTCTTGAGTAATATGTTGACAAAATAAATTTGGAGATTTTGCTTCTATCCAATGAACACATCCTCGTCGCAACGCCCAACATTCATCGAGTCGAAAGAGGGTTGGGATGACAAAATCTTCGCTTCCCCAGGTGGCAACGGCTTCGACATAATGTTCTGACTCTCCCAATAGAAATACACCTCCTCCACAGTCAGGAAATAAAGGTTTGAGTAAATCAGCAAGCATCTGATGGGCTTCTTGTAATGAACTAGAAGCTTGCACAAAGCTATTCATCTCCCCCAGTAATACCATCTCTTGATTACGCTGTTCTAAAGCATTCATCCCCTCCCTTAATTGAGTATTAATTTCACGTAACTGTTGCCGGATTTTTTTACTTTCAGTAACATCAATACAAGAACCAATATATCCTGTAAATTCTTGACTTTGATTAACTTGAGGAATTCCTGTTTCGAGTAACCAGCGATATTCCCCATCCGCACGTTTTAAGCGATATTCAAGATAAAATTCTTCTCGCAGTTGAAACTTATGCTGATAGACTTTTAAAAATTCTTCTCTATCTTCTGGGTGAAGATTTTCTATCCAACCATTACCAACTTCTTGTTCTAAAGTTCGTCCGGTAAAAGATAACCAACTTTGATTAAAAAAGTAACGGAGCGCATCATTTCCTGAAATCCAAATCAATACCGGAGCATGATCGGCCATCAACCGAAATCGTTCTTCACTCTCGCGTAAGGCTTGTTCTATTTGCTTACGTTTGGTAATATCAGTAATCATAGCAAAAGCACCCATATATTGATTAGATGTATCAAAAATAGGTGCCATACAGACAGAGGTCCAGAGAATCTCTCCTGTTTGACGGCGAAACTTAAAATCATGTTGTTCTGAGATTCCTAAACGCTGACGTTCCAGGTTTGCTGCGGCGATTTCCCAGTTGTCCTCATCAATAAACTCAAACATCGATTTTCCCATCATATCCTCTACATGACAACCGAGCATTGTCGCCATTTGTTCATTAACAAACGTGGTTCTGTTCGCCGCATCAATCACCCAAACACCCTCAATTGTGGTTTCAATAATGCGACGGTAACGTTCTTCACTTTCTCGTAATGCTTGTTCGATCTGTTTTTGTTCGCTAATATCTTGACTACTGACTCGTCGTCCTAACCACTGTCCATCATTACTATAAACAGATTGACATTGATGAGCAATCCAACGTATTTCTCCGGTCTGGGTAATAATCCGAAAATCGACAAAATAAGGTTGATTTTGCTGAAAATGTTCTTGCAAATATTCTAAAATAATCTCTCGATCTTCAGGATGAACAATTGCGATTAATAGTTGTGGGTTGCGAATAAATTCTTCAGGTTGATATCCCGTAATTCGTTTACAAGATGGAGAAACATACAGAAAGTTTCTGTCGGGATTAATCCAAGATTCCCAATTATAAGTGAAATTAGCGACGGTGCGAAAACGTTCTTCACTTTGACGAATTTTTACTTCTGCTTGCTGCCGTTGGGTGATATCACGCGCCACAGCATAAATACGATCTTGTTCTAAAACAGGTGTTGCCGTCCACAAGAACCAGCGATAAGTTCCGTCTTTACAGCGATAACGATTTTCAAATTCTAAGGTGTTTACCCCCTCTTTTAAGCGTTCGAGTTCTGCAATTGTGCGATCGCGATCTTCGGGGTGAACAAACTCAATAAAAGCTTGGGTAATAAATTCTTCTTCTGTATAACCGAGTGTCCGTTCCCAAGCTGGATTAACTCGCACAAAATAGCCGTCAAAGTTGGCAATACAGAGTAAATCACAGGAAAGATTAAAAAAGCAGTCTCGCTCTTGTTGAGCTTGAATTCGTTCGGTAATATCAGTTCTGATACTGACATAATGAGTCAGTCTTCCTTCTGGATCTTGCACAGGAGAAGTGGTTACTTCTGTCCAAAATAATGTTCCATTTTCTCGGTAATTGCGGACAATCACAGAACAACTTCGTTTTTCTCGCCAAGCGGTCTCTATTTCTTGTAAACCGACTTGATGAATGTCATCACGATACAAAAAACGATGATTTTTTCCTATCACTTTGGCGGCGCGATAGCCTGTCATTTTTTCAAAGCCAGAATTCACATAAATAATCGGATTTTCCTGTTGTGTCGGATCGCTAATTACGATTCCACTATGGCTAGAGGCGATAGCTCGTTCTAAGAGTCGGAGTCTGATTTCTTTCTGCTGTCGTTCCCAAATTTCTCGTTGTAAATGCAGATTGGTTTGCTCTAAGGCTAAAGTTCGCTCTCGGACTTTTATTTCTAAATTTTCTTTTGCCATTTTTAAAGCAAGTTCGGCTTTTTGTCGTTCTACTAATTCGTTTTGGAGTTGTGTGACTAAGGAAGCTTGTTGAATAGCGATCGCGACTTGGATGGCGAGTTGTTGTAAAAATTTAATCTCCCAATCAGACCAATGTCTAGGTTTTGAACAGTTTTGAGCAATTAATAATCCCCATAATTGGTTTTCGGATGGAGGAAGGGGAGATTGGGTTTTTGTGTCGGTGAGTAAAATGGGTACGACTAAGTTAGATCGCACTTTTAGTTGGGCTAAAAAGTCAGCATAACATGAGGTTAAATTTGCTTTTTCTCGATCCTCAAAAACATGAATTTCATTGGCTTTATAAAATCTATCTTTTGTGTTGAAAAAACAAGGATCTTGTACAGATTTTCCTGCGAGTGACCATCTAGGTGTTTCTACGGATTCTACCAAGACTTCTCCATCCCAATTGGGTTGAAAGCGATAGAGAATGACTCGTTCGTTCTGTAAAAATTGACGCACTTCATTAACGGTTGTTTGCAAGATTTCACTGAGATTGAGAGATTGACGAATCCGTAAAGATACGGAGGATAATAAACTATCTCGTTGAGATTGTAACTGAAGTTTTGCCATATATTCTTGCAGTTGCCGTTCAAGATTTAAGCCTAAACAATCGAGTAATTTGTCTTTTTCGGCACCAAGCTTCTGCACCTTCTCTCTCAGAATTGAGATGGTATTTTGGAGTTCTTCTGCTTTATTTTCTGAGTTCATCGTATTCTCTCTTGTTCAATGACTTCTCTTGGCATGATCTTAATTCACAGATAGAAATAAAATGATAAAAAATCTTATTTTTTTTAACAATTCTTTATATTGTAAAGTGCAAAAATATTTTAAATCTACAAATAGAGGATTAAAAATTATGACTATAATAATGAAATCTTAACAGTAAAAAAGCTCAAAAAAGTCAGGATGTTGGACAGTGAACGGTGAAGAATTCCGATGTTAAGTTTAGTGAACGCTTAGAGATCCTTGATCAATGATCCCTACGGTAACTTCAGATCCGCTAGTATCATAAAATTTAGACTTGTTGTAAAATTAGACTGAATGGTAATCGCAATTGATTTTGGTACCAGTAATACCGTTGTATCCCGTTGGAATCCAGCCACACAACAGCCCGAAACTCTGAAACTTCCAGGGTTAAGCTGGATATCGACTCAAAACCCCCCTCTGATTCCGAGTTTGGTCTATGTCACAGATGCCACTACCAATCAGGTCGTGTTAGGTCAGCAAGTGCGAGATCAGGGTTATGATATCAGCAGTGATCAGCGCTTTTTTCGCAATTTTAAACGCGGAATTGGCAGCGATATTCAGGGATTTCTCCCTCAACTTGATGGTCAAGTTGTCACCTTTGAACGGGTAGGTGAGTGGTTTCTCACTCAAGTGTTAGATGCGGTTCGAGAGATTCCTTTACCTGTAGACTCTTTAGTGTTTACAGTTCCGGTTGACAGTTTTGAAGCCTACCGTCATTGGTTAGGTCAAGTCTGTCAGTCTCTCGATGTCGAACAGGTGAGAATGTTGGATGAACCCACAGCCGCCGCTTTGGGATATGGACTCGCAGAAAAAGATCTGTTATTAGTGATTGACTTTGGGGGGGGAACGCTTGATTTATCTTTAGTTCGACTCAACAAAACGGTACAAAAACAACCGCTAGGATTTATTCTCAAATGGGGTCAAAAATCCTTTGCTGAATCTTCTGGACAAAAGACAAAAACAGCGCGAGTTTTAGCAAAAGCAGGTCAAAATTTGGGCGGTTCAGATATTGATAATTGGTTAATGGATTATTTTTCCCAAACGCAGGAATTGGTGAAAACCCCGCTTACTGCTCGTTTAGTTGAACGATTAAAAATTCAGCTTTCTTTACAAACTCAAGCGAGTGAAGTCTATTTTAATGATGAAACCTTAGAAAGTTATGAACTGGAAATGACTCGCGATCAATTTGAGAATATTCTAACACAACATCAGTTTTTTGAAAATCTAGATCGATCCCTGAACCAAGTGTTACAGCAAGCTCGACGTCAAGGCGTGGAAAAGAATAATATTAGCGGTGTTTTATTGGTGGGAGGAACTACAAAAATTCCGGCGGTTCAACATTGGGCAAAACAGTATTTTGAACCTGAAAAAATTCTTTGTGAGCGGCCTTTTGAAGCGATTTCTCATGGAGCTTTACAATTAAGTTTGGGGACTAAAATTGAAGATTTTCTTTATCATAGTTATGGGATTCGCTATTGGAATCGTCGGGATAATTGTCACAATTGGCATCCGATTATTAAGTCGGGTCAACCTTATCCGATGAGCGAAGCAGTAGAATTAGTTTTGGGTGCTTCTTTAGAAAATCAACCGAGTATTGAATTAGTGATTGGAGAGTTGGGGGCGGAAACGGGAGGAACGGAAGTCTTTTTTGATGGCGATCGCTTAGTTACACGGACTTTAGCCCCTGACAAAACAGCAGTACAACCGTTAAACGATACGGAAGAAGGACGCAGCATTGCCCGATTAAATCCGCCCGGATATCCGGGAAGTGATCGCATCAAAGTCTTATTTCAAGTGGATGACAAGCGGTTTTTAAGACTGACTATTGAGGATTTACTTACCTCTGAAATTTTAGTCAATAATCAAGCCGTTGTGCAGCTTAGTTAGAGGGAAGTTGTTTGGAAATATTCAGTTTTAAATCAGATTTACAGGTCGGCTTAACTTGTTTGTACAAGTCGAGGAATTTTAGAGAAAAAGAGTTGGGAAACCTAAAAGGAGGGTCTTAATCTTCTAAGGTTCCCAATAAGCGTAAAATCATCTCCACATCATTTAATTCTCCGACAATCCGCCGGATGGGTTCCGGCCAGATTTTAATCAAAGTGGGAGTTGCTGAGATTTGATCGGCTTCAGCTTGTTCGGGATGTTTCAGCACATCAATAACTTTTAGAGTATAAGGGTGATTAACAGATCGTTCTAAAAGTTTATGAAGTGTGGCGAGAGTTCGTTCCGTTGCTAAACTATGACCCGAAACAAATAAACGGAGAACATATCCGGCGGTTTGCGGTGAATTAATCTCTGAAGACTGATTAAATCGTAAACTTTGCGATCGCAACGTAGAAGTTACTTTTCGTCGGTCTGCATCAAGTTGAGTATCCATTTTTTGAAATTGTACAACCAAGTCGTGATTTTCCCAAAGTTGGGGGAACTGTTGATAATAAGTCGAAATAACAAGAGGGTTACACAATTCTTCAGGTTCTCTGGTGGGTTGCCAAACTAAATTGTCAAGACCAAAAACAGCATTGAGCAAAGTTTGATAACGTAGCACCGGAGGATAGGCTTCAGCAGACTGTTTAACCGTTTGGGTATTGGGATCAAGCCACTGGTCAAGAGTCGCCGTATAGCAGGGAACTAAAAAGTGGGGCGTTTCTGACAGTCCCAAAATTTCCTGTAAAGCTCCGCACAAATGTAAATGCCATCGACGCCGTTTACTGGGGTCGATACAGTAAATTAAATCTCCCCCTGGAGTAAAAAGTGCAATTCCTTTGAATAACGGGGAGTTGGTAGATTCAGTCGGTTTAGCAAAGTTCAAGGCTACCGATTAAGGAACCAAAGAAATTGGATAATTTCACAAATCCACTCAGCAAGAAGTGTGAACTGTGATCGCCCAGTTAGGCTCAATAAAATTCCTCACAATTCACACTTTACCTTAAACTTGAGATCAAGGGCTTAAACTTCAGACTTTTCTTAGACTTGAGAGCAACGATGACTAAACGCGGCCCCGTAGCATTTGAGCCATCTCATTGGGGTAGGGTGACATCTCTAGACAGGTTTCTTCTGTAATTCGACCTTCTTGATAGAGAGTGTAAAGAGATTTATTCATTGTGGTCATACCTTCATAGGTATCTTTAAGCATAATTTGGTTAATTTCTTCGTACTGATCTTTAACAATGTATTCTTTGATGACATCAGTATTGATTAAGATGTCATGAAAAGCCGCCCGCTTACCATCAGTAGTTTTACAGAGTAACTGAGCAATAATCGCCACCAACGATTCAGAAAGCGAGACTTTAATCGATTTCTGTTCTTCAGCCGAGAACATATCCAAAATCCGAGTTAGGGTTTTAATGGCGCTGTTGGTGTGTAAAGTTCCGGCGACTAAGTGACCTGTTGTTGAAGCTTTGAGCGCAATTTGCATGGTTTCTTTATCCCGAATTTCACCGACTAGCATCATATCGGGATCTTGACGCAAAGCTCCTTTAAGGGCGTTAAAAAACTTGAGGGTATGACGTCCGACTTCCCGGTGTTTAATCAACGCTTTTTTACTTTCGTGAACAAATTCTACCGGGTCTTCAATGGTAATAATATGATAGGGAAAACTCTTATTCATGTAGTCAATCATCGCCGCCAGGGTCGTAGACTTCCCTGAACCCGTCGGTCCGGTGATTAACATCAGTCCCTTGTGGTAGTGGCAGATTTTTTTAAAGACTTCCGGTAGATTGAGTTGCTCCATGGTGAGAATTGTAGCCGCAATCAATCGTAATACCATCGACGGGCCTCTGAAGGTATCAAAAGCACTAATCCGCACCCGCACAAAGCCAAAGTCAAAAGCCCCATCAAAGTCTAAATTTTGTTGAAAATATCCAATTTCATCATCGCTCATACATTCCCGTAACCAACTCATAAAAGTATTTAAGTCTGTTACCGGATACCCTGGGGAGACAATATCACCCCGTTTGCGGAAGCGGGGTTCTTCATTCACCCCTAAGTGAAGGTCAGAAATGCCTTCTTCGTTAGCTCGTGTAACAATTTCTCTGAGGGTGGGATGTCCTTCTGTCGGGCCAGGGCCTCGCCGAGATCCCGCCGCTCCCGATGCAACGGGTTGAGCCAATTGAGGGGCTTCAGTAGACCGAGGGGCTTGAGAAGGGGCTTGAGGAGTAGCAACTTCAGCCGAAACACCGGGAGAACGACCCACTTTTGGCGGTGCTGGAGGACGGGGGACTTTTGGTGGCGGTGGAACAGGAGGACGAGATGCTTGTGTCATAATTGCACTACCTTAATAATTGATGAGAGGACTGGGGTAGAGATTTAAGTTCAGTCTAGCCTTGAATTCTTGAAGATCGCAAAGAGACTCAAGAATTGATAAACGGTTCGTGCCGTCTCCTTCGTCAAAGGGCGGAATCATCGGTAACTTATATTTTTTTGAAGATGTAAAAGCTCAGAGTGTAGCCATACTATTAATGGGTAAAGTTGTGAATTTGTCAAACCCGAAAATTGTAGGATTCAACTGAAAATACAGTCTCAATCCATCAGTATTCCCCAAATCAGATGACAAAATAAACTTCTTGCCAAAAAAACCTCAATATTGAGGAAAATCAGGTTAAACCTCTAAACTGTATATATGAATTTAGACGATCTCGCCTTTAGTTCTGCACTTGAGCAAGCCCAACTGATTCGTAGCAAACAACTCTCACCGACAGAATTAGTTGAACTTTATCTCAATCGGATTGAATTGTTAAATCCGCAACTCGGCTGCTATTTTACAGTAATGGCAGAGACGGCGATCGCAGAGGCGCAAACCCAAACCGAACAACTCGCCACTGACGATCCTTTAGAACTTCCCCCTTTTTTCGGGGTGCCGATTTCTATAAAAGATCTCAATGCCGTAGCCGGAGTTCGCTGTACTTACGGTTCTCGGGTGTTGATGAACCAAGAGGCTACTTATGATGATGCCGTTGTCACTCGCATTCGCCAAGCCGGATTTATTATCCTCGGCAAAACGGCTACTTCTGAAGTGGGTTCGTTGCCTTATACCGAACCTGAAGGCTTTCTGCCGGCTCGTAATCCTTGGAATTTAGAATATACTCCGGGAGGTTCTTCTGGGGGTGCTGCGGCTTCTGTAGCTGCGGGACTTTGTGCGATCGCTCACGGTTCAGATGGGGGTGGTTCTGTACGTGGCCCCGCTTTTTGTTGTGGGTTAGTCGGACTCAAACCGTCTCGGGGTCGTATTTCTCATGCCCCTGTCGGTGACTATCAAAATGGCATTTCAACTAACGGGGTGATCGCTCGCACAGTAGCAGATGCGGCGGCTTTACTGGATGTAATGTCGGGTTATGTGACTGGAGATCCCTACTGGTTGCCCAATCCAGAGGTTTCATTTCTACAGGCGACTCAACACCCGATAGGATCGCTAAAAATTGCCTTTTCAACCAAAATTCCTCCAGTTGGTGAAGCAACAGAAGCTTGTCAAGAGGCGGTTAAAGATACCGTGCAGCTTTTAGAAGACATGGGACATCAAGTGGAACGGGGTTGTCCAGATTTTACCGATCTGATTGAACCGTTTAAAGTGGTTTGGCAAGCGGGTGTAGCGGCATCCGGTATTCCCAAGGACTTACTGACCCCGATGAATCAATGGTTACTCGAACAAACCGGATCAGCCGGGGATTATTTACGGGCGGTGAGTCAATTGCAAGGGGTTGCTCGTCGCATTGTTGCTTTTTTTGATCAGTTTGATATTTTACTTCTTCCGACCTATATGCACTCAGCGATTCGTGTGGGAGAATATGAACATCTATCTCCGGAAGAAACCATCGAACAGATTATCAAATGGATTGCTCCTTGTCCGCCTTTTAATGCAACCGGACAGCCAGCGATCGCCATTCCGACTGGTTTGAGTGCTGAAGGATTACCGATTGGGGTGCAGTTAATAGGTAAACCGGCCGATGAAATTACTTTGATTGCCATCGCTGCTCAACTCGAAGCCGCTAAACCCTGGAATCATCGTCCAACCGCAATCAGCAGTTAATAAAATTGAGACATTCAGAAGTTCAAATCTCAGATCTCAAAGCCTGGGGTTGGGTTTAGAGCCACAGGATTTACTCAGGGTGACATTGATAACTGATCACTAAAAAGGCTGTTAAGCTATAGCAGGTCGCAAGTCGTGTATTGACAAATTGATGAAATGCAGAAACTCTCAAACCTAAGATTGAGAGTATTTTTTAACTCCCTGTTGCAAGCTTGCTTTAAGATTGTCAGCTTTTAGCTGCACAATAAGATAGACAAGGAGTTTAGTTAATCCTTGTTGTTTGTATTATAACTCAACGACAAACGTGAAATTTCGAGTGTTTCCTCGTTCGGAACCATCAAGTCCTAAGCCTCCCCAACAACCAGGTTCAGGTTTAGGGACGTTTGGTGGTGTTTATACGCCCTCAATTTTAACGATTCTGGGCGTGATCATGTACTTACGATTTGGGTGGGTTGTCGGACAGGTGGGCTTAGGTGGAACGTTGGTTATCGTGACTCTCTCCACCTCCATTACCTTTTTGACTTCTCTATCCATTTGTGCCATTTCCACTGATCGAGTCATCCGTACTGGCGGGGCTTACTATATGATTAGTCGCTCCTTGGGGATTGAATCGGGGGGGGCAGTCGGCATTCCGCTTTATTTTGCTCAAGCCATTTCAGTGGCGTTGTACACGATTGGTTTTGCTGAAAGTCTGAAAATTACCTTTCCGCAGTTAGATGTCAGAGTCGTGGCGTTAATTACCACAATTTTGGTGACAATTGTGGCGGTCAAATCCGCAGAACTCGCCATTAAAGCTCAGTATTTCATTATGGCAGCGATCGTCTTATCGCTGATTTGTTTTATTGCCGGAGCGATCTTACTCCCCGAACCTTTAGCCGTCACAGACATTGAGTTAGAAGTTGCCCGTAGCACGGTTAAAGTTGGGTTTTGGCAGGTTTTTGCGGTCTTCTTTCCGGCGGTAACTGGGATTATGGCGGGGGTGAATATGTCGGGAGATTTACGAGATCCGACAAAATCTATCCCGGTTGGCACCTTGGCGGCTGTGATTACGGGTTACATCATTTATATGGTGATTCCCCTGTTTTTATCGAAAGGTGCAGGAACAGAGTTGCTATTGGCTGACCCACTGATTATGAAGCGCGTTGCTATCTGGGGGCCTTCGGTTTTATTAGGCGTTTGGGGAGCAACATTATCCAGTGCTTTAGGGAGTATTTTAGGAGCGCCTCGGGTATTGCAAGCTTTAGCCCGAGATGGAATTTTGCCCCCTTGGTTGCGCTTTCTGGGAACCGGAAGCGGAGAACAAGATGAGCCTCGCATCGCAACAGCAGTAACTTTGGGTTTTGTGTTGCTCGCCGTCGCAGTGGGAGATTTAAACCTAATTGCTCCGGTTCTCAGTATGTTCTTTCTCACGACTTATCTGGTCTTAAACTTAGCCGCAGGATTAGAAAGTTTCCTCAGAAGTCCTTCATTTCGTCCGTCTTTTAAAGTTCATTGGATGTTTTCACTCTTGGGTGTAGTGGGCTGCTTAGGCGTGATGTTTTTGATTGATGCTGTGGCTACTGTCATGGCTGCGATGATTGTCTCCGGTATCTACATCTGGTTGGAACGGCGAGAACTAGAAGCGGCTTGGGGTGATGTGCGCCAAGGGATTTGGATGGCGTTGGTGAGAATGGGTATTCTGCAACTGAGTTACACGCCCGATACCAAAAATTGGCGCCCTCATATTTTAACCTTCTCTGGCGCTCCGACTAAACGATGGCATTTAGTAGAACTGGCTTCTACTTTTACTCACAACCGGAGTTTATTTACCCTTTGTACTGTTTTACCCAGTGGTTCTCGTAATCCGGTTCAGTGTGGTGAAATGGAAGCGACACTGCGCGAATATTTGGATAAACGTGGGATTCAAGGGTTGGTGCGGGTGATTACGGCAGCTGATCCGTTTGTGGGCGCTCAACAGTTAGTTGATTCTTATGGAATTGGCCCACTGATTCCCAATACGGTGCTGTTAGGAGATAGTCAATCTTCTAAACGTCGGGATTCTTACTGTCAGATGATCGCCGAACTTAATAAGCGAGAACGTAGTGTGATTATTTTGCGCTCCACTGCATCTGAGTTTGAACGGCGTCAGAAAATTGATGTTTGGTGGGGGGGTTTGAATGCCAATGGGGGCTTGATGTTAATTTTGTCTTATCTGTTACGAACGAGTATTGATTGGCGGGGGGCCCAGATCCATTTAAAGTTAGTGGTTGCAAATGAAACGGCGGCTCAAGCGGCTCGTGTTAATTTAGCAGAAGTGGTCGAACAGTTACGCATTGGAGCAACACCAAATGTGATTGTTTCTGAGGGAAAACCGTTCCCAGAAATTTTGCATGAATCTTCATCCAATGCAGATTTAGTGTTCTTGGGTATGGCTCAACCGTCTCCTGAGTTGAATTATGGTGAATATTATGAAGGTTTGCAAAAAATGGCTGAAGGTTTACCCCCGACAATTTTTGTTTTAGCGGCTCCGAATTTTGCGTTTGCTGAAATTTTACAAGAAACAACTCCCACAAAACAGTAAACCCGACATTCAGAGTGGGAATTTATACCATTTCTATTGAAAATCCGACGCTTGAGAGTCAATTTTTTATCTCCTATTTCGTCGGATTTTATTTAGGGATTTATGGGTTTATAGCACTACGCATTTAAGTTAGGACATTTCTAGATCCTAAAACCCTTTCACAGTCTACTGTTCCCTGATCCGGTGTTCCCTGTTCCCGATTCAAG
>Ga0207419_1000142_pt1 | contig 56983 bp, 53 predicted proteins | sample ElkSloMetagenome_4_FD_184723 | JGI IMG/M metagenome (GOLD analysis project Ga0207419, IMG submission 184723) | Hot spring microbial communities from Elkhorn Slough, Monterey Bay, USA - MD2A (version 2) | ecosystem: Environmental > Aquatic > Marine > Intertidal zone > Estuary: Microbial mat ...
CGCCCCTACTATTAAAATCCTTAAACACTTCGCGAATCAAGCTATCCTTTCCCGCGGTATCCATCCCTTGGATACATACCAAAATGGCATATTTATCGTGGGCATAGATGGTGTTTTGAAAATCGCCTAAATCCTCTCTGACATCCTCAAGCTCTTTTTCAATATTCTTTTTACTGGCATCTAAATCGTAAGTAGTGGATTTATCATTTAGCTTTATTGGCGCTGTGATTTTGAATTCGGAAACGTTTATTTTTTTCATATCCTATTGAGAACCTCTGCAAAAGGAAGCTCTATTTTTTACATTGATGATTATTTTACATTTATTGTGATTTCAGTTACCAAGGTTTTTAGAGAACTTGCCAAATTCTTAACCATTCTTAGAACTATTAAGCTAAACATACATTCCCAAATATTTTTTGATTCTACTTTAAAAAAACCACCTAATTTACTTTGAAGCAAACAACTGCACATCCCGTTTACTAACCTCTTTTCCCCCTAGAATAATCAATCGCTCCACAACATTACGAAGCTCACGGATATTTCCGGTCCAATCGTAGGCCTGTAGTTGTTTGATGGCTTCGTCTGAAAACTTCTTTTGGGCATTGCCTTGATCTTCGGCAATTTTTTTAGAAAAATGCTCCACCAGCATAGGGATGTCTTCCCGCCTATCGTTTAAAGCCGGTACCGTGATTAGTATGACTGCCAATCTATGGTAAAGGTCTTCTCTAAATCTACCTTCGGAAATTTCCTCTTTTAAATTCTTGTTGGTCGCTGCAACAACTCTCACATCAACTTTTATGTCCTTATCATTACCTACTCTTTGAATCTTATTTTCCTGAAGTGCTCGCAACACCTTTGCCTGCGCGGAAAGACTCATATCCCCTATTTCGTCTAAAAAAATCGTTCCACCATTAGCCGCTTCAAATTTACCGGCGCGGTCTTTAACCGCACTAGTAAAGGCACCCTTAACGTGACCAAACAACTCACTTTCAATTAATTCTGAAGGTATGGCCGCACAGTTGACTTCAATTAACGGGCCTTTTGAACGTTCACTTTTTTGGTGCAACCAATGCGCTACAAGTTCCTTACCGGTACCATTTGGCCCTGTAATAAGAACCCTCGCATCGGTAGCGGCTACTTTTTCTATCATTTCCTTTATTTGGGAAATGGCGGCGCTCTCCCCTATCATTTCGTATTTTTTGCTGACTTTCTTTTTCAGCATTTTATTCTCAACAACCAAATTTTGCGTGTCAAGCGCAATCCTAACCGTGTTAAGCAGCCTATTTAAATCTGGTGGTTTTGAAATATAATCAAATGCCCCGAGACGCATGGTATTTACCGCAGTATCCAAATCGCCGTGACCAGAAATCATGACCATTGGTGTTTCGGGCTTTAACTTTTTTACGGCTTCCAGCACTTCCACCCCGTCCATTTTTGGCATCTTTATGTCGCACAACACGAGGTCAAAATCCTCTTTTTTAATCTTTTCGATACCCACTAGACCGTCTTCGGCTTCATCTACCTCATAAGCTTCATTTTCTTCTGAGAGTATTTTCACCAAAACCCTTCTTATTGCTGCTTCATCCTCAATTACTAAAATTTTTGCCATGCTATATTAAATCTTAAATTTTAATCCAGACCTTAGGTAAAAAGCGTTTATATCGTCTAAACGAAATACTTCATCTTGGTCTTCATTTCTTAAAATATTATTCATTCTTAACGTGTATCCAGTATAAAAATAGGCTAAAAGATGTTTTGTGAAATTATATTCATAACCTAATCCCAAAACCGCAACAGACATTGAAATATTATTCACTTGCCTGCCAAGTACTTCTTGCGGACGCTGCAAATGGGCAAAATAGCCATCTAGACCTACAAATAATTGTACCTCGTTTTTTTTGTTAAAATAATATTTCAGATTAGATTTGGGAACACCTAGATTAAAAGACCAATTTTTATTGACCTGCCTAAAATAACTCACAAAGGGTAGCGGAAAAGGCACACCTGCAGTAGCATTATAGGTTAAGCCTAAAATGAGGCGGTACGGCCGCTTTAAGGTTTCATCATCCCGACGGTCGTTTATAACGTAAATGCCACCATTTAAGAAAAAATCATCAATCGTAATTTTCTCGTTTAGGGTAGAGGCAATTCTAGGATTGAATTTTGCTCCCCATCGCAAGCCTTTTTTAGTTTTATAGGTGTAGCCAAGGTTGAGATCTATAATGTGTATGGTCTCAAGCAATGACCTATCAAACGGGTAGCGATCATTTAAGTCCAGAAGGATATTGTTGTATTCCCCACCAACTACAAAAAAAGTATCCTCCTTAAGTTCAATAGGATAATTCACTAATGCACGCAATCGGGTATAGCGATCTTCTGAATCGCTTTTTGGTATAAAACTATACTCAATTCTTGCCAAATCGGTAAGCTGGGCACTTACTGAATTTATTGCGACTAAAGCAAGGATTAAAAGTAATCTTCGGAAATTTAAGGTCATATAGTTTTATTTTTTTCTGAAGATTTCATTTTTAATTGAATACTTTTATTTTCTGACTGAATGATATGTAAATCTCGTTGCGGGAATGGTATTGTAATGTTATTTTCCCTAAACAATTTATCAATTTCGAACCGGATATCGCTCTTTGGGAAATGCGCCCTAAAACTATCTGCTACTGTAAAAATGACCTTAAAATCCAATGAACTCTCACCAAAATCAACAAATACTACGGTAGGTTCAGGTTCAGAAAGTACATTGGGATGGGTACTGGCTGCCTGTAACATTAAGGTTTTTACAAGTTGTACGTCACTCCCGTAAGCAACACCAACCGCTACATTTTCTCGTGTAATGTTGCCATTTTGGGTCCAGTTGTGCAAAATGTTTTCTAAATATAAATGATTGGGGATAACCAAAATCTTATTTTCTATGGTAACTGCCCTGGTTGAGCGCAATTTAATCTCCTCTACCCTTCCAACCTTACCATCTATTTCAATAATGTCCCCAACGTGGACGGTTTGATCAACCAAAATAAATACCCCGGCTATGATATCCTGGAACAAGGTCTGTAGCGCAAGTCCAATACCAATCAATAAAGCCGCAGACGCTGCGAAAACCGCAGTAACGTTTACACCAACGCTGTGCAGGGTAATTAAAAATATAACGATGTATATGAGCCATCTAAAATAGCCGAACACAACCGAGAACTTCTTTTTGTCCTGTTTGGGTAGATTTCGCGTTAGTAACCGTAATGCCAGTCTCAATAAGAGGGTGGTAATAAAAATTACGGTCGCTAATATCAATAAGTCAAAAAGGGAAACGCTGATATCCTTACTAAAATCAATGTGCTGATTTAGAAATTCCCTGACTTTTTCCCATATGGAACTTTCAGTTATTTTTTCCTCGATTTTTTTTAGGTCTTGAACCATCTTAATACTTGATCCACTTATAAAGTTCCTTATAACTTGGCTTTTTACCGTACATTAAAATACCTACGCGATATATCTTGGCAGCAATCCACACTGTAAATGTAAACGTACCAATTAAGATTATAAAACTTAGAACCTGTTGCCATATTGGTACACCAAATGGAATACGCATTAACATAACTACGGGCGAAGTTAATGGTATAAATGAGAAAACTGTTGAAACCGTACCGTGCGGGTCATCTATTACGGTAAAAACGCCCACGTAAACTGCTAGAATCAAGGGCATGATTATTGGCAACATAAATTGCTGGGTATCGGTTTCATTATCTACCGCTGCACCGACAGATGCGTAAAGAGAACTGTACAATAAATACCCGCCAATAAAAAAGAATAAAAAGGCCAGTACCAAATTGAAAAGCGGCAAGTTAAAAAATGATTGAAAAGCTGTTTGAAGTTCATTGGCTACTTCTGGATTTTCCATGGTCTGTTGCATCATTTCCTGCTGCGGGGTTTGCATTTCAGCCATGCTAATTCCAAAAATTGAGGATATCACGAAAAGAATAACACTGCCCAATACCAGCCAAATTGCAAATTGAGTCAAACCAGCTAAGGATGTTCCAACTATCTTACCCATTAATAATTGAACAGGCTTTACAGATGAAATTATTACTTCAATAATCCGGCTGGTTTTTTCCTCAATAACACTTCTCATAATCAAATTACCATAAATGATAATAAACATAAACAGCAAATATCCTGCGGCTCCACCGAAAGCTAACTTTAATATATTGTCGATTTTCGACGTCTGTTCGCCCGTAAAGTTTTCCTGGGCTATATTAATTCTAGTTTTTGATTCTTCAATCTTCGCAAGGTCAACACCGTTTATTTTTAATTTTACATTAGATAACTTCTTTTCTATTGTACTCTCAAGCCCAGACATAATTGATAAGGAAGGGGACTCATCTGAGTAGAAACGCACATTGTCCACAATATCAATAGAGTCCTGGCTTTTAACAATGTGCAACAATCCAAAGTTCTCATTGTTTTTTACGAGTTCCTTTGAGGTTTCCAAATCCACGCCTTCAATAAAGGTATATTTGGTTTCTTCGGTATTGGTGAATACCTCTTCAAACATATTGGTTTCATCTAAAACGGAAATGGTGCGCAGTTTATCCTTATTTAACTGCGATAGAAAAGCCACTACTGCAATTAAGGCTGCGAAAATCAAGGGACTAACAAATGTCATTATTATAAAGGACTTGTTACGAACTTTAGTTAAGTATTCCCTTTTTATTATAAGTGGTAGATGATTCATTTTAATTGCTCTTAACAGATTGAATAAAAATATCGTTAGCGCTTGGGATGACCTCCACAAAATGATTGACTTCGGCCTTATTGGTCAAGAATCCGAGTAAATCATTTGAAGAATCATTATCATTAAGCTTAATGTTCAATTTTAAATCTTCATTTAAATTTTTAAACGTTGCTGGTAAAATCGAATATTTCTCCTCGATAATTTTGGTAAGACCGTCAATATTTTCTGTCCTTAACCCAACTTCAAAAGTATTTGTTTTATACTGTCGTTTTACATCGGTGAGTTTTCCGTCTAATATTTTATTTGATTTATGAATCAACGCGATATGGTCACAAAGTTCTTCTACGGATTCCATACGATGGGTTGAAAAAATTACCGTAGCGCCCTCATCCCTTAACTGAAGAATCTCGTCCTTTATGAGGTTGGCATTTATAGGATCAAAACCAGAAAATGGTTCATCAAAAATTAAGAGTTTAGGGCGGTGCAAAACAGTTACCACAAATTGGATTTTTTGCGCCTGGCCTTTAGAGAGTTCTTGGATTTTCTTGTTCCACCAATCACCAATGTCTAGCTTATCGAACCAATGTTTTAATCGTGACTTTGCCTCCTGTTTACTCAACCCTTTTAATTGAGCAAGATATAGAGCCTGTTCACCAACTTTCATGGTTTTATAAAGTCCGCGTTCCTCTGGAAGATATCCTATATTTTGAACATCAATGGGTCTTAAGGGTTCTCCGTCCAAGATGATTTGACCAGAATCTGGCATTGTAATTTGATTGATAATTCTAATAAGCGTAGTCTTTCCCGCACCATTGGGACCTAAAAGTCCAAAAATACTGCTTTTGGGAACTGAAATGGAGACGTCATTCAAGGCCTTGAAATCACCAAAATTCTTGGAGACGTTTTCAGCGACTAAGAGGTTGTTGTTCATAGATTAAAAGCCAATTGGTTTACTTAGCAAACTCACAAATATAAGCATGTTCGCAAGTATTGTAATGCTAAGTAGCTTGGAATTTTATATTAGTCAAGAGTCCGTTAAGAATTGATTAAGCTCCTTTTAGTAAAATTGCGAATCACTATTCCCAATTATAGCTTGTATTGGTGGGTATATTAGTTAATTGCTCGTTTGGGCAGCCCATAACAAAAAGCGCTTGGAAAAAGCAGATTTGTAAATTGATATGGGAGTGTATGCCTTAGCTGTTTTAGATTCTGACCTAAAAACAAAACCCACCCTTAATAAATTAAGGATGGGAAAAAATTGCTATGAAAAAGAAAAATTATCACTAAAAGAATTTAGTGATAATCAAATATAGTATTTATTTTTAAAACAGCATCTATTAAGAAAACATATCTTTCACTTTTTCGAAAAATGACTTATCGCCACTCTCTGGTTTTGGCTCAAAGTGCTCGTTATCACGCATGCTTTCAAAAAATTGTTTTTGTTCTTTATTTAGGGTTTTTGGAGTCCAAACGTTTACATGTACCAATAGGTCACCACTACCGTATCCATTTATACTTGGGATACCTTTTCCACGCAAACGTAAAATTTTTCCAGATTGTACTCCGGCCTCAACTTTGATCCTAACCTTGCCTGTAACGGTATCAATTTCCTTTGACGTACCTAAAACTGCATCTGATAAGCTAACGTATAAATCGTAATGTAGATTATCGCCCTCACGTTTTAAAGTTGGATGCTCTGCCTCTTCAATGACTACCAATAAATCACCAGAAATTCCATTGCCTGGTGCTTCGTTGCCCTTACCGGCGACCTTAAGCTGCATACTATCCTCTACGCCTGCCGGTATTTTTACAGAAACGGTTTCCTCTTTAACCTTTAGTCCTTGGGAATCCGCATCGTTTGGTTTTTTGTCAATCATTTGGCCAGCGCCACCACAAGTTGGGCAGGCAGATGCCGTTTGCATGCGCCCTAAAATTGTATTGGTGACTCGAGTAACCTGACCCGTCCCATTACAAGTTGAACAGGTTTTGTAGGTAGTTCCTTCGGCTTGGACTTTGCGCCTAACCTTTATTTTTTTCTCAACACCGTTAGCAATTTCCTCCATAGTGAGCGATACCCGAATTCTCAGATTACTCCCTTTAACGCGACGCTGGCCGCCACCGCCAAAGCCGCCGCCAAAGCCAGAGAAACCGCCACCGCCGCCAAATGCACCACCAAATATATCGCCAAATTGGCTGAAGATGTCATCCATGTTCATGCCACCACCCCCAAAGCCACCTTCAAAGGCCTGATGACCAAATTGGTTATATCGGGATTTTTTGTCTGGATTACTTAGAACTTCATAAGCCTCGGCAGCTTCCTTGAATTTCGTTTCAGCTTCTTGATCATTGGGATTTTTATCGGGATGGTATTTTATTGCCATCTTTCTGTAAGCCTTTTTGATTTCGCTCGCAGATGCATTTTTACCAACTCCTAATATGTCGTAATAATCTCTTTTTGCCATAAATATTAATTTAAGGTCTATCTAAAGACCCTTTTTATTTGAGAATTCCTTTAAGCGGTATGTTTATTTACCTATGACCACTTTTGGGAAGCGAATGATTTTCTCACCAAGCTTGTACCCTTTTTCGACGACGTCAACAATTTTTCCTTTTAAATCATCTTCGGGTGCGGGAATATGGGTCACAGCTTCGTGTACATCAGCGTCAAAAACATCCCCTGACTTTAACTCTATAACCTGCAAACCTTTTTGATTGAGCGTATTAAGTAATTTATTATAAATGAGCAGTACTCCTTTTCGTAACTCTTCGGCTTCCTTATCGTCTTCAATGTGAAGTAGGGCGCGCTCAAAATCATCTAAAATTGGTAAAAGCGACACCATTAAATCTTGACTCGCTGTTTTAAATAAATCAATGCGCTCTTTGGTGGTTCGCTTTTTATAATTTTCAAACTCAGCGAAAAGCCGCATAAACTTATTTTTCTCTTTCGCTAAGTCCTCATGCAGCTCCTCTTCGACAGTCATCTTCTCTACTTCTTCCCCATTGGTTTCTACAACATCTTCTTTGTCTTCAGCTTTTTCAGTTGTTTCAGTTGTTTCAGTTGTTTTTGTATCAGAATGGTGTTTTGATTCTGATTCTATATCGTTATTCTTATGTTTTACACTCATTTTCTTTGCTTCAGTTTGTTTTCTCTTGGCGTGCAAAAGTACTGCCATTTATAATAAAATGTCAAAATGTCACAGCTTAATTTTTTGTTTTTGAGAATGAGTTTTCAATCCTTATTTTTGCAGGACAAATAACTAAAACCAAAAAAAATGATGAGAGAAGTATCACGAACCATATTCAAAACGTTAATGGTGGCTTTTGTATTAACCAGCTGCCAAGAAAAAGCTGATAAAGCCAAAACCAGTGAAGCCGAAGCTGCCGCCGTTAGTGAAAGCACCTCAGTTGAGTACGTAGTTGATGTAAGTGAATCAAACATTGATTGGAAAGGTTTTAAACCTACCGAATCCCACACGGGAACCATAAAACTTGATACTGGTAAGCTTATGGTTGACGATGGCAAGCTGCAAAGCGGAACCTTTGTTATAGACATGGAAACCATTGAGGTGACTGATCTTGAAGGTAAGTCTAAAGCCAACTTAGAGTCGCACCTTAAGGGCACTGTAGAAGGTAAGGAAGATCACTTCTTTGATGTGACCAACTTCCCAGAAGCCACATTTACGGTAACGAGTACCGAGTCTATGGCAGCAGGTAAAACCACCTTATCGGGCAATTTATCCATGAAAGGTCAAAAACAGAACATTACTTTTCCTGTTACAATTACCAATGAAGGTGATATGATGACTATTAAAAGTGAGCCCTTTACCATTGACCGTACCCAGTGGAACGTTAATTATGGCTCTAAGTCTGTATTTGACGATTTGGGCGATAAGTTTATTAATGATGAAATGGAGTTAACAATATTAGTTAAGGCCAGAAAAGCTTAAGCAATATAAGCAGTATATAAAACAAAAGACCGTCTGTAAAGATGGTCTTTTTTTTATTTCACATCACTGCTTCTTAAACATGTAAAACACTTAGAGCTAAAGCTTGGTTATGCAATTTGAAATTGGTGGTGTAATTTAAAAGTAGAAAGCAGTTTCGATTTTATTATAAATAAACCTGGTGTAGGGCTGTTACCCGTTTTGGACCAAACCTTAGTATCAGGTTAGGCCTTTTTATATGGGAAACCGTAAAATTTAAAAAACTACTATTGCTTTATGGTAATTTGCTATAGCAAATCACTTAAGGCTGGCTCTAGGTGATGAAACTCAAAGTCAAAACCGGCCTCTTCAATTTTGGTGGAGCTTACCCTTTGACTTTCAAATAGTAAAATATGCATCTCTCCCAAAGCTAATTTCATCGCAAACTTAGGGATATTTGGAAGTATAAGTGGTTTGTCTAAAATTTTGGCTGTTGTTTTAGTAACTTCATTGTTGGTTACCGGGTTTGGGGCAACGCCGTTATAGACACCCGATAATTTATGTTCTACCCCATATATAAAAAGTCTGGCCAAATCGTCAACATGAATCCAAGATTGCCATTGCTCACCACTACCAAAAGGTGCACCGGCACCTAGCTTAATGGGCTTTACCATTTCCTGAAGTGCGCCACCCTTATCTGAAAGCACTAAACCAATTCTAATTTTAGCGACTTCAACCCCAATATTTTCAAACTCGTCAACTGCGTTTTCCCATTTCTCTACGACCTTTCCTAAAAAGGACTGGGACACTCCTGTAAAATCCTCTTCGTAATAATTGGTCAACGAACTTGGGTACACACCTATGGCACTGGCAGAGACCATATGATTTACGGGAAAGTCATGTTTTGTGATGGTTTCCTTGAGCAGTTGGGCGGTTTCAGTCCTACTGTTTATAATAACTTTTTTGTAACTGCTCGTCCAGCGTTCTGAAATTGTCGCACCTACTAAATTGATGATGGCATCAACGTTCTCAAGGCATTTAGGGTCGATGTCCTTTTCATCAGGATTCCAATAAAAACCTCTGTAATTTTCCTCTGAAGTCAACTTTTCCTTCGAGGTAGTTAGGTAGTTCACCGCTATATCCCTTTCATGGCAGACCTTTACCACTTCTTTTCCTATCATCCCCGTTGCGCCTGTTATTAATACCCGTTTAGTCATAATCCAAATTTAACCAAACGGCAGTGCAAAGCAATTTCTATTAGTAAGGGTTTAACTTTTTACGCCTCTTAACATGTGTCGCTTTCCCGGAGGGCCCTGCAAACGCCCTACCTCAAAACCAACCGATTCTAAAGCCCGTTTAACACTGCCCTTTGCGCTATAAGTTGTTAAAACACCTTTTGGTTTTAGGGCTTTAAACATTTTGGCGAGGATGCCTTCGGTCCATAGTTCTGGCTGTACACGCGGCCCAAAAGCATCATAATAGATGACGTTGTATTTGTTTTCATCGGAAATGGTCTCGAATGTTCTTTGTTGCTTTTCCAAGATGTAATGTTCAGAGATTTGATATTTCTCCTGCCAAGGTACCTCGTGCATCTTTTGGAAAACGGAATTTATAATTTGAAGTTCTTCATTATAATTCAAAAGTGCCAGTTCATCCGAAGAAATAGGAAATGCCTCGACTCCCGTGTAAGTGATATTCAAATTTAATTCCTGTGATTTCAAATAGGTCAAAAGTGCATTTAGCCCTGTACCAAAACCAATTTCAAGAATGTTTATACCTGGATTATTGGTTGCGCTTGCCTGGCGCTTCGTTTGACTGGTATCTTCATTTATCTCAAAACTGGGGGCATTAAATTTCAAATTAGATTCAACATAAAACAAAAAACCATGCTCAATATAAACATGGTTTGCTTCTTGTATGGCACCGTGGACGGAATGGTACTGTTCGTTCCAGTCCTCAATTTGAATAGTCGAAGAGCCGTCTGCGGTAATAATGACCTTACGTTGCAAATGCTATTCGGTTTTTAAGAGTACACCGTTGGCTTCAAAAGAGTAAGTTTTCTTTGGCTCTGTGATTGCTGCAATCTCTTCTTTGGTTGCACCACCGTCTTCAGCATAGTGCCTTTGCTCATCAACCGGGACCTCGTTAACGTATGCTTTACCGTTGATTATGACTTTTTTGCCAGCGATATCCTTAGGCATGAAAAACCCATAGTCCTTAAATTTTACCATAGCCTGTTCACCATTTTCAAGATCGAGTTTCATCCAACATCCTTTCGCTTGGCAAACGTCATCTACTTTGGCCATAACCTTAACTGTGGTTGTATCGTTGACTTGCATTGCTTCGTATTTTGCCGCCATATCCCTTGCCGAAATCACGTTCTCATCATTAATTTTTTCCCCAAACGATGCGTAGGCGATTTCTTGACTAGTTTCGGTTTTTTCGTTTACTTCATCTGCTTTTTTTTCTTCCTGCTTACAAGAAACAAATGATAAGGTAACGAGCATTAAGGTGATTATTTTTTTCATTTCAAATGTATTTTAATAAGGCTATTTTAGAGTTCAAATTTACATTTTTTTAGCTAAACATCACTTTTTTTAACCATCTTAAATAACTACTTTTGCAAAACCAAAATTTTAAATCAGATGTCAAACACTACAACGTTTTCGTTACATATAGAAAAAACAGTCGAATCCAAATTACCGGCTGTCGATTTTAACAATCTTCCCTTCGGTAAAACCTTTACCGACCACATGTTTTACTGTGATTTTGTTAATGGTGAATGGCAGCAACCTAAAATCGTACCGTACGGCCCAATGACCATTGACCCCTCTGCCAGGGTGTTTCACTACGGGCAAGCTGTTTTTGAGGGTATGAAAGCATATAAGGATGACAACGGCGACGTATTTTTGTTTAGACCAGACCAGAATTTTAGACGAATCAATAAATCCTCAAAGCGTCTGGCTATACCCGAATTTCCTGAAGCGCATTTTTTTGAAGGATTGACCACTCTGATTGATATGGATAGGGATTGGGTAAAATCTGGTGTGGGCAATTCACTTTACATCCGCCCGTTTGTGATTGCCACAGATTCTGCAATCGCGGCGGCACCATCGCAAAGTTACAGGTTTATGATAATCTGTTCGCCGGCAAAGGCTTACTACACGGGAACAGTTGACGTCTTGATTGCTGAAAATTATAGCCGTTCTGCCAACGGTGGTGTAGGTTACGCAAAGGCAGCCGGTAATTATGCAGCCCAGTTTTACCCAACCAACTTAGCCCAAGAAAAAGGGTACCAACAAGTTATCTGGACCGATGCTGACACCCATACCTATTTAGAGGAAGCGGGAACAATGAACGTGTTTTTTAGAATAGGTGATAAATTGATTACCGCACCCGTAAGTGACCGTATTCTCGATGGTGTAACCAGAAAGAGCTTAATCCAATTAGCTCAGGATAAAGGTATTGAATGCGAAGTTAGACCAATTAAAGTTGATGAGATTGTTGAAGCCTCACATAAGGGAACGCTCATGGAAATATTTGGAGCCGGGACTGCGGCGGTGATTAGCCCAATTTCAGCATTTGAATACAAAGAAGAACGATACGAGCTACCAGAGGTTCATGATGATTCCTATTCAACCGTTTTAAAAACCAAAATGCTGGATATACAACATAATCTCGCTGAGGATAAGCATGGTTGGAGGTATAGTGTTTAGGGCGTAAATTCTAATGTAAAAAGTGTTAATCTATCGCGAAAGCCCTTACTAAACACAGTTGAAACAACCAACCTAGGCTTTTAATATAGTTAACTAAGGTTGACCGCAAGGTATATTGTTAACTCGCTATAAAAAACTTATTTTTTTAGAATAGCTTCAATGTTCGGCTTAAAATAACCCGGCCCCTTTAGTACCTTACCATCTTCCCTATAGATCGGTTCGCCGTTTTCACCGAGCTTGCTCATATTGCTACGTTGGATTTCGTCAAAAACCTCATCTATCTTATCCTGAAGGCCGTGCTCAATTATGGTGCCGCATAGTATGTAAAGCATATCGCCAAGCGCATCGGCCACTTCGACTAAATTATTGGCATTGGCGGCTTCCAAATATTCTTCATTTTCCTCTCGCATTAACTTGTAACGTAACATATTTTTATCGATACCAAGATGCGCTTTCGGGGTTTCGAGATGTCCTATTTTAAATGCGCTGTGGAATTGTTTAACGGCTTCGGTGTATTTTTTCATTAGTTGGGCGTTAGGATTGAGTTTTAGGTATTTAAAAATGCGAAATTTTAAATTGGATACAAAATCCCAACACTTATTTCACGAATTATCACCAATAACTTATTTTTACATAAAATTACTTCATGTTTAGTCAGGGTCAAATAATTTTCGGTATTTGTTTTGCAGTTGCCTTCACCATAGTCTTGATTATTGCCTACCGAAAAGACCTTAATCTTCACAAACGCTACTACAAAGGTAGTATTTGGATACTAATTGCCTTTATCAGTTTTATTTTAATGATTGCCGCGATTAAGTTCACATTTGTTTAAGCCAAGCTCAACCACATCTTCGGATGTATCAGGTTTTAATCAGGTTTATAATTTCTAAGACCTTACTTTTCAATATCTTAAAAACTGTTAAACTATACGCAGTATTGGGTATTTTTTTGCTGCTAAAATTATTGGCATATTACTCGGGTATAGATACCTAATTCATTTAAATGATTAAATTTAAGGGCATTCAGGCAAAAAAGGGAGATAACGGTGCTTGCTATTAAAATTAAGATCCTCACATCATCCAAGTTTGACAAGACAAATTTATTGAATAATAAAATTAAATTTACCAAAACAAAAGCTGTTGGTTAAAATATGATTGAAATAGCCGATTTTTTTGATTTATGTACAACCTGAAGTTTAGCAGCCTATTCATTATTAATGACGACCAAACAATTGGTTCATATAAAAAATCACGTCGCGTATCTGGCAATTACCAAGCAGAGAAAAATCGATGAAATATACAATCAACGGGAAATACAAACTTTTTATAAAATAAAGACAAATAAAAAATTCTTCACCATTAATCACGATAAACTTGAATTTAAATAATTTAGAAATGCAAAAATCAACTAAACCCCCACGCCAAGCTCGCAGACTAATTTTTTTCTCTTTTATTATTTTAGTTTTCGGTTTTACGAATCTAAAAGCACAAAGCTACATAGGTCATGCCGTTGATAACTATTCGGGTATTCATAGTGTAATCTACAACCCGGCAAATATCGTTTCATCCAATTTGAGAGCAGATGTTAATATAGTTTCTGCCAGTGGCTTGATAGATAACGACTACCTGGCTATTAATATATCAGATTTAATTGAATCGCCAGACGATTTTGACTTTGACAAAGCTTCCGCAGAATCACCGAGCAATAGAAATAATTTCTTCTTCAATGCCGACGTCGTTGGGCCCTCTTTTATGTTCAACCTTAATAAAAAGAGCAGTATTGGAATTATAAGCCGTGCCAGAGGGATATTTAGTCTAAATGACATTAACGGTAAGCTTTATCAAAACGTGGTTGACGGTTTTGAGGCAGACACAGACTTTGACTTTAATTCTCCAGATTTAGTTGGTACAATGCACGTCTGGGCAGAAATTGGTTTGTCTTACGGTAGGATATTGATGACTAAACCAAATCACTTACTCACAGGTGGAGTTACCTTAAAATACCTTCAGGGTGCGGGCAGTCTTTACATCAACACACCCGGACTATCTGGACAATACACCGCTGCAAATGAAACTTTACAGTCCCAAGGATCCTTAAACTACGGCACTACTCAAGGATTTGATAATAATGATATAGATTTTTCAAATCTTACAGCTGGTTTCGGATTGGATGTAGGCTTTACATACGAATACCATCCTAAACGCGATAACGATGATATTCGCTATTTTCAAGACCCCTATAAATTCAAGGTAGGCTTATCAGTAACTGATATTGGCTCTATAAATTATAACAATGCCACCGTTACAAGTTATGATTTAAACGACACAGTCAGTACTGCCACCTGGCAAGATGATGTGGAGGAGTTTTTGGAAAACAATTACGAAAATACTGCAAGTGGCCAAAGTGTTGCCTTACAATTGCCAACAGTATTGCACCTGCTACTGGACTACAGGTTAACAAAAAAAATACTGATTAGTGCCCAGGGAAATTTTGGCTTAACCGATAGTGAAAATGCGCTCAGTAGCCGAATGACCAATACCCTTACCCTTAGCCCAAGATTTGAAACCAAATGGTTTAGTGCTTACATTCCGTTAAGTCTAAGACAATACGGTGGGTTTGTATTTGGTGGCGGTTTTAGACTTGGCCCTTTGACCGTGGGTTCTGGCTCTATATTCAGTAACCTAATTTCGGATACCTCTAAAACTGCTGATGTTTTTGTTGGTTTAAAAATCCCGCTTTACCGCAAGTAAAAAATTAATTTGAATACTATTACAAACAGACCGTCTAAAGCAATTTAGATGGTTTTTTTTACCATTTTAAATTTCGTAATGCGATAGAATAACGATTGACGATTTTATTTGATGACATTTTAGAAACATTTAGATGTTGCTATACCTTCTATAAAATACATCTAAAATAAAATGACATGCTATTCTTAGTCATTTGCAATCTATCGTTATTATTTAGCCCACAAAAAGTTTTGGAATTCAAAATTGAATTTAAAGGATGTTTTATACCTGGAGTTCTCAGTAATTTTTGAAAAACTCTTGATGGCATTTGATGCAGGTTTGATACCAGATAAATATAGAACACAAAAAATCATGAAACCATTAAATATCAATATTCTCCTTTTATTCCTAATGGCAACCTTATGCTTTAACTGTAGCGATGACGATGATAATATGTCAAGTGCAAATACAGCCGATTTCCCACCAATTGATTGTTGGTTCTTGACGATTTGCAGCCAGCACTACTAATGGCAATGCCGACACTTTTCAAAATCAATGCGATTTGCAGTTTACTTTTAGTTTTGCAACAGATGTAAACTTCACAACTACTGAGTTTTCTGGAGCGGATTGCTCAACAAGGACTCAAGGCACGGGCGCATATACTATTGCAGGTAATGTTTTGACCTTGAACACCACCCAAAGAAGCGGTCAGGCAGAAATAACAACATTAAATTCAAGCAATCTTTCAGTTATATACGAAGACGATAATGGTGATACCATTACCGAACCCTACAATAAAATTTAAATAAGCAGAAACGTATTAAAGACGAAGGCCGCCTCATCGGGCAGCCTTTTTGTTTCGTATAGATAATTGCTAATTCTCAATTGGTAAAAACCCATATTCTTCACTGTACTTCAACATTTGCTCATCAAAACTATCTGGATGGGTAACTCTAATTCGATAAATTTCTCCATTTTCATCCAGTTCTGGAACGAGCACGGGATTTACAAATCCGCTGTAAGGAGGCGAGGTAAATTGTTCATTTCGTTCTAAAACCTCGGCGTGTATGTCTTGGTCAACCTTAACACCGTAACCTTCAACTAAATCTTGAACGGCTTGGTAATCACCTTCAGATTTAATGCGTTGTGTCTCTCTAAGTAATTGACCAAATAGCTCACGTAGCTTGCCATAGTCATTGATGTTAAAATAGGTTTTACCGTCGCGGGTTACCTTTTCAATCACATTATCGGGTTTACCTTTTTCATAAGCCCAGGCTGACACCCACTGACGATTTCGCATGTGTGCTTCCTCTACATCATCGCCAAGGTTCAATCTAATCAATTGGGTCATCAAACCGTTTCTAATGTAGCCGTCATAAGCCGTTTTCCCCACCGCTTTCCAATCGTCAACCAAACCGAGCTCCTGCAGTTTTGGACTATATAGATAGTATAATCCCACTAAATCGGCACGACCCTCTTCTAATGTAGAAGCGTAATTTTTTAATGTTTCCTTGGTTTCGCCAACTCCTGGATTCAAAATCCCAGAGGCATGACCGATAACTTCGTGTAGGGCCGTGTGTAATTTATCTGCCTGCTGACCGTATTTTTTTTCAAGGTCATATTCCTCATCATCATGAACAAACTCCCTTAATCGTCCTGAACTACCGGCATTGTTGTAAGCATTAATTATATTACCCAAGGAGACTGACTTACTTCCCACTTCTGCCCTAATCCAGTTGGCATTAGGAAGATTTACCCCAATTGGCGTGCTCGGCGAGGCATCACCAGCTTCTCCAGCAACATTTACGACCTTGTAAGTAACGCCAATAACATTCTCCTTTTTATGCGTGTCCATTAATGGTGAATTATCCTCAAACCACTGTGCGTTTTCTGAAAGTACAGCCATTTTTTGAGACATGTCAAAATCCTTAATCTGTACAATATTCTCGTAAGAACCTCTATATCCCAAAGGGTCGTTATATACCTCAATAAAACTGTTAATATAATCAATATTTCCTCGAGTGGCCTTAGTCCATGCAACGTTATAGTTGTCCCATGTTTGCAAGTCACCTGTCTTGTAATATTCAATTAGCAAACCTATTGCATCGCCCTGTTGTTTATTTTCAGCAACCATCTTCGCTTTTTCGAGCCATTTAACAACCTCATCAATCGCCTCTCCGTAAAGCCCGCCAGATTTATAGACCAATTCCTTAAGTTTTCCATTGTCTTTAACCAATTTAGAATTTAAACCAAAGGAAAGTGGCTTATCTGGATTAGGGGACTCTTTTTTGGCGTAGAAACTTTCAACATCTGCATTGGTTACGTTAGGGCCGTAAAAGTTTACAGCAGACAGTTTTACGTTGTCAACCCCTTTGGCTTGATTCACCTTCTTTAAATCCTTATCATTAAAAATTACCTCAAAAGCCTCTCCAGTTAAATCTGTATCAGTTTCTTCGAGCAATCGCTTTAAGTAATCTGGGGAAAATTCAGGCTCTATCTTATCATTTGAATAATGGTGGTGTATCCCGTTGGAAAACCAAATGCGTTTCAAATAGATTTCAAAGGCTTTCCAGTCTTCTGAAGTTTTATCTCCACTATAGTTTGCGTACACTTTTTCCAGAGCCTGCCTAATTTTCAAATTATGCCTATAATTCTGGTCCCAAATTATATCGCGGCCAGATAAACCAGCTTCCACGAGATAATAGACTAATTTCTGCTCTTCCAGATTAAGATTTTCCCATCCTGGGATTTGATACCGTAGAATTTTAATATCGGCAAATTGTTCAACGTTATAGTCAAAGTTGCCATCTTGCGAAACACTAGCTAGGTCTTCTGGCGCTTCCTCAGCGTCTTGTTTACACGATGTAAATAGTAGGTTAAAAAGGGTAATTAGTAAAATGAATTTAAGCTTCATGAAAATTGGTTTAATATATTTGTCCCAAATCTAATCAATAAAAAGGCATCTGTCAAAATTGGCTATATTTGGACGCTTGCTATACTATTGCATAACTTTTGAATCATGAAGGCTCTCAAATACATTTTTTTTGTTTTATTGATTTTAATTATTGGTGCGGCAATTTATATTGCAGTACAGCCAAATTCTTACGCTTTTGAAAGAAGTAGGGTAATTAAAGCTCCAACACCGGTTGCTTATAATATTGTTAATGATTATAAAGAGTGGCCGCGATTTTCGCCTTGGATTGAGAAAGACGAGAACGCAGAAATCAATTACGGAGAAAAAACCGTAGGAGAAGGTGCCAATTATTCTTGGGATGGAGATGTACTGAAAGCGGGCAATATGATGACCGAAAATACGGTTTCCAATACATCCATAAAACAGCAGATAAATTTTACCGATCATAATAGTAGCGCGACTATAAACTGGACTTTTAAACCCGTAGAGCGCGGCACCAAGGTTACTTGGGGGATGAGCGGCGAACAGGATTTTATGACTAAGGCCATGGTTGCGTTATCTGGACCCGTTGAAGAGAGCCTAGGACCTGATTTTGAGCGTGGTCTTAATAAACTGGACAGCATTGCTCGCGCAGATATTTCAAAATTTAACATTAGCGTAAATGGCTTGACCCAATACAGCGGGGGATTTTATCTTTACACATCTGCCTCTACCAAAATGGATAATATGACGTCCAAAATGCAGCAGCTCATGTCACAGGTTAGAGGATTTGCTGAAGAAAATAACGTGTCTGTTGCAGGCAACCCATTTGTTATTTATCACAAATTAGACGAACAAAACAACGCCGTCGTGTTTTCTTATTGCATTCCCACAACCTCTCAAGTCATTGTAACCGAAAGTGACATACTTACTGGTCAAATAGAACCATTTAAGGCCGTAAAGACAACTTTAGAAGGTAGTTACGATAATCTACAGCCTGCTTGGGATAAGGCAATGGCTTATGTAGAAGATAACAATCTTGAACTACCTGAAAACGGAATGAAGATTGAAACCTACGTTACCGACCCCATGAATACGCCAAACCCGGCAAAATGGCTAACTGAAATTTATTTGGAAATTGAATAGTGGCTAATCTCCTTTAGACATATCAATCTTTCAAAACCATGATTAACATAGAAAATGAAGCAATTGATTCTCGTTTTTGTTGGTGGAGGTTTAGGAAGCGTTTTACGATACCTAATTGGTAAGTGGCTTTACCACGTTGAAAACGCTATACCCTACGGGACGTTTGCCGCCAACATCATAGGGAGCCTTTTAATAGGTATCATTCTAGGTCTGGCCGAAAAATCTGAAACCTTGAGCCAAAATCAAACTGTTTTATTGGCAACAGGATTCTGTGGCGGTTTTACCACATTTTCAAGCTTTGCTTACGAAAACTATCTGTTTCTGAAAAATGGCGACTTCTCAATATTTGCTATCTACACCATCTTAAGTTTTATTTTGGGTTTTTCAGCGGTATTTTTAGGAATATATATTGTGAAATAGTAGGTTTTAGAAAGACAAAATGCAAACCATTATTCCACCAAAAAATCGAAATAAGTCTTTGGATATGGTTCCCACCGTAGGGTAAAATGCCACCACTCCTTTGGGTAATTCCTAAAGTTATGTTTTTGCATAATCTTCTGAAGTTTTTGTCTGTTTTTACGTTGTTTTTCGGTAAGATTAGGATGTGCAACCCATGAGACCTTTCCGAAGAAATCAAAAGGACTTCCCATATCCAGGGGTGTACCAGTATTGCCATCAATAATGGTAAGATCAACGGTACTGCCACGGCTGTGCCCGGATTTTGAGGCAATGTAACCAGACTTGAACAAATGCTGCTTTTTGACTTTTGGATAAAACTGCTGCTTATTAATCGTATCCCCTAAATCTTTTGCCCAGCGCACAAAATGATTAACAGCGGTCTGTGGTCGGTAGCCGTCGTGCACCATAAGGCAGAGATTTTCCTGTTGTAAGTCATGCTGAACCCTTTTGAGCGCCTCGGCGGCAGGTCTAGACAAAATTAATTTATCTGCTTTGTAACCGTCAATGGTATCCCCAACAAAATTATTGGTTGAGTAGTAGCGCAGCTCTACGTTTAAATCAGGAATAATATTCTTGACGTAAACAAAGCCTTCGGGAAGTTTCGCTTTTGTTTGCGCGCCAGTTGCGATACAAAAGCCTGCTAATACAAGCACTATGATTTTGTGGACATTCATCTTATGGCTAATTTAGACAAAAAATTAGAATGGATTTATTTTCCAACGAAAAACAGGAGCTAATATTACCCAATGCTGAAATTACCTACATCCCAAATTTCATTGATAAGGCAAACGCCGATGCCTATTTTAAGCATCTAAACTCAAAGGTCAATTGGCAACAGGACGATATTACCGTATTTGGGAAAACCTACCAACAACCAAGGCTCACCGCTCTATATGCCGAAAACGAAAAACCTTACTCCTACTCCAACATTACCATGCACCCTGAACCGTTTACTCCACAAATTGAAAACATTAAAAACAAAATAGAAGCTAAAATCAATCATAAATTTACAACAGTTCTATTAAACCTTTACAGAGACGGTAACGACAGTAACGGGTGGCATGCCGATAATGAAAAAGAACTTGGAGTAAACCCAGTTATTGCCTCAATCAGTTTTGGTGAGAAAAGACCATTTCATTTTAAACATCGTGAGCTCAAAGCGGAACGTTACAAACTAACTCTTGAACACGGTAGCCTTTTGGTGATGAAAGGCGAAATGCAGCATTATTGGCTACATCAAATTGCCAAGACAAAAAAGCAGATTGGTTCGCGTATCAACCTTACCTTTAGAACAGTACACTAAACTTTTTTTCATCTATCTAAAAACCATTGCGAATATGTTAAGCTCACAACCATTGGTAACGATTAAATATTTACAAATTAATGACTTAACTATTGTTTTTTTCGTAAATTATAGAGGGTAAATATAGATATATCCTAAAATATGAAAACTATTACTGCAATTTTATCAATTAGCTTGTTGCTACATTCCTGCGATAGCGCATCAAAAAACAGCACTATCAGCAACAAAGCAGAAAACAATGACCAATCGGTTAAAAACAACATAACCTCCTTGAAGGGTGCATGGGAACTAGTGGGCTATTACAACTACGCCGACAATGTGGTGACCGACTCTTTTTCTACAAGCGAGGGCTATAGGCAGGTTAAGATGTACACGGCATCAAAGGTGATGTGGAGTAAAAGCTTTCCTTTGGACTCCTCGGAGTGGTTTGGATATGGTAGCTATAAATTAGATGGTAATGAACTTGTAGAAATTTTGGATTATGGCTCAGAGATGATGCGAAGAATAATTCAAGAAAAAAAAGAGTTCACCTATGAAACTGTAATCACTGAGAATGGTTTCAGCCAAATTGAAATGGATGACGATGGAAATAAAATCTATGCTGAAAATTACAAACGTATTGAATAAAAAATGATCGCCGTTAGGCGATCATTAATCATTTCAAAATTGACTATTATTTAATTTCCAAAAGTTCTAAATCAAAAACCAATTCCTGGCCTGCCAAAGGGTGATTGCCATCTACAATCAAATGGTCATCCTTTATTTCTACTATTCTAAATTGGTGCTCATTACCATTATTATCCTTTGATACTAGACCCAATCCAACTTCTGGCTTTACGTCATCTGGTAATTGCTCGCGCTCCACTTTATGGAAAAGCTCCTTATTGACATCGCCGTAAGCTTGTTCCTTGGGTATAGTTACGGTTTTTTGCTCGTTCACTTTCATATCCTTAACCGCGTTTTCAAAACCAGGTATTAACATCCCCTCTCCCAACGTGAACTCTAGGGGTTCACGATCTTTGGAGCTATCAAATATTTGACCGTTATTTAACTTTCCTGTATAATGTACTTTTACGGTATCATTCTCTTTTACTTCACTCATTTTAAAAACTTTATTAAATTCGATTACAAACCTAAGGCTCATATTGAGAATGAGAGAATCAAATGCTTATAATCCCTTTTATTTAAGAGAAACTTAACTTTTTAATAAAAGCCAACAGGAACTAAGTTATCCCTTTGAGCGCTTATGCAACTATTTGTCGCGTTAATCTATACGTGTAATCTTAGCCCCGATTGCCCTTAAGCGCTCGTCTATATTTTCATAACCACGGTCAATCTGCTCAATGTTGTGAATGGTTGAAGTTCCTTTTGCAGAAAGTGCTGCAATTAGAAGTGAGACTCCTGCCCTGATATCTGGAGAGGTCATAGTGGTGGCCTTTAATTTAGATTTAAAATCATGACCTATTACGGTCGCACGGTGTGGGTCGCACAATATGATTTTTGCCCCCATATCGATAAGCTTATCAACGAAGAATAAACGGCTTTCAAACATTTTTTGATGCACCAACGCACTTCCCCTTGCTTGGGTCAACACTACTAATACAATACTTAATAAATCTGGTGTAAACCCTGGCCACGGCGCATCTGCAATGGTTAAAATAGAGCCGTCAATATAACTCTGCACCTCATAGCCATCTTTGTGGGCGGGAATATATATGTCATCCCCTTGACGTTCTACGGTAATTCCTATTTTCTTAAAGACGTTTGGGATTTGGCCTAAATCCTCCCAACTCACGTTGGTAATAGTCAATTCGCTCTTAGTCATTGCGGCCAGACCAATCCAGCTACCAATCTCAATCATATCGGGTAACATCCTGTGCTGTGTGCCACCTAAGCTATCAACGCCTTCAATTATTAATAAATTGGAGCCTACACCACTTATTTTTGCACCCATGCGGTTCAACATCTTACAAAGTTGCTGTAAGTAGGGCTCACAAGCTGCATTGTAGATTGTTGTGGTTCCCTTAGCAAGCACAGCAGCCATGACGATGTTGGCTGTACCGGTTACCGAGGCTTCATCTAAAAGCATGTAAGTACCCTTGAGTTTCTTGGCCTCAACCCCATAAAAGTAATCTTCTTTATTATAGCGAAATTTGGCTCCCAAGTTTATAAATCCTTCAAAATGGGTATCCAAACGTCTTCTGCCTATTTTATCGCCACCTGGTTTAGGGATATAGCCCTTTCCATATCTGGCTAATAAAGGTCCCACAATCATAATTGAACCCCGAAGACCTTTACCATCCTCTTTAAATTCAGCTGACTCCAAATAATCCAAATTCAGCTCATCTGCTTGAAAGATGCAACAACCTTTAGAAACTTCCCTGATTTTTACTCCAAGTTTAGCTAATAAGGCTTTTAACTTATTGACGTCAATAATGTCTGGTATATTGTCAATTTTTACCTCCTCGGGAGTTAGAAGTACTGCACAAAGTATTTGCAGAGCCTCGTTTTTTGCGCCTTGGGGTTGGATTTTTCCTTTTAGTTGGTGACCTCCTTCAATCTTAAATGTTGCCATGAAACGTTTTTAGTAGCGTTTTCTATTTCGGTTGGAATTGCTTTTTTTGTGATGCGATTTCTTATTGGAATACTTCTTTTTATTTCGCATTAAACTGGTTGCATCGGTAAGGTCTTCGTCCTTTTTCTTCAAGTTAATTTCTCCATTTGACAATTCATATAAATGGTCAAAAATCACATCGTCTTCAACGGTATCCTTGTTCCAGTTTAAGAAGCACTTTTTCATATGGTTGGCAATGGTATAAACCAGAGCTTCCCTTAATTCCCCTTTTTCCCAAGTTTTGGCTACATCAATCATTGTTTTGATGTTGTTTCCATAAAATCGGTACTTAGGATGGTTTTGAGGGTATTTTAAAGGCTCAGGGCGCTCGGTTAATTCTTCCTTCGATGGCTTTGGATAAGGCGAATCTACATCCAACTCAAAATCAGACATGATAAAGAGCTGATCCCACAACTTGTGCTGAAAATCGGGTACGTCACGCAGGTGTGGCTGTAAATTCCCCATCACGGAAATTATGGCCTTGGACACCTCGTTACGTTCTTCCTTGGTAGGAAGTTCCTTGGCATGATTAATCATTTTTTGCAGATGCCTGCCATATTCGGGAATAATTAAATGTTCCCGCTCGGTGTTATACTCTAAATCGTCTATCGTCATGTAATTTGATAATGTAATAAGGTGAGTGTAGCTATACTGTATGCGTGCAAAATACAAAAAATAATCAGTTTAGCTTATTTTGGTCACAAAGAAATAACACCCTCTACCTGGTCTGCTACTTCCTTATATTTTGAAATAACCGCCTCTGGGTTTTTCATTTTAAGGTTTACAGATACACTGGTGTAGGTTCCTTTTTTAGATTCTGTAGTGGTAATTACGGCGCCCATATTATTGAAGAGATTTTCAATCTGTTTGATTTTATCGGCCTTGGAAGGCACAATGAATTTATACAGATACTCAGATGGCCAACTTGACGTTTCGTAGAGCTGCACCCTTAATTTTGAATAAAACTCCTCGGTTTTTCTATCGTTATTCATAGCGTTTTTTCTAGATGTGCAAAGATACAGTTTAGATTGTACTGTCTAAATTCTCAATAATCATTAATTTTACAGCTAAAACCTTGCCATTTTGAATGTAAAGCGCATAGTGATTACTGGCGGTCCGGGTACCGGAAAATCATCAATAATCAGCGAATTAACAAACCGAAATTATAATTGCTTTGAAGAAATCTCCAGACAGGTTACACTTAAGGCTCGTGATAATGGCGTTGACCAGTTATTTCTAGACAAGCCCCTACTCTTTAGTGAACTGCTGCTTGAAGCGCGCCTGCAACAATTTAATGACGCCAGTAAGGAAAAAGCGCCCATTATTTTTTACGACAGAGGCCTCCCCGACGTACTGGCATATATGGATTATGCCAAAAAAGACTATCCCATGCATTTTAAGAGCATTTGCAAATCCCATAGATACGATGGGATATTTATACTGCCCCCATGGAAAGAGATATACGTAAGCGACAACGAACGTTATGAAAATTTTGAGCAAGCACAGCAAATACATAAACAGCTAACAAAAACTTATAAACACCTAAACTATACCTTAATCACGGTCCCTTTCGGAAATGTTAAAGAGAGAACCGATTTTATTTTAAAGCAAATTGAGCATTAAATGGCGCATCCCATTAACATTCTTGAACGTTATTGGCAGCATACGTCATTTAGACCGTTGCAGGAGGACATCATAAATGCGGTTCTTGAGAATGATGATGTTTTCGCTCTGCTGCCCACGGGTGGCGGTAAATCTGTGTGTTTTCAGATTCCCGCTATAATAAAGGAGGGTATTTGTATCGTCATCTCCCCATTGATTGCCTTAATGAAAGATCAGGTAAAAACCTTAAAGGATAAAGGCATAAAGGCCGTAGCACTTACCAGCGGCATAAGCTATCATGAATTGGATGTATTGCTCGATAATTGTATCTACGGAAACATTAAGTTTTTGTACTTATCTCCCGAGAGATTACAACAAGATATCGTTCAACGACGAATTGAACAAATGAATGTGAACCTCATCGCAGTAGATGAAGCGCACTGCATTAGCCAGTGGGGCAACGATTTTAGACCAGCTTACAAAAATATCCTGATCCTAAGAAAACTTCAGCCCAATGCCAACATCATCGCGTTAACGGCAACTGCAAAACAAAACGTAGTTGATGAAACCATGAAAGCGTTGGATTTTATCTCCCCTCAGGTTTATAGGGCCTCATTCAAGCGGCCAAGCATCTCCTATCAAGTGCGCTTTAGCGAAGATAAACTCTACGACTTAGAGCAAATACTAAAAAAACATACCGGCCCCTCAATCGTTTACGTTAGAAGCCGAAAGTCTAGTGTAGATATAAAGACCCAGCTAGACACTTTGGGGTTCAAGGCAGCTTTTTTCCATGGCGGGCTAAATAATAAAGACAAGGAAACCTTACTTGATGATTGGACGGCAAACCGTACCCAGGTCATGGTGGCGACAACCGCTTTTGGAATGGGCATTGACAAGGCTGATGTTGAAACCGTTATTCACCTCAACCTACCCGAAAGCTTGGAGAGCTACTACCAAGAAGCTGGACGGGCTGGACGAAATGGTGATGGTGCCTATGCTATCATTTTAACAAATAATGCCGATGAACAGTTGGTCAAAAACCAATTCATCAATAACCTGCCCAGTATTGACGAGATCAAATTCACCTATAGGAAACTCTGTAACTATTTTCAAATTTCCTACGGTGAGGGAGAACTGTCGGCACATCAATTCAATTTTAATGCGTTCTGTAAAGCTTACGGTTTTGAGGCCAAGAAAACTTACGATATTTTGACCTTACTGGACCGAAACAGCATCGTAAAACTGTCCCAGCAGTTTAATTTCCGTACTCGGCTTCAATTTACGGTCACTAATAGTGGTCTCTTTTCCTATTTAGAAAATCACGCTTACATGCAAGTGCCCGTTAAGACAATATTGAGAACCTATGGAGGTATTTTTGAACACCAGCTGTCCATAAATCTTAATCTAATTGCAAAAAAGGCCTCAATTTCAGTCGAAAGATTAATTACCTTATTGACCAAATTAGAGCAGGATGAGGTTGTTGATTTCCAACATTCAAACACAGATTCTGAAGTTATATTTCTCTTACCCAGGGAAGACGATAAAACCATAAACCGAATCGCAAGTACCATTCTAAAACAGCAAGAACAACGAAGAAGGCAAGTATTCTCTGTAATTGATTATGTTGAAAACCACCAAACCTGCCGGAGTATTCAGCTCCTAAATTATTTTGATGAGGACGCGAAAGAGAACTGCGGTAAATGTTCGGTATGTATAACAAAATATCCCAATAACGGTATTTTAAACAATCAAGACTTAAAGTTTCGCATTTTAGAGCGGCTAAAATCACATCCACAGAGCTCAAGGCAATTGGAGCAGGAATTACGAGGCGGTAAAAATGATGTATTAAGAACCTTAAAAATTTTGCTTGAGCAGGACCTAATCGCATTGACTCGGGCAAACACGTATAGACTTAAACAATGAAAAAACAAGAACTTAGAATTGTATTTATGGGAACCCCAGATTTTGCGGTTGCAACACTAGACGCGCTATACCAAGACCACTATAATATTGTTGGTGTAATTACTGCGCCAGATCGTCCTGCTGGCCGGGGGCAAAAGATCAACGAATCTGATGTAAAAAAGTACGCAAAATCTAAAAAACTCAATATATTACAACCAATAAATTTAAAAAATGAGGAGTTTTTAAAGCAATTAAAATCTTTAAATGCAAACCTTCAAATTGTTGTAGCGTTTAGGATGCTGCCCAAAGTGGTTTGGGCAATGCCTGCATACGGTACCTTTAACCTACACGCTTCCCGTCTGCCCGATTATCGCGGAGCTGCGCCCATACATTGGGCAATTATCAATGGCGAAAGCAAAACGGGAATTACCACCTTTTTTATAGATGAAAAAATTGATACGGGTGCTATTATCCTACAGGAGGAAATCGCCATAGGACACGAGGAAACCGTTGGGCAATTGCACGACAGACTTAAGGAAGCAGGCAGCCAATTAGTACTCAAAACAGTAGCGCAGATAACAACGGGAAACGTCAGTACGTCAATTCAACCCAAATCCATAGAACTGAAAACCGCCTACAAGCTAAACAAGGAGAATTGTAAAATAGATTGGACCGAAGATGTTGAAAACATCTACAATAAAATCAGAGGTTTAAATCCTTTCCCAGCGGCTTGGTGCTACTTAGAAAATGGAGAAGATAGGCTTAGAGTTAAAATTTACGATGTAAATATGATGACCGAGCCCCATAGTGATCAGTTGAGAACCATTAAACCCACAAAAAGCGAGTTAAGGGTTTTTGTTAAAAACGGAATCCTAATAATCAATGAAATTAAAATTCCCGGCAAAAGGAAAATGGATGTTAAATCCCTATTGAATGGTTTTGAACTCCAAAAAAATGCAAAAATGCTCTAAACCCCTATATTTACTGATATATTTGAAAAACCCGATAAAACACATCCCTTTATCAACAAATGGTTCTAAGTTATCAACAAAACAGCGTATTTCCCACGCTATTACTTGTATAGGTGGATTTTACGTATAAATTTGTAGAGGGTTAGATATAAACATTAGCCCAACTATTTTTTAACAACTAAAATGTAAATTTTATGAACAAAACAGATTTAATCAACGGTATGGCAGAAAATGCCGGAATTACAAAGGCAGCTGCGAAAAAAGCGTTAGACTCTTTATTAATTGATATCGAAGGAGCTCTTCAAAAAGGAAAAAGAGTATCACTTGTAGGTTTTGGTTCTTGGTCAGTCTCTAGAAGATCTGCAAGAGAAGGAAGAAATCCCCAAACTGGAAAAACCATTCAAATCAAGGCAAAAAACGTAGTTAAGTTTAAGGCGGGTTCTGATTTAATGAATGCCGTTAACTAATACATTTTAATATATTTCTATAAAGCTCGCTTTAGGCGAGCTTTTTTTGTGGTTTTTTTAGCCCATTAAGCCGTAAACCCAATCTTAAACCCAATATTAATTCAATTTATTGGTTTTTAATAAAATATGTTTTAGATTTAATCTATAAATAAGGGCTTATGATTATTTCTCAACCCAAAAAAGGAACACTACTTATTGCCGAGCCATCCATAATTGGCGATATGTCTTTTAATAGATCGGTAATTCTTTTGGCAGATTATAATGATGAGGGTTCCATTGGTTTTATATTAAACAAACCTTTGGACTACCAATTAAAAGATCTTATACCAGAAACCTCCTCTACATTCAAGGTACACAACGGCGGTCCTGTAGAGCAGGATAATTTATACTTTATACATAAAGTGCCGGAACTCGTACCCGATAGTATTGAAATTTCGAACGGCGTCTATTGGGGCGGTGATTTTAAGGTCATTTTAAAACTACTTCATGAGGAAAAACTCAACGAAAGTGATATTCGCTTTTTTTTGGGCTATTCGGGATGGGATTCCAAACAGTTGGATAATGAACTACAGTCAAACGCTTGGATCATTTCAGAAAATATTTATAAGCATACCTTAATAGACAAGTGTTGTGATTCGTTTTGGAAAGACAAAATGGTAGAACTCGGCGGCGACTATTCCATCTGGTCCAACGCTCCAGAAAATCCGAGCTTTAACTAGTCTAGAGCCTAATTGGCTTCACTTAATGCTTACTTATCCAGTCGTAATTTTATATTAAATCTTCTTAAGATATCTTCGGAAATTTTAGTTGAATAATTCTTTTTTCGATAGTTCAGAATAGGTTGAATACCAATTATAACGTTGGTTATAAATAGTTCATCGGCTTTTTGAAGCTCAAACGGGGAAATTGAACTTTCCTCAATTGTATAGTCGCCAGAATTAGCTATCACTTCAATAATCTGCTTGCGCATAATGCCCTTTAGGCAGCCATCTTCAATAGGGGGCGTCTTAACGTGCTCACCATTTACTAAAAACAGATTTCCGTTTAGTGCCTCAACAACTTTCTTATCGGTATTGAGTAAAAGGCAGTTTTGGAAATCATTTTCTTCTGCATAGATACTGCCGACCACGTTGATGGCTTTATTATTCGTTTTTAACGAAGATAATAGCCCGGGCGAAATGAAGAAATCCTTAAACAAATCAACCGTATATTTTTTATTGTCTGGCATCACGTAGAAATCGCTTTTAACTTCTTCGGCAACAATATTATAAGAGATTAATTTAGAAACAGGTCTGTATTTACCACCGTCGCCTCTATCAACAGAAAGCCTTATTCTTGCTGAAGTTTTTGCGAGACCGTTGGCATGTATGGTTGATAAAATTTCAGATTGGAGAAATTCCATGGTAAAATCCATGGGTATATCCATACGCATAATGCGCATTGAAGACATTAATCTAAAATAGTGATCCTCCCAGAAAAGAATCTTACCATGCACCACTTTACAGGTCTCAAAAACGGCGTCACCGTATTTATAACCTCTGTTTTCAGAGGTAATTACTGCATTTTCATTTTGAAGTTTACCGTTGTAATTAATCATAAAAAAAGTCCCAATTTTAAAATTGGGACAAATATAAGGGTTATAGTGGAGGGGTTATCTTGACCCTAGTACCTGTTTTAAATCCGAAACTTGATTTTCCCAAAGCATCTTAGCTTCATCTACCTCATCTTCTTCGGCATAATCGGTAATCATAACCGATACATCCTTGGTTATCTCGTCAACCTGTATTCTAATTTCCCAATAATAAGGTGCATCCTCTTCCTCATCTGCAACCCATCTAAATCTTATTCGTTCACCACTTTTCTTACTTACTAATTTAGCCTTTTCTTGACTCCCATCCCAAATGAAAGTAAAAAACTCGCCTCTTGAATTTACGTTATCGGCAAACCACTCAGACATTCCAGATGGCGTGGAAATATATTGATACAATAATGATGGTGACGCTTGGATTACAAACTCCATCTCAAATTTAACTTTGTCTTCCATAAATAAATTGTATTGTGATGCTCAATATATGTATTAATTGTTGAGTTTAGTATAAAAAAAGCTAAAATTATTTGCCAAATTATTGTTTGACTACATCGCAAATGTTGTTATATTTGCACCCTTGAAATTTAAGGTATTGCCCTAATTTTCATACCGAGGTAACTTTACTGCTGGCGATGTTAGATTCATATTTGGCTAAAGGGTAGGAAAAGTTTAGTTGAACTTTCACAAAAAATTGAAAGTAGAGATAAAAATATATGGCGAGGTAGCTCAGCTGGTTAGAGCGTTGGATTCATAACCCAGAGGCCACGGGTTCAAGTCCCGTTCTCGCTACTAAAACCCTGCAACTGCAGGGTTTTATTTTTTATAAACCTTGAGGTTTACTTACCCAGCTTGCATAACTTATAGGAAACCTGTGCGGGAGTGCATCGTGTCCATTTACATTTTTTGTAACCGAACGATTAAAAGCTTAGATTTAAATGTATGACTGCTTTTATCAGCTTAAATAGCAAGTCAATAAGATTCAATACATTTGTTCTGAAAACTGTACAATGAAAAAGATATTGATATCTCCTTTCCTGTTTGTAATCAAAATTTACCAAGTCCTTATTTCGCCTTTAACCCCAGCCAGCTGTAGATTTCTACCCACCTGTTCCCACTACGCCAAGGAAGCTTTGCAAACGCATGGCTTAGCCAAAGGCCTCAAATTAGCCTTCAAACGCATTATAAAATGCCATCCGTGGGGCGGTAAGGGTTTTGATCCGGTACCACCAAAGGAATAGCGAGGAGTAAAACAGTATTAAATTCTAATCATTTTCGCCATTAATACTATCTTTGCCGCCAAATAAAAACGTATGATTGCTTTAGATATCGTTTGGAATCCATCAAAAGGCATTGACCTCGGTTTTTTTACGCTCCATTACTACAGTATGATGTGGATTGTTGCCTTCTTGCTAGGCTTTCAAATCATGAAGCGAATTTATAAACATGAAGGACAATCTGAGGAATCCTTAGATTCGCTTTTTATCTATTCTGTACTGGGTATCATGTTGGGCGCCAGATTAGGTCACGTCATTTTTTATCAACCGGAACTCATCACGGAAGACTTCTTCAGCATATTCTTACCGTTTAAATTTAGTGGTGGTATTGAATTTACAGGTTTTCAAGGTCTTGCCAGTCACGGTGCGGCAATTGCTATGATAATTTCAATGTACCTCTACAACAAAAAAATCCTTAAAAAATCTGTATTATGGATTTTAGACCGAGTTGTAATCCCAGTTGCCTCCGGCGCTGTATTTGTAAGGTTGGGTAATTTTATCAATTCTGAAATTATTGGTAAACCAACCAATAGCGATTACGGTGTTGTTTTTAAAAAGCTAGGTGAGGATTTCCCCAGACACCCTGCTCAACTTTACGAGGCAGGAAGTTACATTTTTGTTTTTTTAGCGCTGTTTTATTTCTATTGGAAAACCAAAAAAAGTGAACAGGAGGGTTTTCTCTTTGGGCTATTTTTGGTATTACTTTGGACAGTTAGGTTTTTTGTAGAATTTGTAAAGGAAGCGCAAAACCCAGAACGTGCCGATTGGCTTTTAAATACCGGTCAACTTCTAAGTATCCCATTTATTGTAATTGGATTGTACTTTATGTTCGTTTACAAACCCTCACAACGTTTGGTCAATAGAAATACAAAATAAAACATGCTTTTTCTCAGGAAACTTTCTGTGTGCACCATTGCTGCGGGCATATGCCTTACGTCCTACTCGTGCAAAGAAGAACAACAGTCTGTTAATATCAAACAGACTAAGCTTAGTTTTGAAAAAGAGGGAGAATTAAAGCTCAAAAAAGCGATTAACGATAGTATATTGGCAGAACTGAGTATTGAAATAGCAGACGACGAGTATCAGACCCAAACGGGATTGATGTATCGTGATAGTATGTTGGACTCACAAGGAATGCTTTTCATCTTTCCAGATGAGGCTTATCGTTCATTCTACATGAAAAACACACAGTTTTCACTGGATATCATTTATATATCTGCCGAGAAGAAAATTGTAAGTATTCAAAAAAATGCTTCACCAATGAACGAAACCTCATTACCCTCGGCCGCTCCCGTAAAGTATGTTTTGGAAGTTAATGCCGGGCTTTCAGAAAAATGGGGGTTGGATGTTGGGAACATTATCACATTTTCGCAAACAAATTAGAATCATCTTCACCTTATCATTAATCAATAAACGTTCATGCCGGTAGCATTAGGCCGTATTTGAGAGTGATCTTACATCAGAAAACGAGAGCTTAACAGACGAAATTGAGCATTTATAAGCCTAAAGTAAAATGAAAAAGGCCATTTCCGAAGAAATGGCCCTTTAACAAGTTAATCTAAAATCAATAAGTACCTATTCGGTTGTGCCTTCTGGGGAAACACCCTTGTTTTTCAAACTATCATACATTAATGGGGTCGCTATAAATACCGAAGAGTAGGTCCCAACAAGAACACCAATTATCAATGCAAATAAAAGTCCACGGAGGGATTCTGCACCAAATGTGAACATCGCAATCAGCACCACCAAGGTGGTTAAAGAGGTATTCAAGGTTCTACTAAGTGTGCTATTTATTGCGGCGTTGATGTTGTAACCGCCCTTAAATCCAGCTCTTTCTGCCAATACCTCGCGTATTCTATCAAAAACAACCACCGTGTCATTTAAGGAGTAACCAATTACGGTTAATATCGCTGCGATGAAAGCTTGATCAATTTCCATACTAAAAGGCATGAATTTATAGAGCAAGGAGAAAATACCCAATACAATAATCACATCATGAAATACAGCCGCAACTGCACCTAATGAGAATTGCCATTTCTTAAATCTAAGCAATATGTACAAGAACACCACAATTAAGGAACCAAGTACCGCCAGTAGCGATTCCCGCTTAATATCATCGGCGATTGTGGGGCTCACCTTGCTGGATAGTACCTTACCTACCCCATTTTTTGCCTCGGCAAAATCCTCATAGGATACCCCAGGTAAGTACTCCTTTAAACCGTTATAGAGCATGGTCTGTACCTCCTCGTCAACTTCAACTGAATTTTCATCAACCTTATATTTGGTAGAAATCTTAAGTTGATTCGCACTACCAATTGTTTTTACCTCAACGCTGCTGAACACATTACTCAAATCTGAAGCAACAGCTTCTGAACTTACGGCTTCAGGGAAACGCACTTGATAAGTTCGGCCTCCAACAAAGTCAATACCCTGGTCTAATTTATTAGTAAATAAACTACCAAGACAAATTAATATCAAGACTCCAGAGATTATATAAGCAACTTTTCGTTTACTTATAAAGTTGATTCCCATATTGGTAAACAGATTCTTGGTGATTGATGTAGAAAAGTCTAAACGACGGTTTCCACTGTTAACGTACCAATCTAACAACAATCTCGTGATGAAAATTGCAGTAAATAAGGACGTAACGATACCTATTAATAATGTGGTAGCAAAACCTTTAATGGGTCCAGTACCAAACACAAATAAGATAATCGCCGTTAAACCTGTTGTAATGTTTGCATCTAAAATGGAGGATAAGGCATTTGCAAAACCATCCTTAATTGCTTCTTTTTGGGCTTTTCCTTTGGCAAGTTCCTCCCTAATACGCTCAAAGATAAGTACGTTAGCATCAACCGACATACCAATAGTAAGGACGATACCCGCTAAACCTGGAAGGGTCAATACAGCACCAAGGCCGGAGAGCACACCAAATATCAATAAGATATTTAACAGTAGGGCGATATCAGCAAAAATACCTGCTTTGCCATAGTATAAAATCATCCAAAGCAAGACCAAAGAAAGTGCAATCAAAAAAGACACTGTACCACTTTCAATAGCTTCTTGACCCAGTGATGGCCCTACTTGGTCAGCTTGTATGATTTCAGCCCTAGCTGGTAATTTACCCGCTCTTAATACGTTTGCTAAATCTGTCGCCTCCAAAACTGTAAAGTTCCCGGAAATTTCAGTATTACCACCAGAAATTGCACCATTTGAAGCCGTAGGTGCCGAATAAACAATATCATCAAGAACTATAGCAATCTGGCTACCTTGCTGGGATGCCCTACCTGTCATCTCTTCCCAAATTTTTGCACCCTTGGCATTCATTTGCATACTTACAGTTGGCTTATTGGTCTGGCTAAAGCTTTGCCTAGCTCCTGTAATGACGCCACCGCTTAACTCTGGCTCGTTGTCACGATTTCCTTTTAGGGCATATACATCTACATATTCCTCACCAGTCTCTTCATCTAATGTGGGTAAACCAAAGGCAAATTTAGTATAACGGGCATCGGCAGGAAGGTTGGCACGAACAGCAGGCATGTTTAGGTACTCTTCCATTTTCTCCTTGTCCTCTAGCTTAACGGCAAGCATCCCGCCAGACCTTGGTGGGCCAACAATTTCAAATAACGGATTTACTCCTGTTGCAACATCAGTGCTATCGGTTGATGTTTCACCTAATAAGTCATCGATTGTACTATCTGTGTCGGTATCTGTAGTGTCCTGCTCCTCAACGGCTGCCTCTTTCTCAACTTCCAAAACAGATTTAAGGGTTTCGTTTGCCTTTGAAAAAAAATCCCCCAAGGATTGTGGCATTGCAACATCCCAGAACTGGAGTTGCGCCGTTGTGGTAATTAACTCTGTTGCACGCTTCACGTCCTTAACTCCGGGAAGTTCTACAAGCACCCGACCAGAGTTACCTAAACGCTGGATATTTGGTGACGTCACACCAAATTGATCAATACGTTTTCTCAAAACCTCGAAAGCAGAAACTATACTTTCGTCAACCTTTTCTTCTAGCTGCTCCCTAACCTCATCATCTGTCATTGAGATATTAATAACATCATCCAGATTACGGTTTGCAAATATATCTGGAGATGCTAGCTTTTGGTCGCCCTTTACGTTATCCCAAGCTTGGAAGAAAGACTCTAAGTAAGATTCTTGGGCATCTTTCTGCAATTCTTGAGCATCGGCAAGCGCTTTATTAAACGCTGGATCCTTACTGTTGTTTGAGAGACCGTATAGGATATCACGAACTGAGATTTGAAGAATTACGTTCAATCCGCCCTTTAGGTCGAGACCCAGATTCATAGACTTCTCCTTAACCTCATTACCCGTAAATTCGGCGATACCAATATCATAAACATTTTTATTGGCAATAGAATCCAGATAGCGAACTTCAGCCTCATTTATGGCATCTGGCTCGTCGTAATTTCTTGAGGCATAGGCTTCAGCTTGTTCCTCAAGCTGGTTGTTCTTAAATGTGAACGACAATTGGTAAATACTTACCAAGCCGAACAAAATAGCAAATAACTTTACTAATCCCTTGTTTTGCATTATTTTAAGTTTAAATCAAATTATAGCTTATCCCTTAGTTTTGGGATAAGCCCGGCAAATATAATGTTGCCAGAACATTTTAGAAATATTATTTAATTGAAAAATTGATTTTAGGCCAAGGTAAAACTGACCTTTCGGAAATATTAAGAAGAGACTATAAGTACAGAATTAAAGAATAAACCCTATAAAAAATCCCTTTAAGAGATTGGGCCTGCTCTGGTTTCAGGCAAGTTATAAAAAAGTTGATTGGGTACAAACAATGTGTACTTATAAAAAGAAGCTGCCTGGCTGGCCATTAGGCCGTTTCTAGGTAACTCCCTTAAAGGTGTGAGCTGAACATAATTAGGATTCAAAAACCGCTCTAGGTCAGATTTTTGAATGAGTATTGATTTTCCTGAACATCCTGAAATATCATTATTCCCTTTTTGGATTTCATGGACTTTCAATTTAAAATCGTTGTAATCTTCACCATCAATGGGGAAACCGCGGGATGTGTCATCGCAATCCAAACTTGCCAAACGAAGTTTAAATCCAGAATCTGATAACATTAAGTGTTTAATTTCAGAAACCTTACGGTTACTGAAATAGCTGATTTTTAGGACACCTCCCTCCCTATGTGAAACGTGCAGGTTCTGAACACCTATAGCTTCCAACTTCTCTTTAACAGAAACTATTGCTGCTTCAACATTGTTTAGCTCGGTCTCCGCCTTCTGAAACTGAATAACAATTTCTTGATTGGGTTTAACGGTATCATACTGATTGAAAATACCCAATCCACTTAGAAGGAACACGAAAGCACCTATGTACCTCTGAAAATTCATGCGCCAAATATAGGGAAAATTCAATAGGCAACAGGCAACTAGATTTTTGGTTTTGTTTTATTAAAACAAAAAGAGGATTCCCATTAGAAATCCTCTTTACTTCCTTAGTACGATAAGGCTGAAAGCTACTGCTGTGGTAATTCTTTATAGCCTTCAGGGACGGTCATATCAAATTTATCATCGGGCACGCTTTCTTTTTTAATCTCGGTTACTTCGTTTGTTATTGTGGTTTTTCCACCCATTTGCGGAACATTCATCGTCATTTCCATATATAACGGAAACCCTTTTATCAAATCACCAAACTCTGCAACATTCTGGGTATAGCCTTCTATTTTTTCAGTTGTAAAAAATTCCATATCCACTTCAACGCCTCTTTGATTTGTTTTTGCAAAGTACTGCTGGCACTCATATCCTAATACCATTTTGGTTTCATCTCCTTTTTTGACGTCTAGCTTGGCCTTATCCTCATTAGATAGGCTTAAATCTTGCTTCATATACATTTTACCCATAGCAGGATTGTTCATGAGCATAAGCATATCATTGCTTTTGCCATCAATAATAACTATGGCATCTCCAGTCATTGGACTTTTAGTTTCTGCCCTGGTTTTTTTATCTTTTACATATACTGTTGTGGTTATATCACCCATCATAGCCAATTGCGCTTTCATCTGTTCGTTATCAGTATCAACGGTCTGTTTTGAAATCAAAATGGCTTCATTGATTTTTTCCTGTGAGAAAGAAAAGAGGCTTAAATTGATAGCTAATAATAGTATAACTATGTGTTTCATAAATTAAATATTAAGTGTTTATTTTAACAAAGTTATGCGAATAAAGCTTATTACTTACTAAAATTCCTTAAATAAAAAAGACCACCTATAAATTGAACATTTAAAGTAGTCTTTTAGTTATAATTAGAATTAGGTTTTACTACAGCTCCAACAATCCGTTGGTTTTTTGTACGCCTTTTGCGCTTTGCTGCATGTGTTCCTTTTCGGCATCACTTAACTCAATACTTACGATATCCTCAATCCCATTTTTTCCGAGAATTACCGGCACACCTATACACAAGTCATTTAAATCATATTCTCCACTCAACAAGGTTGAACATGGGAACATTTTTTTCTGGTCACAGGCGATGGCCTGAACTAAACCTGAAACAGCAGCGCCTGGTGCATACCATGCAGAAGTTCCCAAAAGCTTTGTAAGTGTTGCCCCACCAACTTTAGTATCTTCCTTAACCTGGTCTAAACGCTCAGCAGATAAAAACTCTGAAACCTTTACGCTATTTCGGGTTGCATGTGATGTTAATGGTACCATCCCCGTATCACTATGGCCACCAATGACCATACCGTCAACATCACTAATAGGCGCACCAAGAGCTTCTGCGAGTCTGTATTTAAATCTTGCAGAGTCTAAGGCACCACCCATACCGATAATACGATTTTTAGGTAAATCTGTTGTTTTGTGAACCAAATAGGTCATGGTATCCATTGGGTTACTAACCACAATGATTATGGTATTAGGCGAGTGCTCAATTAAGCTCGCCGAAACAGATTTAACGATGCCTGCGTTAATGCCAATCAACTCTTCACGGGTCATACCCGGTTTTCTGGGGATGCCGGATGTAATTACACAGATGTGGCTATCTGCAGTCTGGGAATAATCATTTGTTACCCCGGTGATTTTTGTATCAAAACCATTAAGACTTGCGGTTTGCATCAGGTCCATGGCCTTACCTTCGGCAAATCCTTCCTTAATATCCAACAACACCACTTCGCTTGCAAAATTCTTAATGGCGATATATTCGGCACAACTTGCACCTACTGCGCCTGCTCCAACTACGGTTACTTTCATCTTATTTTCGTTTAAATTTAAATTAATTTCTAAATGTTAAAATTACAATTTTTAACATTTATAATAAAGTTTGAACCGTAAAATCCGTGTTAATTAAGCATTGTTGAGATGGATTACAAATAAAATCAGCTTTAACGAAAACAGCCATTGCGAGTTCATTACGCTTGCTGTAAACATTTGAAATTAGATTGAATCCCAAGCATTAAAACATTCAGGTTGATCCCGAGTATCACCGATATCCAAAATTGATACCCACTGAAACTGCTTGAAACTGGGAAATGTGATATTCGGCGTTTAATCGGAAAAAACCAAGTTTTAACTTGGTGCCAATGGTTCCACGTAAATCTGAAACTTGGCTAGACACTGAAAACGGGTCTGTTATTGTTTCTGAAGTAATTAAACCATCTGTGACCCTGTAAGTGCCGAGCAAATCTGATTCTGATGTACCAGATATAAGCCCGACACCACCGTAAAAATTGATAACAGGAAGCTTTGTAGAGGCAATTAATTGAAATAACCAAGTGTTGGTATTATTTTCCAAACGTTGGTTTTCGCCTTCTATATTAGACGTACCAGACAAATTATAAGACGCATCAATGTGATTATAAGCAACTAAGCCTGAAAGAGCTGCCGGCCAAAGTTTGCCGGCGGGGAGTAATTCTGTAAATTCAAACTGAAGTCCTGCCCCATAGGTATTAAACTTAACGTCCTCATTTTCATATTTTGGTATAAAACGACCCTTGATTTCAATGCCACTGCCCAAACCAACCGCACCCTGAACAAAAGCGGAGGGAATTAAATTTGCGGCAGTATCACCAATGCCATTTGGTAATTCAAGCTGGACGGTTTGGGAACCAAAAATAGGGTCCTCATATTTAACCTCCACCAGAACAGCGGGATTATTTTCTCCTAAAACCGTGGATACATTTTGAGCACTTGGCCCCTGTAAAAACTCCACATTATTATATTGTGAAGTGTCTAGGTTAAATAGCTTATCCTCATCGCCAACCAAGGCGGCGTTGGCAATAATTGATATTTCAAATCCACCTAAAGGTTTTGCTTTTGCAGAATTAAACCAATTAGCGTTCATACTATGCATTAACCCATTTGTTCCAGGTTCAAGATAATCGTTAGCAAAGCGTTCTGCATCCTCCACCCCACCAGCGAGGAGTACGTCAATGTCGTTCTGGGCATTAGCACATACTGTCAATAAACCTAACGATAAAAATAGAGCTATGTTTTTCATTTTAAGATTTGCCATATGTTGACTCAAAAATACCAAATTTTAAAGATTAAATTCATTTCAGCCTTAAAAAATGAATTTCATCGATATAAAAACCTATAAACTCAATAGTTTCCACATAAAAAGCGGAATAAATGCGCTTTTTTATTGGCACCTATTCCGCTTAGTATGATTAATTAATAACCTTAGATAATTAATAACTTTTATAGTGCAAAACCCAATTAAGCGTCAATATTCGCATAGATAGCATTTTTCTCGATAAACTCACGTCGAGGTGGTACCTCGTCTCCCATTAACATGGAGAAAATACGGTCTGCTTCACCACCGTTGTCTATTTGCACCAAACGCATGGTTCTGAATTCTGGATTCATGGTTGTGTCCCAAAGCTGTTCGGCATTCATTTCACCTAAACCTTTATAGCGCTGGATTTTTGAGCTTTCACCAAATTCCTTAACAATTTCATCTCGTTCCTTATCTGACCACGCGTATTGTTTTTTAGCGCCTTTTTTAATCAGGTAAAGTGGCGGTGTAGCAATATAAACGTGCCCAGCTTCAATCAATTCTTTCATGTATCTGAAAAAGAAGGTCAAAATTAAGGTTGCAATGTGACTACCATCTATATCAGCATCACACATAATTACAATTTTATGATAACGTAGCTTAGAAAGGTTAAGGGCTTTGCTATCCTCCTCGGTACCGATGGTCACCCCAAGGGCTGTATAGATGTTTTTGATTTCCTCATTTTCGAAAACCTTATGCGACATTGCTTTTTCTACATTAAGGATTTTTCCCCGCAAGGGTAGTATAGCTTGGAATTTACGGTCACGCCCTTGCTTGGCCGTACCACCTGCAGAATCTCCCTCAACCAAGAACACCTCACATTGCGCTGGATCCTGTTCGGAACAGTCACTAAGTTTTCCTGGAAGACCACCGATACTCATCACTGTTTTTCGTTGTACCATGTCACGTGCCTTTTGGGCAGCATGACGGGCCTGTGCCGCGAGTATTACTTTTTGGATAATGGTTTTGGCGTCGTCGGGATGCTCTTCGAGATAATCGGTTAGCATTTCAGAAACCGCTTGACTTACCGAGGCTGAAACTTCACGATTACCCAACTTGGTCTTTGTTTGTCCCTCAAATTGTGGCTCCTGCACCTTAACCGAAATAATAGCGGTCAACCCTTCACGGAAATCATCACCTTGAATATCGAATTTCAACTTATCCAGCATACCGGAGGCATCGGCATATTTCTTCAGTGTATGGGTTAGACCCCTTCTAAAACCAGATAGGTGCGTGCCACCTTCGTGGGTGTTTATATTATTTACATAGGAATGTAAATTCTCTGCATATGAAGTATTGTAAATCATGGCAACCTCAACCGGTACATCGTTCTTTTCGCCCTCAAACGCTATAACTTCATTCATTAGAGGCTCACGGTTTCCGTCTAGGAACTTAACAAATTCGGGAAGGCCTTCCTGAGAGTGGAAGGTTTCACCTTCAAACTCGCCGTCCTCTTTCTTTGAGCGTTTATCCACCAAGTGTATGGTTATGCCCTTGTTTAAATAAGCTAGTTCGCGCATGCGGCTGGCGAGCGTATCATAATTATATTCTAAGGTCTGGGTGAATATGGTCGGGTCGGGCTTAAACGTTACAATAGTTCCGCGCTTTTCAGATTCACCAATGGATTTGACAGGATACAGAGGCTTACCTCTTTCATATTCCTGCTCCCATATTTTACCTTTTCTATAGACTGTGGCCTTGAGATGCTCTGAAAGAGCATTCACACAACTTACACCCACACCGTGCAATCCACCTGATACCTTGTAGGAATCCTTATCAAACTTGCCCCCAGCACCAATTTTTGTCATAACGACCTCTAATGCCGAGACCCCTTCCTTTTTATGGAGGTCAACAGGAATACCACGACCATCATCCTCTGTGGTAATTGAATTATCCTCATTTATGGTAACAGTAATATTATCGCAGTGACCCGCTAATGCTTCATCAATTGAATTATCTACAACCTCATAAACAAGATGGTGCAAACCTCTTGTACCAACATCGCCAATATACATTGAGGGACGCATGCGCACATGCTCCATGCCTTCAAGGGCCTGAATACTATCAGCACCGTAACCATCCTTATTGAATTCTTCTCTCTTTTCGCTCATATTTTGAGTTTAAGTATTTATGATTTCACTATTATAATCTGCCAAACTTTCCACATTTATTATCGCAGCTAATCCCTCGGTTAAAAACCATTAAAATTTCGTCTAACAAAAACACAAAAAAAAAGAGGCTTGTACGCCTCTAATGGTACAAACAAATATACGAAATATTAAATCGTTTTTATTGCTTTTTAAAGTGTTAGTCTAATAATTATCAACATTTGTTAATAATACAAAAACCTCTTAAATCGCTTAAAAAGTACCTTAAAATTGATTTTAGCGAATATTTAATCCATTATTGTATGGGTGAATTGAAAACGGTGCTAAAGCAGGGATTTTAAAAAACCTGATGGTATCAATCGCTTGGATTGAACGATGCAAGCCTTACCATTTTTAAGTCCTTACATGTTGTAAATTTGATTGAAATAAAATGAGTAACCATAATTAGCTATTTTTATCCCTAAATTCATGTTTAACGATTATGAAAAATTATTTACTGTTTATAGTTATCGCCTTTCTATTGGGTGTGTCCAGCTGTAACGAGAGCCCTAAAACAGCCATTAAAAAAAAACCTTTAGACCTCAATTCCTATTGGGGTAAAAACCCCTGGCCTGAAATAAGAAAAAAACGGATAAACAAATTGTTACCCGAAGCATTACAGAGTGCTGGTGTTGACTGCTGGTTGATTATTTGCCGTGAAAACAACAATGACCCCATTGCAGACCATATTGGCGGTGAAAATGCTGGTGGTACAGCGGCTTTTCTCTTTTATAACGATAACGACGGTTTTCACTCAAAAGTGTTTTCCCCTTCGGGTGAATCTACTGCACTGGATGACTTAGATATCCACGATAAGGTGGTAAGTGTGGAGCGAGGAACATCTGCAATTGAGATGGCGGCCAATTTTATAGTAAGCAATGATTTTAAGACCATCGCAATAAATTCCTCAACGAGCAATTCCATGGCAGACGGCCTCAGCTATACCCAAAGAAAGGATTTGGAGAAACGGCTAGGAAATCGTTCCGAAAGACTTGTGGCATCAACCGAGCTTATTTACCAGTGGCTTTCAATAAAACTACCAGAGGAACTGGACATACTAAGAAAAGCAGCCCAGCTTACCGCTGACTGGCAGATTGAAGCTTACACCAAAGTCATCCCTGGCCAAACTACCGATGCTGATATTGCAAGGTTTTTAAAGAAAAAAATGAAAGATTACAATGTAACCGATGGCTGGGCGCCAGACCAAAACCCTAATGTAAACTCCGGACCTGATCGCGGCCATTCTCATGCTACAGATAAAGTAATCATGCCCGGTGATGTCATACAAATTGATTTTGGAATTAAGGTTTACGATAGATGGGTAAGCGATATTCAGCGCTTTGCCTACGTTCTTAAAGAGGGGGAAACAAAAGCTCCTAAAGACATCAAGCACTATTGGGAAAGTGCAAAAGCGGGAAATAGAGCGGCATTAGCCGCGATGAAACCGGGTGCAAAAGGTATTGATGTGGACCGAGCGCAGCGCATACTTATGGAAGAAAACGGCTCTGATTATGTGATGTGGAGTACCGGTCACCCGGTTGGTTACGTAGCCCACGACGTCGGCCCAAATTTAGGCGGTTCACAGGCTTCCCACGTTAGGCCAGCATCTGAAAAAATAATTAAAGAAGGAATGACATTTGCCTTTGATGGCTTTCATGCTTGGAAACTACCAGAAGGCGGTGTAAAAACAATCTCTGTAGAGGAAATGGCGGTTGTAAAGAAAGCTGGTGCGGAATACTTAATTGAGCCGCAGGAGGAATTGGTATTAATAGAAATGGATTAGACCATTGTATTAATTGCAAAAATAGGTGATTGATTAACTTCTCAAATAGCTCGCTCCATTAACATCTATAATAGCACCCGAAGAGTAGGCTGCACCATCAGAGGCCAGAAATAAAATAGCGTGTGCAACTTCCTCCGGCTTGGCCATACGCTTAAAGGGTGATTCGCGCAGAAGGTTTTTGCGTTCGATTGGTGTTAGGGTTTTAGAGGCCATATCTGTTTCCGTAAAACCAGGTGCAACAACCCCAACGTAAATGTTATGAGGCGCTAATTTTTTCGCCAATGATTGGCTCATGGCATTCAAGGCCGCTTTACTTGCCCCATAGGCTGGTTTAGTTGGCTCACCTCTAAATGCGCCCCTAGAGGATACATTTACAATGTGTCCCCCACCCGAGGTCATCATTTGCTTTGCAACCAGAAAACTAAGATTAGCTGCTGCAAAAAGATTGGTTTGGAAGGTATTTTCAAAAGCTGAAGTCCACTCCTCAAAATTGACGTTTTCAATATCGTGCTCAATTGATATTCCGGCATTATTTATTAAAATATCACTTCGTCCGAAGGAGGAAACAAAATCTTCAACGAGTTCCTTTTGTGCTTTTTTATTAGAAATATCATATGGAAATAGCTTGTGGCCCTCACCTTTTAATCCTTTTAGAGTCGCTTCTGCACTTGCGAAATCGCTTTTAAAATTAATACCAACTTTGGCTCCCTTTTCTGCAAATGCAATCGCCGTGGCTTTTCCAATGCCTCTAGAGCCACCTGTAATTAGAACATTCTTATTGTTAAAATCCATAACGCTTTATTAGGTGATTACGACCTTTGGGCCATTTAATTCTTGGGAAATCCAGATAAAACTTTCCTCTACGTGGGGAAATACCTGTTTTTCTGGAACTAAATCAGGTATAACGTCAATATCCCTTAAAAGGTCCTCGGGTTGTTCCTGCAGGCCGGTAAAAACGGTTTTTATTCCCTTTAAGGACAAATCCAAAATGGCATTTTCTAAGGCATAGACCCCAGATTGGTCAATATGCGGCACTCTATCCATACGGATAACCAATATCTGGATGTCTTCCTCAATGTGTTTTACCTGCTCTTGAAAGTATGAGGTAAATCCAAAAAATAGAGGGCCGTACAGATGTTTTATGTAAACTTTATCTTTATATTTTTCATAAAATTCAATTTCATCCTTCCATGGTTTTTCGCCCTGGAACCCTGCCAATGTCCCGACTTGCATCCCTTTTTCACCAATATCACTGGCGCGTTTCATAAATAGGAGTGCTGCCAATGTAACACCCACTCCCACTGCTTGTATTAAGCTACCAAAAGTAGTCCAGAGCAGTACAATAATCAGAACAACAGAATCTGCTTTAGGCATGACCTTAATGTGGCTTATGCCCTTCATATCTATAATCTTAAACCCGATAGGGATAAGGATTCCTGCCAAAACGGCCAATGGAATATACGCTGCTAGAGAACTTAGGCCCAACAATACAGCTAACAAAAAGGCTCCGTGCAGCGCCCCTGACAATCTTGTTCGGCCTCCATTATTGATGTTAACAACTGTTCCCTTGGTGGCTCCGGCACCAGGAATACCACCTATAATCGCGGCAGCCATGTTCCCTATGCCTTGACCAATCAATTCGCGATTACTATTATGCTTAGTCTTGGTCATATTATCAGCTATTACAGAGGTTAGTAGCGAATCGATTGAGCCTAGAACGGCGAGCACCAAGCCATATTCCAAAACCATAAAATAAGCACTACTATCAATACTAAAAAGTCCATCAATCTGCAAGGCTGGAAGGCCTGAGGGAATCTCGCCAATAATAGGCACATCCCATTTAATAAAATAGGAGAAAATAGTGACCGCAATCAATGCAACCAAGGCACTTGGTACAGTTTTATTGATTTTTGGGAACAGATAATAAATAGCAACGGTCATCCCTCCCAAGACAAGTGCTTGCCAATTAAAGTCTGAAATTAATCGGGGCAAGTCTGAAACCACCTTTAAGGTTGATTTTGCAGAATCCAAACCGACAAATGGGAAAATTTGAAGAATAATTATAATAAGCCCTACACCGCTCATAAAGCCCGAAATAACGGGATAAGGAAAATATTTAATATAACCTGCAATATTTATTAAACCGAAAACAATCTGGATGACACCACCAACGAAAAAACTCAGTATGATAATTCCCATAGCATCTTCGAGACTTCCAGTAATTTCAATGGCGTTTGCAACCAGGGCCGCAGAAACTACCGTCATTGGCCCTGTAGGCCCGCTGGCTTGTGTTTTGGTACCACCAAAAATGGCCGCTAAAATACCAATGGCTATTGCACCGTAAAGTCCTGAAATAGCACCTAAGCCTGATTGTACTCCAAATGCAAGCGCTAAAGGCAGAGCGACAACACCAGCAACCAGCCCGCCGGTAATATCGCCCTTTAAGAATTTTTTATCGTAAAATGATTTTGCCATACTGATAAATTAGTTAGTTAGAAAAAGTGCCGAAAGTTAAAGAAATTCAACCTCACCAGTATCCATATCATAAACCCCTCCTATAATTTTTATCTCACTAGCATCCTCCATCGACTTTAATATAGGGCTATGCTTCCGAATTTGATTTATGGTATTATTGACATTGTTTATACAAACCTTATGAACGTACTCGGAATTATCAATGGTTTTATCGCCTTCGTATTCAGTAGCTTCAACGACTGGTCTTATTTTGGTTAGCATAGCGGTTATATTACCAAGTTTAACATCAGAAATGGCCGCTTTTACAGCCCCACAATGCTCATGCCCCAGAACAAGAATTATCTTAGACCCCGAAACCTTGCAACCAAATTCCATACTGCCTAAAATATCTTCGTTAACAAAGTTACCGGCGACTCTTGCAACAAAAATATCACCGATTCCTTTATCAAAAACATCCTCAACCGGCACGCGGCTATCAACGCATGAAAGAATTACAGCTTTAGGAAACTGTCCTGCAGTAGCTTTACGTATCTGTTCGGTGTGGTCTCTTGCCGTCAAATCATTTTCCACAAACCTTTGGTTTCCTCTTTTTAAGCTTTCAATCACGGCATCGGGGGTTAGCTGTTCCTGTTGTTCTGCGGTTAGAATATCCTCGATAAGTGGTTTTGTTTCTACCGCGGCATCATTATCGTCTAGTATGATGACTTTTTTTAGTTTTTTCATAAAATTGATTTCAACGGCTTAAAGTTAATTACTATTCTGAGTTATATTAGAAATAATATTGACTTGCATCAGTTCTAATTGGTCTTAAAATAAAATTCCACTGTTCTACTCGGCTAATTTGTCTATTTTATTTTTTGTCTTTTTCAGCGGTTATGAAATTGTTGCCACTTATTTGTTGAGAGGTTTACGATTATAAAATCTTATTTTCGATAGCAATTGATTAGACAATTTGAATACAATCAAATCCTGCACATAAAATAAGGTAAATGACACTATTTAAATTGAAATAACCCCACACTACTGCAAGGTTAATTCAACTGGCTGCATATTCTGCAACCTATGGTCTTGAAGATTCAGAGTCCAATTAATAGGCATCCTCATGAACTTTAGCCACGGCCCTCCCGCTTGGGTCGTTCATATTCTTGAAGGCTTCATCCCACTCCAAGGCTATTTTGGTGCTACAGGCCACACTCGGTTCTTGGGGAACACTAAGAGCTGCTGCATCACTAGGGAAATGACTCTCAAATATACTTCTGTAATAATACTCTTCCTTGTTTTGAGGGGTTTGGATTGGAAACCTAAAGTGGGCGTTGCCCAATTGGTCGTCACTCACTGCCGCATCGACCTTTTCCTTTAAGGTGTCGATCCAGCTGTAACCAACGCCGTCACTAAATTGTTCTTTTTGCCGCCAGGCAACACTTTCAGGTAGCATATCTTCAAAGGCTTTTCTAACTACCCATTTTTCCATGCGTTCGCCGTTTATCATTTTATCCTTGGGATTAATACTCATGGCCACATCCATAAATTCCTTATCCAAAAATGGCACACGCCCCTCTATGCCCCAAGCGGCCAAACTTTTGTTGGCTCTTAAACAATCGTACTGGTGAAGTTTACTAAGTTTCCTAACGGTCTCCTCATGAAATTCATTAGCATTCGGGGCTTTATGAAAATACAAGTAACCACCAAACAACTCATCTGCCCCCTCACCAGAAAGTACCATTTTTACGCCCATTGATTTGATGACCCTCGCCATTAAATACATAGGCGTACTCGCTCTTATTGTAGTAATATCGTAGGTTTCTAAATTGTATATTACATCACGAATGGCATCCAAACCTTCCTGAATTGTAAATTTGATTTCATGATGAACCGTACCAATATGGTCTGCCACTTTCTGTGCAGCTGCCAAATCTGGGGAGCCTTCCAAACCTACCGAAAAACTGTGCAACTGTGGCCACCAAGCGGCCTGTTGATCATCTGACTCTATTCGCTTTTCAGCGTATTTTTTGGCAATGGCAGAAGTCACAGAACTGTCTAATCCGCCGGAGAGCAAAACACCATAGGGCACATCGCTCATCAACTGCCTATGCACAGCCGCTTCTAAGGCCTCCTTGATTTTAGAAATACTGGTTTCATTATTTTTTACGGCTTCGTAATCTTCCCAATCCCGTTTATACCATTTTACAAACTTTCCGTCCTTACTTGACAAAAAATGGCCAGGAGGAAAAAGTTCAATCTTTGTACAAACACCTTCTAGAGCCTTCAATTCTGAAGCTACGTAAAAGGTTCCGTTTTGGTCCCAGCCCAAGTATAATGGGATGATGCCCATGTGGTCTCTTGCAACGAAATACTCGTCTTTTTCAGCGTCATAGAGGGCAAAACCGAATATACCATTTAAATCATCTACGAAATCAGTCCCTTTCTCATGGTACAACGCCAAGATAACTTCACAATCGCTTTCGGTTTGAAAATCATAATCAGCAAATTGCTGTCTTAGCTCGCGATGGTTATATATCTCGCCATTAGCTGCAAGTACCAATGTTTTGTCTGCACTAAATAAGGGCTGTTTCCCAGAGGCCGGGTCAACTATGGCCAAACGCTCGTGAGCCATAATAGCACTTTTGTTGCTATAAATGCCGCTCCAATCTGGTCCGCGATGACGTACTTTTTTTGACATCTCCAATAATTGGGGCCTTAAAATTTCCGAAGATTCCTTTATATCAAAAGCACAAACAATACCGCACATAATTCTAGATTTTAGTTATCAATTAGTGAGCAAATATGCGTTATAACTTATATTTTTAAAATACAAATTGGTTTTTTATTAATAGTATGGAATAATAATAATCTATTTTAGTATAATTTGAAACTAAAAGTTCCTAAAAAATAAGCATACGTTTAAAATTGAAATCAGGGAATAATACTAATCATTATCTCAATCGTCTTAAATTTTAACTAGAGTTTACAATTTTGGAGTATGTGGTCAAAGCGATTGCATCTATCTTTAGCACTCTAATTTAAAATAAATTGAATCATGAAGTTAAAATCTACATTAGCAGTATTAAGTTTAGCCATTGCCATGCTATGTTTCTTTGACGGAAGCACGCAAAATTTTAGCGACTTGGACAAAAGCCCAATGGATGTAGCCTCATTTCCAAGTAGCTATAAAAACTCCAACAAGCTAATTAAAATCACGTACAGTAGGCCCCAACTAAAAGGAAGGGTTTTTGCTACATTAGCTCCAACGAATAAGGTTTGGAGAACCGGAGCGAACGAAGCGGCAGAATTAACCTTATACCAGCCAATGATGCTAGGCGATACTAAAGTACCCGCTGGCACATACACATTTTATATTATTCCTGGAGAAGACGCGTGGACGGCAATCATAAATAAGGACCTCAATGTGTGGGGCAGTTATTTTTACAAAAAAGACCAAGATGTTGCCAGATTGAGTGTACCAGTAACCGAGGCAGATGAAAGTCTTGAAGCCTTCTCAATCGCCTTTGAAGAGGTAGAAAATGGAGTACACATGCATTTAGGTTGGGGAACCAAGCGTGCGGCTGTGCCTTTTACGAAATAACGTTTGGTTTTTATACAGTTGGTTGTTAGCCGCTGCGTTTAAAAAATTTAAATCTGGATACTTTAATTGTGTTCAGATTTTTTTTGTTGATCCACCAACCAATAAACCAATTTAGATTACTTATCGCTTTTAACGAAAACCATGCAATGCTGCCAAGGTAAATTTCCAATATTTTCTTGAAGTGCGAATCCATTACCGGCCATCTCCTTAATCGCTTGTTTTTCGGTCATTTTGTGAAGTTTTTTAATGGGCACACTGGGGTCTTCCCCACGGTATTCTATCAAGAAAATTTTGCCATCTGGTCTTAGGGCTTTCTTCATAGAGGCTAACATTTCCTTTGGAAAATTAAATTCATGATACACATCAACCATTAAGATTTTGTCCACCGAATGCTCCATGAGATTAATACTTTTTTCGCTTCCCTTTACAATTTTTACGTTATCGTAATTTAAATTTTCCTTTTTTGATTTAAGAGCGGAAAGCATTTCATCCTGTATATCAATGGCATAAATCAAACCATCATCAGCTATGGGAGCTATTTTAAATACATGATACCCAGAACCTGCCCCAATATCTGCAACAACATCGGTTTGCTTAATGTCCATATTTTCTAAAAGGGTTGAAGTATTCTCCTCCTTTTCCCTTTCGCTACGCTCTAGCCAACTAATACCTTGATAGCCCATAACGTGCGCAATTTCACGCCCGAAGTACCATTTACCGATACCATCGCGGCTGCCTTGCTTAAAACTATAATCACTTTCTTGTTTTTTGCTCTGCTTTTGAGCGCAACCGGTATTAACAATCACCAAAAACACGATTGAAACTAAAATGGAACGTTTCATTGAAATTATCATCAGTAAACTTTTAAAGTTCATTTTTTTACGTTTTATGGCAGGTCATGGTATTCCCGTTTCGGGAACGGCTGGGCTGCTTGGAAGCTACACCTTAATTATACCTTTCTAAATCCAGATCGTTTATTGCACCATGGGATGCATGTGCAACAATTGCCCCGTTTCTAATGATTACTAGTTGGGGCGATTCATGCATCAACTGAAATCGAGCTGCAATTTCATTGGAGACGTTACGATAACTCAATAAATCCAAATAGTATAAATCTAGATTAAGTGCTAAATCGTAGGCCGAAACGAACTGATTCATAACCATCCGGCTGATGCCACATCTCGTGGAATGCTTGAAAATCACTTGGGTTTTTTCATTTGACTTTTCTTCAATCCCATCAAGTTGCCTAACAGACACTAATTCCTGCCAGGGCAATGCTTTTTCTTCTTTTGATTCTGAAGAACCAAATATACTTTTAAAAAAACTCATGTTTATTACTACAAAATTAGAGGGTTAGCTATAGACAATTAAAACTCTTAACCATTAAAGAAATACCGTTTAACATACACCCAAGCAAGTAAGCGTTAGTCATACGTTGTACAATCATGTCTGAAAGACACAAAAAAACTGACGAAAAGACAGTTTAATACTGATGTTTTTAAGACATTTTGTCGTTAGTTTTATGGCGTTTTTTACTGGTAAGGTTATTGCTTATCAGATTCTGTAAATTACAAATAATAACTTGGAATCAGGTATTAGATTGATTCCAAAATTAATCGAAATCATAATTAATTAAGAAGCCCTGCCCAAAGGCAGCGATTATACATATGAACTTTAATAATTATACTATAAAATCCCAAGAAGCGATTCAGCAGGCGCAGCAACTTGCGCAAGGTATGGGTCATCAACAAATTGAAAATGAGCACATTTTTAAATCTTTGTTCGATGTAGATGAGAACGTTCTACCGTTTATTCTTAAAAAATTGAACGTTAATATAAATGTATTGCAATTAGCACTGGATAAGCAGTTGGAAAGCTTTGCAAAAGTTTCAGGTGCCGAATTAATGATAAGCCGTGAGGCCAGTAAAACACTTAACGAAGCATCCGCGATCGCTAAAGGGATGAAGGACGACTACGTTTCAGTAGAGCATTTAATCCTAGCGGTTTTTAAATCAAAGAGCAAAATAGCCCAAATGATTAAAGACCAAGGCGTTACGGAAAAAGGCTTGGAAGCCGCGATATCAGAACTGCGGCAAGGCAACCGAGTAACTTCCCAAAGCCAGGAAGATACCTACAATTCACTGGATAAATATGCAAAAAACCTTAATCAATTAGCTAAAGATGGAAAACTAGATCCAGTTATAGGCCGCGACGAGGAAATAAGGAGAATTCTTCAAATTTTGTCAAGACGCACCAAAAACAACCCTATTTTGGTAGGAGAACCCGGTACAGGTAAAACCGCAATTGCCGAAGGTTTGGCTCATAGAATCGTGGATGGAGACATTCCTGAAAATTTAGTGGACAAACAAATTTATGCTTTAGATATGGGTGCACTAATAGCAGGCGCCAAGTATAAGGGCGAGTTTGAGGAAAGACTAAAAGCGGTCATCAAGGAAGTTACTACTAGTAATGGAGATATTGTTTTATTCATCGATGAAATCCACACCTTAGTAGGTGCTGGTGGAGGTCAAGGCGCCATGGACGCAGCTAACATTTTAAAACCTGCCTTGGCAAGAGGCGAGCTCAGAGCGATAGGCGCTACCACTTTAGACGAATATCAGAAGTACTTTGAAAAAGACAAAGCATTAGAACGTCGTTTTCAAAAAGTCGTTGTAGATGAACCAGATACCGAAAGTGCCATTTCCATACTACGGGGAATAAAGGAAAAATACGAGACCCACCATAAGGTAAGGATAAAGGACGAAGCAATTATTGGTGCCGTGGAACTTTCAGAACGATATATCACAAATCGGTTTTTACCCGATAAAGCCATTGATTTGATGGATGAGGCAGCATCTAAACTTAGGATGGAAATTAACTCGAAACCCGAGGAACTTGATGTACTGGATCGCAAAATTATGCAGCTTGAGATTGAGATTGAGGCAATTAAACGAGAGAAAGATGAAGTGAAACTAAAATCGTTACGCTCAGACTTAGCCAATTTAAAGGAAGAACGCAATGAAATCAACGCTAAGTGGAAAAGTGAAAAGGAAGTTGTTGACAGCATCCAAACCACAAAATCCAATATCGAAGATTATAAACTAGAAGCCGAGCGCGCCGAACGCGAAGGCGATTACGGTAAGGTAGCTGAGATTAGATACGGAAAAATTAAGGAGGCTCAGGAACATTTAGAAAAATTACAAAAAGAACTGCAGGAAAATCAAGCGGAAAACTCCTTGATAAAAGAAGAAGTTACTTATGATGATATTGCCGAAGTAGTTGCCAAATGGACCGGTATTCCAGTTACCAAAATGCTACAAAGCGAACGCGATAAGTTGCTGGCTCTTGAGGATGAGCTCCACAGGCGAGTAGTTGGCCAAGAGGAAGCGATTCAAGCAGTAAGTGATGCCGTACGACGATCTAGAGCTGGTTTGCAGAATCCGCAAAAACCAGTTGGAACATTTTTATTTCTGGGTACCACTGGTGTGGGCAAAACCGAGCTGGCAAAGGCCTTGGCAGAATATCTTTTTGATGATGAAAATGCCATGACCAGAATTGATATGAGCGAATACCAAGAACGTCACAGTGTAAGTAGATTAGTTGGAGCGCCACCTGGTTACGTCGGCTACGATGAAGGCGGTCAATTGACCGAAGCGGTTAGACGAAGGCCTTACTCGGTAGTACTTTTAGACGAAATTGAAAAAGCGCATCCAGACACGTTTAACATCTTACTTCAAGTTTTGGATGAGGGTAGATTGACGGATAACAAAGGCCGGGTTGCAAACTTTAAGAATACTATAATTATAATGACGTCTAATATGGGCGCAAATATCATACAAGAGCGCTTTGAAGCCACTAAGGATGTAAATTCTGCGATGGAAGCTGCAAAGATTGACGTGCTTTCAATGTTGAAAAAGAGCGTTAGACCAGAGTTCCTGAACAGAATTGACGACACTATCATGTTTACCCCTTTAACAAAAAGGGATATCACGCAAATTGTTGGTTTACAAATTAAAGGTGTACAGAAAATGATTGCCAAACAGGGTATAACCTTTGATGCGACCCCGGAAGCAATAGCTTATTTATCTGAAAAGGGTTACAATCCTGAATATGGTGCCAGACCGGTAAAACGAGTAATCCAAAAAGAGGTCTTGAATCAATTAAGTAAGGAGATTCTCTCAGGAAAAGTGACGACTGAAAGTATCATACTTCTGGATGCGTTCGACAAACAATTAGTTTTCAGAAATGAGGATACACTAGTCTCAGATAATATCTAGACTAAGATATAAAGCAGATAGCATCAAACAAAGGTGGGCGTGCACAGCATGCCCACCTTTTCTTTTGTTTTTTGTATATTGTATATTGTAAAGTTAACCAAAAACCAAAAAGCATGAGTATTATCAAACAATATAATCTCGAAAAGACCGACGTATTTATATTTGATTTTTTTTTAATAAATCAAATTCATGAAGGTGTAGATGTTAAACCGCCCTGGGACGAAACGCTCGAAAACATAATTGAGGACAACTTTAATGGCAGGGATATGGTCTATATATCCAATAGATATTACTCTTACAGTGTTGACCCACTAATTTATCCTCGAGTGGAAAATATTGCAAACATGATTGCAATTGCCCTCGTACCAGAAACTGAAATTATGCGTAAAAACGCAGAATACGAACGTAATTTTTACGATAAGCCCTTTGAAATATTTGACTCACTCTTAAAGGCCGTCAACTGGGCAGAAACCTTACTATCATCAGACGGAAAGAAACAATCTAATTTAAAATCGAGATTCAATTGATTAAGCTTAACAAATAAGCACACTGCTTTAAACGTTTTGACTTCGCAATCTCTTATAGATAAATCTCGAACATTTGGTCATGCTCGTGGCGTCACAACAAATAACAGAGCAAATCACCTTCACACTAAATATCGATAAATGGTAACCCTTTTCACCTGCTTTGTTAAATTATGGTCGATAAATCTAAATGAGCTAATGGACACATTTGAATTTTGAACAGCCTACAAATATCAATTCACCATTAATACTAAAAATATGTTGCAAGTTTAGTGCTTTTAAAATATTGAACGCAAAAGCATTACCTTCTATTCGATAAAAATGGTAAAATTTTAAGAATTCATTTTGACCGCATATCGGATAAAACTGTAGCTTTGTCGAGCTATTAATCCCTAAATTTACGTTTAAAAAGTACAACCGTCTAGCATTAGGCTTTAATGTTAAGCGCTTAATTTACTTATACTTATACTTATATGAATATAAACGCATATATTGACCACACATTGCTGAGAACCAGCGCAACCGAAAGGGATATTATAAAACACTGCAACAACGCGAAACTACATAAATTTCACGCTGTTTGCGTAAATAGCTGTTACGTGCCTTTGGCTAAGCAGTTACTAAAAAACTCAAATGTCATAGTATGCGCCACAGTTGGTTTCCCCCTAGGTACGCCATCTACCGAAACCAAGGTTTTTGAGGCCAAACAGGCTGTTGAAAATGGGGCAAAGGAAATCGATATGGTCATGAATATTGGCTTCTTTAAAAGTCAAAATTACGTAGAGGTCTTAAAAGACATCCGCGATGTGAAATCTGCCATTGGCAGAATACCGCTTAAGGTAGTTATTGAAATTGATGAGCTATCAAAAAATGGTGTTGTAAAAGCATCTGAAATTTGCGTGGACGCAAGGGCAGATTTTGTAAAAACCTCAACCGGTTTTACAAAAAACGGCGCAACACTTACTGCTGCAAAAATTATTAGAAAAACAGTAAAGGATAACTGCAAAATAAAAGCTTCGGGCGGTATTCACGATTACGAGACTGCCAGAAAATATATCGATATCGGTGTGGAACGTATTGGCACATCAAAAGGCGTTGAGATTTCCGAAGGCGAATTATCATACGTTTAAGGCGAAATTTTCTCAATTTTTAAAAAAGTTTATACTATCACAAGATGCTTAACAGCGTAATATGTGCTATATTTAATGTAGACTAATGTTAACTTTTGTCTTTAAATGAAGGGCAGTTCAATAAATCAAAATATATCATGGTGAAATATTACGCCTTTGTTTTTAAGCGCTATTTTATTTCCACGTCGCTTTCATCTCATTCATATGCCGACCACAACAGCAAAATAGTCTCCAAGCTAAGAGAGCCATAATGTTTGTTAATACGAGTTTATTCAAAATCCAGTATTACTTTAGCAACGGGATTGAACACTTACTCACCAAAACCGATAAGAAAAATGCTCTTGATTTAGCCGCGGTTAATAATGCAGACATTAAAAACGTTTTGTTATTGAAGGATATGAGAACCAGAGCAGAAATTCTCGCAGCAATTTTTATTCTTATAAAAAGTAATAACTTACATAAGAAAGATTAGATATGAAACGTATATTACAACTCATTGTTTGTCTATCCTTTTTATGCTCTCTAAAGAGTTTTTCACAATCAGAAAACAATAAGGAAACGATATATTATTTTATAAGACATGCTGAAAAACAGACAGGCAACGCCGTTGGCGAAAATCCTCATTTATCTGAAAAGGGCTTAGAACGGGCAAAGTCTTGGCGTGACTATTTTAAAGAGGTAAAGTTTGATGCAATTTACAGTACCGACTACTATAGAACCATCGAAACGGCCCAACCTATTGCAGAGGCAGATGATTTGACTATCAAAACCTACAATTCCAATAATCTTTATACTGATACATTTAGATACAATACCCAGGGCAAAACAGTATTGGTGGTAGGCCACAGCAATACCACGCCTGCATTTGTTAATACAATAATAGGAAAAGATTTTTACGAACCCATTGCAGACAATAATAATAGCAATCTCTACGTGGTCGAAATAGTAAGTGGCGTGGTAAACCATAGGCTTACTCGAGTAGAGTAACCCGCACGTTTTTCAATTCAATCTTTGAAACCAATTCTAACGTTCCTGCTTCAAATAGATTAGGTAAATCTATTAAGTCAACCGAGTTGTTTTTCGGTTTGTAATTATTATAATCCACAAAACGTATGCCCTCAACGTACCGCTCATTATAGGCTTCTCGAAAACGCATTCCCTTACCATCGGCCTCATGGTAGGAATAGGCCAGAAAATCAACCTTAAA
>Ga0207419_1000143_pt1 | contig 56950 bp, 46 predicted proteins | sample ElkSloMetagenome_4_FD_184723 | JGI IMG/M metagenome (GOLD analysis project Ga0207419, IMG submission 184723) | Hot spring microbial communities from Elkhorn Slough, Monterey Bay, USA - MD2A (version 2) | ecosystem: Environmental > Aquatic > Marine > Intertidal zone > Estuary: Microbial mat ...
GCAAAGAAAATCGCAAACGGAATTCCCACCGAAACTAAAAGACTACTAAAAAAAATCGAACCATGACACAAAGCTGATAACAGTCTGCGCTTATCTTCTGCGTTCATCAGTCACTCTCCCGATTCTCGGTTTACTCTTCACCTTTAAACAGATTTAACCGCTTTCGAGAAGCAGTTGCTTGTCGAATTGGAATCTGAATCACAAACTCTGATCCCTGTCCGATATTAGAGTAGCATTCTAACTGACCCTGATGTTTTTCGACGACAATCTGATAACTAATCGATAGCCCTAGCCCCGTTCCTCGACCAATTGGTTTCGTCGTAAAAAAGGGATCAAATAGTTTGCAACGAACCTGTTCTCGCATTCCGGGGCCATTATCTACAATTCGGATCATCACCCAATTCGAGTTTACCACTTCGGTTTGAATTTGGATCGTTGGTTTTTGGGGAGAGAAATCATCATTAGACTCAAAATCAGACAATAAATACTCAACATTTGAGGTCTTCGGTTCATTTAAAGCATCAATAGCATTAACCAAAATATTCATAAATACTTGATTCATCTGACCTGCGTAACACTCCACCAAAGGAAGATTACCATAGCTTTTCACGACCTCAATTCCGACCTGTCCGGCTTGCTCTTTTAAGCGATTTTGCAAGATTAAAAGTGTACTGTCAATTCCTTGATGCAAATCTACTGCTTTAAACTCCGCTTCATCCAGTCGAGAAAAACTCCGCAACGATAATACAATCTGACGAATTCGTTCGGCTCCAATCTTCATTGAATTGAGCAGTTTGGGTAAATCTTCCTGAACAAATTCTAACTCAATTTCTTCAATATATTGCTTGATTTCTAACGCGGGTTGCGGATAATATTTCTGATAGAGATTTAGTAAATTTAATAAATCGTCTGTATGTTGAATGGCTGGAATTACATTGCTATAAACAAAAGTCACCGGATTATTAATCTCATGAGCAATCCCAGCAACCATTTGACCCAAACTTGACATTTTTTCAGTTTGAATCAGTTGAGTTTGAGTTTGCTTTAACTGTTGTAATGTTACTTCTAATTGTTGAGCTTGAGCTTGCGCTTGAATCGCATTTGCTTGGGTTTTAGCATAAAGTTGAGCTTGATTAATCGCAATCGCAAGTTGATCGGTAACGGCTTTTAATAATTCGATTTCATTCTCATTCCACTGATGAGTTTTTTGATGATAAGCACAAGCAAGAATTCCAATTTCACCGCCTTGAGTTTCAATAGGAATTGACAACAACGAGAGAAAGCCTAACTGTGTTAAAAATTGACGCATCTCCGCTTCTGAAACCTCAGCAATATCATTAACTTGAATTCTCTCTAGCTGTAAAAATCGCATCGCCCAACTTCCCACCTGTTCTACAGAATAATCACCCACTAAACTCGGAAGATCTGAATTTTTAGACTCATAAACAATCTCCCAATAATCAAGAAAAAATGAATTTTTTGGAGAGTTTAATTGCAGTTTTGATTGAGAAATTGACGACTGAGAACGATACCAAACAAAATAACACCGATCAAGCTGTAATAAATCCTGAATCTGACCTACTGTTGTTTTTAGAATAGTATTGAGGTCAAGGGAATTCCGAATTTGACTCGCAATTCGATTAATTAATTCTTCCTGTTGAGCGAGTTGACGAAATTTTGTTTCCGAAGTTTGTAGTGCAACTTCAGCTTGTTTACGAGCGGTAATATCTGTGATCGTACCAATATAACCGATTATTTCTCCCTGTTCATTTTTTTGAGCGATCGCCTGACCAAACACCCAACTCACTTCACCTGTCGGACGTTGTATTCGATATTCAGAACGAAATGTTTTTCCCTGTTGAACTGTTTTTTGCCATTCTTGAACAACTCTAGATCGATCTTCTGAATAAATAGTTTTGATCCATCCTGTTCCTAAAGAAGCGGCTTGATTAGTTCCAGAAATTTCACAACAACGTTCATTAACATACAAACAATTTCCTTGACTATCTGTATGAAAAATTCCTACAGGTGAAGTTTCAGCTAAAGTTTGATAACGTTTTTCACTCTCTCGTAAGGCTTCTTGAGCTTCAATTTCATCGGTTACATCCTGAACCAATGATAAAATAGAAACCAGTTGACCCGACTCATCAAATAAAGCTGAATTGTACCAATCGCAATAAACAACTGAGCCATTTTTTGTATAATTGCGGTTGCGAATTAAATTCCGGGGTTGATCTCTATCCAGCAGCGAAGTCATGACTTCACTCACCGCTTCCACATCTTCCGGTACAACAAAATTCCACTCACTCGGATGTAAATTTATTACTTCTTTTGCTGTCCATCCGAAGATCATTTCTGCTTGTTGTGACCATCGTTGAACGTGAAAATTACTATCCCATTCAATCACCGCTAAAGGGGTATTTTCAATATGAAAACTAAGCTGTTGGTGGGCGTGTTCAAGAGCTTGATTAATTTTTTCGAGTTCTTTTGGGCTTTTTAAAGCCAAAATTTGGGGAACTAAAGGAATAATCGCCGTAGCTGTCACCACCGAAATAAAAGCTGTAATTGCTTTAATGACTCCGGATACCCAATAAATAGGATACCAAAGGGTGACTACCGCCATTAAATGCGTTAAACCACAAGCAATAATAAATGCCGCAAACAATAGGAAAACATGGACATAGGGTAAATCTTTCCGCTTCCGAACAAAGTAAAATAAGGTCGCTGGAATAGAGAAATAAGCCAGAAAAATTAAGACATCAGAAACAACGTGTAATCCGACCAGTTGAGGTCGCCAAAGGTAACAATGACCATGAGGAATAAAAGAACTTGTTGCCAAAATATCTGATAAAATTTCCATAATAGACTAATTGATCTGATTGGAATGGATCGAAGCAACTTAAAAGTAATTAAACAATAGATAGGTGAATCTAACACGAAATTGATACTTTCATCTCTAATATTAGCTCAAAGTTAAAATAGATCACCCCCTAAAAATTAATTTTTAATCATTTTCAAACTTCCTCTAAACAAAAAATATAAAAGTGATTTATAGATAAGTTTTACATCACTTATATCAATATTTTTAGTTTTAATAAAACAAAAACACTTAATCTTAGAGGTATTCTGGTAAGCTCTCTAATTTCCTTCGGGAAAGAATCTCTACATTACGAGTTAAGATGAGATCTATATTAACCCTGAACACTCAATTCATCCAGAGCTTTAACAGAATAGTCCTTTGAACTCAAGATTAAGTGATACCCAAAAATAGTTACATCCCTCATCAAAAGAGCGTCACCCGGCTTAAAGTCAAAAAAATCAGAAAAGTAAAATGATCACCCCAATTCAGCAGAAAGCACAGTCCGAGAACAATCTAACATCGAAAAACGGCAACAGTTCTCAAAATAATTAGCCATTAACCCCTAAGTTGCCAAGAAATTCCCAGTAATCTTGTGAATTTTTAGTGAAACTGCTCAGGAGATTCACCCCCTCGTCGCCCTATCCCGGCTTACCACAGACTTGATATTAAGGTGAAATTTAATTAAACTTATAAAGAAAAGGAACTAAATTTTTTGTTACTCTGAATCTATAGCTTTAGAACCGTAGTCACCCGAATCAATAGTTCTTCCCCTTTCCAACAAGGCTTTGAAATGTCCCCAGAAACTCAAACCGAACTTCAACTCGAAGTAGAACGAAGACGCAACTTTGCCATTATTTCTCACCCCGATGCCGGGAAAACCACCCTGACCGAAAAACTCCTACTCTACGGAGGTGCTATCCACGAAGCCGGCGCCGTCAAAGTCCGCAGGTCCCAACGTCACGCCACTTCCGACTGGATGGCAATGGAACAACAACGGGGAATTTCCATCACCTCCACCGTGCTACAGTTTGAGTACAGTGACTACCAAATCAACCTACTCGATACACCCGGACACCAAGACTTCAGTGAAGACACCTATCGTACTTTAGCGGCCGCCGACAACGCGGTTATGCTCGAAGATGCGGCTAAAGGGTTAGAACCTCAAACCCGCAAGCTGTTTGAAGTCTGTAAAATGCGGAGTCTTCCCATCTTCACCTTCATCAACAAAATGGATCGACCGGGACGCCATCCCTTAGAACTCCTCGATGAAATCGAACAAGAACTCGGACTCAAACCCTACGCCGTCAACTGGCCAATCGGCATGGGAGACACCTTTAAAGGCGTATTTGACCGCCGTACCCAACAAATCTATCTCTTTGAGCGATCGCATCATGGGAGCCGTGAAGCCACCGAAACCATCATTAGTCTCGGCGATCCTCGCATTGAAGACCTCTTAGACCAAGACCTCTACTACCAACTCAAAGAAGATTTAGAACTCTTAGAAGAAGTCGGATCAGACCTAGACCTCGAACAAGTCCATCAAGGTAAAATGACCCCCGTATTTTTCGGAAGCGCCATGACCAACTTCGGGGTGAAACTTTTTCTCGAAGCTTTTTTGGAATACGGCCTCAAACCCGGCATTCATCGCAGTAGCCAGGGCGAAATGCCCCCCGAGTATCCAGAGTTTACAGGCTTTGTGTTTAAACTCCAAGCCAATATGGACCCTAAACATCGCGATCGCGTTGCCTTTGTGCGGGTCTGTACCGGAAGATTTGAAAAAGATATGACAGTCAGCCATGCTCGTACAGGCAAAACCGTCCGTCTGTCTCGTCCCCAAAAACTCTTTGCTCAAGACCGAGAATCGATTGCAGATGCCTATCCAGGTGATGTGATTGGCTTAAATAATCCCGGTGTATTTGCCATTGGTGACACCATTTACAACGGTCAAAAACTTGAATACGAAGGGATTCCTTGCTTTTCTCCCGAACTCTTTGCCTACCTGAGAAATCCCAACCCCTCCAAGTTTAAACAGTTCCGTAAAGGCGTTTCTGAGTTACGGGAAGAAGGTGCGATACAAATTATGTATTCTGTTGATGATGCTAAACGTGATCCGATTTTAGCCGCCGTCGGTCAACTGCAATTTGAGGTGGTACAGTTCCGACTTCAGCAAGAATATGGCGTAGAAACCCTTCTCGATGTCCTTCCGTACAGTTTGGCGCGTTGGGTGCATGGCGGTTGGGAAGCCCTCGAAAAAGTTGGACGGTTATTTAATACCGTTACGGTTAAAGATAGTTGGGGACGACCTGTATTGCTATTTAAAAATGAATGGAATTATCAACAGGTGCAAGGCGATCACCCAGAGTTGCAACTTAATAGTGTTGCGCCCGTTGTTTCGGGTCAAGAACCTGAATCTATCTAGTTAAGCCCCACCGGAGAATCAGTTGAAACCTAACTGCTAGAGTCGGGTTTCAATCTTTGTTTTTGCGTCACGGTTAACGGGGGAGTCTGTCAATCTCCGTTGTCTTTGACCACCAACACTGAACAGTGAGCCTCCGCCACAACTTGAGCGCTGACAGAACCTTGTAAAATACGATTTAACCCAGTCAATCCCCGACTTCCCAGAATAATTAAGTCTACTTTGTAGATATTTGCCAGGCGAATAATCTCGACTGCCGGATCACCATGAACGATTTCCAGTTCACTCCGAAAATCTAACTTGTCTTGATAAAGGCGGAGTTGCTCTTGGAGAAATTCTCCTGAGTCGGGATGAGGACGATCGGCGAGGGCTTCGCTATCAGACTCCTGGGCAGAAATCACATGGGAGAAGATAATATTTGTGGTCGGTTGTAATTGAAATTGTTCTAGAGCCTGAATCACCAACTCAGTCGATGGTGAACCATCAACAGCAACCAATATTGTTTTCAGCACAGATAGAGTTATCCTCCCAGACGACAAGCCACGATTGTTCGTGACTTCCAATCATACCAATATCTGCTCCTCAAACCCCGAAGATCGAGATCACTTGACCGCAAATATTCAGTTACAACTGACCATCAAGATCAAAATTCCCTTTATCTTTAGAGGTTTCCGTTCGCAAACGTACTGAGTCCCCATGAGAGGGTAAACCTTCGGCAGTCGCCAGAATATTAACCGCATCCGCAACTTTTTGGAGAGCCGTAGGAGAATATTGGATTAAACTAGAATGTTTCAGGAATGTTTCCACCCCCAAAGCCGAAGCATAACGAGCCGCCCCGGAAGTCGGTAAAGTGTGGTTCGGGCCTGCGAGATAATCTCCCACCGCTTCTGGAGTTGAACTGCCCAGAAAAATAGCCCCCGCATGGCGAATTTTTTCCACCATTGCCCAAGGATCTGCAACTTCGAGTTCTAAATGCTCTGGAGCAAATTCATTAGACAGTTTAGCGGCCGCTTCTAAAGACTCAACCACAACCACTAAACCATAATGAGCGATCGCTTTTTCTGTTAAGGTTCGTCGAGGGTGATTCGTGAGTTGACGTTCGACTTCCGTGACAACCTGACGGGCTAATGCCGAGTCTGTTGTCAGTAAGATCGCCGCCGCCATCGGATCATGTTCAGCTTGAGCTAACAGATCCACCGCCACATAAACTGGATTTGCCCCACTATCGGCAATCACTAAAACTTCTGATGGCCCGGCGAGGGAGTCAATGCCAACCGTTCCATACACTAACTTTTTCGCTAAGGTGACATAGACGTTCCCCGGCCCTGTGATCACATCAACGGTTGGGATTGTTTCCGTACCGTAAGCTAGAGCGGCTACTGCTTGCGCTCCACCCACGCGATAAATTTCTTGAACCCCGGCCACTTGTGCGGCCACCAGCACGGCTGGATTGACTTTACCTTCGGGGCCTGGAGGCGTAGTTATGACAATCCGAGGGACTTTCGCCACCTTCGCCGGAATTGCATTCATTAAAACGGTACTCGGATAAGCTGCTCGGCCTCCGGGAACATATAAGCCCGCCCGATCAACCGGAGTGTAGCGTTTACCTAAGACCACATCATCCTCTTGAAACTGAACCCAAGATTTGGGAATTCGTTGTCGGTGAAAGGCTTCGATTTGTTTAGCCGCCAACCGAATTGCATCGAGAAGTTCTTTAGAGACTTGCTGATAGGCAGCATCCAACTCTGAACCACTGACACGCAACTGTTCTGGCGTTAAGGTTTGGTGGTCAAATTCTTGGGTGTAGTGCAGTAGAGCTTTGTCACCTTGTCGTTTAACGGTTTGCAGCACTTCCCGCACCGTTGCCTCTTTATGAAGGATCATGTCATCATGGGTACGACTCGCGATCCGTCGTAGTTCTGATTGTGCTTCAACCCACTGAGTGATAATTCGCAGCATGGTGATAGGAGTGCCAACCTCAAGAGTTATCGGCTAGAAGACGGAATTGGAAATCAGTCCAGAAATGGAGGGGACAGTACAAAACCGGAGTCACTTCGAGTCTGAGATTCAAAATTCCCCTTTTGCCTTGACCTGTCTTTATTTCTGCGTTTTCCATCACCTTTGATCCATTCCGAATGTTGGGTGTTCCCGAACTTCTTGTAATAGTTTAACGTATCCTACCCTTGCCCGTCCCAGATTCCAGCTTTTCGCTCACTTCCCATTGCTTTTTTTTCCTTGATCCAGGTGAGAGGGCCTGCCCTTAAAGATTTTCGGACACCCGACGAAGCGGATCACGCTTGATCCAAAAATCCAATTTTTTCGGTTACTATTTTTGCAGAAAAGATGTTATAGTAGTATTTCTGTAACTTGTGTATCTAGAAGTCCTGAAGACCCGCATTTGGTGAGAACGCGAACCTATGGCTAATATTAAGTCTGCCATCAAACGAATTGAAATTGCCGAACGCAATCGGCTCCAAAACAAATTTTACAAGTCCGCCGTGAAAACGTTAATGAAAAATTATTTCGCAGCGGTCGAAAAATACGCATCTGATCCCAACCCAGACAACTTAAACGAAGTCAATCAGAGAATGTCAGCCGCTTACAGCAAAATAGACAAAGCGGTCAAGCACCGCGTCCTCCATCGCAATAATGGCGCACGAAAGAAGGCTCGACTGGCTAAAGCTCTCAAACCTTACTTCCCAAATCCAAATGCTCAGGAGTCCGCAGTGTCCTAAGGAATCCTAAATGGCTGTAGACAAAAGAGAAAAAATTACTCATTTGTCATGATCAACAGGGGAAGGGAGATGAGTTAGCTCTTCTCCCATTTGCCAATTGATAAAGATTCATTCGCAGCGACTCAAGAACTCGATCCTAGAGCGTTCTGCCCTGAATCTCCTCTATTGTATTCTAGAGTTCTAAACATTTAGATATAAAAGTGACCCTTAAATTAAGTCAAAAGTTGCAAGTGAGTTAACAACCCGTGACCGACTGCCAATCTGATCACAAAGGAGAGGGTTAGCACGCCTCACTTGCTAAAAGCGTAGAAAATTGGCGATCTTTACTGATCTTGATCCCCACTAACCGGCACTTGAGGAAAATCACACCCACGCGATTGTCAAGTTTGCCTGGGATGCCAGACAGCCCTAACCCAACTTCTGTCAACATCACGTTAAAATGCAGTTGAATTGCTGCCAAGGCTCTCCCGAAACGCGAATCTACTCAATTATAATGCAGCTCGTTGATACTCACGTTCATCTTAACTTTGATGTTCTCGCATCGGACTTAGAAGCGATTCAACAACGCTGGAAAGCTTCAGGTGTTGTTCGTTTAGTCCATTCCTGCGTACATCCACACGAATTCACCGAAATTCAAGCGATCGCAAATCAAGTCGAAAACCTCTTTTTTTCAGTCGGTTTGCATCCATTAGACACCGAAAAATGGACAACCGTTACCCCAGACCAAATCCTCAAACTGGCGCAATCCGATTCCCGTGTCGTCGCTTTAGGTGAAATGGGACTGGACTTTTATAAAGCCGATAACTACGACTTGCAATTGCTTGTGTTTGAAGCCCAACTCGAACTGGCTTATCACCTAAACAAACCCGTCATTATCCATTGTCGGGATGCAGCCGAACCGATGCTTCAACTCTTGCGAAACTTTTGGGAGCGACAAGGCCCGGTTCAGGGTGTCATGCACTGTTGGGGAGGAACACCCACAGAAACCCAGTCCTTTCTCGATCTGGGATTTTACATCAGCTTTAGTGGAACAGTCACCTTTAAAAAAGCCACTCAAATTCAAGACTCAGCCCGGATAGTCGATAGTCAACACCTTTTGATCGAAACCGACTGTCCTTTCCTGGCCCCTGTTCCTCGTCGGGGAAAACGCAACGAACCCGCCTACGTGCGTTATGTCGCTGAAAAAGTCGCCCAACTTCGAGACATACCCGTCGAGATTCTCGCCCGACAAACCACCGAAAACGCTTGTCGGTTATTTGGCTTACCCCAACCCGAACTCCAAGAAGAACAACCCTTGAGTGTTTAACCCCAATTTTTGAGAGGGGACTTTTTACCCCAAGACTCACTATTATCCGTTCCAAATCAACAACTCTTGAGGAAAAAAGAATAATCGGCTTTTGTTGAACCCATTCAATTCAGCCTCAAGGAAACACCCCCAGCTTTCACGCCCCAAAGTAGAGGAAACCCATCCCCAACTCATAAAATCCGAAAACGAGTTAACTCTTAAATAAATTATGCTTTTGTTAAAAGAACCGACAGGCTTGCTCAAACCTCCCCTAAATTCAACACAGTACCCATCAATGTTCAAAATCTAGTCCGTCCACCTGACCCCATCCCCAAAAATCCAATTCCACGCAACTCAAAAACTAAACTCATGACGAATACCACCGCCGAAGAATCAATGTTCCTACTCCCCGACTTGATCGACATTCAACGCTCAAGTTTTCGGTGGTTTCTAGAAAGCGGACTCATTGAAGAACTCGAAAGCTTCTCCCCGATCACCGACTATACCGGAAAACTGGAACTCCACTTCCTCGCTCAAAACTATCGACTCAAACAGCCCAAATACGACGTTGATGAAGCCAAACGACGCGATAGTACCTACGCCGTACAGATGTACGTTCCCACCCGCTTAATCAACAAAGAAACAGGCGAAATCAAAGAACAAGAAGTCTTCATCGGCGATCTGCCGTTAATGACCGAACGCGGAACCTTTATCATCAACGGAGCCGAACGAGTCATCGTTAACCAAATCGTGCGGAGTCCTGGTGTCTACTATAAATCAGAAATTGATAAAAACCAACGCCGAACCTACAGCGCATCCCTGATCCCCAACCGAGGCGCCTGGTTAAAATTTGAAACCGACAAAAACGATCTCGTGTGGGTGAGAATCGATAAAACCCGTAAACTCTCCGCCCAAGTCCTCCTCAAAGCCCTCGGACTCTCCAACAACGAAATCTTCGACGCCCTGCGCCACCCCGACTACTTCCAGAAAACCATAGATCGAGAAGGCGAATTTAGCGAAGAAGACGCCTTGATGGAACTCTACCGCAAACTTCGTCCGGGAGAACCCCCAACCGTCGCCGGAGGAGAACAACTCCTCAATAACCGCTTCTTTGATCCCAAACGCTATGATCTCGGTCGAGTCGGACGGTATAAACTCAATCGTAAACTGCGCCTGACCATTCCCGACATTACCCGTGTTCTGACACCTACCGACATTTTAGCCGCGATCGACTACCTAATTAACCTCGAATACGACATCGGCGAAACCGACGACATCGACCACTTAGGAAACCGTCGCGTGCGTTCTGTCGGGGAACTCCTGCAAAACCAAGTCCGAGTGGGTTTAAACCGTCTAGAACGAATTATCCGCGAACGGATGACCGTTAGCGACTCAGACTCTTTGACCCCCGCATCTTTAGTGAACCCTAAACCCCTGGTGGCGGCGATTAAAGAATTCTTCGGCAGTTCTCAACTTTCGCAATTTATGGATCAAACCAATCCCCTGGCCGAATTGACCCATAAACGTCGTCTGTCCGCTCTAGGCCCAGGTGGTCTGACCCGAGAACGAGCTGGGTTTGCTGTCCGAGATATTCACCCCTCCCATTATGGGCGGATTTGTCCGATTGAAACCCCAGAAGGCCCGAACGCGGGTTTAATTGGTTCTCTCGCTACCCATGCGCGAGTCAATCCCTACGGGTTTATTGCTACCCCCTACTATCCAGCCGAAAACGGCCGGGTGCGACGAGATGGGCCTCCCGTGTACATGACTGCTGATGAAGAAGATGATTTGCGAGTGGCACCGGGAGATGTCGCCACAGATGCCGAAGGCAATATTTTAGGGGAAGTGATTCCAGTCCGTTATCGTCAGGACTTCACCGAAACGACTCCCGACCAAGTAGACTATGTAGCCGTTTCCCCCGTTCAAATCATTTCCGTTGCCACCTCATTGATTCCCTTCCTCGAACACGACGATGCGAACCGGGCATTAATGGGGTCTAATATGCAGCGCCAAGCAGTACCCCTGCTGCGACCCCAACGCCCCCTCGTGGGAACAGGTTTAGAAGCCCAAGCCGCCCGAGATTCGGGGATGGTGATTGTTTCACAAATTGATGGAGAAGTCTCCTATGTTGATGGGGCAAGAATTCGAGTCGCCTCACCGGAAGGCGAAGAAGTCGAGTACGAGTTACAGAAATATAACCGTTCTAACCAAGACACCTGTTTAAATCAACGTCCCCTCGTTTATGAAGGCGACCAAGTGGTAGTCGGACAAGTCTTGGCAGATGGTTCTTCAACAGAAGGGGCAGAACTGGCTTTAGGGCATAACGTGGTTGTGACTTATATGCCGTGGGAAGGCTACAACTACGAAGACGCGATTTTAATTAGCGAACGTCTGGTTTATGAGGATATTTACACCTCCATCCACATTGAGAAATACGAAATTGAAGCCCGACAAACCAAACTAGGGCCTGAAGAAATTACCCGCGAAATTCCCAACGTCGGGGAAGACTCCTTGCGACAACTCGATGCCAATGGGATTATCCGAGTTGGGGCCTGGGTAGAAGCCGGAGACATCCTCGTGGGAAAAGTCACCCCCAAAGGAGAATCAGACCAACCCCCAGAAGAAAAACTCCTACGAGCGATTTTTGGAGAAAAAGCCCGAGATGTTCGTGATAACTCCCTGCGAGTTCCCAACGGCGAAAAAGGTCGAGTGGTCGATGTGCGGGTCTTTACTCGCGAACAAGGCGATGAACTCCCCCCTGGTGCCAATATGGTTGTCCGGGTTTATGTCGCTCAAAAACGGAAAATCCAAGTCGGCGACAAAATGGCGGGACGACATGGAAATAAAGGGATTGTTTCGCGGATTCTCCCTGTCGAAGATATGCCTTATTTACCCGATGGACGGGCAGTGGATATTGTGTTGAATCCCTTGGGTGTACCCTCTCGGATGAACGTCGGTCAAATCTTTGAATGTTTACTCGGATGGGCAGGTGAAAACTTAAAGACGCGGTACAAAGTCATTCCTTTCGACGAAATGCACGGACAGGAAATGTCACGAGAAACCGTTCATGGAGAGTTGCAACTCGCCCGAGAAAAACAGAACAAAGATTGGCTATTTAACGCCGATAACCCCGGTAAAGTTCTGCTCTACGATGGTCGTACAGGAGAACCCTTTGATCAACCTGTAACCGTTGGGGTGGCTTATATGCTGAAGCTGGTTCACCTCGTCGATGATAAAATTCACGCCCGTTCAACCGGCCCTTACTCTCTGGTGACTCAACAACCCCTGGGCGGAAAAGCCCAACAAGGTGGACAGCGATTTGGAGAAATGGAAGTTTGGGCGCTCGAAGCCTTTGGTGCTGCTTACACCTTACAGGAATTGCTCACCGTCAAATCCGACGATATGCAAGGCCGTAACGAGGCTCTCAACGCCATTGTCAAAGGAAAAGCCATTCCTCGACCCGGAACACCAGAATCCTTTAAAGTGTTGATGCGGGAATTACAATCTCTATGCTTGGATATTGCCGTTCACAAAGTTGAAACAGGTGAAGACGGAGTGGGTCGCGACTTAGAGGTGGACTTGATGGCAGACGAATCCAACCGAGGACGCACCCCCTCCAAACCCACCTATGAGTTTACAGCCACCGAAGAAGACAAAAAAGACTCTTAAACAGTCAACAGTGACCCGTGAACACCGGAACAATCTAAAAAAACTGATAACTGAGACTTATCCGTTTCTATAACGTTAACGTTGACCACCCCCACCGTTAACTCATTCGTTAACAACTCCGTTTCTACAAACTATGCCTAAACTAGAACAGCGCTTTGATTACGTCAAAATTGGGTTAGCTTCTCCAGAGCGAATTCGGACTTGGGGAGAACGGACATTACCCAATAACCAAATTGTTGGCGAAGTCACCAAACCCGAAACCATCAACTATCGCACCCTGAAGCCGGAGATGGATGGTTTATTCTGCGAGCGAATTTTTGGTCCGGCGAAAGATTGGGAATGTCATTGCGGTAAATACAAGCGGGTTCGACATCGGGGTATTGTTTGTGAACGTTGCGGCGTAGAAGTCACCGAGTCAAGAGTTCGTCGTCATCGCATGGGCTTCATTAAATTAGCCGCTCCAGTGACTCATGTGTGGTATCTCAAAGGAATTCCGAGCTATATGGCAATCTTGCTCGATATGCCCCTGCGGGATGTCGAACAGGTGGTTTACTTCAACGCCTACGTCGTCCTCAACCCCGGTAACGCCGAAAACCTCTCCTACAAACAGTTACTGATGGAAGAGCAGTGGCTAGAAATCGAAGAACAAATGTATAGTGAGGATACAACCCTCAGTGGCGTAGAAGTCGGAATCGGGGCTGAAGCTGTTGCTCAACTCTTAGCAGATATTCCCCTTGAAGAAGAAGCCGAACGACTGCGTGAAGACATCGCTGCTGCCAAAGGACAAAAACGCGCCAAACTGATTAAACGCCTACGGGTGATTGATAACTTTATCGCCACTGGGTCAAAACCGGAGTGGATGGTATTACACGTCATTCCCGTCATTCCTCCAGATCTGCGACCTATGGTGCAATTAGATGGGGGACGTTTTGCCACCAGTGACTTAAACGATCTCTATCGTCGGGTGATTAATCGTAATAACCGTCTGGCTCGTTTGCAGGAAATTCTCGCCCCAGAAATCATTATCCGCAACGAAAAACGGATGTTGCAAGAAGCCGTTGATGCCTTAATTGATAATGGTCGGCGAGGACGAACAGTTGTGGGGGCGAATAATCGTCCATTGAAATCCCTCTCCGATATTATCGAAGGAAAACAAGGTCGTTTTCGGCAAAACTTACTCGGAAAACGGGTAGACTACTCCGGACGTTCAGTGATTGTCGTCGGGCCGAAACTGAAAATGCACCAGTGTGGACTCCCGCGCGAGATGGCGATTGAACTCTTTCAGCCCTTTGTAATTCATCGGTTAATTCGTCAGGGATTAGTCAACAATATTAAGGCAGCCAAGAAATTAATTCAACGCAATGATCCCAGTGTTTGGGATGTTTTAGAAGAAGTAATTTATGGTCATCCAGTCATGCTCAACCGAGCGCCGACACTACACCGTTTGGGGATTCAAGCCTTTGAACCGATATTAGTAGAAGGACGAGCCATTCAGTTACATCCTCTCGTCTGTCCTGCCTTTAACGCGGACTTTGACGGCGACCAAATGGCCGTTCACGTTCCCTTGTCGATCGAATCTCAAGCCGAAGCGAGACTGCTGATGCTGGCTTCTAACAATATTCTTTCACCCGCGACGGGTTCTCCGATTGTCACACCGAGCCAAGACATGGTACTCGGCTGTTATTATCTCACGGCTGAAAACCCCGCAGCTACAAAAGGAGCAAACGGCTACTTTGCCAGTCTTACCGATGCTATCACCGCTTATGAACAAGGAGCTGTAGACTTACACGCCTACGTCTGGGTGCGCTTTCAAGGTGAAGTAATGGGAAGCGAAGGTGAACGACTGGAAAAAGAAGAAACCAACAGTGATGGAGTCGTCACCAAAATCTACGTCGGAGAGAAAAGTGGACAACCCACTCGTCGGGTGCGAGAAGATCAAGACGGAAAAATTTTGTCCCAATATGTGCGAACCACTCCGGGACGTGTGATCTTCAATAAAACCGTTCAAGACGTTTTAGTGTAATTGTTTTCGAGTTCTCGTTTCAGGTGTTCACCCCAAGTGAGAAGATCACCTTCACCTGTCACCTGCTGACTAATTCACTGTTCACTATTCACGCTCTATAACCCATGACTGAAAATAAAAAAATCTTCCGTAATCAAATTATTGATAAAAAGCAACTCAAGAAACTCATTTCTTGGTCCTTTACCCATCATGGTACCGCTCGTACCGCTCAAATTGCCGATGAATTAAAAGATATGGGATTCCGCTATGCCACACGCGCCGGAGTTTCCATTAGTGTAGAAGACTTGCAAGTTCCCCCGTCTAAACGAGGTCTTCTCGATGAAGCCCAAGAAGAAATTCGTCGCACAGAACGTCGCTATACCAAAGGAGAAATCACCGAAGTCGAACGCTTTCAAAAAGTGGTCGATACCTGGAACGGGACGAGTGAGGCCCTCAAAGATGAAGTGGTGCGGAACTTTAAAGCCACAAACCCGCTCAACTCCGTTTACATGATGGCATTTTCTGGGGCGCGGGGTAATATCTCCCAAGTTCGTCAGCTTGTGGGAATGCGGGGACTGATGGCAAACCCCCAAGGGGAAATTATTGACTTACCGATTAAAACCAACTTCCGAGAAGGATTAACCGTTACCGAATACATTATCTCCTCCTACGGGGCGCGGAAAGGTTTAGTGGATACCGCCTTACGAACTGCTGACTCGGGATATTTAACCCGTCGTTTAGTAGACGTGGCTCAAGATGTCATTTTGCGGGAAATCGATTGTAGCACCGAAAAGGGAATTTGGCTGCGAAGTATGACCGATGGGGAACGCATTCTAATTCCCTTACAAGATCGGTTGTTTGGACGAGTGCTAGGAGCAGATGTTATCCACCCCGAAACTGGGGAAATTGTTAGCTTTGAAGGCAAAAAAGCTGTTCGCAACCAAGCCATTTGTGCCGACCTCGCAACTGCGATTGGTCAATCAAAAGTCAAGGAAGTTTTTCTGCGGAGTCCGTTAACTTGTGAAGCGACAAGATCTGTCTGTCGGCATTGCTATGGCTGGAGTTTGGCTCATGCAGATATGGTTGACCTCGGAGAAGCCATTGGGATTATTGCAGCCCAATCCATCGGTGAACCGGGAACCCAGTTAACCATGCGGACATTCCACACCGGAGGAGTCTTCACCGCAGAAGCCGCCGAAATTATTAAAGCTCCCTTTGATGGTGTGGTTCGCTTACCGAAAACACTGCGATTACGGGCCTTCCGGACTCGTCACGGTGATGATTCTTTTTACATTGAAAGTAACGGTAAAATCACTGTTGAAAATGGGGATCGGAGTCAATCGTTAAATGTCTCTCAAGGAAGTTCGCTAGTCGTCAAAGAGGGACAGCCAGTTAAAGCTGACCAAGTGTTGGTGGAGATTCCCGCAGGCGGTCGTACCGCTCGTAAAACCACAGAAAAAGCGACCAAAGACGTGGCCACAGACTTAGCGGGTGAAGTCAAGTTTGCGGATGTAGTTGCTGAGGAAAAAACAGACCGTCAAGGGAACATGACCCGCATCGCTTCGCGTGGGGGTTTGATTTGGATTCTCTCAGGTGAGGTGTATAACTTACTTCCTGGGGCTGAACCGACGGTTAAAAATGGAGATCATGTTGGGGTCGATAGTGTACTGGCTCAAACCCGATTGGTTTCTGAACATGGGGGAATTGTTCGGATTCATCAACCGGAAAGTGAAACGACAACACCAGAGGTTCTCGAACCTACTGTGAAACCTTTAGCGGAACCAACGGGTGCGGGTGTGGTCACTCCAACTACTACGGCTAAATCAGACCTTCCCCGTGAGATTGAAATTATCACGGCTTCGGTGTTGTTAGACCAGGCGTTAGTGCGGATACAGCAACTCCAGGGTCGGGAACAATATGTGATTGAAACCACCAACAACAATCGCTTTTTGCTGAAGGTGACACCCGGTAGTAAAGTCGAGAACCATGAAGTGATTGCTGAGTTGATGGATGATAGCTACCGCACGGCTACCGGAGGCATTATTAAATATGCGGGGGTTGAAGTCGCCAAACGGAGCAAGGCTAAACTTGGGTATGAAGTCATTCAAGGCGGTACACTCCTGTGGATTCCCGAAGAATGTCACGAGGTCAATAAAGATATTTCTCTGTTGTTGGCCGAAGATGGTCAATATGTCGAAGCCGGGACTGAAGTCGTTAAAGACATCTTCTGTCAGTCCAATGGGGTGATTGAGGTGACTCAGAAAAATGACATTTTGCGGGAGATTGTGATTAAACCGGGTGAACTGCATTTGGTTGATGACCCGGAAATGGTGATTAAAATTGATGGTCAGATTGTTAATCCGGGACAAGAAGTGATTCCCGGGATTGAAGCCAAAGAACTGCACTATGTTGAGTATGTGGAAACTCCCGAGGGTCCTGCTTTGTTGCTGCGACCCGTGACCGAGTTTGCTGTACCGGAAACTCCCCCGATTCCCTCTCAAGAGTCTTTAAACGAATCGATTTCGCTGCAAGCGGTACAGCGCTTAACTTTTAAGGATGGCGAACGGGTGCGCTCAGTGGAAGGTGTGGAACTGTTGCGGACTCAATTGGTGATTAATATCGACACTGATGCTCCCCAACTGGCGGCTGATATTGAACTGATTCCCCACGAAGAAGACTCGGAACTGATGCGCCTGCAATTGGTGATTTTAGAGTCTTTGGTGATTCGTCGGGATATCGTGGCTGATGCGACTCAAGGGAGTACCCGCACTCGTTTACTCGTTAAGGATGGAGACGAGATTGAACCGGGTGCTGTGGTCAGTCGGACGGAAATTTTGTGTAAAGAAACGGGAATTGTCAGTGGTATTCGCTCCGGGACGGAAATTCTGCGACGAATTTTGGTGGTGCGTGATGCTGACCAAATGAAATTTGACCTTCCTGCTGGTGTGACTACTGATGTTAAACCGGGTCAGTTGGTGGTGGAAAGTAGTGAACTGGCTCCTGGGGTGACGCTTCCCGAGTCGGGTGAGATTGTGGCTGTTCATCCAGGGTCATCTGGGTCTGCTAATGAGGGGTCTGTCTCGGAGGGTTCGGAAGATGATTCCCAACTGGCGCAAGCGGCTTCAACGAGAGTGGTGTTGCGTTTGGGGCGTCCTTATCGGGTGTCTTCTGGGGCGATTTTACATCTTAATGATGGAGATTTGGTTCAACGGGGGGATAACCTGGTGTTGCTGGTGTTTGAACGGGCAAAAACGGGGGATATTATTCAGGGTTTACCTCGGATTGAAGAACTCCTAGAAGCTCGTAAACCCAAAGAGGCTTGTATTCTCGCCAAACATCCCGGAACTGCTCAAGTCAATGTCACGGATGAAATTGTTGACCTGCGGGTGATGGAAAATGATGGCAACATTAGTGAATATCCGTTGTTACCCGGTCAAACGGTGATTGTCTCCGATGGACAAATGGTGGAAGTGGGTCAAGCCCTAACCGATGGGCCTGCAAATCCTCACGAAATCTTGGAAGTGTTCTTTAACTATCATCAACACACCGAGGGCATTTATGAGGCGGCGTTGCGGAGTTTCCAACAATGCCAAACTTTCTTGGTGAACGAGGTGCAATCGGTTTATCAGTCTCAAGGGATTGACATTTCTGACAAACACATTGAAGTGATTGTTCGACAAATGACCTCGAAGGTGCGGATTGATGATGGTGGAGATACAACTATGTTACCGGGTGAGTTGGTGGAACTGCGGCAGGTTGAACAGGTCAACGAAGCGATGTCGATTACCGGGGGCGCACCTGCACGATATACTCCGATGTTACTCGGGATTACTAAAGCGTCCTTGAATACTGATAGCTTTATCTCTGCGGCGAGTTTCCAAGAAACCACTCGGGTGTTAACCGAAGCCGCCATTGAAGGGAAGTCTGACTGGTTACGAGGCTTGAAAGAAAACGTAATTATTGGTCGTTTGATTCCGGCAGGAACTGGATTTAATGCCTATGAAGAACTCGGTGTTGGGGATTTTAGCCTTGAGAATAACGACATGAGTTATCTCGAAGATGAGGAAATCGAATTGCAAGATGTTGTTCTTGACGATCGCACGGCTCGGAAGATGGATCGAGGCGATCTCAACCCAACTCAAGATTCCGATGAACTCGTCAAGGATAATTCTCTATTCTTGGATGATGAACTGATTGATGATGATAGTTTTGAGGAAGAACAATAGAAACAAAGGCGCTCCGTGAATATTTAGAGGTTTAGAAGTTCAGGAGTCTCTCTGGGGATGACGACTTCGCGACTATTAGATAGATCACTGTTAAACGTTTTGGCATCTGTCTCCCCTTTCAATCAACCCAGCGGAGTGGGGGCAGATGCACTCGGGAACCGCAGGGAGCGCCAAGGTAAGGTATAATATCAACAGCAAAGCACGATTTGTGAGCTGTAGTTGGAACCTCCAATTTCAGCGCACGCGAATTGAAGCCGTTCAACTCTACTCATTGTTGCTGACAATACCGCATGATTGGATCAGACCCCAAGTTAGAACAGCACGCTCATCAAGCCAAACACATTCACAATGACCACGAACATCACCAGACCACTCCTCATGTTCACAGTGAAGAATCCCTGCGACGTATTGTGAACCGCTTGTCTCGGATTGAAGGGCATATCCGAGGGGTGAAAAGAATGGTCGCCGAAAGTGATCCTTGTCCGGATGTTTTAGTGCAAATTGCCGCAATTCGAGGCGCCTTAGACCGAGTGGCGCGGATTATCCTAGATGAACACTTGAGTGAATGTGTGGCAAGAGCGGCAAAAGAAGGTAACATCGATGATGAGATTGAGCAGTTAAAATCTGCTTTAGATCGGTTTATCCCCTAAGCCTTGTGCTGCATTTATGTTCAGGAAAGTCTTCTTTGGATTTTTGTGGATCGGGTTTGTTACCTACGCCTTTACCTTGGCGCCACCCGATCAGCCCGATACCTTAGTTTTGATTAAAGATTTGTCAACGGGCAACTGGCAGGGAATCAATCCTCTGATCGTTGCTCTTTTTAATTTAATGGGAATTTGGCCGCTGATTTATAGCAGTTTATTGTTTTTTGATGGTCAAGGTCAAAAAATACTGGCTTGGCCGTTTGCAATGGCTTCTTTTGCGGTGGGGGCGTTTGCAATATTACCTTATCTGGTTTTCCGTCAACCCAACCCCAATTATTCGGGTTCTCTAAATTTTGTTTTAAAATTATTCGATTCTCGAATTACAGGTATTCTTTTAACAATCGGCGCAGTTACGCTGATGGGCTACGGTTTAAACGGTGGAGATTGGTCAGACTTTCTACAACAATGGCAAACGAGTCGCTTTATTCATGTGATGAGTTTAGATTTTTGTCTGCTCGGTCTGGTGTTTCCGGCTTTACTCTGGGATGATATGGCGCGACGGAAAATGAATAATTCTTTTCTCTTTTGGGGGGTGGCTTTACTTCCCTTGCTAGGGCCTTTATTCTATCTGTGTGTACGATCGCCTTTGAGTGCGACTCCGAGTGAAACGGAAACCAATCAACAACAACCCCAAACCTGACCTCTGACCCGATCAATCTGATCTCAAAGACTTAAAGATTGACCACAGATGATTGATGGCAAGATCCGGGGATCTTGCCATCAATACCCTGATTTTTTTTTCGATTTTAGATCAAAATTGCTCACAATATTAGTTTTTCATGTCTTCAGTCGTTGCGTAAATTGTTGCTTCGGTTTAAGATAAATTTTTCTATACTAGACTATATCGTTTAATTTTCTAACTTTTCAAGCCTCAGCAATACCTCTGCTCAGGAGGTCGAAAGATGGCTAAGAGTTGTAAGCTTCACCACTTTACAAGTGAATGGGGAAGCTCATTGCTCATTGAAAACGAGCTGGCTGTATTCTAGTTTCAAGTCATCTCTGTTTATCAGTCAGCCGCACACATTTTTAAATAAAACTGATTAACCTCAATGGAAACATTTAAGAAATGGATAGCAAAAGATACTCGAACAAATCCTTACTTCTGTTACTGGGGACTCTACTGCTGAGTTCTTGTGCGGAACAACCTCAAGCTGCGGCACCTCCACCCGTCGTTGTAGAAATTGACCGAGTGGAATCGAGTCAAGTTAGAAATAGCACCGAGTTTGTTGCTCGTGTCGAAGGGGTGGAAAACTCTATCCTTCAACCTCGGGTAAGTGGTTGGGTGAAACAAGTGTATGTGAGATTAGGCGATCAGGTGTCAACCGGAGATCCGCTGATGTTGATTGATCCGTCCCAACAGCAGGCAAACTTGGAAAGCCGGTTGGCCGTGGTCGAATCCAGACGCGCCCAACTCGAAAGTGCCAAAGCCAACCTCGACTCTCAACGGGCCGAATTAAGGCGATTGCAAGCGGAGTTGAGCTTTCAATCCCAAGAAGCCAATTTGAGAGACGCAGAACAAACCCTGGAAGCCGAAAGGCAAGAAAAGCAACGCCTGGAACGGGAACTGGAGTTTATTTCAGAAGAAGCCCAATTGAGAGATGCCGAACAACAACTCGAAGCCGCCCGTCGGGAGCGAGATCGTCGGGCTGTCGTTAAAGAAGAACGGGACAGAGCCTTTCAGAGATATGAGAAGCTGTGGCAAGAAGGGGTTGTTTCTTCAGAATCCTATGATCAACGGTTGCGCGAGATTCGAGAAGCCGAAGCAAGCCTTGCTCAACAAGAAGATGCCATACGATCTGCACAAGCGCAAGTTGTAGCCGCTCAACAGGATCTCGAACGCCAGATTAGTACCTTACAAGCTCAGATTAGCACTCAGCAAAGCCGGATCGAAGCGGCTCGGGCGAGGGTTGAGAGTGCCGGACAAGCGTTTGAACGCCAAGTTGCGACTCTTAATGCTCAAATTGAGAGTCAGCAAAAGGTGATAGATGCTCAACAATCTGAAATTAATCGCTTGGGACGGGAAATTCAACAGGCTCAAGCGGATGCGACGGCCCAACAGGTGCAACTCGACTACTATAGTGTAGAAGCTCCAATTTCGGGAATTGTGGGTAATCTGCCTGTGAAAGTGGGGGATTTTGTTGATAGTCAAACGACGATTACCAGTATTCGACAAAATGATCAATTAGAAGTGAATATTGATGTGCCTGTAGGACGATTATCTCAAATTAGAGTCGGGACTCCGGTTGAACTGATCTCTCAAGAAACAGGTCAACAGATTGGTACAAGTAGGATTTCCTATGTTTCTCCCAGTGCGGGAACAGCAACTCAAACGATTTTAGTTAAAGCGATTTACAACAACCAAGATAACAAACTGCGAACTGACCAAATTGTGCGAGCGAGAGTGATTTGGGAACAACTTGCGGGAATTACAGTACCGACAACGGCAATTAACCGCATGGGCGCTCAAAGCTTTGTGTTTGTGGTTGAAGAAGAAAATCAAGACGGTCAGCAAATGCAGATTGCCAAGCAAAGACCTGTGGAGTTGGGGAGTATGCAGGGTCAAGGCTTTGAAGTGTTATCGGGGTTAAAAGCAGGCGATCGCATTGTCACCGAAGGGGTGATTAAACTGCGTGATGGTACACCTGTTGCGGAGCCAAATCAACAATAGGAAGCCGGATCAGTTTCGGAGTAATTGAGAGTGGGGGCGTTGTGTCGCTGACCTTACCCTGATCTCCAATCATGAGTTGAGCTAATAGAAATTCACCCGAAAGGAGGATGCTTTCACAAAACTCAAACGGTATGGAATTTTAGTCAATCGCTCAGTTGATTGAATCAATCAAAAGGTAAGGAGTCTGATAAACTGGAAGGCAATTATAGTACATCAATTCTTTTGTTATAAAAAAGATTAATTTTTTTAACCTAGTTTGTACTCGAAAACATCAAGACGTTCAAATACCAGTATCTTAAAAAAGAAGTTTAAAATAGAGTCCGACTCTCGTTAACAATCGGTACTCCCAACCCTAAACTCATCTATTCCTGCTGATTTTTATGTTGTTATTCGTTAGCACATTTATTAAAAGACCCGTTCTGACAACGGTTTGCACGATTATTATTATTTTGTTGGGAGCTATCTGTATTCCTTTGCTGCCGATTACTCAGTTACCCCAACTCGCAAACACCCAAATTAATGTGACTGCGGTTAATACTGGGGCAGACGCTCAAACCACTGAAACGACGGTCACGACGATTTTAGAACGGGAAATTAACGGGGTAGAGGATATGAGATTCATCTCCTCCAATACCGGAAATAACGGCGTTTCTAATGTTTCTGTTGCTTTCCCCGTAGATGTGGATCGAGATATCGCTCAGGTCAACGTTCAAAACCGGGTTGCCCAAGCCGAACCTACCCTACCGGAAGCAGTTCGACAAACGGGGATATCGGTGAGCGCTTCTTCGCCGAGTATTCTGCTGGTGATTGCCTTTTACTCCGATACCAACGATAACGGCAGATATCTCTACGACGATATCTTTATGAGTAACTACGTCGATCTCAACATCGTAGACCAACTTAAACGAGTTTCGGGGGTGGGTGATGTCACGATTTTTGGGGAACGGCAGTATGCGATGCGAATTTGGCTCGATCCCCAACGGATGACCGCCCGGGGATTGGTGGCTCAAGATGTGGCGTCGGCACTACAGCAACAAAATATTCAGGTGGGTGCGGGAACGCTGGGTCAGAATCCAGCCCCAGAAGGTCAGCTATTTGAAATTCCCCTACAGGCAACAAGCCGTTTAACAGTCGATCAGTTTGAAGATTTGGTGCTGAAAGTTGGGGATGATGGGACGCTGGTGCAACTGCGGGATGTGGGCCGGGCTGAACTGGGTGCTGAGACTTACAGTACCACTGCAACCTTTAAAGGTCAGCCGACGGTGGGGTTGGGGATTTATCAACTTCCCGGAAGTAATGCCCTCGAAGTTGCCAATGAGATCAAATCAACTATGGCGGAGTTGAGTCAGGGTTTTCCGCCAGGATTAAATTATGAAATTGCCTACGACACTACGTTATTTATTTCGGCTTCTTTAGAAGAAGTGGTTGTCACCCTCACCCAAGCAATTGGTTTGGTGATTTTAGTCATTTTTATTTTCTTGCAAGACTGGCGCACTACATTAATTCCGGCGGTGGCGATTCCGGTGGCGTTAATTGGGGCAATGGCGGGGTTAAAAATCATGGGATTTGAACTTAATACTCTGACGCTTTTTGCCAGTACCCTAGCAACGGGTTTGGTGGTTGATGATGCAATCGTGATTGTTGAGGCGGTTTATCTGAAAATTGAACAGGGGATGAAACCCCGTCAAGCCGCCCTGGACGCGATGAGCGAACTGACAGGGGCAACGATTGCTACTTCTTTGGTGTTGATGGCGGTATTTATTCCGGTGTCTTTCTTTCCGGGAACAACGGGAATTATCTTTAAACAATTTGCCTTGACAATTGCTTTTGCGGTTGCCTGTTCGACCTTTAATGCTTTGACGTTTTCACCCAGTATGGCGGCGCTGCTGTTGCGTCCGAAAGATGAAACGAAAGGGCCGCTTGGATGGCTGTTTAGAAAGTTTAATCAGGGGTTTGGTTGGTTGCAAAATAAATATGCCAAACTGGTGAATTTTCTGATCAAAATCAATACCCTGGTGATGGGAATTTTTGTGGGGGGTTTGGTTCTCACCTTTTTGATGTACCAGTGGGTGCCGGGGGGATTTGTCCCAGAAGAAGACCAGGGCTATTTTCTGATTCTGATTCAATCTCCAGATGGGGTTTCTCTCAACTACACCGCAGAGGCGATCGACGAAATTACCGATCGCGTTTTGGAATCTCCCGAGGTGGAGGGAACCTTTGGAGTCGCTGGGTTTGGTTTTACTGGGATTAACCCCAGTCAGGGGATTATGTTTGTACCGCTTAAACCTTGGTCAGAACGCCCGACCCCCGATCAGTCGGCTTACGGGGTGCTGCGTCGGGTAAACGGAGCTTTGCAAACTGTCCCCTCTGTGAGAGCATTTGCGGTGAACGCCGCGCCTGTACCGGGGTTGAGCAGTACGGGGGGTTTTGAGTTTCAACTGCAAGACCGCACCGGGAATTTGCCGATTTCAGCGTTGCTAGAAAATGGTAATCGTTTAATGGAGGCGGTGAACTCGGCTCAGTATCCGGCTGTGGGTGCGGCTTTTAGTCAATTTACGGCAAATAAGGCTCAAAAACAAATTGAAGTGCTTCGCGATCGCGCTAATGTGCTGAATGTCAATGTTAGCGATATTTTCCGAACGTTGCAAACCTATATTGGTTCGGCCTATGTGAGTGACTTCGTTCTCGGACAGCGACAGTATCGGGTTTATATCCAAGCTGAAGCTGATGCCCGGGCGGCTCCTAATGATCTTGATAAACTTTATGTTCGCTCCCGCAATGATGAGATGATTCCGTTGAGTAGTTTGATTAAAATTACGGATTTTGTCGGCCCGGAAACGATTACCCGTTTTAATATTTTCCGTTCAATGCTGATTCAAGGAAATCCGGCTCCGGGTTATAGTAGCGGACAGGCGATCGCCGCGATGGAACAGGCAGCAGCAGAAGTGCTTGACCCCGGTTTTGGGTATGCGTGGCAGGGGAGTGCTTTGGAAGAAAAATCTTCTGGGGGAGCGGCACCGATTATCTTTGGATTAGGGTTGGTGATGGTGTTTTTGGTGCTGTCGGCGCAGTACGAAAGCTACATTGATCCCCTGATTATTATTCTGTCTGTGCCGTTGGCGGTATTGGGTGCGCTGTCAGCGATCTGGTTCCGTTCTAATGTATTGATGGCGGGGGGTCTGTGGCCTGTGGTGACGAATGATGTTTACTGTCAGGTGGCGCTGGTGATGTTGATTGGTTTGGCGTCTAAAAACTCGATTTTGATTGTGGAGTTTGCTAACCAATTGCGTGAGAAAGGATTGAGTATTAAAAAGGCGGCAACTCAAGCGGCAGAACAACGGTTTCGACCGATTCAAATGACGGCAATTTCTTCTTTAATTGGCTTTTGGCCGTTGGTGGTGGCGTCGGGTGCGGGTGCTTCGAGTCGTTGGTCTTTGGGAACGGCAATTTTTGGCGGGATGTTGGTGGGGACGGTGTTAAGTTTGTTGATTACGCCAAATCTCTTTATTGCGGTGAAAAGTTTGGAGGCGGGTCTGTTGAAAGGGGAAAAACCGGATAAAACCGATGGTGATGGTGATGATGATTCTTCGGGTTTAGGGGGGTTATTCAAGTCTAGAAAGCGCCGTCAGAGTGGTAATTCTGAATCTTCTACAGAAGAAATGTTGAGTCCTGATGAGGCTTTACGAATCAATCATCAGTCTCCTGATCCCACTGGAGAAGGGGTTTAGGTTTACTATTCACTTAGGAGTAAATCAACGAATGCTATGACGGATGAAGAACGTGTTCAAGGTAATTCTGCTGAGGCTTCCCAAGCTGACAGCCTTTCAGTCTCTAACTCGGATGACTCGACAGCGTTAACTCTTTTTAGCTTGTCGCAGCGCGTTGAACAGTTGGAGGAACAGTTGAGTCGTATGGCGTTGTTGTTGAGTGATGTCTACCGTTACGGGAAATTGCGAGACTTGTTGGCGGCGCAACAGTGGAAGGAAGCGGATATCGAAACGACTAGAGTGATGTTAGAAATTATCGGACAGAGTAATCACGATAATATTACGCCGGATGATGTGATTAAGTTTCCTTGTAGTAGTTTATGCTTGTTGGATCAACTTTGGCGGACTTATAGTCATGATCATTTTGGGTTTAGCCGACAACAACAAATTTATGTCAGTGAAGGGGGAACTGATGATATTTCTAATATTGATTTGAAGGTTTTAGAAAAAGTTGGCGATCGCCTGGGATGGCGGGATAATAATAAATGGTTAGATTACGATCGCTTGGATTTTAGTTCATCGGCGCCGTTGGGCTGTCATCCCTCTAACTGGTGGCGTTCAGCGTATGGGGCGAAGATGGCGGTTTATTTTCTGGCACGACTGATGCAGTGTGATGTTACTTCTGATGTTCAACTGATTGCAGAGGACATTGAAAATGTTTAAAGATTGGTCTCCGGATGATTGGATTAATCATATCCTGTTTGCTGTGACGATTTTGCTATTACTCGTTTCTTTTATTTTGGCTTAATTTCTTTTTAATTTGAGTAATTATTTTCGGTGGTGTTGAGGTGGATTTTGATTGAATTTCTATTGATTATCCTTGCACGCTGATCATGATCTCTTAATTTTTACCTCAACAACGGGGGAGAGATTATTGAAAATTATTTTAATTTTCGTAAAACAATGTTTGTAATGTCTCCACGGTTTGCTAAAACGGATATAGAGACTAAACAAAAAATGTAGATATGAGTCAGCTTAGGGGGAAAATACGATGAATACGAGGCTCATCCTCTTTTCGGGGATTATCATGGCGATGCTTGGCTCTGTATTTGGGTTGGCTGTCTCTAAGCTACACCAGGATCGGTATCAATGTTGTAATCAGATTAGCATCAATGATGTGGGTTATTCTCGCTCAAAAGCACCGAGTCAATATGCAATGGCGGGAACCGCGATGGGGTTTGCCGTCGGTTCAGTTTTGGAGACCGTTCGTCAACTCAAACCCGAGGAGAACGAAGAATAAAGCATAATACCTCAGTTTATTGATCAACTTATTACTATACAATCCTACACAAAGAGATACAAAATCAGACATTGTATTGACTCATCAATTTAAGTTTATAAATTTATCAAACTATCCGGGAATGAAAGCGGAAGAATTTGCCAAACAAGGGCTAGAACTAGCGAGGCTGTCATCAGGGGCAATCTATCTGGAAACTGCTACTGTGTAAGGCTTTCAGAAAGTGAAAACTGATGCTTTGCAGTCGAGAAGATATTGCAGCTTCTAGGTAGTTCCTGCAAAATTCGGAGGGGACACGCATTAGGAGTCAATAGCTACAATCTTTACAGAGCAAAGGTTTCAGTAGTTTTAGCTTAATTGTCGTCAAGACCTGCTCAAACATTGAAAGCTGCAAAATTATCTAGATTGCCCCTGGTGTCAGCAATGCTAGTTTTGCTCCTCATAATGCGATTGACGCGGTAGCGCACTGGGCTTCGCCCAATCGCTTTTTTTGGGGGGGGGAGTGAACGGTTCCTTTGATCAGATACAATCTACTCGTCTAGGAGCTATTGTAAAGATAATTCAAAATGGCGAAGAAAAAGTTCGAGGGGCTTCCTTTTCCTGATTTAGTCAAAATAGATACTGATACTCCAGTTTCAGTAAGCCAAATTTCAGAAATTTTGAAAAATCATCCAAAAGGAGTTAGTATCTGTGTTCGAAGCCTTGATGGACATCCTGACAGAGGTGGGTACTTTTTTCATTTTCGTTCTCTTGATCGTGACCAGTGCCAATTATACAACTTTGAGAAGATACCCATTGAAGTATTACCTATTGAGCAGACAATACTTCTAATCAATCATTGTTCTGGATTAGAGTTTAGTGACTGGGCATTTCAGTTCTGTCAGTCTGTTGTTAATTTTCGGCTTGATCCAGATTGATGGGAATTAAATGCTTTGGTTTTTTTCCCGATCGTTTCTTTTTTAACGTCCCTTGCTCATACCTAAGCTCACTCCAGTGATATTTGTCTGAAAATCGAAAAACTTTGTTGATACCTAACTCTCGAAGAAGCACTTTTTGCTTTGATGGCTTAGGTGCAATAGAATTTAACAAAAAAAGAGTATCACCTGATTGCCAACCGATTTGCTTATCTTTGAACAAAACAGGTGTAATTTCAGGATATCCAGATAGCTTTGGAAGAAATGAATATGCTAATCTATCAAAACCTAGTCGAACTACTTCATTTTTAAAAGTCAGATAATCAGAGACAGTACGGCGAAGCAAATCTGTCATAAGTGGTTCATATTCAAAGTCTTGCTGCCAAATCCTTAGAAGCTTTCCGTAGTTACCTTCTTCTTCATTGTATTTGCCTTCTTTACAGTTCACTGCGTATCTAAGATCAAATCCCTGCAATCCGTTGCCTAAATCTTTAGGAGGACAGTTCAACCAATACCAATCACGCAATAAAGCTAGTGATGATGCGTGAAAAACATATACTTGGTAAACAAAAGATGCTCGATCCCAATTAATATTTTCAGGATCGTTTTTCCAATCCCAAGCAAAAATAACTACAAAGTCTGTTTTAGGATGAATATCTTTTCTCAGGGTGTCAAAATTAGCAGATTTTTCTTCCGAAATTGACTGAAGACACTTAACTTCAACTCGAAGACCTTTATGACCTGAAGTTGTACGAACCTCTAGATCAGGAAAACGATTAGCAACAACGTATGTCCAAAAAATATCTTTAATCTCAAGATTCTCAAGAATAGAATTTGCTATCCGTGCTAACTCATACTCGATAATTAAACTAACGCGATTGCGTGTATCGGTTAAATTTCTTTCGTTTTCTGGAATTTTTTCACCAGAATAGATGCCAAGTTTACGTCGAACATCTGTTTTATTGAGTGTTTTGACAATTTCCGGAAGGAAAGACTCAGCTAACCATGATAATGTATCTATCGGATTAAACTCTCCTTTAAGAAAAGCCTTTAAAATTGTAGGATCAAACATCATTTCTTTTCTTCTTTTATTAGTTATTTGTAATCGTTGATGCCCACTAAAAGAAGAAACCACCTCTTGAACAGATGATGTTAGCATCAGTTGAGAATGAGTCAATAAGCTTTTGATTTCTGAGTTGATATCATCAACTTTTTGACGTTGACTTAAATACTGATAATGAATTTGCTCTTGAATATCTTTGGATGGTAGTGGAATCATAACTTGACGTAGGTCTTTTGACTTTACTCTAGGACGACCGATCCCTGCTACTAAATGCCGAATTTGTCCATAAACAAAGTCAGATCTAAGTAAAACGCTCAATATAAGAGGATCAACTACAGGTGAGCCATCAAGCTCCTTTTTGATAGTGAAAACAGAGCATTCAGACGATACGAAACCTGGTTCAGGAAAACTCGCTAATACAACTTTTCTTAAATTAGGACGCATTTTAGCAAAAATAATATCACCAGGATAATACATTTTTACCGCGCTTTTTAATGAATCAGCAAGAGTGGAAACTTGTTCATATCGTCCAGTATTAGCTTCTATATTTGTCAGGCTAGTGTAGCAAATAACTTCACCAGCAAGTTCTTTATGTGGAGTAACTGAAATATTTCTCTCTATGCATATTTCGTCCAGCCGCTTCAAAGGATAGATACAGTTACTGATAAGCTTCTGACTGTCAATTCTAGATGGATGATGAAACTGGAAGTCTATTCTGTAGTCATTATCTTGATAAGATAGATTAGAGTAAATATCTGTGATGTAGATATTCTCTGATGTTTCAACCTTCCCATATTTACAATATCTTTGCCAAGCTTTTAATATTAGGGGAAGATCACTATTAAGGTGGCTTTTACCTCGTTCGTCGTAGTTGATATCTTCATCACCGTTTGTTTTACGACCAACTTTATCTGCTTTAGCAAAGAAAATATTTGGATTACTGATATTATCAGCTTTTTTAGACATTATTAAAATAGAACTATTTACTGTTGCATATGGCATAAAAGTTGTTTCAGGCAAGTTAATTACAGCTTCCAAATTAAAATTTCTACTAATAAATTTTCTAACATCAGTTGCATGAGATAGGTTTAAAACACCTTCGTCTAAAATAATTGCAAGCACACCCCTTTCACGTAACAGTGCATGACAACGTTCGATGAAAAGAATACCACGTCTTCGAGCTGTTCTACCTGAACCTAATTTGAACGTATCTAAAGTTTCTGAATCGGCGAAGTCGCTCCCAAATGGTGGATTGGTTATTATCGTATCAAAAGATGAAAATAATTGATTTGCTTCATTACTTAATGTCCCACCGTTAGGAATAAAAAATGTATGAAAGTTATCAGCTTCGTGAAGAAGCATATTAATTCCTGAAATCCAAGATAAACGTTCATCTATTTCAATGCTAGTTAAAGATGAATAGTTAATTTTATGTTTTACAATACTAGCAAGGAAACCTCCTGTTCCTGATGCGGGATCACATATATCTCCTTTAATATAGGGTTTACAGGCAGAAATAATGAAATCAACAATGTGAGGCGGTGTAAAAAATTGCTGATGATCTCCTTTGTTGAAGGTATTACGAATAACTTCTTCATATGCTAATCCTGTTACATCGAATCTTGTAGATGCAAAATTTAATGACTGAAGAGTAGCAATACATTTTATAATCGCATCATCAGAACAGGAAAGCTCTCTAAAACGTTTCGGAATTAAACTACTATACTGATGTGCAAGCTCCTTATAGTAGCTTCTAATAGCGTTAGAATTCACTGGAACTTCAGCAGACGAAAATAGTTTAGAGAGTTTATGATTCTGAGCTTTGTCAAATATAACTTTAGAAAAAATCAGCTTAATAATTTCGTCTAAACGATTAATGATATTGCTTTGGCTGTCATTATCGCGGAGAAGATCGTGGAGACGGGTGACTAATAGACGAATGTTTCTCAAATCAAGCACTTCAGGCTGTGAGGACGTTGTTATTTCTAAAGGGATTTCAAGCTGTTTTTGAATTGGCATAGATATACACAATCTAGACAAAGACCAACCGCAGAGTAAATTTCGTATCTATATTGTCTACTGTCTACAGACATATGTCAACTGTCTGTAGACAATTTACTTTAAAATGGGGATCTAAATAAATTTGTAAATTTGAGTCTATAGTAACAGTGCAAGTTAAGCGTGTAATAGAAGTTGTGAAAGAGTTTCCAGGCTTAGGGAAGCGAATCAAACAGGTGAGGGAGAAGGATAAACGACCACTTGTCCAAATTTGTCGCGAGGCTGGCATTAGTCGTGCTTACTGGTATCAACTGGAGGCTGAAGACTTGAGAGCACCTGCGACAGAGGAGATGATCCGTAAGATTGAGATAGTTTTGGGTGTTGATTTAGATATCGGGTTTGATAAATGAGAAATAGAACTTATTATTTGTTGGCGTAATGCTAGAGAAGCTGTCATATATTTGGAAAACTTATTAATTAGTCCCAAATTTTTGTAAAAGAGAGGAGAGTAATTCATAGGCTGAAAACTATATATAGAAGTAGTTTCAGCAACAGGCTGCACTTGATAGCAGGAACCTTATATTTACGCCAAGTAAGCATGGCACTTCATAGCAGCTTCTCTATCAATACCCCAACAAACGAATTCCCCCGCTCTCTTAATCATCTGTTTAACAAGCTTGAGACTCTAGTTTTTAATTTTTAATGCGATGAATCTTCAAGAAATTGGTTCCTCGCGGATGTTTGGTGGGAATTCCAGCAACAACTAGAATTTGATCCCCCGTATTGACTAACTGACGCTCTAACAGCAAGGTTTCGGCTTGGTCAATTAATCCTTCAAAAGAACCGACTTCGTGAGTTAATAAAATGGGGAGAACGCCCCAAACTAAGTTCAAACGATGGTAAGTAATTTCATCGGGAGTAAAAGCCACAACTGGAGCTTTTGGTCGTTCGGCAGCCGCAAGTTCAGCAGTATATCCGGTGCTAGTATAAGCGACAATACACTTCAACGGCAGAATTTTATCAATTGTATTTAAGGCTTCACTCAACGCATGGGTTTCGTCAGACTCAGCAGGAGGATAGTTAACAAATTTCAATTCGGGTTCAACACCAGAGGCAATTTTAGCCAGCATTTCCACCGCTTTTACCGGAAAATTACCCACGGCGGACTCTCCCGACAACATCACTGCATCGGTACCGTCAATAATCGCATTCGCAACATCTGAGGCTTCTGCACGAGTTGGACGGGGGTTGTTAATCATGCTTTCTAGCATTTGAGTTGCGGTAATCACCGGAATGCCTTTTTGGTTACAGAGTTTAATAATCTGTTTTTGCAACAAAGGCACTTTTTCCGGACTCATTTCTACTCCTAAATCCCCTCGGGCGACCATCAAACCGTCACATTCATTAATAATTGCTTCTAGGTTATCAATAGCTTGGGGCTTCTCAATTTTTGCCATTACCGGAATATGTTCCGCCCCGTGTTCTGTGAGAAATGTTTTTAAGTGGCGAACGTCTTCAGCCCGACGGACAAAACTCAGAGACACCCAATCAATACCTTGAGATAAACCAAATTCTAAGTCTTGGATATCTTTTTCTGTCATTGAAGGCAGTTGTAAAATTAAACTGGGTAGATTGACGCCTTTGCGACTTTTTAATAAGCCCCCTTCAATGATTTTACAGTTAACAGATGAACCCGAAATTTCCTCAATTCTGAGTTCTAATAAGCCATCATCGAGCAAAATTTGCGCTCCCGGTTCGGCTTCTTCTGCTAAAGAGGGATAATCAATAGAAATAGTATTGGGTTGATTATTATACTCATCAAGCGGAACTAAAGTTAGGGATTCACCAGTGATTAATTCTACCGCACCATCGGGTAATTGACCAACTCGAATCTTCGGCCCTTGTAAGTCTTGTAAGAGTGTAATTTGGATGTCTAAATCATCTGAAACCTGACGTAACATTTTAATAGTTTCGGTATGATCTTCGTAGCTACCATGAGAGAAATTTAATCGAGCGATTCTTAGGCCTGCAAATACCATTTGTTTGAGGATATTGGTATCTCGACTAGCTGGGCCGATAGTGGCGACAATTTTGGTTCGATGAGTTAACGTTTGCATAAGCTGAATCTGTTAGCACTTAGAGGTTGATTTAAAGTTCCCTGTTTAGGGAGATTTGATCTTCTTTTCAGTAGATGAAGACCAAGATCAGATAAATAAGCAAAAAAAACAGAATATTCTTTAATTAGGAGTTTGCAGATTGAAATTTTGTGTTTCTAAAGATCGAGTTTATCGATATATTCTCGTAAAGTATGAGCCGATTTTTTGAGGAGTTTTTCTTCGTTTTCAGCTAGGGTAAAATTCATAACTTTCATCACACCTTTTTGGTTAACAATTGAAGGTAAACTAATACAAATATCTTCAGACAATCCGTACATTTTATCGACTCGGGTACTGACGGTAAAAATCCGATTTTGATTGCCAAGAATAGCTTTAACAATCTCTGTTACGGCTAAACCAATGGCATAGGAAGTATATCCTTTTCGCTTAATAATTTCATAAGCGGCATTTTTTACCTGTTCAAAAATTTCATTTAATTCTGCCAAATCACAACTTGGGCTTCCTTCCCAGTCACCATCACAGATTTTCATTCCCGCAACATTTGCCTTACTCCAAACCGGAACTTCACTATCACCATGTTCACCAATAATATAAGCATGAACACTGCGAGGATCAATATCAAGTCGGTTAGCTAATAAAGCGCGAAAACGAGCGGTATCGAGTACCGTTCCTGAACCAAATACTCGGGAACTGGGAAAACCGGAAAGCTTGAGACTAACATAGGTCATAATATCAACAGGGTTGGCGACAATTAGTAAAATTGCATTGGGACAATGTTTCGCAACATCCCCAATTAAACCTCTGAAAATTTTGACATTACGGTGTAATAAATCTAGACGAGTTTCACCTTCTTTTTGATTGGAACCTGCTGTGACAATCACAACATCTGCATCTTGTCCAACATCGGCGACTGTTCCGGCTTTGATGCGAGTCGGAGAGATAAAAGGAACGCCATGTAATAAGTCCATGACTTCTCCTTCGACTTTTTCGGTGGCAATATCTTGTAAGATTAGTTCATCAAAACAGTCTTGAATTAAGATAGAATAGGCACAAGCCATTCCGACTTGACCTGCTCCAATGATTACCCCTTTACGAAGTTTAATTTTACTGTGAAAATTCTCCGCATCTGGATGTAGATTAAATAATCCCTCAAACATAAATCCTCCCGTTAATTAATTAATTTTTGAGTTCATTCAATTCGACAAATTGTACGTGACTATACAATTGAGTTTTTTTGACTTGTTCTACAACAATTTTGACTGAATTACACCTAATTTTACCACTAACTTTTCAATCTCGCAGGGAAATGATTCAATGGATCATCTATTCTTAACCACAATTATAAATCTTCTTAACCTCTTAGCCAGTAGAATCTCAAAAAAAAGGGTTTATTCATCTATCTAATGAGGTAAAATGAGGAGAATTAAATCCTCATAATTCACAAGTGATATCTATAAAAAGGTAGATTTTTTTTAATCCATCGTTTTGTACCTGATAGAAATTGATGTTAAGATTTTAAATCTAAGTCAATTCCAAAAGAATCTCGTAAAATTTTGTTATATTCTGCTTCAGTCTGTATGGTATAGTCTTGTCGTTGACCATTTTGGGTGATTATTAATCGATTATCGCTCAATGTGATTCGACCTTCAAGAGTTGCTTTCGTACAGATACGACGCTGAGTGAAAATAGATTGAGGAGAAGTTTGATTATATTCACAAGTGGGTTGAAAATCTGTTAGTTTTCTAGGTGTTAAAGTAAAACAATATTTGGGTTGATAGTGGTTATCCTTTTTTTGATAAAATATCCAGTTAATATCCTCTTTTATTAACTGATAATATTCTTCATTTTTGATTTGTTCAGTTAAAGTTTCTAACTTCAAAGGATAAAGAAATGAGTCTCCAAAACCAACATCAGCTAACCAATTATCTCTATCTTTTACCAATAGCGTTAAATGACCAAATTCTCGCCCAAAATGACCATCTTCTCGCGCCACCTGAGCGGAAAGTAGAGTCACCTTAAAACCCAGTTTTTGCAAGAGCCAAGAAAATAAAGAATTAAGTTCATAACAAAATCCTCCTCGGTTTTGTCGAACAATTTTAGTGTATAAAGCTTCTAAATTGAGATGAATCGGTTGGTTGAGATGAATACTAAGATTTTCAAAGGGAACGGTGAGTAAATGACAGCAATGCAGTTGATGAAGCGTCTCAAGATTGGGTTCAAGAGAGCCTTGATAGTGAATACGGTTTAGATAGGCTTCAACGTCCATATAAAACTTAATATTTTGATCATTATTCCTGATCAAATTTCTGTTCAATTTGACGATATTTCGGGACATCAATCAGTTTCTCAAACTCCTGAAAACTGACTAAGTTTTTTAAATTAGCTGTAGTTCCTGTTTCTTTCAACTGACGCAAACAATCCATCATTGCTTTGGTTACTGTGAATAAACCCGATAACGGAAAAAAGACGATTTTAAACCCCAACTGTTGTAATTCATGGGCTGACAATTGCGGTGTTTTTCCGCCTTCTATGATATTTGCAACTAAAGGAATATTGGGTAAAGCATTAGCAATTTTAACAAGTTCATCTTCAGACTGGGGTGCTTCAATAAAGATCACATCAGCACCCGCTTCAAAATAAGCTTTCCCTCGGTTAATGGCCTCATCTAAACCCAAAGGTGCGCGTGCATCTGTCCGTCCAATAATCACTAAATTACTATCCGCTTTCGCCTCAACTGCGGCTTTGATTTTCGCAATTTGTTCGGTTGTGGAAATCACTCGTTTTCCCTCAAAGTGACCACATTTTTTAGGCCATTCTTGATCTTCTAAAATAATTCCCGAAATACCTACATTAACCGCATCTTTAACTGTACGAGTTACATTTAAAACATTACCATAGCCTGTATCTAAATCTGCAATTAACGGAATTTCAATGGACTGAACAATTCGACCAATACTATAAAACATTTCAGTCGCCGTGAGAAAGCCATAGTCGGGTAAACCGAGTGTGGATGCAGCAATACCAAACCCGCTAGTAGCGATAACTTCAAAGCCTAACTGTTCAGCGATTTTAGCACTCAAACAGTCATAAATACCCGGAATTACCAAAATTTCTGATTGTTCGAGTCGTGTTCTGAGTTGATTTCCAAAAGACATAGGGCAATATTAAACCTCTATAATTTAGGATACACCAATTTCTGTCGTTAATCCTATCAATTTTTACAAGCCGATGAAACCTCAAAAAATAATTCAGCAGTTTATCTTTGCAATAGCAGTCGGCTTTTTATTCTACTGGCTGAATATTCCGGTGGGTTGGCTACTCGGGCCAATGATCGTCGGGATTTTGTATGCTACGATTTTAGGTTATTCTCAACCCTTACCTCCGGTTTTTATGACATTGGGTAAGGCTTTTTTGGGGTTAGCAACAGCAGTTCGCTTTTCTCCAGATACTTTAATTCTTGCTGCTAATTATGCCATTCCTCTATTACTTTGTATTGCTATTACCGGAATTATGAGCTTATTTCATGGCTATTTATTAGCTCGTTTTTCAGGAATTGATCGCGTCACGGGATTGTTAGCTTTTATTCCCGGTTTGGCGTCGAGTATTGTGGCAATTGGCGAAGAAATGGGAGCAGATGCGGTGGCAATTGCTTTGTTTCAATATTTGCGTTTATTGTTAGTAATTGTGATTGTTCCGACTCTAGCAACTTTCTTGTTTCCGGCTAATTCTGAGAGTCCAAATCTAATCCCTATTTTGACAGTAGATCAATTATCTATTCCTTTCGTTTCCAATTTGTTTATATTAGCAATTTGTTGTGGTCTAGGCATCTGGGGCGGAAATAAATTTAATCTACCTGCATCAGGATTTCTAGGGACATTTATTGTCGGTTTAATTGTCTTTTGGACGTTTCCTGACTATATCCAAGTCCCTCAATGGTTATTTAAAATTGGATTGTTATTTGTCGGACTTTCAATTGGATTGAAGTTTGATTTTCAAACGGTTCGTAAACTCTTTAAAGCAGTGTTAATTGAAGCAGTATTAGTCATTTCGCTAATAATTTGTTGTTTAGCAATTGGATATGGATTTCATCGGGTGGCAGAGGTTGATATTGTTACTGCTATTTTAGGTTTAACACCGGGAGGACTTGAAGCGATGATTGCAACTGTTGTGCAGCTTGGCGGTGATACTAGCTTAGTATTAGCGATGCAATTAACTCGAATGTTAATGATTCTTTTATTGACTCCCTGGCTAACTGCTTTTGTGAGTAAACAAGACCAAAAAGATGTCTAATTGCTAATTGTTTTAAAGAAAAATAAAATAAAATAAGTTTTTTCAAAAATTTAGGTATCATAGATTTAAACTTGTGCAACTTACAACTATGTCTGAAGCTTTTACCTTTGATCAACTGATTAAAAATGTTCAGGTTATTCGTCCTCATCAGCCTTCTGTGGAAACACTTGATCTCGGGATTAAGAATGGAAAATTTGTTAAAATTGAACCGAATATTAACCCTAAATACGCTCAACAAACCTTCGATGGAAATCACCTTTTAGCCTTTCCAGGTGTGGTAGATGCTCATATGCACGTTGGGATTTATCAACCCCTCAACCAAGATGCTGTTACCGAAAGCAAAGCGGCTGCAATGGGCGGTGTAACAACCAGTTTAAACTATATTCGTACAGGTCAATATTATCTCAATCAAGGTGGTTCTTACCATCAGTTTTTCCCGAAAGTCTTAGCACTTTCTGAGGGTAATTTTTATGTTGATTATGGGTATCATGTTGCTCCAATAGCCGCCCAACATCTTGAAGAAATGCCCCAACTGTTTGAGGAGTTTGGGGTGTCTTCGTTTAAAATTTTTATGTTTTATGGCGGTTATGGGTTGCACGGATTATCTGACCAGCAAAATTTATTTTTAATGATAAATAAAGAAGAACGCTACGACGTGGCTCACTTTGAGTTTATCATGCGAAGTTTAACTCAAATGAGAGAAAAATATCCCGATTGTCAAGATTATCTCAGTTTGAGTTTGCATTGTGAAATTGCGGAAATATTGAGTGCTTATACTAAAATTGTTCAACAGGATAATACCTTAACTGGACTAAAAGCTTATAGTGCGGCTCGTCCTCCTCATTCAGAAGGTTTAGCGATTTGTATTGCGTCTTACCTCGCCCATGAAACTAACTGTATTAATATCAATTTACTGCACTTAAGTTCTCGCAAAGCTCTTGAAGCGGCTTTGATGATGCAAGCGACATTTCCTCATATTAATTTCCGTCGAGAAGTCACCGTCGGACATTTACTTTTAGATGTAGATACACCGACTAGAAAATGGGCAAAAGTGAATCCTCCCATTCGTCCGCGAGAGGATGTAGAATTTTTATGGCAAGCGGTTTTAAACGGTCAAATTGATTGGATTGTGAGCGATCACGCTTGTTGTTCTGCGGAACAAAAAGTTTCTCAAAAAGACCCCGAAAATATTTGGTTAGCGAAGTCAGGTTTTGGCGGAACTGAATATTTACTATCTGGGGTTTTTAGTGAAGGAAATAAACGCGGAATGCCTTATCATCAAATGGCTGAATTATTATCTTGGAATCCTGCACAACGATTTGGGCTGTTAGAAAAAGGGGATATTGCTGTGGGTTATGATGCGGATTTGGTGTTAGTTGATCCCCATGAAATGTTTACGGTTCAAGCGGATGAATCCCCGTCTCAACAAGGTTATACTCCCTTTGAAGGTATGGAATTAACTGGACGAGTTAAAAGTACATTTCTTCGCGGAAATTTGATTTATCACAACGGAGAAATTCTCGGTTCGCCTCAAGGACGTTATTTAAAACGACCCTATAGAAAGACTAAAAAACAATGAATTAATTTGGTATTATCTTGGTTTTTTGTGTTAAAATAGAGGTAAGTTTAATTTGTTCAGTCGCGTTTCTATGACTGAGATAACCTCAAAAATCGAACTTCCACCCCCTTTCCCAGACCATACTCAACTCCCCGAGTCGGATGGTACTTTTGTAAAAAATTTTTATAACCATCCCCAGAGTATTTTACTCACAGATTCTATCGGCCCAATCTTACAAAAAATTCATCCAGACGGACAATATGCCATCGGTCACAGTTCTCCGCGATGCAAGCTCCCGGAGCTGCTGTGACTTCGTCAAGACTGCGGGATTTATTGGCAAGAAACTGACCCGCCCGAAAAAGGAGCGGAAGCGCCGGACTGGTTTTATGTTCCGAATGTTCCGCCCAAACTTGACGGTCAAATTCGTCGTTCTTATGTCTTGTGGCGGGAATTTATGGCTCCTTTAATTGCCTTAGAATTTGCTAGCGGAAATGGAGACGAAGAACGGGATAATACACCGTTATCTCGAACGGGAGAAAAAACCAAACCGGGTAAATTTTGGGTCTATGAGCAAATTATTCGCATTCCCTATTACGGTATTTATGAAATCAATAATAGCAAGTTAGAAGTTTACACTCATCGGAACGGCTATTATCAAAAAATGTCTCCCAATGAACGCAATCATTATCCGATTTTACCTTTAGGAATTGAATTGGGATTGTGGCAAGGTCGCTATCAAAATCAAGACCAATTGTGGTTAAGATGGTGGGATAACGAAGGTAACTTGTTATTAATAGGAGATGAACGCGCCGAACAAGAAAAGCAACGTGCCGAACAAGCCGAACAAGAGCGCAAAAATGCCATTCCTCGGTTGTTGGGAATGGGTTTAAGTGTTGAACAGGTGGCGGAAGCACTCAACCTCAGCATCGAACAAGTTCAACAACAAATTTAAGCCTCAGACCACCCATTATTTGATTTTTGCTTCAAAATATAGATGGAGTCATTTTAGAGGTATCTATGTTTCCTTTCTTCAATCCTTGCTGGAATTGGGATAATTCATCTAGTTCTCACAAAGCCTACCAAGAGCGCAAACTGCAATTTATGAAGTGGATGCGAGATGATCTCGAAACTCGGCTGGCTGGACTCAATGCGGCGATAGAAACCGTTGAACGCCAAATGAATCAAGAGTAAGCACGATTAGCTTTAAAGTTTGAAATTTAAAGTTTGAGTCAGGGTGCTATTTTGGGGTACTGAATCTTGCACCTTTACTCATAATATATTAGCACAAGTTAGCATCACAGCTAACTTTTTTATTTATTAAGTAATGTTATGGAATTAACCTAGTTTATGAGTAAGAATTAAATCTCCAAAAAAGTAGTTTGATCGGATACAAATGATGTAAAATTTTTTCACAACGAACATTAGTCAAGCCTAATTTTCTATGACAGCAAATCCAGAGCGCATCGAATCTTTTCGAGCCTTAGCCCTTCAGTTGACTTGTGAGGCGGTTAATTTAGCGAGTAGTCCTTCCGAAGCCCGAAGCATTATGACGAAAGCGGTAGAGAGTTTAGAGGGAAAAATAGCCACCAGTTTAGCGTTTATTGGTTCAGACTGTCGTTTGGTGTTACTTCCTGAATATTGGTTAACAGGTTTTCCAATGGGGGAAGCATTAGGGATTTGGGCGCAGAAAGCTTGTTTGGCAATGGATGATCCTATCTATGATACTTTAGCAGAAATCGCACAGAAATTCAATATATTTTTAGCCGGAAATGCCTATGAAATTGATCCCAATTTTCCGAGTTTATACTTTCAAAGCTGCTTTATTTTTAACCCATCTGGAATAATGGTTTTGCGGTATCGACGGTTAAATTCTATGTACACGCCTACACCGCACGATGTTTGGGATAAATATCTAGATTGTTATGGTTTAGATGGGATTTTTCCGGTGGCAAAAACCGAAATTGGCAATTTAGCAACTATCGCCTCGGACGAGATATTATTTCCAGAATTAGCGCGAACCTTTGCCACCCGAGGAGCCGAAATTTTCTTACATCCAACTTCAGAAATTTATGGTCATGCAAGACTGCCAAAAGAAGCTGCAAAAGTGTCTCGGGCTGTGGAAAATATGGCTTATGTTATCTCTGCTAACACTGCCGGAATTGTTAACACTCCGCTTCCTAGTTCTTCAACTGATGGGGGTTCAAAAATAATCGACTATCGGGGGATTCTATTAGCTGAAACGGGAGCGGGTGAGAGTATGGCAGCTTTTGCAGAAATTGATTTAGCGGCGCTCCGACGCAACCGCAAACGCCCTGGGATTCAAAATTTATTGGCGCGTCATCGTTCAGGATTGTATACTGAAACATATCAGCAACCTCATTTTTATCCAGCCAACACAATGCTAGAAGGAGAGATAGAACGCCAACATTTTATTAAAACTCAGCAAGCAACGATTAACAACTTGATTCAGCAAGGAATAATTTAAAAATGGAAAAGAAAATTAAAGTTCGCAATCCCAGAACTGGAAAAATTGATTATTTTATTACACCTCTTACAGATACAGAAATTGCTGAACAGTGTAATAATTTACGACAATCTCAAATTGACTGGCAGTTAGATATTCATCAAAGAATTGAAGTTTTACAAAACTGGAAAAAAGTCCTTATTGCTGAAAAAGATGCTTTGATTCAAGCCTTGGTTGAAGATACAGGAAGAATTCGAGAGTCAGTCATGGAAGTTGATGGTGTGATTTCCAGTTTAGAGCGATGGTGTAAACTCGCACCCGAACTCTGTTTAACGGAAGAAAAAAACACAGCTATTCCGTTTATTCAGATTAAATCTCAACTCGTTCCTTATTCATTAGTTGGGGTAATTAGTCCTTGGAATTTTCCCTTGTTACTGTCTCTAATTGATGCAATTCCGGCGTTATTGGCTGGATGTGCAGTCATCATTAAACCCAGTGAAATTACTCCCAGATTTATTCAGCCTTTAGTTAAAACAATTGAATCTGTTTCCCAGTTAAATCGGGTTTTGTCTTTTATGCAAGGAGCAGGAGAAACAGGCAAAATCATAATTGAAAATGTTGATGCAATTTGTTTTACTGGCAGTGTTTCAACGGGTAAAAAAGTTTCACAATTAGCTGCAAAACAGTTAATTCCGGTGTTTTTAGAGTTGGGAGGAAAAGATCCGGCTATTGTTTTAGAATCTGCTAATTTAGAACAAGCAACTTTAGCGATTTTATGGGGTTCTGTGATTAATGCCGGACAGTCTTGTTTATCCATAGAACGGATTTATGTAGCCGAATCAATTCACGATTATTTTGTTGATAAACTTGTTGATAAAGCCAGTCAGTTATCTCTCAACTATTCTGATATCAAAAACGGTGAAATTGGGCCGATTATTTCAGCCAAACAAGCAACTATTATTGCTGAACATTTATTAGATGCAACTGAAAAAGGAGCAATTATTAATTGTGGGGGTCAAGTCGAAGAATTAAACGGAGGATTTTGGTGTCGTCCGACGGTATTAACCCGTGTTAATCGTAACATGAAAATAATAACCGAAGAAACCTTCGGCCCGGTCATGCCTATAATGACTTTTACCTCGAAAGAAGAAGCAATTAAACTCGCAAATGATAGCGTTTATGGGTTGAGTGCGGCTGTTTTTGCTGCTTCACAAACAGAAGCATTAGAAGTCGCCCAACAGATAGAAGCCGGGGCAATTAGTATTAATGATGCAGGGTTAACCGCTTTAATTAATGAAGGTGAAAAAAATTCGTTTAAATCTTCAGGTTTGGGAGGTTCACGAATGGGGGCGGCTTCAATGGCTCGATTTTTCCGCAAAAAAGCCCTCTTAACCAAAACACAACCCGTTGTAGACCCCTGGTGGTATTGACAAAACTAAAAAGTTCATAAACAATGAAAAACAATCTTATTCTTCTGTTAAAATCAGATATCCTCAAAGTACAATTATAAATTTAAAAGAGGAGAATAAATTATGTCCAATCTGCGCGAAAAAATGCCCGTTTTAGCCCGCCATGAAGGAGACTGGACAGGAAGCTATACCCTCGTTAATACGGAAGGGAAAATTATCGATAAACATCAATCTCATTTAACCTGTCAATTTCCCGAAACAGGGGATTATCCCTACTTTCAAATCAACCGTTATCACTGGGAAAATGGTAAACAAGAAGAACATCAATTCCCGGGCATCTATCAGGATAACAAACTTATTTTTGATACTGAACGCATTACCGGAAAAGCGTGGGAAGCAGATGAATCTACTCTGATTTTGTGGTTGGCTTATAAAGGCGTACCGGATGCTTATATTTATGAAATGATTCAAATTAGCCCTTGTAACAATTATCGCGCCCGCACTTGGCAATGGTTCAAAAACAATCAAGTCTATCAACGCACTTTAATTCAGGAAGAACGAATGCAATAAAATTGGGAATTTAATTGTTGTTCAAAATAAAAATTTAGATAATGAAACAGCCAGTGAAAAGAGCATATTTAGACACAGAAGACGGACAAATTCTTTACCGAATTGCTGGCAAAGGAGAACCTATTTTACTCCTACACATGACACCTCGAAGCGGCGATGAATTTCGAGAAATTATCCCCATTTTAGCCGAAAGTCAACAAGTGATTGCAATGGATTTAATGGGGTTGGGAGATTCAGACAAACCGCCTAGAGAGTATTCTGTCGCTGATTATGTTCAAAACATTATTACACTTTGGGATGAGTTGGGGATAGAAAAAAGCAACGTTCTCGGAAGTGTAACGGGCGGTTATATTGCGGGAGAATTGGCGGCGATTTATCCAGAAAGAGTTAATAAATTAATTCTCTGTAATGTGCATGGATTTGATGCCGAAGAACAGCAAAAAATTGTGCAAAGATATTCAATAGGATTTAAAATAAAAGAAGATGGTTCTCATTTAATGGAACGTTGGCTTTCTCGTGTTAATTATGTAGGAAATGGAGAGTTAAATCATCGTTGTGTGATTGATGATTTAAAATGCTTTGGTTTTCCTGTCTATCCGGGTGTTGCTGTAGCAAATTACTGTTTGTTAGCAAAAGAAAGATTTAAACAGATTCAATCTCCAACTCTAGTTTTAACCGGAGATAAAGCGTTAGAACCCTTAGAAAAAGCAGGTTTAGCAAAAGCAGAAAATCAAACTTGGCTATCTGAGTCTATTCCTGACATTCAAGAGATTATAATTGAAAATGGTACGCTTTGGATGATGAATCAACAACCTGAAAATATTTGCAAGTTAGTGGACGATTTCTTAAAAACTTCATAGATTCATTAATTTAAAAACCATGAATATAAAAATAAAACGAGCTTTCTTAGACACAGAAGATGGTCAAATCCATTACCGAATCGCGGGAGAGGGAGAACCTTTACTGTTATTACATATGAATCCTCGCAGTGGTGACGAATATCGGGAATTAATGCCGATTTTAGCCCAAACAAAAAAAGTCATTGCAATGGATTTAATGGGGTTTGGAGACTCCGATAAACCCCCGAGAATGTACACAATTTCTGACTATGCTAAAACGGCAATTGCTCTTTTAGATGAACTCAAAATCGAAACAGCTTGCATTTTAGGAAATCATACTGGGGCTTTTGTGTCCGGAGAAATTGCAGCCACTTACCCCAATAGAGTCAAGAAATTAATCTTAGGAAATGTTGCGGGTTTTGGAGAAGCTGGACAAGCCAAACTCTCTGAATTTTATGACATTGGCTTTCAAATTCAACCCGATGGTTCACATTTAATGAAACGTTGGTTAGCCCGTTCTCGTTATATAGGTTCGGCTGAACTTAATCATCGTTGGGTATTGGATGATTTAAAATGTTTTGGTCATCCTTTGTATGCAGTTTGGGCGGTTAAAAATTATTGTTTAGAAGCGGAAGAACGATTTCGTTTAATTCAATGTTCAACCCTTATTTTATGGGGTTTAGATGATGTTTATGAATTTGAACGTTTGGGGTTAGCCGCAGCCGAAAAACGCCATTTTGTTTCTCAAGTTATCCCGAATAACACAGTTGTTGAAATTGCTAGCGGTACAATTTGTATGATGAATCAAGTTTATCAAGAAGTTACTGAAGCCGTAATTAACTTTTTAGATGAGACACCCAATTAAATGAACCCGAAAACGTACAAAAAATTAGTTGCAAATCAAATTAGTAGCGACTTTAAATCCGCTATTGAAATCATTACAGTTCCCTTACTTGAACCCGCAGATAATGAAATTGTCATTCAAAATAAATTTGCTGGAGTCAATGCCGGTTTTGATACTTTATTATCTCAAGGAAAGATTCCCTATTTTCAACCCACTCCGCCCTTTGAATTGGGCGTTGAAGCGGTGGGGGAAGTCGTAGCGGTTGGTCAAAATATTACCACTTTAAAAATAGGTGATGCTGTCGCCACAACAATTCGGGGGGGTGGCTATAGCGAATATCAGGTAATTGATGCAAACCTCGCCATCAAAGTTCCCCAAGCAACCCCAGAAATTTTAACATTAATTCCCACCGGAATTTCTGCTTTAGTCGCCTTAGAACAGGTGGGAGAAATGACAACTCAAGAGACAATATTAGTCACCGCAGCAGCAGGAGGAACCGGACACATAGCCGTTCAAGTGGCAAAATTAGCGGGAAATCATGTAATCGGAACTTGCGGTTCAGAAGCCAAAGCCAACCTACTCAAAAAATTGGGTTGCGACCGGGTAATTAACTATCGAAAAGAAGATGTAAACGAGGTGCTTCAGCAAGAATATCCAGAGGGAATTAACTTGGTTTTTGAATGTATTGGTCGCAAAATATTTGATGTTTGCGTTGATAATTTAGCCGTTCGAGGTCGCTTAATTGTCGTTGGTTTTATCTCCGAATATGCAGAACAATTAGAAGTGGTAAATCAACCCAGAATTTATGAAAAAATCTTTTGGAAAGGGGCTTCAGTTAGAGGTTTTCTGATGCCACTTTATCAAAAATACAGTTTAGAAGCTAGAAATCGTTTATTTCATTTACTCGAATCCGGTCAAATTCAAGTTGCAATTGATTCGGCCGAATTTAAAGGAATTGAATCTATTCCCTCTGCGGTTAATTACTTACTCGGAGGGAAAAACTGTGGAAAAGTTGTCGTTCAATTTTAGTTGAGATTTTGCTTATCCTAAAATAGCAGTACACTTAATTTCAACTAACAAACCCGGTGTAGATAAAGCTGTTATTCCTACCCCGGTCCAAGTTGGATACTGGTTAACAAAATAGCGGTCTTTCACCTGTATAAAAAGTTGTAAATTCGGAATTTTAAACTGTTTTTGTTCTTCGGGAGTCGTTGGCGGAGTTCCGGTTACATGATAAGTAATCATCTCGAAAACATCATCAAAACTTCCTCCAGCAGCATTAAGAACAGCCTTAACATTTTCAAAGGCTTGAACAAACTGGGCTTCTATTTCTTCAACAACTTGTAAATTTTTATCACGGCCCACTTGACCGGAAATATATAATGTGTTTCCGACTTTAATTCCGGGACAATAGTGAAATTTTTCATAGAGAATTTCCATTCCTTCAGGGATAATAACTTCGCGCTTTGTCATCTTTCAAAAATACTGTACTTGTTTCATTTGATTAATCAAAACCCCAATAGTAAATTTTCCAGTTATTCTTAATTTAACCTTGAAAAATAATTGGGGAGTATATAAATTTTACCAAATTCGATATATAAATGCAGTATCAACCCATACAGCAAACAACAGTCAATCTTTAGGAAGATTTAAATAGCTAATCAATCCTAATCTGAGTTCGAGATAGCCTTAATCTCAATACCCAATTTTAACCTCAAACTTCTCTGACTGTCAGCCTTGCATCGAACTCGCACAACTCCCAATATTGGGGGAATTATGACCATAGAACCTTGTTTTTTTCTTGACACCACCTAAACCATGAACGCACAATTTAAACACGCAATTCTCCCGCAGACAACCCATGATGAGTTAGCCCGTCAAAACTTTGTGCAGAGCCTATCTCTTTATGTGAATCGTAAAATGGGATCGGGAATTAAGACAGTTTATGAAAAAAATGTCAAGCCTAATTTTGAAGAAAAACATCAACGTGTTCCCGAAAATCGCCATGAAATTTTACAAGAAATGCAAACTCAATCCTATTATCATTGGTGGAGTATTTTAAAGCGATTTCAACAGGAAATGATGTGGGAGTCGGTGGGTTCAAGCGTTGAACGTCAACTTCCCGATCTGATTAAAAAAGCTAAAAATATACAAAATCAAATTGGTTCTTTAATTCTCGATCCTAACTTCCAAACACCCGCTTATATGAGCGAAGTTGATATTCATTGTATGCCGGGAGGATATCATACTGAAATTATTGAAAATGATCTCGCAGCCGGTGCCGTTTATGATCGGGGTGTTTATGTTTATGGTTTGGGTTGGTTGGGAACGCTTAATGATAACATGGGGCATTCCATTATTCAAAATTATCTCCAACCAAATTATCCTCATTTTCAACCTAAAAAAATTCTTGATATGGGATGTGCAGTCGGTCACAGCACCCTTCCCTATGTTGATGCTTATCCCGATGCAGAAATTCATGGGATTGATATTGGTTCACCCATGTTACACTACGGTCACGCTCGGGCAGAAGCCTTAAAGAAACGAGTCCAATTCTCCCAACAAAATGCCGAAAAAACCAGCTTTATCGACGGAACATTTGATTTAATTGTCTCTCATATTTTGTTGCATGAAATACCCGCTTCTGCCATTGAAAACGTCATGCGAGAATCTTATCGCTTACTAGCGCCCGGTGGGATTATGATTCATCTAGATGCGCCTTTATACCGCCATATGGATGCTTATACAGCTTTTATTTCCGACTGGCAAACCATAAACAACAACGAACCTTTTTGGGGTGAAATGCGAGAGTTAGATTTAACTGCTATTGTTAAAAAAGCGGGTTTTAACTCGGAAAAAGTGAGTGAAAACTTTATTCGCAAATATAGTTGTAAAACACCCCAAAATTATTCTTATCAAAAAACACCCCCCGTTAGCAACCGTCCGACTTGGTTTGTGATCACTGCCCAAAAATAAGTATTAGAAAACAATCTAATGGTACAAACAGCAAAAGGACAACGCCCCGTTTACCTCAACGATCCTCAACAGGATAAATTGTTAGGAATAATTATGGCGTTAGCAGGTGAAGTTTCTGTACTCCGCGAACGTTTAGATACCGTAGAACGGGTGTTAGAAACAAAAGGAATCTTATCAACATCAGAAATTGAAACCTATCAACCCGATGAAAAAACTTCCAAAAACCGAGAACAATGGCGAACAGAATATCTTTCTCGAATTTTGCGAATACTAGAGGAAGAAATTGATACAATCTAATCGTAAAAGAGGCTATAATTGCAACAATTGTCTCTAGTTTGTATCGATGAAAGGAACACAACAAACGCTCGAAACTGCCCAACAAGCCTTTGAACATTTTCGTCACGGTTTAGCCACAGGAGAATGGGAACAATTCATTGCTATGTTGAGTGATGACTTTACGTTCTCATTTCCCGCAGGCCCCTATCAAGGGTTAAATGAAGGAAAAGAACGCATGGCTGAATTTTTAGCTTATGTGTCTGAGAAAGTATTTAGTCAGGGTTTATTTTTCACCCTCGAACGAACTACTTTTAATGAAACCACTGTTGTTTTTGAGGGCAAATCTGAAGGCTTAATGTTTGGAAAACCCTATAACAATCAAGTTGCCATTTCCTTTGATGTTCGAGACAATAAAATTTGCAGTTATCGAGAATATTTAAGCCTTGTTTACAAACCCTAGTTAGTAATTATTAGGAAAAACCTATTTTTTCCTTCGATTTTGAGTAACAATTTGATCAAAAGACCAATTTAATCCCGGCGCTAACAAACTATGCAACCGACTCAACAAGGTCATTTCAATTCCCGGTGTAATAGCAAATTTATTCTTTTTAATTCCGCCAAGAATTTCTTGAGCAATATCTTCAGGTTGCCACATTTTCGCCGTTTCGGTAATCTGTTTTGTTTCCGGGGGTTTCGTCTGATTTTCTGCTTCTAATTGCGGTGTATCCGTATCAGGCGGATAAACAATTGTTACTTGAATTCCTAACGGTTTTAGTTCCCCTCGCAAAGATTCCGCCAACCCTCGTAATGCAAACTTTGACGGACAATAGGGCGTATAACCATAAATTCCAATCAATCCCGCACCTGACGAAATTAGCACAATACTACCCTGTTTCTGCGGTTCCATATAAGGCAAAACCGCCCGAACTGCATACAACGAACCAAAATAATTAATCGCCATTGTTTCTTCAAAAGTTTCGATGGGCAAATCTTGAAAATAACCCGGAATCGAAATTCCTGCCGATGTAATTAAAATATCGGGAGCGCCCAATTCCTTAACAGAATTTTCAATAACCCTTTCCAGAATCAGGCGATCAGAAACATCCGCAACTTGCGTAAAAACTCGCTGTTCAGACTGTAATTTAACCGCTTCAATTTCCGCTTTCGCTGTTTCTAATTTCTCCGCAGAACGAGCAATAATTGTTATATTCGCCCCCGATGCAGCTAACAACTTCGCTGTCGCTTTCCCAATCCCACTCGAACCCCCCGTAATAATCGCGTGTTTTTGATTAAAAGTCATCGTTAGTTATTTGCTATAAAAATACCTGTACGGGCGCAAACCGCAGCGCCCCTACTTGCTGGTTTTTCGCCCTAAACTTTTTGAGATTTTTTAGAATTTGGGCGAAACAAATGGGAATGCTGAGGGTGATATAATTGCGATCGCGTCGTTGTTTTCTGATTTCCCAACGCCGGACTAATCACATAAAGCGTTGTTCTAATCAACTTTTCTTCTTCAGTCACTTTTGCCATTTCCGTCAACGGCACAATTCTAATTTTTTCATCCGGCCATCCCAAACGATAACAAATTGCCACAGAAGTTGAAGCCGGATAATGTTCCAATAATTCTTGCTGGGCTTGTTCGACATGACGCGCACTCAAATATAAACACAAACTCGCCTGATGCGCCGCCAAACCCGCCAAAGCCTCGCGAGGAGGAACCGAAGTCGCCCGCCCACTAAATCGAGTTAAAATAATCGTCTGCACCAACTCAGGTACCGTCAATTCTAGCTGTAATTTCGCGGCTGCATCCTGATAAGCACTAATTCCGGGAACCACCTCAACCGCAATTTCCGCCTCGGCTAACTGATGAATTTGTTCGTGAATGGCACTATACAAACTTGGATCGCCCGAATGCAAACGCACGACAGAACGCCCTTGTCGCACCCGTTCGATCATCATCGGAATGATATCTTCTAGGGTTTTATTGGCTGTGGCGATTAATTCTGCATCAGAACGCACATCCTGTAATATTTGTTGAGGTACCAACGAATCCGCATACAAAATCGTATCGGCTTGGGCGAGTAAGCGTTGGGCTTTTATCGTCAGTAACTCAGGATCGCCAGGTCCGGCACCAACAATATAAACCGCAGGTTGTAGTGAATTTGTAGCTGATCTGTTCATAGTTAAAACTGCTCAAAAATTAATCAATTTTCCAAACTGTTCCGGATGTTACCAAACTTTTCTTGATAAAGAGAATGGTAGATGCACCCTGGTTGAAGCTCCAGATTTTTAATCTGGGGCATTTTTTTATCTATTTTTTTGTTGTTCCGGATATTGTCAAAGTGATCTCGATAATAATCAAGAGTAGATGCACCCTGGTTAAAGCTCTAGATTTTAAATCTGGGGCATTTTTTTTGTCAAAATTATCGATTAATTCCGGATATTACTAAACTTCTCTAGATATAAATAGTGGTAGATGCACCCTGGTTGAAGCTCCAGATTTTAAATCTGGGGCATTTTTTTATCTATTTTTTTGTTCCGGATATTGCCCGAGTTTTCTAGAGAATAATAATGGTAGATGCACCCTGGTTGACACCCTAGATCATTCGATCTAGGGGTTTTTATTTTAAGATACATCCCGTTGCTGCTTGGGTGAAACCACATCTGGTAGAGAACGATTTAGCACATAAAGCCACGCTAAACCTGCTAATCCTAATATAATACCACTTAAACTCACCAGTTGAGCAACTCGCAACGGCCCAAACATTAAACTATCTGTTCTTAATCCTTCTATCCAAACTCGACCTGCACTGTAAGCGACAAAATAAACTAAAAATATAGTCCCCAGTTTTAACGGAGGTTTACCTTTTAATCCTCTAAGAAATAATACCATAAGTAAGATAAAAACTAAAAGGTTCCACAGCGACTCATAGAGAAAAGTCGGATGAAAATATTCAAAGTTTGCATACTCAGGTGGACGATTTTCAGGCGGAATATAAAGTTTCCAGGGGAGATCGGTTGGACTTCCAAACGCTTCGGAGTTAAAGAAATTTCCCCAGCGTCCAATTGCCTGACCTAAAATAACAGAAGGAGCGACTAAATCCGCCAATTGCCAAAACGGAACTCGCTGGATTTTAGCAAAGATTAAAGCCGCAATAATTCCCCCAATAATTGCCCCGTGAATTGCAATTCCTCCTCGCCAGATTGCGATCATACTTGCCGGATCATTAGCATAATTTTCCCACTCAAAGGCAACATAATAAAGTCTGGCACAGGGGATCGCCCCAATCACCAACCAGATTGCTAAATCTCCGATCAAATCCGGATCAACCTGACGACGTTTGGCGAGGTACTGAGAAAGCGTCACGCCAATTAACACCGCAGATGCGATTAAAAAACCATACCAGCGAATGGCGATTGGCCCCAACCGCAGCATAATCGGCCCGGGGGACGTAAATTGAAACGCTAGCAGTAAATCAGAACTTTGCATAATGAATGTGAAGCCGTTGCATTGGCAATCTATATTTTAAAACTAAATTGCCTCCAAATTCTGTTAAATTTTCATCCTCGACCCAAAAAACCGTTTTTCTTCTGAGAAAAAAGAGTTATTCATTTAGTCATTAATTTGTTATTGATGTAAAATATAAGTTTAGAATTGCTGAATTCACATTATGTCTCAGTTAACTCGTTCTCAACCGGAAATTAAACCCTTTCCCGATCACACTCAACTTCCCGAATCTGATGGTACATTTGTGAAGAATTTTCAAGAACATCCGCAAAGCATTTTATTAACGGATTCAATTAAAACCACCCTCGATAAACTTCATCCTGACGGACAATATGCCATCGGTCAAGACTGCGGAATTTACTGGAGAATGACCGAACCTCCCGAACGGGGTGCAGAAAGTCCCGACTGGTTTTATGTGCCGAATGTGCCTCCCACAATTGATGGTATTCGTCGTTCCTATGTGCTTTGGCAAGAGTTAATTCCGCCTTTAATTGTAATCGAATTCGTGTCGGGCGACGGTTCGGAAGAACGCGATCAAACGCCGTTACGTCGAAATCAACCCGAACCTCAAAGACCCGGAAAATTTTGGGTCTATGAACAGATTATTCGTCCGGTATTTTATGCAATTTATGAAGTTCAAAAAGCCAGCGTCGAGGTTTATATTTTAGTTGCGGGTCACTATCAGTTACTTCCTGCTAACGAACGAGATCATTATCCAATTTCACCTCTGGGTGTTGAACTGGGAATTTGGCAAGGTCGCTATCAAAATTCAGAACTCCCTTGGTTGCGATGGTGGGATGAACAGGGAAATTTACTGTTAACAGGATGGGAACAAGTAGAATTGGAACGCCAACGCGCTGAACGTGCAGAACTTAAACTAGAACAACAACGACAACGGGCCGAACAATTGGCTGAATTATTGCGTTCTCAAGGGATTAATCCCGACGAATTGTAAAAAAATTAGTTCAAGGATAAGATGGGTTATATAGCAATTCTTTAATTATTTGACAGTTGTTTAGCCCCCAAACCCCCAATCCTGGGGGCTGTAAACAGGTAGGATTTTCCGAATGATTTCACACTGCTATATTATTGTTAACCAATCAATTTTTGAACGGATAAAAGACCCATACAAAATACAAACAAGTTGAGAAAACAGGAGCTATTATGGTACAATCTGAACTCGGTATCACCTCACTTCCGGATCACACTCAACTTCCCGAATCCGATGGTACATTTGTGAAAAACTTTCAAGAACATCCCCAGAGTATTCTACTGACAGATTCTATTAAATCTACCCTAGATAAACTTCATCCTGACGGACGATACGCCATCGGTCAAGACTGCGGAATTTATTGGCGTCTAACAGAACCGCCCGAACGAGGGGCTGTTGCACCCGACTGGTTTTATGTTCCCAATGTTAAGCCGCTTGTTAATGGAGAAGTCAGACGTTCCTATGTACTGTGGCAAGAGTATATTGCCCCTTTAATTGTCTTAGAATTCGTTTCGGGTTCTGGTTCGGAAGAACGAGATCGAACCCCACCCGCATCTGTGGTTAATGGTGATGGAAAAGTGGGTAAATTTTGGGTCTACGAACAGGCGATTAGAGTTCCCTATTATGGAATTTATGAAGTTAAAAAAGCCTCGGTTGAATTGTATCATTTAGTAGACAATTGCTATCAACCTGTTACGGCAAACGAACGGGGACATTATCCAATTTCACCTTTAAACGTTGAATTAGGAATTTGGCAAGGACGTTATGGTAATATGGAATTACCCTGGTTGCGTTGGTGGGATAACGAAGGGAATTTGTTGTTAACAGGAGAAGAACGCGCAGAAAAACTCGCAGAACGGTTGCGGGAACTGGGAGTAAATCCCGACGAATTGTAAAAAGATTAGTTCAAGGATAAAATGGGTTATATAGCAATTCTTTAATTATTTGAAAATTATTTAGCCCCCAAACCCCCAATAATGGGGGCGGTAAACGGGTAGAATTTTTCCGAATTATTTCACACTGCTATATTGTCGTTAACCCATCAATTGTTCAACCGAGAAATGAAACTAGAAAAATGATTCAAAAATATCTTCAAAAAGCAATGCAGACAGCGCAGTATGAAATACTCGAAGATAATGAAGGTTTTTACGGTTCAATTCCGGGCGCTACAGGAGTCTGGGCAACTGGAAACACCTTAGAAGAATGCCGTAATGAACTATTAGAAGTTCTAGAAGAATGGATACTAATTGGTATTGCTCAGGGTCACAAATTGCCAGAGTTTGATGGAGTCAGTTTGAAAGTGGAGCCTATTGCTTAATGCCACCTTTCGGCCCTATATCCCGTCGTCATATGGTGCGGGATAGTTTACGAGTTAGGATTCCAAATCCCCATCAAGGAGATATTAGTAAAAATCTATTAAAACGAATTTTAATGCAAGCGGGGATTTCACAAGATGAGTGGGAAAACCTTTAATTAAACAATATATTTTTGAGTTGACTTATAAGCTCGACAATATTTAGACTGAACTTTTGCTTAATTCAACTGACTCTTATCAATAAAAAAGAATAGAGACTGTCTCTACCCTCTCATGTGAACTTCTAAGTTTATGACTTTAGAGAAGAAACTACTACCGTTCTAACAAACTGTCACGAATGCGATAATTTTTAGGATGTCTATATTCATCTTAACCTTTTAGAGAAGCTCTTTCAAGTCAACTCCTTCCAATGTATTAGTTTGAATGATTACACTATCTTCTTTATACTTCACTCGTTCCAAATAAACTACCTCATATTTTCCTGCTTTATCATTAATGGTTTTAAGCACATAATCTGGAATATTTTGTGATAGACCATCTAATTTTTTGCCGATGATTGCACTGGAAAACGTGAATAAATTTCCTGTAAAAATTGAGTTAAGCACAGTCAAAGAACCTGTTGAGATTGAACTCAAAGCAACATCAAAAATACCAAGTATGCCACTGGGGATATCTGACTTATGATCTCTGACTGTGATTTTGCCAGTAAGCTTTCGGTTAGCGTCTACTTCTAATTTGAGACCCGCCTTTACATCCCAAGCATTATCGTAAATTTTGACTCGCCCGACCAGAACATTTTCGTACTTTTTAACTCTCAGACGGAATTCAATTTTGATTTCTTGTCTCTTTGTATCAATTCCACGAAATTTAAACCATTTCAAGCTGTGCTTGTTATACTCGGTATCTTTAATATACTCTTCAGGAAGTGATTCAATAAGTTTTTTCAATCCTTCGTTACCTAGTCTTATATTGAGTCTCCAATCATGGATATAAACTTTATCAATAAAGTCTGCAATATTTTTCTCTTGTTTAGAAGTCATATTCTCTAACTTAATTGATTTCATTTGCAACCATTAATATCTTATCAGCTATTATCAGATACATTCACCTAATAGCTCATAGAATTTTATTAGAAAATTTGTTAGGATGATTGTATTGCAATAACTTAACAAAGTCATACCGAATCTGAATCAATTAATTGGGTGCGATCGCGTGACGTTGTATCAAGTGTATCGCAATTCTCATCAGTTAAGCTGAACTTTGGCTTAATTCAACTGACTGCTATCAATAAAAAAAGGATAGATACAGTCTCTACCCTTGAAGTTTAAATATTAAGTTTTACGCGATCGTAGAACGCAACATTAATTGAGTCGAGCAGCGAAATTATGAATTGGGTTTCACTCCAGTTCAATCCAACCTACTACCTACGCAGTGCCTCTTTGAGAGAGTCGATGTAGTAATCAATCTGCTCGATGACTTGGGTGTTGGTGTTCGTACCAAGCTTGGTGACCCCCCTACCTACCATTTTGCCAATTCCTGCTGTTCCAGCACCTGATGTAATTGTAATTGCACCCGCAATTGCCGTTGGCGGAAATGCCATCAACGCCACGCCCGTAACCATTGCTGTCAATCCCAGAGCAGTTGATGCAATTGAGGTTATTTCTCCACCTGTTTGTACTCTATTCATAGAGTGTTGAAGTTTTAATTTTTGTTGTTCAAGTTCTCGGATCACCATTTCGGCTTCTTCCACCGTCATGTCGATACCTTTCCATGTAACTGGCTTAGTTTCGGGAAAACTGCCAACCTCGTAGCGATATTTTTCAATCCAACCGTCAATTTTTTGAATCTTCATCTTTACTTCAGCTAGATATAAGAGTTGATACGAATGAGATCGTCTTTTGGTTTGTCGTGTCTCATCTTGCTTCTATATTAAAAAACTCTAAAACCCAATGTCACCTAACAACTATTAGGAGTTTTTAATAAATTTTGTTAGGTAATCTAGACAAGGTGTTAGGTAACGTGTTAGGTTTGTTAGGTACGGTAAAAAATGTACCGTAAAGTTTCAATGAATTTACGGAGTTTTTGGGGTGTTTAATTAACTTGCCCGTAATTTCGCGCTCGTTCTGAGAAGAATCAAAAACAGCTTTACAGGGTGCGACAAGCTCATCGTTATAACAACAAAAATTGAAATGACAACTTCAACTGGCCAATTGAAGCGTTCACTAGACCAGAAGTTTCTCGAAGCGGAG
>Ga0207419_1000144_pt1 | contig 56880 bp, 49 predicted proteins | sample ElkSloMetagenome_4_FD_184723 | JGI IMG/M metagenome (GOLD analysis project Ga0207419, IMG submission 184723) | Hot spring microbial communities from Elkhorn Slough, Monterey Bay, USA - MD2A (version 2) | ecosystem: Environmental > Aquatic > Marine > Intertidal zone > Estuary: Microbial mat ...
ATTCTCGTGGATGAATATCAAGATACCAACCGTACCCAATATGATTTGATTCGTCTATTAGTAACAAACGGCGAACATCCAAGAAGCTTTAAAAACTGGAAAAATCGCTCAATCTTTGTCGTGGGAGATGTCGATCAATCCATCTATTCTTTCCGCATGGCTGACTATACCATTTTGTTAGAATTTCAACAGGATTTTGGGGACGGTTTAGCCGATGACGACACCCGCACAATGATTAAATTAGAGGACAACTATCGCTCACGGGAAAATATTCTCGAAGTTGCAAATCAACTCATTCTAAATAATACCACTCGCATTGAAAAAGTATTGCGTCCAACACGCGGAGAAGGGCCACCCGTATACTGTTATCAAGCCGATAATGAAGCCGCAGAAGCCAGCTTTATTGTTACTCAAATCAAAAATTTAACCGAACAACATCCCGAGTTAGGTTACGGTAGTTTTGCACTCCTTTATCGGGTTAATGCTCAATCTCGCGCCTTAGAAGATGCTTTCATTAAAAGTAATATTCTCTATAAAGTCGTTGGAGGTTTAAAGTTTTACGATCGCAAAGAAATCAAAGACGCTATTTCTTATTTGCGAATGATTGCGAATCCAGCCGATAGTGTTAGTTTGATGCGAATTATTAATACACCCCGCCGAGGAATTGGTAAAACCACCATTGATAATTTAGTAAATGCGTCTCAACAATTAGGTGTTCCCCTGTGGGAAATTGTTAATGATCAAGACTCAGTAAATACTATCGCTGGACGTTCTGCAAAAGCGGTTAATCAGTTTGCTCAAATGATATCATCTTGGCAAGAAAAAGCAGCATCTTCTACCGCTCTTGAGATTTTAGAAGGGGTAATGGAGGAGTCAGACTATATTCTTGACTTAAGTAATCAAAGTACCGATGAAGCCGAAAGTCGCTTAGAAAATATTAAAGAATTGAGTAATGCAGTCGCTCAATTTCAAGAAGATTATGAAGACTCAACTTTAGGCGGATTTTTAGCAAATGCTTCTCTAGCTTCTGACTTAGATAACCTCCAAGAAGGTGAACAAGCTGTTTCTTTAATGACACTTCATTCCGCCAAAGGATTAGAATTTCCGATTGTGTTTTTAGTCGGATTAGAACAGGGATTATTCCCCAATTTTCGGAGTTTAGATGATCCTTTATCTCTTGAAGAAGAACGGCGCCTTTGTTATGTCGGAATTACTCGCGCCAAAGAACAGTTATTCCTCTCTCACGCCCGTGAACGTCGTCTCTGGGGGTATCGTGAACCTTGCATTCCGTCGATGTTTTTAAAAGAATTACCCTCCGATTTAATTCAAGGCTATCTCCCCATTTCTCAACCTGCAAAAACCCCAACTCCAACACCTAAAAAAGCTAAAAAAACTCAGTCAAAAAGCAATAAAAAACCCTCAAAAGTCGAAAGCTTTGCAGTTGGTGATCGCGTACTTCATCGCAGCTTTGGAGTCGGACAAGTTACTCATATTTTTGGAAACAAAGGTAAAATCTCGATTGCTGTTAAATTCACAACTTCCAGCCCAAAAATTCTCGATCCTCAAGTTGTTCCTCTGGAAAAATTAGAGTAAAATTTATTAATAAGTCAATTGAGGTAACGCGATGAAAGCCTTTGAAGTAATGGGAAAAATTGATGAAAACGGTCAACTTTTATTAGATGAACCTTTAGAGATTAAATCCGCCAGTCGCGTTAAAGTTATTCTGCTGGTATCCGATGACAATGAACCCGATCCCGATGATACTCCCGTTGAGGAAATTAAAGCAAGTTTAAGACGTGCTTTACAAGAAGCAAAAGAAGGAAAAACTAGACCAATTTCTGAACTTTGGGAAAGAATTGATGACTAATAACTTACCAATTTCAGTTATATTTGCCGATGAATTTGAAAAAGAATTATATCGGTTATCGAAAAAATATCGGAATATCAGAAAGGATGTTGAGCCGATTATTGAACAGCTACAGGAAAAAAGATTATTAGGCGATCGCCTTGCAGGTTTTGGTTCCAATCTTTATGTTTACAAGGTTAGGGTCAAAAATAGTAATATTAAAAAAGGGAAAAGTGGAGGATATCGAATTATCTACTTGCTAGAATCAGAAACCAGTATTTTATTATTAACAATCTATAGCAAATCAGACCAAGCAGACATTACAGTTAATGAAATTCAAGCCATTTTAAATGATTTTTATGGGAATGAATAAATTTAGTTGTTGTTATAATTCAGGTGTCTTTATTGGTTTTTCATTGATTGATGAACTCGTTCGATTTGTTTGGGTGCATCAATTTTTTGCCAAAGGGCGATCGCTCTGTTAAAATAGTCTTGGCTATTTGCGGTTTCTCCAATTGCTTGATAGGTTAAACCCAGTTGATAATACGCTTCCGCTAAGTCGCATTTTGCCCCAATTTTGTCTAAAATTTGGATAGATTCATTATGATGAGATAAAGCAGTTTCGCAATTAGATTGCATATAAATTTCGCCTAAACCTGTCAAACCTTTAGCTTTTAACTGTAAAAAATTTGTTTGATTTGCAAATGATATAGCCCCATTATACTGAATTTCTGCGTTGTCAATTTGTTCCAATTTATGGTAGGTTTTTCCTGTAAAAATATAATAATATCCAAAACACCATATCTGGCGATCTCTAGAGGTATTTATTTGATTAAATTCTCGAAAAAAACTGATTGATTGTTCTAGAAATATTTGAGATTGTTTTCTATCATTAATAGACCAATAGCAGAATGCCAGAAAAGAATAAGTATAAAAACTTTTAAAATTGCTATAATTATCTCTTGATGACAAATAAATCTCAAGAAGTTTTATGGCTTCTGAAAATTCTAGTAACTCCAGTTTACATAGTGCTTGATTAAAAAAAGAAACACTATAAAGCCTATCTATTTTTTTATTGACATCACCTTCCTTTTTTTGAGTGCTAATTTTTTGGGCGATTTCTGCTGATTTCTCGTGGGCTAAAAGTGCATTTTGCAGTTTTCCCGTCATCCAATATGTGTCTCCCAAAATATTATAAATTCTTACTAAAGAGAAACCCAAATTGACTTGATTTTTAATGGTATTTATGGCTTTTTCTATTTCTATCAACAAACCCAACCTATAAAATGAACACCCTAACGGTTCATCCATTTCATAAATATGATCTCGTTCTTTAGCAATCACATCTGCTGCACTATCAAAATCTTCTATCTGTAAGTATTGATAGTATGCTTCAAGTGCAGTAATTGCATCTATTTCTGTCTCAATAGTATCAACACTCTCCGTCCAAAACCCGGCTGCTATTCGATTTGCTTTTTCCCAATCTTCACTAATCTTTAATCGTTCAAACGCTTCTTGTCGAATCAAAGGATGTAACTTATACTCACGATTGACACGCTCAATTAAACCGCGATCGCACAACGTCTTGATCGCACCTAAAGCGTCTCTTTCCGGCACATCCCATAACAGACACAATAACCCCTCTGTGGGAACTGTTGGCACATCCTGATACCGAAAACACCCCATCCGACAGAGAAGTTGATAAGCCCTTATATCCACACTCTCCAGGCGACTAAATTGTTCAACGAGCAAATTTTCAATCGCTTTTTCGGGTAAAATCCCTTCCTCTGTGTAATGACACTTCCAGTAATCTTCGAGATCTCCTTGATAATCGAAAGCAATACTTTGACGTAAAACCTTCATAGCCAAGGCATTCCCACCATAGGCTTGATGGATTTCCCCTAACACAGAAGAATTGTTACCCAAACCTTCTTGACTAAAATACTCCCGCCAAGCCTTAACACTCAGAACCTTTAAAGGATAAAGTGTTATGTCCAAATTCTCACAAACTCGTTCCCGGCTGGTAATCAGAGTTAGGGATTTTAGAGACGGATCGCACAATACCCGCAACAACTCTACATAACTGCGATGATTGCTAATAAATTGTCCGTTTTTATCCAAGGCGGGTTCGAGATTATCCACCAATATCCCAATCGCCTCAGACTGTAACTTACTCCGAAGGCGATCGCAAGATACCAAAAATTCCCGTCCCGGTTCCTCCCCCAACTTCCGCAAATTTTGTTCAATCCAACCCTCCGCCGAGTTAATATTTTGGGTATCTTTAGCAATATCAAAGCGCAAAAGTGGCTGATTAAAACGTTGACTGAGATAGCGTTCAGCTAAAACCGTTTTTCCCACCCCTCCCGGACTTTGAATCAAAATACAAGTTGCACCCCTTTCCACCATACGATCCAAATCGGCGATCGCTTCTTCCCGTCCCACAAAATCACGAGCGGTTAACCGATCACTACTCTGAGGAGGGGTAATAATCGGAAGTTCTGAGTTTTTGGGTTCCGGTTCTTGTCTGAGTCTCCACTGCTGTTCAATAATTCCTTTCAGTTTCGGTTTAGTAACTTTAATCGGTGGCTCAAATACAGTAGAAATATCTTGCCAGAGTTTGCTCGCCGTTTTTCTAATATCTGCGGCATTTTGACAACTGTATTGACCCGGTATTTGATCTAGTGTTAAATCGTCCCAACTTCCCTTCAGTATAGCTTTTTCATCCTCCGTCAACTTTCTCGCTGACTTGCGAACCAGCAGATCCTCGATAAATTTGAGAGCGAGTTCGACATCCATAACTCTAAGGTTGATTGAGAATAAGTAAAGGTTAACCCACTGAGTCCCCACAAATCTCCCACAAATACTGAGCCACAAATTTCCCACAGACTACCCACCTTTTATTTTCGGAGGGGAGCGATACTCAAAACATAGAGGAAACAACACCTCAGTCAAACTGAACAGGTTAAGTAAAAATGAAAATAGCACAAAAATCTACAAGCCATCAACAGTCTCCCCAACTGGGGATGATCAAACAACAGGTAATAGCATCAGAACGACATCGCCAGAGTTCTCAACTAGATTGGGATGATATACAAGCTTTATGTGAAGGTGATATTGCTGTTCTTCAGATTCCTAAATTTTATCCCAAAAACCTCTGCGATCAGTATGCACCAAAAGTCATCGAAGATGAGTGTCTATGTTCTTACCATCATCTTGGGGCAGAAAATGTTCATCGCACTGGCTTATCTTACTCTGAAACTTATGAGAATCCTAAGCTGTATGAACAATACTATAAACAAGCGTTGGCTAACATTCGGAAATCTAGAAACTTATTTTTGCCACACTTATGCCCTATCGATCAACTACGCTTGGAATTAGAAGAAATATCGCCCGGTGGCGGAACGTTGGAAAATCTTGAAGGAAAGACAATGAGTGTAGGGTTATCAAGAGTTCTCAGAAAAGAGGGTGAAATTCTTCCGCACCTTGATGTTTTACATTGGGATGCTCCCAACTGTTTGCGTGCTAATGAACTGAAAACCCAGTTAGCAGCTAATATTTTTTTGCAAACGGCTGAAGGCGGTGAATTAGAACTTTGGTGTAAAAAACTGTCTCAGGAAGAATATGAGTTGTTAAAGATGCCGGGAAGTTATGGAATAGATCGTCGATTTTTAGGAACTCCTGACATCACGGTTAAACCCGAAGTCGGTGATTTAATTTTGTTTCAGTCTACTTATGTTCATGCTGTTACCACAATCACAACAGGTGTGCGAGTAACTATGTCTTGCTTCATTGGTTATCGCAGTAACAGGCAGTTTTTATCTTATTGGAGTTAAACCAAAGTTTTTTTGGAGTCAGCTAATTGCTGACAAATTGCTTATCAATTTCATTGGATTTTTCGAGGATTTTAACAATGACAACTCAAAAGCTTTACCTCAGCAGTTTTTCCCAAACTCAAGGACAAGCAAAAATCACGCATATCGAAGATGGAGAAAAACCTTTGATACGACTTGATCAGACTTGGTTTCATGCTCAAGGAGGGGGGCAAAAAGCGGATAAAGGAACAATAAACGGTGTTTCTGTTGTTCATGTGGCTCACAATAATAGTGAAGTAGATCATTATGTTGAAAGCATCGAATCATTTGTTGTTGGTCAGGAAGTAGATCTGATTGTTGATGAAGACTGGCGACTTATCAATGGAAAATATCATCTCGCCGGACACTTAATTGCGGCGTTGATAGAGAATATGTTTCCAGATATTCGAGCCATTGGTGGTCATCATTGGCCCGGTGAAGCGAGAATTGAGCTAAGGGGAAATCTCCCGGAAAACAAACAGCTTGAAGAATTACTATCTAATGCTTTAAAAACAGCAATTGAGGCTGATTTACCTGTTTATATCTGTGGCGATCCTTTCTCGAACCGTTCTATTGGAATTGGTGAATTTATGCCTGTACCTTGTGGTGGAACTCATCCTGAACACCTGGGAATTTTAGAGACAGTTAAGATTACCAAAGTGAAAACTCAAAAGGATAAGTTAAAAGTGAGTTATCGAGTTTAATTTTTGATAGATTAAAAGGCTCACTTCGTTTAACTTCTGTGTGTCGTTAGGCGGGTGAGCATTTCCTGAAAACATAAAAAATTTTTAGCGTTTAAAACTCAATTGGCTTTTTTATGTCTCAAATTATCACAAATAAAATCGTTTTTGAAATTAGTGAAAAACAATGTGATGAATATCTGAAATGGCGCAAAAAAATTGAGATAAAAATCATTTCTCAAGAAATAGAACAAGGACGACGTTTATGTGATGGTAAAGTCTTGGATAAAACTCAAATTTATTCTAGAAAAAAACAACTTATTACAGGCAAAATTAAAGTTTACTATGGAGTCGTTGAACAGGGTTATATATTTACTTGTATTCCCACACCTGTCATCAATATTGTCAGAGTAAAAAATTCTGTTACAGGTGATGAAATTGATTTAACAGATTACGAAAATTGGTAGATTAGCCGCGATGCCTACAGCACGGCTATGCCTGTTCTTCTCGTCTAAATTTTCATCTCTTCCCGTTTATTGCAGGATAACGAGCGCCTCTCTAAAAATTACTCTGAAATCACCCGATCGCGCTTCAGGAAAAAACTGGCAATAATTATCCCAAAAATTGCCAACAAACCCATCGGATAAAAGGCATAAGTATAGCTTCCAAACCAATCGCGAATTTGTCCGGCGATCAGCGTTCCCAACAGCGCCCCGACGCCGTAAGCGGTAAACACAATCCCGTAATTTTGGGCGTAATTGTCGGGGTTAAAAAATCTCAAAGTTGTTGTCGGTGCGATCGCCAACCATCCCCCCAAACAAAACCAAAATAGACAAAACGCAATCAAATAAGTTGCAACTTGTCCCTCGCCCGCATTCACCATCAAAACACAAGCAATCAAAATCAATACATAAGAAGTAATCGCCACATACCGGGGGGAAAAACGGTCGCTCAACCAACCAAACAGGGGCCGACTCATCCCATTAAACAGGGCAAATAAAGAAACACTGCTGGCGGCTAATGCCGGATCGATTTGAATAATTTCTTCACCCACCGGGCTAGAAATTCCAATCGCACTTAAGCCGACAAAAGTACCAATAGTGTAGCACACCCACAACCCATAAAACGAGCGACTTTTCAACAGATTTGCGGGGTAAATAACCTCTGTTTTAGATACCGTTTGAGAGGAGATTGCTTGTTGAGGATGCCAGTCTTTTGGGGGCAATTTTAGGGTGAAGGAGATCGCGAGAATAATCACCGTAAACGCGATCCCCAAAATCAACAAAGTCGGTCTGACGCTGTAAGCATCAATCAAAGTTTTTCCCAAAGGGGCGGTAATTAATGGAGACAGTCCAAAACCAATAATGGTTAACCCAACTGCCAATCCTTTTCTATCAGGAAACCACCGGGCAACCACCGCCATCGGTACCCCGTAAGTAATACCAACTCCCGTCCCGGCAATTACCCCGTAGGTGAGAGTCAGGGCTAAAATATTGCTGGCAAAGCTAGAAAGAATGTAGCCCAAACCGACAATAATCCCCCCGATAGCCGTCATTTTTCGGGTGCCTATTTTGGGGATATAAAACCCGGCGATGGGCATCAAGGTGGCATAAAAAACGAGGGCAATTGTATAAGGTAAAAGACTTTCGGTGGCACCAATATTAAGTTCAGCTTGTAGGGGTTTTCTAAAGATACTCCAAGCGTAAACCGTCCCCAGACAGAGTAAAACAATTATTCCCAGAGGAATCAGCAACCATCTTCCCTGATCGGGAGGTAATCCAAATATTTTTAACTGTGAACTTTGATTTGTGCTAGCCATTAATTACAACTCCTTTAACGAAATTCTCGCCCAAAGGGAAATAAAGCCATTGGAATTAGTTTAAAATGTTGTTGAGCAAAGGGAATCCCAATAATGGTAATCAATAAAATCAGACCATGAATTAAATGAGATAGGGCAATTTCCCAGCCGAAAAATATCACCCAAATCACATTAAAAATTAGGGTCAATGGACTAGAAAAACTATCTAACACCAGATTTTGCTTTCCAAAAGGAGTCATCGTCGCAAAACCGAGTTTAATCGCTTGCAGTCCAAAAGGTATCCCAATAATCGTTAAACAAGTTGCCAGCCCACCCACAATATATCCTAAACCCGAAATAAAACCGCCAAAAATCAACCAGATAATATTTCCGATCAAACTCATTTGTTATTCTCCTCAACAAGCAAAATTAACGGCATTTACACCCATTCTCGCAACGTTTGATGCACCACAGCCAGATGCCACATATAATCCTCTAAGGGATATTCTGATGCAGCTTTCATAATAAACTCTTTGGCTTGGGCTTCATTTTCTTGGGCTTCATAATATAATCCTACATAGAGATGAGCATAAAATTCTCCTTGTTTTCCTAATTTTTTCCCCGTGTTGATCACATCTTCGGGCTGACAATTTCCTGCAAAAAGTTCATAAACCTGTCGCATCACCTTTCGAGGATCATTACGAACTGACAATAAACAATCTTTTGCGGCTTCATCTCCTAAAAGTTGAGCCATACAAAGATATCGCCAAATCGTTTCTTCTAAATCTTGTCCATTAACGACTAAATCTAGTTCAAATTGATTCGCTCCGGCTTGAAATTGTCGAGCATAATAGTAAGATAACCCCCGTTGCCATAAATAAGGCTGAAGGGTTGGTTCAAGTTTTTCGGCTTGATCAAAATCTTGAATAGAGGCTTCGATTTCAGCCAATTTAAAATGAACCATCCCCCGCTGAACATAAGCTTTTGGATCAAAGGGTCGAGTAGCAATTTCATCGTTCCAATGAGCCAATTGATTTTGAAGAAAGTCTTGACGATCCATATAAAAAAACAGTTACGAGTTACTCAACACCCTGAACTTAGTTTCCCAAACAAATTCCCATACTACGAGCTGTTTTCACCAAAATATCATTTGGATCAATTGCCCGATATTGAGCGATCGCTTCAGCAATGGGGACACTATCGACCTCACGATTATGCCAAATCACCATGCGATCATATTTTTCTTCGGCAATTAAATCAACTGCGGCTACCCCAAATGCTGAACCAATCACTCGATCTGTCATCGTGGGTGTTCCGCCCCGTTGAACGTGACCCAAAACCGTCACTCGCGTTTCCGCCCCACTACAAGCGGCTATTTTATCCGCTAAATATTGACCAATTCCTCGCAGTCGAGATTCTCCATGAAAGTCTTTAGTGGTGAGAGCATCTCCGCTTTCTGTACGAACGGCCTCCGCAACGACAATTAAACAATAGTTTTTACCCTGTTTTTGACGTTCTTGAATTTGGTCACAAATCTTTTCTAAACTGTAGGGAATTTCCGGGATTAAAATCACATCTGCCCCCCCTGCAATTCCTGAGCGCAAAGCAATATGTCCGGCGTCGCGTCCCATGACTTCGACAATCATCACCCGACTGTGACTGGCTGCTGTAAAATGTAAGCGATCAATTGCTTCTGTGGCAATGGTGGCTGCGGTGTGATATCCAATCGATAATTCGGTACTGCCGACATCATTATCAATGGTTTTAGGAATACCGACGAGATTAAGATTTCCTTGTTGGGCAAGTTTTCGTAAGATGGCTAAACTCCCATCTCCACCAATCCCAATTAACGCATCTAATTGAAGTAGACGATAACCTTCAATGATTTCACTGGAGCGATCTTGTACACTTCCATCTGACATCGGAAAGGCAAAGGGATCACCTTTATTTGTGGTTCCCAGCATGGTTCCTCCTTGTGTCAGAATCGGTTCTACTTTTTCAATGTTTAAATTAATCACATTGGGTGGACGAGACATCAAACCATGAGTAGCTTGACGAATTCCCAATACTTCCCAACCATAAGTTCCCACTGCTCGATAAACCGCCGCTCGAATCGCTGCATTCAAGCCTGCACAGTCTCCCCCACTGGTTAAGATGCCGATGCGTTTGTGTTCTTTCATGGTTCACATCCTGCATTCATTCTATTTTAAGATTAAGTCTTCTTGGTTTCTACACCGCAAAATTTTCTTCTGACTTAATCTTTTGGGTATTAGTATCTAGTAGTTATAACCTAGCTTCTAGATTTTAACAGTAAATGGTCATTCTGACGAGTGACTGATTTAAAAGTTTATAATCAATGGAAAATCCTGTAAATGTGATGCTCTGAATCATTTGATCATCGCTTTATTCAACTTTGTTCAATAAAAGTCAATAAAAAGAGCAGACAAAACCTGATCAATGCTGGCTTTATCTGCGGTTTATTGGTTGTCTTAATTCTGAGGTTAGAGTTGTTGAGTTAATCCTAGAACGGGCAGCTTGCGGGTGGGAATTGAGTTCCTGCATTGATGCGGTTGTAGCCATTCAGGTCAAAAATTGCACTCTTATAAATCACTTTTTTTCCTTCTTTTCTACCCCGACGAACCCGCAGAGAACCCGCCACATCCCAAACCACAAAATCTTCTCCACAATTTCTCAGAATTGCTTCATCAAAAGGTTCAGACAATTCGACCGCAGCACCTGTAATGGTATTACCATTAACTTGACCGCTAATACAAATACTATTAGAACTATTCGCTTGACTCAATTGACCTATAATATCATTTCCTTTCTTCCGGAATAAAAAGATTAAAGATTCAGTTTGAGCCAGTTCTGCGTCAGTAATTGGAGTGCTAGCGGTTACATAGCGATAGTTACCATCCGGTAAGCTAGAAACTTTGGTTTTAGTTTGAGTTTTAGGTTGAAATTGTACCATGGTTAAAGCTCTTTTTTGGGTTAACTTGTTTACTTCATTACAATCTAACTTCTCAAGTTTCAGGATAACAGTCCCTTGTTTGAGCGACATTAGAGTTGGATAGTCTTTATGAGCGAATTTTTTAACTTTTAAGACCAGATCTAGCAGACTGTAGTTTTGGCTGTTCGTTAGGATTTTCTTGAATTAATTCGACTTTTAGAGATTTGAAATTCTCCCGAATTTCTTCGAGATCATCTTCAGCTTCTACCTCAAATTCAAGATCGCTGCGTAAATTATCCGCCTTTACTAAAACTCGTTCATAGAGAGAAACTTTCTTACTCATTGGAACAGAAGCAATCCAACCATTTATAGTTACGGCTAAAGTTCCTAAAGGTGCTACTAATCCTTGTATTTTCTCCTCCTGGGAAGAACCACAAATAGTCGTTGCTGCGGTTAATACCAGTGCGATTCCAATCGACCAACGATTTAACCGTTTTGCCCTGGTCAACTCTTGTGCTTTTTCAGCTTTATAAGTAATAACTTCCTTAACCAATTTCTCTTTTTTATTGACTAAATTATTACTAATATTCTGATTTGGAAAGGTTTTTTCTAAATGAAGGATAGGAGTAGAAGACTGAGTTGATTTTTTCGGTTCGGTGTGCTTTTCAACTGAGGTAGACTGCATTGGAAATTCCTCCTATATCAATCGCTTAAGGGTTAACTGAACTGTTATTTATAATCTAACGTTTGCGTTTATCTATGAACAGTCGCTTATTTGAGTGAAGTGAGTTATTCGCTAAAAATCAGATTGGACTCTCCTCTCCAACACCCAAGCTATTGAATTTATATACTTCTCTTTTCTATCTCTCTATTCCGGACGAATTGTTCCTGAAACGTGCCTAAAGTTTGTTACATTTTTGAGTAACAGTCTGTTTTGATCTCTATTTAAGTGTCACCCTGAACGAAATCAAAATCTAGAAGATTCTTCATACTTATTCAGAATGACAATTATTTTTGTACACTAAACCTCTGAACTTCCTACACCTGACTTTTTTCAAGACTTTGCATCGCTAATCGAGCGACACCATAGGTGGCGGCTGTATGTCTCGGCTGAACCATTGGTACTTTGAGATAACGTTCTCGAATTGTTGTCCAAACGGTATTTTTTGCCCCTCCTCCGGCTGTATAAACGTGAGTCAGAGGTGTCGCGCCTAACTCTTGCAACCGTTGATAACCTGTCGCTTCAATTCGAGCAATACTTTCGAGTAAACCGTGTAAAAATTCTACTGAATTATCCGGACGAGGTTCAAGACGGGGCGGAAGTTCAAGATCATTAATCGGAAAGCGATCGCCTTTTTTTAATAAGGGATAATAATCTAGGGGACTGTTAATATTGGGATTAATTTGTTGACTGAGCGTTTTTAATTCCCTATCGCTAAAGAACGCTCGCAACACCGCCCCTCCCGTGTTGGATGCACCGCCAGTCAGCCACAAGTTCCCGAGGCGATGGCTGTAAACCCCGTAGCGAGCATCATTAACAGGGGTATGGCTGAGAAGCTTCAACACCACAGTTGAACCCAAGGATGTCACCGCTTCACCCGGAGAAGTTGCACCACTGGCGAGAAAAGCGGCTATACTATCGGTGGTTCCCGCACAGACAACACATTGTTTCGGTAAATCTAATTGTTCTGCAATTTCTGAGGTAATGGGACTGATTGGGGTTCCCGGTGTAATGACTTTGGGTAATTGTAACTTCAGTGGATTTGACTCATGATTAATTGCATTTGTCAACCAACTTGGGTAACATAAATGAGTGATGTCGTAGCCAAGTTTCAGCGTGTTATGATAGTCGCTAATACCCAGTTTTCCATGCAGCAAAAACCCTAACCAGTCCGCTTGATGTAGGAAATAAATGGGCTGAGAAGGGATGTTTAATTCATTGTGATGATGTTGCCACCACAGCAGTTTTGCTAAACTAGAGGTTGCACTGAGAACGAGATGATTTGCCGGGGCGATCGCTTTGATTTTTTCGATCATTTCTACCCCTCGTCCGTCGTTGTAAAGCAAAGGGGATGTAATCGGTTTTCCCTGTTGATCGCACAACAGCGTGGTTCCTGATGTACCATCAATCGCGATCGCGCTTGTTTGACGACGAAGTTCTACAGGAATTTGAACAATTAAATCAAATAAAGCCGTTTGCCAAATAATAGGCCATTGATTAGGGGAAGAAGTCCCTTGAAATCGAGATTCAACCTCTTGATGAATATCACCCTTTTGATCGAGGATGGCCAGTCGTGCGCCTGAAGTTCCGAAATCAATCCCGATATAAAAGTTCATGCTAATTCAACCTAAAAATATTGTCAATTTGCGATTTTATAGTACAATGAAAAGTTTACAAATCAATATCTTCATTTTGAGCTTTTATTAACTTTTGATAAAAAGTATACAATTCAGGTCTATTTGCTCTAGACTTTCAGTGAATTTATAGTTATAAAGTAAAAGATACAGGGGAAATCCTAAAGGATCAACCACTGAGGAAATGCTTTAAGGAGCTTGTAGAGGGTTTTATGGATACACTCGCTTATAATCATTTAGTCTCCGCTTTTGAATCTCCCCGTCAGTCTAATGTTGATGGCAGCTTGGTTCTATTCCGGGGTATGAACTGGAACCAAATGTCAGGCGCTTGCTTATTACCCATTGTCTCTGTTGCAATTGGTGCAGCTATTTTAAGTGCAGGTAAGCCTGCTCAAGCCGCACTATACTATGGTGATTATGGTTCTGACGTTAAAGATGTTCAGCACAAGCTGGCATATTATGGCTACTTTAGCTATAAAGCGACTGGCTATTATGGTAAAGTCACCAAGCACGCGGTTAAAGCCTTCCAACGGGACTACGGTTTACACGCTGATGGTGTAGTTGGCCCGAGTACAGCTTCTGCTATGGGCTTAAAGTGCTATGGTAGCTCCTGCTACAAGTCTAGCTCTCACAAGTCCGACTACAGTAAGCACCATTACAAAAAAGCTAGCTACCACAAGAAGTCTCACAGCTCTGGCTTAAGTCATGGTTCTAGCGGCTACACAGTGGTCAAGCTACAAGATAAGTTAGCTAAGTATGGCTACTTCCATGCTAACTCTACGGGCTACTACGGTAAAATCACCAAACACGCGGTTAAAGCCTTCCAGTGTGACTATGGCTTACACGATGATGGTATTGCTGGCCCGAAAACCCTCCATGCAATGGGTTTATATTAATTAGTAGGATATTTTTAAAGAGTTCAACTCTTAACAATTTCCTATAAATCAACCTGCATAACTATTAGGTAGATAATCGCTTAATAGCCATGCAGGTTATTTTCAGTTAAAATAAGTTCTCAAAAACGTTTAACGGGAACTACTTTTTCATGTCCCGAGCCATTTTACGGAACTCGTCGAGGTTAGTATCCGGGCGACGCCGCTCTGTTGTTGGAGTTGAAAAAGAAGATGAAGAGGAAGAGGAAAAGGAGGATGCCGAAGAACCATTAGAAGCCGGCTTGGACATCTCCATAGCAGCTTTAGCCACAGAGTCAGGGATATTAACAGGCTTTCCACCTGCCATTTTCGGGAAGCTTTTCTTCACCTGCTGTTGTTTACGCATGAACTCTACGTCACCCAAACTTTGGGCATCGTCTGAGCCGAGGTAGAATGCACCAGATTCAGTATTTTCAGACTTTTTACCAAATAAACCAAATAGTCCTGCCATGTAATACTCCGAATAGCTGTATGAGAATTTTTCATCGTTATGTAACATATTATCAAAATTTATGTTGAAATGAGTACAATATTAATTTTTATCGGTTGGCTTCTGCCGTTAACTCAAGAGTTGCAAACAGCCAATGTAGGTTTAGAATCATTGAATTGATGGCGATTTCAGCCGAAACAGCATCGTAATATCTACACAGAAGCAGACTGAACAGACCGACAAAAAATGAGAAAAATGAACAGATGATCAAATTATGATTAATATTTGGATTCAACATATCGCCTGGGGGCTGGGTGCCGTACTCGGAGTTGAACTCGTTCGAGATCTTTACCATGTCCTTTCCCACGTTTGGCCACCGTTGTATCGCTGGCACGTCTGGCATCATCGAGTCTTTCGTCAAGACTTTAGCGTAGTTAGCGATCAAATTTATCGTCAGGGAAACTGGTATCACGATGTCCCCGAAGCGATCGCCATGTTAACATTTAGCTTAATCTTTGGAATCATCGCCCATTCTTTTGCCCCTGAACATCAATGGTTTGCCCTAATTGGTTGTGTGTATACGCTTTCGTTTTTACTTCCCGCAATTGCCCGAGGACTCGGTATTCCCAAAGTCGATCAACTCACAGATATTACTCATCTTCCCGGCGAATTTTATCAACCGCCCTCTCACTGGTTTGTTAACCGTCCTTATCACTGGCGGCATCATTTTGACAATCAAAACGCTTATTTTTGTGGTACGCTCACCTTCGTCGATAAACTGATGGGAACAGCACTTTCTCTCAAAGGTAAAACAATCGCAGTTACAGGCGCATCTGGAACTCTAGGACGAGCGCTTTTATTACAACTTCATCAAGCCGAAGCAAAAGTTATCGCCCTCACGTCTGGAGATCAAACCGTTAGTATTCATCTCAATGGAGAAGAATATCCCGTCAAAACCATCACCTGGAAAGTCGGTGAAGAAGATCAACTCACTCAGTTATTGAAAAAAGTTGATATTCTGATTTTAAATCATGGCATTAATGTTCATGGAGAACGCACACCCCAAGCAATCACAAACTCTTATGAAATCAATGCGTTTTCAAGTTGGCGGTTACTCGAATTATTTCTGTCAACCGTAGAAACAAACACAGATATTGCTCGCAAAGAAATTTGGGTCAATACCAGCGAAGCCGAAGTCAGTCCGGCATTGAGTCCGTTATACGAACTCAGTAAACGAACTTTAGGAGATTTAATTACCCTCAGACGTTTAGATGCGCCCTGTGTAATTCGGAAATTAATTTTAGGGCCGTTTAAAAGTAATTTGAATCCGATTGGTGTGATGTCACCGGACTGGGTTGCCAAACAAATTGTCAAACAAGCTTGTTCAGATATGAGAACAATTATTGTAACGATTAACCCAATTACTTTTATTGCTTTTCCAGTTAAAGAGTTTTTTGTTTCTCTGTACTTCAAACTCTTTACTCACAAATCTATCCCGACATTTTTACGGAAAGAAGTATCTTCTTCCGAGACATTTTCTAAATTTAATTAATCACGACGATTTAACTCTGAGTTGGTCGTGGAACCCGAATAACAAACTCAGTTCCTTTTCCCAAATTTGATTTCACCTCAATCGATCCCTGATGCTTTTCGACAATAATAGACTGTGCGATCGCCAACCCTAATCCCGTTCCTTTCCCTACAGCTTTGGTTGTAAATAAATGCTCAAAAATCTTTTCTTTGACTTCTTCACTCATCCCCTTACCATTATCAGCTATGATAATTTTTACGCTTTGATTTTCTAATGAGGTTTGAATGGTAATGCGGTTAGAATTGGCTTGAATCTCAGCAAAACTTAGACCAATATTTGATTCATCTAAGGCATCAATGGCATTAGCCAGAATATTCATAAAGACTTGATTGAGTTGCCCTGGAAAACATTGTACTTGAGGTAAGTTCCCGTAGTTGGTAATTACTTCTATTCCCGGGCGTTGTTGGTTGGCTTTGAGCCGATGTTTAAGAATTAACAGGGTGCTATCAATGCCTTCATGGATGTTAAATGGTATTTTGTAATCTTTATCTGCACGAGAGAATGTTCTGAGACTGGTACTAATTCCTTTGATGCGCTCGCACCCCACCTGCATTGATGCTAACATTTTGGGCAAGTCTTCTAAAAGATATTCAATTTCTAATTCTTCGGCTTTTTCGGCAATCTCATCCCCAGGATTCGGGTATTTTTCTTGATAGAGCGCGATAAATTCTGTGAGGTCTTGGACGGCGGCGATCGCTTCGCTCACATTGCCCGAAATAAAACCAACGGGGTTATTAATTTCATGGGCTACTCCGGACACTAAATTCCCCAAAGCCGACATTTTTTCGCTTTGAATAAGTTGTAATTGGGCTTGTTGTAAATCGTTTAACGCTTGTTCCAACGCTTGTGATTTTTGCTCCAAGGCAAGTTCTGCTTTTTTGCGATCGGTAATATCTCGCATCACAACAACGGCGCCAACTTTGTTTCCCGAAGGATCGAAGATTGCTTGTCCACTTGCTAACAAAATTCTCTGAGAACCCTGCTTTGGTGCAATTACCATTTCGGCATTTTCGACGATTTCCCCTTGCAAGGCACGAAACAAAGGGATTTCTGTGGTTGATAGAGGTGTTTTACCATCAGGTTGATAGAGATCGAAGTATTCTGCCCATTGTTCGGGTGGTAATGATTCAATAGGTAAGCCATGAAACTCACGGGTTGCTTTGTTAAATAAGGTCAACTTCCCACTAGCATCACAAACAACAATGCCATCAGTAATATTGTGAATAATCGCATTTAAAAATTCTCGTTCTTTGGCTAGAGCAGTTTGGGCTTGCTGGCGTTCCCGCAACGCAACTTGCAGTTGACTAAGCGATTGCTCTAGCTGTTGGGCATACTTCTGGGATTGTTGATAGAGACGAGCATTTTCCAGAGAAATTGCGGCTTGAGCGCAGAGGAAATTTAAAACCCGCAGGCGATCGCGAGTAAATACCCCACTCACCAGTTGATTTTCTAGGTAAATAATCCCCACCAAATTTCCTTGATTAATAATTGGGGTACACAAAACGCTCTGGGGTTGATGAGAGAGCATATATTCCCCAATTAAACCCGGAGTATCTGTTTGGCAATTATCTATGACAACTGTTTGTTGAGTATTTTTGACATAATGGATAATATTCAAGGGAATATCTTGATAATTATCTAGTAATTCTTGAGCGAAAATAGTTTGTATTTTTCCTTGAGTAATTAAGGTCATTGCTTTCACTTGCCAAGTCTGTTCTTGGGGAAGAATGAATACAGCTTTTTTCGCTCCCGAGTTTTCTAAGATAATACGATTCAGGCTAGCAATGAGTGTATCTAATTCCAAAGAACTGGAGATAGCTTGAGCGGCTTTGAGTACGCTGGTGAAATCTAGAACATCGGAAATATTGGTGCTGCTTGTGCTGTTGGTGCGAGTGGACAAGGAAGTTGCATACAAGGCAAGAGTTTCTTTTGGGTTGAAGTTAAATAGTTGTTGTTGCAGGATGGGTTGGAGTAGTTGAGGGTAGCGTTTTTCTAAGTCGTCAGTTTTGGTTTTTGCACCCCAACGGACGTAACAGTAGTAGGCTTCCTGCATATATCCAGCAGCCACTTTTTCTTTGCCCCAGTCGAGGTAAAACTTGGCTGCGAGTTCGTTGGCTAACGCTTCTTCCTGGATATAGCCATTTTCTTTAGCGAGTTGAATAGCGCGATCGTAATATTCTATTGCTTCTATTTTATTGCCAAAAACTCGACATTTTTCTGCTGCAACCAAGTCAAATTTATGCTGAAAATTCATCGGCGCATAAGTTGCCCAGTCTTTTAGTTTTTCCTGGTTGGCAAGGATGCTTTCACTCATCTGCTGCTGTTCGAGGTCAGAGCGTGTTTTAAACACCGCCAAGTATGTTAGAGATTCATAGAAATAAAAAATGGGTACATATAAAAAACCCAGGACAGCATCTAAATATTGTTTTGCTTCTCCACCCTGTCTTATAGCTCCTTCAAAATCGGAAAATAGATAGGAAATAACCAGTTTATTAATCCACAGCAATGCTAATCCGGTGCGATCGCCTGCCGCTTCCTGTAATGAAAGTTGATGCTGTTCGTTGTAAACTGCACCGCTGAATATCGTCACATTCTTAGTTTCCGTATCCCCAATTAAATTGAGCATAATTTGTCGAACTAATCGACTATAAGTTAGGGTGAGAGTTTGTTTGAGGTGTTTAAGTGCTTCACAATATCCAGCCATTTCCGACTCTAAGTGAGTTAAGTTCTCTCCGGCGAAATAGGAATATAAACCGTAGTTATATGCAGAGTAGCCAGCAAAAGCCAGTTCGCCCACATCTAAACAACTAGAATAGGCAATTTTTAAGGGGTTTAATGTATCGCGCAGGTGCATTTTCCAATGTCTTGTGTAGACGTAGACCATTGATAACGTTTTCCCTTTGAATTCTGAATTTTGTTGATGTGATAGCAGCTCAATGGCTAACTGACCAAATTCATACCCTAATTCAAAGTTTCCGATCGCAGCACACATTAATACGCCATAAGAAGCATAAGCAAAGGGGGAGGTTAACTGATTACCATAAACAACAGATAGATAAACTTTTTTTAAAACCACCAATAAATACAATTGGGGTTCATAGAGATAAGCGACGGGTGCAGCGGATGTCAAAATACGAGAGGCAGCTAGAATATTTACATCTGTTGCTTCTGGTAAGTTGAGTAATTCCTGTGGTAAACGCCCTGCAATGGTATCGGAGACGGTTTGAAAGGCAGTCTCCACCTCTTCTTGGCTTGGTGTTGCAGGTAGTTCTACCCCCAATTGCTTTAAGACGGTGAGTGTTGCTGCGATCGCCTCAGAAAACTGACCTCGAGCAGTTAATGCCGAAATCTTCACTTCATAAATCCTAACCCGATCGGATGGGGTTTGAGCATACTTAAGAACTTTATGGGCTAAAGTTTCCATTTGTTCTAAATCGCCTGCTAAATAAGCAGTTTCTGTGGCAACTTGATGCAGTGCTAGGGTCAATTTATACTGACTTTGCCAACAGTTTTCGGCTAGTAAATCAATACCCACCTGGGCATACTTCATTGCCGCGAGATATGCAGTGGCGACTTTTGCTTTGCAGCTTGCTATTAGATTAAACTCTGCAAGTTCCTGACGGTCTGTAAACTGGGTAATTAATTCAACTGCAATATTGAGTTGACTAACGATTTCAAAAATACGTTCTTCGAGGTGAGTTTCTGGTGTATTATTTCGGAGTAATTGACCGATCTTCAGATGAACGGCTTGTTTCTCATCAGTGGGAATTAAAGAATAAGCGGCTTGTTGAACGCGATCGTGAAGGAATTTATAACCAACAATCTCAGATTTTTTTGGCAGAACTGCTTGATTAATTTCACCAACATAAAACTTATAAACTACATTTTGAGGTAAAATTAATTCTTCTTGCAAAGCATTCCATAAACAAGCCGCAGTTTCTATTTCTGATTGTTCCGAAATTATTGCTAGAGTTGTTAAATCAAACTGATTCCCAATACAAGCTGCTAACTTGAGAATATTTTGGGTGAAAGATGGTAATTTCTCTAGCTGCAATGCCATAAATTCTACGACATCATCTGTTAGTGCTTGTTGATTTACTTGGGCAATATCGCATTGCCAACAGCCCAACTCCCAATCAAATTTAATCAAACTTTCTTGATATAATACTTTCAGAAATTGAGTCGCAAAAAATGGATTTCCTTGAGTTTTCTGAAAGACCAATTGTGAAAGGGGTAAGGCTAAATTTTCTCTACATTTAAGTGTGTCAGCGACTAACTGATTGATTTGAATTTGACTTAGTGATGCTAAAGTGATTGTATTAATTGTTGCTGCTGTTTTTTGAATTTCACTCAAAGCCAATATTAATGGATGTGCTGGACTGACTTCATTATCACGGTAGGCACCAATCAATAAAAGATGCTTAGTATTAGCCATTAATAATTGGATTAATTTCAATGATGCTGAGTCTGCCCATTGTAAATCATCTAAAAACATGACTAATGGATGTTCTGCACTGGTAAAGACTTGAGTAAATTTTTTAAATAATAAGTTAAAGCGATTTTCTGCCGCCGTGCCTGATAATTCTATGGCAGGTGGTTGTTCACCAATGATTTTTTCTAGTTCAGGAATGACTTCAATAATTACTTGTCCGTTTTCCCCAACAGCCTCTAATATTTTATTTTTCCATTGCTGAATTTTAGCATCTTTTTCTGTTAATAATTGCCTCATTAAATCTCGGAAGGCTTGCACAAATGCACTGAAAGGAATATTCCGTTGAAATTGATCGAATTTGCCTTTAATAAAATAACCCCGTTGTCTGACAATGGGTTTATGAACTTCGTTAACAACTGCCGTTTTGCCAATCCCGGAAAAACCAGCTACTAGCATCATTTCCGAACCTCCTCCCTTACCTCGGGGGGGATTACTGACTCTTTCAAAAGCTTCTAGAAGGGTTTTGACTTCGGTTTCTCGTCCGTACAATTTGTCGGGAATAAGGAAGCGATCACTGATATCCCGTTGCCCAATTTCAAAGTCTTTTATCTCACCTGTTTCTTGAAGTTGAGTTAAACATTTTTCTAGATCGTATTTTAACCCTAATGCACTTTGATAGCGATCTTCAGTATTTTTAGCCATTAATTTACTGACTATCTTTGATAGTACAGGTGGAATTTCTGAATTAATTTCATGTACTAAAGGTAATATTTTTGCTAGATGACAATGTACTAATTCCATTGGGTCATTTGATTCAAATGGCAATTCTCCTATGAGTAATTCATAGAAAGTTACACCCAAAGAATAAAAATCTGTCCGATAATCAATTCCTCGATTCATTCTCCCAGTTTGTTCAGGAGAAATATAAGCCAGTGTTCCTTCTAATACATTTGGATTATCGATTTCTGGGATTTCTTTAGGTAATTGAGAAGAAATGCTAAAGTCAATCAACTTTATTTGTAAGGTTTCAGGTTGAATAAGAATATTAGCGGGTTTAATATCTTTATGAATTATTCGCTCCCGATACAAAATTTCTAGGGCATCACAAAGGGAAATTGCTATTTTTAAAAAGTCTTGTAGCGATGTTAACTTTCCCCCAAGTTCCCATTCTTTTAAGGAAACTCCTCCAAAGTCTTCCATCACCAATACATAACTATTTTTATAGGATTCTAGGCTATAGGTTTTGATAATCAGGGGTGAATGGAGATTTTTGGCAATGGTATATTGATTACGAAATTGTACCAGTTCGTTAAAACTGGGATAGGGATTTTTCAGCAGTTTAATGACTACAGGTAATTGATCGATATTCCGAATCGCCCGATACACGATTGTGCGACTACCTGAATAAATAGTTTCTGCGATCTGATAGCCAGGAATTTGAATTGTTGTCTTTGCGTGACTGTTTTGAGTTGAGTTATTCATGGTGATCCGGGTTGAAACCTTAATTAGTCAGTATTTTTTTAAGAGGTTTGAATGGAGGGGAAAATGTTAACTTTTCTTTAAGTTTCTTTAGATAAAGTAATAATAAATTCCGTTCCTTCTCCTAAATACTGTTAACTAATGTTAATATTCTTCATCCCCAATCCTAAAATTAGGGACTATTAAGTCAATTATACTTTCTCTAATTTTTCAACTCTAAAAAAGTTTCTATTGATAGCAATCACAGAACTTACTCACTTCTGATCGCTATATTAATAAATGTTAACATCAATCAATGTATATTTTTTGTGAAGTTTTGGCGCAAAGTAACGAATAAGCCAATCAGTGAGCAATTGCTTCTAATTGGCTTTCCCTGTTTGCTATTTTTTGATTAAACGTTTGTTAAGTTTTTGTTCTAATTCTTGACTTCAGACATTTCTAGTACACGTCCCTCTAAATCTTTCACCAAAAAATTAAGGGGTCTTTCACTACGAATTTTAAACTTGAGTCCGCGTGTTTGTACTCGCATTAAAATTTGCTCTAAACAGTCATGATCAAAGCAAACATGACGATCACGATTCTTTGTCCCGTAGCTTGCACCGCTAATGATATGTAACTGAGTATTTTTCATCAGTTGATACCATAAACCTTCAGAAGCACCGAGATCAGACGGATTGCTGGCAGAACCGCCAACTGTGGTAGACATATACAGGGGATCGATTCCTGTTGCTCCTAAAGTTTGTTCATAGTTGTAATAATAATGCAGAGGAACATCGGCAACGGGCAAATCGAGCAAACCCTCATAGAATTGCCGAGCAACGTTGAGATCGCTCACCATGATTGTATGTACTTTTGGCGCACTGGTGAGAAACATCCACATGGCACCTGCATAGGCCGCAAGCAGCATGACCATCACGCCTTGAGTGGATAAAATACTGTCAAGTGCGGGGAAAAAAGCACTCAAGGGTAAATGGGGCAGCGAAAAATCAATGAGACGAATGGCTAGCATGAATGATACAAAAATAAACTAGACTTAACAGTAGGGTCGGGACTGAAACTGAAGCCTAAATGTTAGGCTAGTTCTAATGTTAACAAAAAGTTATCCAAACACTCCCCGACAGGCTTTCTTGTTTAAACTATTGACAAATATTTATAAATATGTTAATAATCAGGCTTTTAAAGAACAATCAGGATTGAGATTGGAGTGAATGTCAGAGAATCTAATTCACATTTTTGTCTATGGTACACTCAAACCAGGTGAATGCAATTATCAACGCTATTGCGCCCGTCGAGTGGTTCAGGAACGTCTGGCGATCGCTGAGGGCAAACTTTTCAATTTATCGTTAGGCTATCCAGGGATGACGGAGGGAATCTGTTGGGTTTCGGGTGTGGTTCTCTCATTCCCAGATCCCTCGATTTTTGAGGATTTAGACTGTTTAGAAGACTATCAACCCCATCGTCCTCCCGAACAAAACGAATACCAACGCCAAGAAATTCAAACCTATACACCCGACAAACACCCCTTAGAAGTAGCGTGGGTTTATCGGATGAATCCAGCTAAAATTCAACAGTATCAAGGCGTTTATCTTCCGGGTGGAAATTGGAGTTCTCAAATCCAAAACAGAAGAAGCTCAAAGGGAAGATAGACTGAGAAGACCTCTAAACTTCCCGACTTTTATTGAGGGTTAGAAATTAGCGGCTTTGGAATCTCAATAATCGGTTGATTGACCGTTATACTTGCTGCATCGGAGCGAACAATGGGAATAATCGGTTCATTCAGGGCAATTTTGAGGGGTTCAGGATCAGAACTTGGTCGAGAAGCAAACTGGGGAATGCGAGAAAAATTACCGAACGTTACACTAGAAATTGTCGCCACAAACAAAGCCGCAATTGCTGTTCCCCCCCAAGCAACCCGACGATAAGTCGTGCGACGATCAACTTTTTCAAAAACCGCTTCAGCAAGGTCCGCAGTCGCCGTTTGTTGAGCCGTGGGTACAGGTAGACTCTGCCACTGAGAACTAAGCTGGAGTAATTGCTGATAGCAACTTTTCACTTGAGGATCAGTCGCTAACCATTGTTCGACTTGGCGGCGTTCTTTTGGGTTCGCCTCACCATCAATATAGGAACTGAGCAGTTCATAATGATAATCGCTCAGATCACCGTCTGACGGATGTTGCATTTGTTCTTCCGTATTAAATGCTGAGTTAGAGTTTATTTCCTGATGGTTATTAGACTCAAAATTAGGCTTCATAGTAACACCTCCCCGTAAACTTTAGGTGAATGCAATTCAAATCATTGGATGAATCTGTTGTTTGTGAAAATGGGGGAGAAACGCGCTTTAGAGATGCATTTCTGGTTTTAACACTGTTATTAAATAGTGTATCAGTCTCAAATTCTGACCACCTGAGATTCACAGGTTTTCCTAACTATTTAGATAAGGTTGTAACTGACTTTGTAGCCGTTGACGCGCCCGAGCAATTCTAGATTTCACAGTTCCGAGAGAAACCCCTGTAATTTCAGCAATTTCTTCGTAAGCTAGACCTTCAATTTCTCGCAAAACAATCGTTGTGCGAAAGACTTCCGGTAAATCAGCGATCGCCTCATTGAGACAATCATAAAATTCTCGCGTACTGAGATCATCATCAGGGCCTGGAAGTTCGGCCGGAATTTCCCACTCGACTTCACCATCATCAATACAACGAGGTGCATCAAGCGACAGAGGGGGTTTAACCCGTTTACGCTTGCGGAGTTCATCGTAAAATAGGTTGGTTGCAATTCGACTCAACCAGCCCCGAAATTTAGCGGGTTCTTGTAGGCGTTTGATATTGCGATAAACGCGAATCCAAATTTCTTGAGCCAAATCAGAACGATCTTGCCAATCAGGAGCCAAATGGTACAATACCTTATCGACATGAACTTGATACCGACGCAAAAGTTCAGTAAAAGCTGCTCGATCAGGCTGTACTCCTTCCTGACATCGCAAGATTAAGTCATAGTTGGAGAGCTGATCAGGGGGCAATAGCACTTCTTGAAGAACGGTCACCTCAGCCGCAGACCAGGATATAGATATAGTTTCGCTCATATTATGGAACTTGGCTCATCAAACATTCCCTTTCACTAGACGTCTACCCAGTTCCGAATGTTCCAAAAATTTTGATTCAGGGTTCAGGTTCACAGTCAGTCTGACAAGCCCCAATACTCACCCAACTACTCGATCCATCTACCCAATGCTCTTTTTTCCAAATCGGAGCATTGTGTTTGAGGGTATCAATCGCATATTGACAAGCTTCAAACGCTTCACGACGATGGGGACAACCGACGGCTACCAATACACTAATTTCCCCAACTCGTAAGCGCCCGATACGATGATGAATCGCAACCTGACTCACTTGGGGCCAGTTGTGGCGAATTTCAGCCGCTATCCCCTCAAACACTCGTATTGCCATCGGTTGGTAAGCCTGATATTCTAGAGCTTCTACCGCTTGACCCTCGGTATTGTTGCGAACCATTCCACTCATAACCACCACTGCACCATTAGCGGGTTCATCTACTAATGCGTAGATTTCTTCGATGGACAGAGGGGCTAGGGTAATCGCAAAATGATCGGGGGATGAGATCAATTGAGAAGAAGCTTGAATGGTCAGGCTAGAATTAAACATCACTGCTATCGTTGAACATCTATCTATCTGTTTTTACACAAATAGTCTATTGCCACAATAACTGATGATTTATTCCCTGGCTTCCCCCTCTGAGTTGAGATCTAAACTTGAGTGTTGTTGTACTTGACTTTCTTGTTTAGCGATCTCTTGATCCGCGATTTCCAATAATTCCGGGATAGTCACAAACCGATAGCCTTTTTCTTTGAGTTCAGCAATAATATCGGGTAACGCTTTTACCGTGTGTGAACGATTTCCCCCGCCATCATGCAACAACACAATGCGACCCGGTTTGATCGAACCGAGAACATTACTCTTAATACTAGAAGCTGAACTTCTCCAGTCTTTAGAATCAGATGACCACATAATATTCACGTAGTCTCGGGAGAAAGCATAATCGACTAAACCGTTATCTTCTACTCCACCCGGTGGACGAAAAATAGTCGTATTAATACCGACTAATTCTTCAATCAAATCTGCTGTCTCTTCAATTTCTTTAGCAGCAGCAGAGCGACTATGTTTGTGATAACGATGATTCCAAGTATGATTAGCAACGACATGACCATCGGCTGCAACTTTTTTGCCAATCTCTTTGTAATTGTTTAAAGCTTGACCGACCCAAAAAAACGTCGCTTTAATATTGTTTTCTTTGAGAATATCTAAAATTTGTTCTGTTGTTTTTGGCCAGGGACCATCATCAAAGGTCAACGCGATCACTTTTTCATCGGTATTAAGATCGACATATTTAATTGTTTTTCCTTTGAAACGATCAGGTATAGTATTGTCAAATCGTTGAGCCTTGAGCCGACTAATTGCGGTTTGTACACCCTCAACCCGTTGAGTCATCGCTTGTCCAACACTGGGTAATTCTCTCGGATTAATTGGAGTTGATGATCCCCGAGGTAAGCTAGACTCTTGACGTTCCTGCTGATTGGGACTCTCGGATAACGGATCAGAAGATTGTTCGGAAACAGGGGAGACAGGCGCTTCTTGAGCGGAGTTTTCCTCTGGTTTTTGAGGGGATTCTAGACTAGGCGTAACTATTTCAGGTGAGGACTGAGGTGCCATCTGCACCTGAACTTGACGAGTTGTACGCAGATTCCAAGGCAACATTACGCCGATCATAAAACTTCCCACAGCCGAAATCAATGCAAAACGAGTGATCCGTTGCTGTTGCTGTTGCTGGCGACTTAAACTCGGGTTTTGTACCACACTATTTCTCCTTCACACCTAAAAACTTAACTTCAAGGATGATACCTTGATTAAAAACTCAGATTGACCCTGATACACTCCGGAAAAGTGAATTTGCATTAATATAATATATTGGTTAAAATGTCAAGCATTAAAATTCTGTCCTTAGAGGGTTACGCCAGCAGAAGCAAATCACTTCTCTAAGATATTAGGGCAAATTTGGGTGAATCTGTCAAAATTTTATGTTAGTTGAGTAATTTTCTGGTGATAGAGACGAATAATTTCCTCTGTGACCTGTTCTATGGTCAAGCCGTCGGTTTGAACTTCAATTGCATCTGCGGCTTTTCGTAGAGGAGCAATAGAGCGAGTGCTATCTTTATAATCTCGTTGAGCAATTTCCTGTTCTATCTGTTCGAGACTAATATCTTCGAGGCCTTGCTGTTGGAGTTCAAGTTGCCGACGCTGAGATCGTTCTTTCACCGAAGCCGTCAGAAAAATCTTCAGTTCCGCATCCGGAAAAACAGAAGTCCCAATATCCCGTCCTTCTGCCACCACGCCCCCAGTCCGACCATAAGCTTGTTGCTGCTTTACTAACGACTCGCGCACCACAGATTGAGCCGCAATCGCCGAAACATTTGCCGTCACTTGAGTCGAACGAATTTCAGCCGTCACATCCCGACCATTAATACAAACACCAAGCTGGTCTTGTTGAGGAATCAATTCAATCTGACATTGATGAACCAACTCCGCAACAGCAGGTTCGTCCGACATCTCAATTCCACTTTCCAATACCAACCAAGTCACCGCCCGATACATCGCCCCCGTATCCAAGAACAACAAATTCAATTGTTGAGCAACTTGGCGCGTTACCGTTGATTTCCCCGCTCCGGCTGGCCCATCAATCGCCACAATTGGTTTACGGTTGCGTAAAATCAGATTATCAATCAAACGTGTTGTATTCACACGGGCTGCTATAGCCAACAGTCCTACCTCCCGAACTTCTGTTAACGGTGTCATTGTATCTGGATCAACAAGCTGTAAATATTCCAACTCAACCTCGGGTGTGGTAGCCAGTTCAGTTTGAACCGCCGAGAGTATAGCCGACTGATGACAATTTCCCTCTAAAAAAACTTGCTTCCCTTTACGGAGAGCGCGATAGAGTACCGTTGCGGTGGTTTGCTGTTGAGGGGTCAAATATTGATTGCGAGAACTATAAGCGAGTCCTGAAGCCTCTCGAACAATCGGACAAGCCACAATTTCAATCGGCCAGTTGAGATCTCTAACCATGCGTCGAATAATGGCTAACTGTTGAGCATCTTTGCGCCCGAAATAGGCGCGTGTCGGTTCAATAATATTAAACAACTTTGCCACAATCGTCGTCACCCCTGGAAAGTGACCCGGCCGAGCAGGGCCACATAAAACAGACATCATATTCAAGGGGGGAACAACACGGGTTTGGGGCGGACTGTCTACTTCCGTTTTGTCTTGCTGATCGTGATCTTGTTGGGAGATCCCTAAAATTTTCTCTACACTGGGCATAAACACAATATCAACCCCCGCCTGTTCACAAAGCGATAAATCGTGATCCACAGAACGAGGATACTGTTTCAAATCCTCTTGCGGCCCAAACTGAAGCGGATTGACAAAAATACTCACCACCACAATTGCATTTTCAGATCTAGCCCGCTCAATCAAACTCAAGTGACCGGGGTGTAGACTGCCCATCGTGGGGACAAATCCGATGGTAGCCTGTGGGGTCTTTGAACGATGGAAGTTCAGGTCGCAGCGGACTGCTGCAATTGTCGTAAACAGGCGCATGATCTACCGTGAACAGTCTTTACAGTCAACAGTTTACAGTGATCAGTGAACCGTTTTTTCAGGGAAAAGGGAAAAGGGAAACTTTTTTTCTCTCTCCCTTTCTCCCGAACCTGTTTACTGTTGAGTGGCGAGAACTTCAACTTTAACTTGAGCAACACCACTGCTAATCATCCCGATCTCTTGGGCTGCGGCTACTGATAAATCAATAATCCGACCTCCAGAAAATGGCCCGCGATCATTAATCCGCACGACTACAGAACGACCATTATATGTATTGGTGACTCGTACTGTTGTCCCAAATGGTAAGGAACGATGGGCTGCGGTGAGTTCATATTGGTTAAATCGTTCTCCGTTGGCTGTTAATCGACCGTGAAAACCAGGCCCATACCAGGATGCTAAACCTTCAACGGCTTCCAACACACGACGATTAAACGCATTTTTAGCGTCATTCAATTGATTATTCAAAGGGGATTTGCCTTCGATTTTGCGGAGAGGTGCTGCATAGCCCATTTGTCGCCGGAGTCGGTTCGTTGCTTGTAAGGCGTCTTCAGCGAGATCTTGGGTTGTGTCGGGCAGAATCGTTTCAGAATCAATGACAACGAGGGTTTGACCTTCGATTTCTATCGTGTAGTTTTGTTGCTCTTGGTTCCAGCGTACACTGATGCTGTTAGCATCAACTTCGTAGCGGTTTAGTTGATTGAGTTTAGCAGCAACTTCGCTAGCTCGGGAAACGGGATCTTGATTGTCTTGAAACTGGCCGTCAGAACTCGGCTTTGAGAGCGATCGCGAAGATTCTGAGACGGTCCCAATTTTTACGAGATTACCTTGATTTGCTTCTTTGACCGGATCTGTTTTCTCAACAAAGGTCAGAACCGGAATATTTCGCACATAGAGGGTTGCCGCTTGGCGATTATTCCACTGATGGGCTTCGATAGTCGCAATCATCGCGCTTTCTCTATCACTGCCTGAATTCGACTGATATTCCCCGACTTTGACGGCTGTGCTGCCTGTTTCTTGTTTCGTGGTTTCTCCAACAGAGGTTTGAGTCTCCGTGAGTGTAGATGTTTCTACCTCTGGCGATAATGGTGGGGATTGTTCGGCGTGACTCGATAAGGAGACGCTACAACTTGATGCCAACATCATCGCGGTTAAACCACTTAAAAGTTTGTGCTTCATATGCCAATTAACAAAAATAACCTTTGAGTCGAGTTTTCAGGGTTATCCCTAAATGAGTCAACTTTGGAGATCAACTCATACTCGGAACGTATTCACTTTTGCAAAAGCAACTGCAACACACTAACACGAACTTTGAATAATCGGAATCAGTATCAGTGGTCACTTTTTACTTGGGGAATCAAACTAAACGGTGTAGTGTAGCTTAAACTTCCCTTTAGATAAGCATCCTAAGAATTTTTACTTACCTGATTTTGGACTGATAAAATTTTCTGATAGATAGAAATTGACCTCAAAATCCGTAGATAGACGTAAAAATCAATCATTCAGACCAGATGTCCGATCCCTAAACTTGGTAATCTAAACAGTTGAGAACATCAAAGCAGACAACGGGTAAATAGACATATGGATTATCGAGAAGCAGGTGTCGATGTAGCCGCAGGTCGAGACTTCGTAGACCGTATACGCGACTCATGTCAATCAACTTATAGACCAGAGGTACTGGGAGGTTTAGGGGGTTTTGGCGGTTGCTTTGAAATTCCTCCCGGCTACAAACATCCAGTATTAGTCTCGGGAACCGATGGCGTGGGAACCAAACTCAAACTCGCCACCCAACTCAACCATCATCAAACCGTTGGTATTGATCTCGTGGCCATGTGCGTCAACGATGTTCTCACCTGCGGCGCCGAACCCCTCTTTTTTCTAGACTATCTGGCGACAGGAAAACTCAACCCTGAACAACTCGCCCAAGTCGTCGAAGGAATTGCGGGCGGCTGTAAACAAGCCGGATGTGCCTTAATTGGGGGAGAAACCGCAGAAATGCCGGGATTTTATCCGGTTGGAGAATACGATCTCGCTGGATTTTGTGTCGGAATTGTCGAAAAAAGCCAGATTCTCAATTCTTCTCAGGTGAAACTGGGGGATGTAGCCATTGGACTCGCCAGCAGTGGGGTTCATAGTAATGGATTTAGTTTAGTGCGGAAAATCGTCAGCGATCGCCAACTAAGTTGGTCTGAATGTCCGCCGGAATTTGCAGGTCAATCTTTAGGAGAAGTTTGTTTAACCCCGACTCAAATTTACGTTAAACCTGTTTTAACGGCTTTAAAATCCGAGTTAGACATTCATGGCATGGCACATATTACCGGAGGCGGTTTACCTGAGAATTTACCCCGTTGTTTAGGCAAAGATCAATCGATTCAGATCTATCCAAATAGCTGGCCAAATTTACCGATTTTTGAGTGGATTGCTCAAACCGGAAAGGTGAATGAAACAGCAATGTGGGAAACCTTTAATATGGGCATTGGTTATGTAGTGATTGTGCCATCCGAGCAAGCACAAACAACGATTAAATGGTTTGAATCCTGCCAAATTTCAGCCTATCAAATCGGTGAAGTTATCAGCGGTTCAGGAGATTTAGTGATCTCTTAAGAGAGGAGAATTGAGACAGACTGATTTAGAGTTACTTTTTGAATCTTAAGCGGGAAGTCAAACGTTCACACTCTACTCTTATCCTGGAAATTGATTACAGTTTTTAATTACTACAATTTAAACAATGTCTATAGAATGGCAAACGGCGAAAACCTACGAAGATATTTTGTATCACAAAGCAGATGGAATTGCTAAAATTACCATTAATCGTCCTCACAAACGAAATGCTTTTCGTCCGGAAACGGTGAATCAACTTTACAATGCGTTTAGTGATGCTCGTGAAGATACTCGCATTGGGGTAATTTTGCTGACTGGAGCGGGGCCACATACGGATGGTAAATATGCGTTTTGTTCCGGTGGAGATCAAAGTGTGCGGGGAGAAGCAGGATATATTGATAATGCTGGAATTCCTCGTTTAAATGTGTTAGATCTACAACGATTAATTCGGTCTATGCCGAAAGTTGTGATTGCTTTAGTGGCAGGTTATGCGATTGGTGGGGGTCATGTTTTACATTTAGTTTGTGACCTCACAATTGCGGCAGATAATGCAATTTTTGGACAAACCGGGCCGAAAGTTGGGAGTTTTGATGGGGGGTTTGGTGCGAGTTATTTAGCGCGAATTGTCGGTCAGAAAAAAGCGAGAGAAATTTGGTTTCTCTGTCGTCAATATACGGCGGAACAAGCTTTGGAAATGGGGTTGGTTAATTGTGTGGTTCCCGTTGAACAGTTAGAAGCTGAAGGGGTTCAATGGGCGACCGAAATTTTAGAGAAAAGTCCGATTGCAATTCGCTGTTTAAAAGCGGCATTTAATGCTGATTGTGATGGTCAAGCCGGGTTACAAGAACTGGCGGGAAATGCCACATTGCTGTATTACATGACCGAACAGGGTGCAGAAGGAAAACAAGCATTTTTGGAAAAACGAAAGCCGAATTTCCGTCAATATCCTTGGCTTCCTTAGAATTAAAAAAGATTAAAAACAGAAGTTCTTAGCAGAAAATGTTTGAATGGGTGAAAATTGAGAGTAAATGACCTTAGAGGGTGACAAATTTGTTTTCTTAAAGTAGAACTTGATTGCAACTCAAACCTGTTAAGAACTTCTGCTTCTCAATTGAGACTGATAGTTACTTTTTAGTGATCAGTGGGTTTGTAAAAAAGAATGATTTAATTCGCGACGGGCTTCACTTCGGAGACTAAACCGCAACGGGAACAGTTTCGGTTACAGCTTCAGTCGTCTGGGGTAAAATAACCATTTTTTGGGCTTCTTCCCAAGGCGAAAATGCCAGCATCGCTAAGTGACAAGTTTTCCAACTGCCTTTAACGGGAGCATGAAGCTGGCTACAATGTCCACCTCTTCGGCCTTCTGGTGTGTAATGTTGGCAGCAGCGACAGTATGAGGTCAAAGTGTGTGGGGCTTGCATGAGGTTCTCCTGTGTGAGTCCATTTGATACTCTTTATTCTCCTAGATCGAGCCACCTATATTAATCATCGATCAATCATTATTCTGTCTCAGTTTGAGCGATCCCCACGTCACAACTGAATTTTATATTTATTTAAGATTTGGTTTATGAACAGATACAATTAAACTCTAAAGTATTGAGAACTGTAAATAAAGGCAGATTGACATAAAAACAATGTAAAATTAGTCGGGATCAAGCAAAACAACACAAGATAAAAGACAGATCAGACCCTAAAAAGAGGTTTGTACATCTGGCTTTGGATAGAAGAAATGGTCAAATAGGACAGATAAAATCTCAGTCCGGGGACAGATATCAATCCGGGGATCAGACACTCTCTCAGGTAGAAAGTCAGACTCATTTCGGTAATGGTTGTTTCCCCGAGGACGATCCAAAAAACCTCAGACTGATGTCCAATCAATCCCCAACTAGGGATGAAGGCGTTGTTGACTAAAACACATTGCACAAACAGACCAACGCTGCAATTCTCCGGTCGGGGTTGGACAATGACAACAGGGGCATTGAGGTAAAGATTGCGATCGTCGTTGAATCACTTCTGCCCAATTTTGAAAAGCCGTCTGAGGCGTAACCGCAGCAGAGGAACCCTCAGTTGAGGGTGTCGAAGTCGAAGCCGGGGGAATATTTGTCACGGAACTGGGATGGTGTTGGGACTCGTCACCTAAATGATCATCTGATGTTGAATAATGGGATTGACTGTGCCACAGAGCGGTAGAAAACTTGATATCATTCAAAGGATTAGAAAGTCTTTGATTTAACCGTCGAAGTATTTGCGATCGCCCAAAGGTGAGCTGCTGTGACCACGTGGCACTCGAAGTCGCAACCCTCAAAACTCCCCGACTGACAGAAATCGGCCGAGTGTGAGCGATCGCCCGTTGACCGACCACAGTAGCCCAGAGATCAAGAATCAATTGAAGCTGCTGCTGTTCGGGAGTTAAAAGCTGAACTTGTAAACAATCTAAAATCTGATTTAGCGATTGAAACATTATGGGTATTTGGTATAAAGAAACTAAACGCTGAAATAACTGCTAATTTTATTTTTAAGCCATCATTAAAAACTGCGAGGAGTTCCCCGAATGAGTCAATCTTCTGTCGTCAACAGTTCCAAAACCTCAGATTCCCTGCAACCTGCATTAAAAGCTGTTTTAGGGAGTCTAGATATTCAACTCGAAGACGAACTTTCCCGATATCGACGTTATCGACGCAAGACAACCCCCGCAACAGAGGCTAAAAAGCCTTCTAATTCCTACACACAAAAACCCTCAGAAGTGTTGTCTGTCTCGGACGGTGAAAATAATATAGAACCCAGTTCGACACCTTCTTCCCAGTCTAAATCATCGAGTTCTCAAATCTCATCGGGTTGGGAATCTGTGGTTTTACCGGGTTCCGCCCCTCTCGCCCCTCGTACCCAGTTACAGTCAGAACCCAGTCACTCCAACTCATCGGGTTCGTCTTTCACTTCATTCTCTGACAATACCCGTGAACCCGATGGCTATCTCGAATCTTCTCAACAACTGGTTAAAAGCTTAGAAGAACGTCGGGCTAAACGTCGGCAACGGAGTTGGGCAGCGAGTTTGTTTACGCCTGTTGGAATTGGCTCAATGTTGCTGTTTCTCTTATCCTGTATTGGTTTAGGGTATGTTGTGATGTCCCCGTCAGGAATGGCAACGTTAGGGTTAAATCGCTGGTTGAGTAAATTGAACCCCAACGCCCAACAAACAGACGAAATAACTGATCCCAATACGATTGAATCAATTGAACCTCAACCCAACTTAGCCGCTCGTGAGTTTGTCGATCTAGATTTAGATACACTCAGTAATATTAATCCGAGTCCAAATCCCATTCCGGCTCCCACGACTCAAACTCCGATTCCAACCAATGGCCAGAATTTAACCCCTCCGAGTCCGTTACCCAGTGGGCCTGGCATGAGCAACCTCACCAACGAACTGCTTCCAGATCCGGTTCCACCCACTCCCAAACCCGTACCCACAACTGCACCCGCACCAGCCCCCGTTCCCAAACCCGCAGCCGGAGCCGCCACCAAACCGAATACTAATCCGGTGAAAGCTGGTGATAATCTGTACTATGTGGTGACATCTTACACTGATGAGCGATCGCTAGAAAAAGCCAGAGAAGTGGTACCCGATGCCTATGTGCGAGAGTTTAAAACCGGGGTAAAAGTGCAAATGGGGGCGTTGGATAATCCAGAAGCCGCCAAACGGTTAGCAGAAGAACTGCGGGTACAAGGAATTTCTGTGCAGTACGACACCCCGAAAGCAGGGCAATAGGTTGGGAGAAGATGAATTATGGGCTTTTTTGATCGCATTTGGCGAGTGATTCGTGCCAATATTAATAGTTTGATTAGTCAAGCCGAAGATCCAGAGAAAATTCTGGAACAAACGGTGATGGATATGCAGGAGGACTTGGTGCAACTCAGACAAGCGGTTGCTCAAGCCATTGCCACCCAAAAACGCACCGAACGACAATGTTCTCAGGCGAAAACGACAGCCGAAGAATGGTACAGACGAGCGCAACTGGCTTTGCAAAAAGGGGAAGAACGACTCGCCCGAGAAGCGTTAACTCGTCGCAAATCTTATCTAGAAACCGAAGCAGCAATGTCGGCTCAACTCGAACAACAAGCTCAAGTGGTTGATCAGTTACGGAAAAATATGCGAAAGCTAGAGAGTAAAATTAGTGAGGCGAAGGCGAAAAAAGACTTGTTTATTGCTCGGGCGCGATCGGCGAAAGCTTCGGAAAAACTCAACGAGATTCTCGGCAATACTAGCACGGGTGGGGCAATAAATGCCTTTGAACAGATGGAAGACAAGGTAATGCAGCTTGAAGCCCGTTCTCAGGCAATGGCTGAACTCTCGGCTAATGATCTCGAAAAACAGTTTGATGCTCTCGAAAGCAGCGATGATGATGTTGATGCAGAGTTGGCTGCCATGAAAGCAAAAATGCTACCCGGAAATAGTGATTGACGGAGAATCTAAAAAATTCAGTACCCAGCAAGAGGGCTAGATCCGGTAATAGGGTTAAACTAGAGGTAGTAGCTAGTAGAAGTTGGCTTTGAGCAACTGACTCTATACAGGTCGGTTAAATTGTCAACCTACTGCAATTAACTTTATAAACCGCTAAAGGAAAAACAACGTTATGGGACTATTCGATCGGATTAGCCGTGTCGTGAGATCGAACCTAAACGATATGGTGAGCAAGGCTGAAGATCCAGAAAAGATCTTAGAGCAGACTCTTATTGAGATGCAGGAAGACCTGGTACAACTCCGTCAGGCTGTGGCTCAGGCAATTGCTTCTCAAAAACGCAGCCAACAGCAATATAACCAATCTCAATCTCAATCCAACCAGTGGCTATCTCGCGCTCAATTGGCTCTGCAAAAGGGAGATGAAAACCTCGCTCGTGAAGCTTTGCAGCGCAAAAAGAGTTATGAGGAGCAAGCCAACACCATTAAGTTGACTCTCGACGGGCAAACCGCTCAAGTTGATGCTCTCAAACGGAATTTAATTCAGCTAGAGAGCAAAATCTCCGAAGCCAAAACCAAGAAAAATATGCTCAAGGCTCGGGCGCAAGCGGCCAAAGCCAATGAGCAGTTACAGGGAATGCTCGGTGGTATTGATGCAACAGGCGGAATGGCTGCTTTTGATCGGATGGAAGAAAAAGTTCTGCAAATGGAAGCTCATTCTCAAGCCGCAGGAGAATTGGCAGGTGCAGATTTAGACAGTCAGTTTAAAGCACTTGAAGCCGGAAGCGGTGTTGATGACGAGTTAGAAGCGCTCAAAGCCAATATGCTCGGGGGTTCGGCTCAACCCCAAGGTCAACTTCCCGCAGGTGAACAACCGACTTCTACACCCCAAACTCCCGCCCAAAAAGCAGAAGTCGATAGTGAGTTGGAAGATTTACGCAAGCAACTCGATAATCTCTAGTTGGAAAGGCTTGGAGTTGCGAGACAGCATTCAAGTTTGGCTCTTTGTTCGGGATTTGTTTGGGTTTCTCATAAATGAATAAGTTGACACTGATAGGAAGTAGTAGCAAGTGGCAGCAGTTGTTCAAAGCCAACTCATTTTAGAGGGGTGATTGACTCGTCAAGCTACTGCGCTTAACTCTATAAACTATTCAAGGAAAAACAGTGTTATGGTACTACTTGATCGGATTAGCCGTCTTGTCAAAGCAAACCTAAACGATATGATCAGCAAGGCTGAAGATCCTGATCAGATTTTAGAGCAGACGATTATTGATATGCACGAAGACCTGATGAAACTCCGTCAGGCAGTGGCTCTGGCAATGGCTTCTCAAAAACGCAGCCAGCAGCAATACACGCAATATCAATCTGAAGTCAATGACTGGCTGTCTCGCGCTCAACTGGCATTGCAAAAGGGAGAGGAAAACCTCGCCCGAGAAGCTTTACAGCGTAAGAAAAGTTCTGAGGAGCAAGCCAATATTGTTAAAGTTGCTCTCGATGGGCAAACTGCTCAAGTTGATACCCTCAAACGCAACTTAATTCAGCTTGAGAGCAAAATCTCCGAAGCCAAAACCAAGAAAAATATGCTCAAGGCTCGGGCGCAAGTGGTGAAAGCCAATGAGCAGTTACAGGGAATGCTGGACGGTATTAATGTAACGGGCGGAATGGCAGCTTTTGAGCGCATGGAAGAAAAAGTCCTGCAAATGGAAGCTCGTTCTCAAGCCGCAGGAGAATTAACAGGTGCGGACTTAGAAAGTCAGTTTAAAGCACTTGAAGCCGGAAGCGGTGTTGATGACGAGTTAGAAGCGCTCAAAGCCAATATGCTCGGGGGTTCGGCTCAACCTCAAGGTCAACTTCCGGCGGGTGAACAACCGACTTCTACACCCCAAACTCCCGCCCAAAAAACAGAAGTTGATCGCGAGTTTGAGGAGTTACGTCAGCAACTCAACAAAATCTAATTGGGGAGACTTAGAGTTTGGAAATCGTGTTGAACTTTGGCTCTCTGTTAAGAATGGGTTGAGGTTGTGGGAAAATTAGCGACTTTGTACTCATAGAGAGCTATTGTTTCCAACTCTCCTCGGAATATTCCCCGACTCCGAGAAAATAAGAGGGTTGATCCGGAGAGAAATTACAGAAAATACTTGAACTTTAGGGGGGAAATCAGGAATAATAGGTTGGAGTCCTGTAATCGATCTGTTTTAAACTCAACAATGTCTAAAGTGCGTTTACTGATTCTCAGTTCTTTTGCTTCCGGCTTCGGTTTATGTTCCATTGTATTTTCTGTGTTTACAATGGCTTCTGAGTTTAGCTTTGGGACAATGTTTCGGTTTCTCTTGACTTTGATTTTTTTCGGAATTAATCTTTTGTTTACCGTTCACTATTATGCCTTGATGCTTCGAGACTTTCATCGGTTATCTCGCGCTCAAAACCAAATTAAACAAGTGACAAAAACGTTTTAACTGAGTTTATTTCCTCAAAACAATAATATCATAAAACCCCAAATTATGTTTGATTTTCTTAATCCTATCCTGGGACGGCATCCAGAACAAGTTAAAGCTAATGTTGAAATTTATACTTGGCAAACCTGCCCCTATTGTATTCGAGCTAAGTTATTATTGTGGTGGAAAGGGGTTAATTATACTGAGTATAAAATAGATGGCGACAATACCGCCCGAAACCAAATGGCTGAACGGGCAAATGGGCGGCGTAGTGTTCCTCAAATTTTTATTAATAATCAACATATTGGCGGATGCGACGAGCTTTATCAACTCAATAGTCAAGGGAGTTTAGATCCGTTGTTAGCAGAAAGTATTACTGTTTAAGAGTCTAAATCAGTTGCTAATTGATTGAGTGTATTTTGCCGCCATTGTGCATCTAGTTTGCGGTTGGTGGTAATTTCTAGCACTCGAATTCCTTGTTTTGGTAATGGGTTTAGGTGTTGTTGGAGTTGATGCCAAGATTGGATTTTTTGATACTCTACTTCATAAGTTGTGCAGAGTTGAGCAAAATCAATATGCTGAGGCGTTGCGAAAAAATCTTCAAAAGGGGGATTAAATTCGGCAATGGGTAATAGTTCAAAAATTCCGCCTCCGTTATTATTAATTAGAATAATGGTTAAATGACCCTTGAATTTATTTCTGAGTAAAAAGCCGTTGGTATCGTGAAGTAAAGCGAGATCTCCTGTTAGTAATATACTGCTTTGATGATGATGAGCGATGCCTAAAGCGGTGGATAATGTGCCATCAATTCCATTTGCACCTCGATTAAAAAAGGGTTGAATTTCTAAAGAATTTGGCATCCAGAAAAATTCTACATCTCGGACAGGCATACTATTAGAAATAAATAAAGGGGTTTGAGGCGGTAAGATTTGCGGCAAAAGCCAAGAGATTTTTGGTTCTATTAAAGCTTCAAGTGTTGTCATTTCTTGCTCTAATTTTTGTCTAACAACAGCTTCTGCATTCTGCCAAAGTTGGATATAGTTTTTGTTATTGTTATTAGGTTTTAATTCGGATAAACTATCAGCAATTTGTTCGATAGAATACCGCAAGTGAATCGCTGAGTTGTGTAAAGAATTGAGGTTTTGATAGGTTGGATCGATAATAAAGGTTTGAGGGGAATTGTTTGCTAACCACGTTCTCAGTTGTTTGCTGGTGGGTAAATCTCCAATTTGAATCACACTTTTAGGGGTGAGTTTTTCTGCATAGTTTTGATTGCGTAAAATCAAGTCATAAGTTGCAATTAAGTTCGGGTTAATGTGATGATAATTTCTCAGGGGAGATAACCCTTCTGCTAATACAGGCCAGTTTAAAAATTGGGAGAGTTTAGCAACCGCTTGACTGTATAATTGGGGAGACTGGGGTTGAGCAACTCCCGCAATAATTAAGCCTTGTTTACAAGATTGCCATTTTTCGAGATATGGGTTTAAATTAAGAGTAGAATTAACGGGTTGTTCAAAAGAAACCATTGAAAAAAAATCGGAGGGAAACGTTGCTTCTAATGCTAAAGCGGCAGGTTGGGGGACAGGGATTAAAGGATCACGAAACGGACAATTTAGATGCACTGGCCCCGGTATCGGAACCTGCGTTCGCTCCCATCCATAGATTAGCGTTTGTCGCAGATAACCTAACCGTTCAAGCTCTAAAGAAGGGGTTGCAAGTTCGCTCTGCAAAGTGGGATAATGACCGTATAATTTAACTTGGTCAATCGTTTGTCCAGCGTGACAATTTCGTAATTCAGGTGGACGATCTGCTGTTAAAATTAATAACGGAACTCGACTTTCTCGGGCTTCGATAACAGCCGGATAAAAGTTTGCTCCTGCGGTTCCCGAGGTACAAACCAAAACAGTAGGTAAACCTGATTTTTTAGCAATTCCCAAGGCAAAAAAAGCCGCAGAACGTTCATCTAGAACGGGAATTGTTTCAATTTCAGACTGTTGGGAAAAAGCAAACGTCAGGGGGGTAGAACGAGAACCAGGGCTAATAATAGCGGTGGTTAATCCTAGTTTGTATAGGGTTTCAACCATAATCGAAGCCCAAACGGTATTTGTATTGCGAAAGTCGATCATAACTCTATCATACTGAAGTTAACAAATCTATTCAATTTCTACGGTTTAAAGTCTCTATAAAATCTCTAGAAAATAATTATGTCTTTTGTAGGGTTGCACATTCATAGTGATTATAGCCTCTTAGATGGAGCCTCTCAATTACCTCAATTAATTGAGCGAGCCGTTGAATTAAAAATGCCTGCGATCGCTGTCACCGATCACGGTGTTATGTATGGTGCAATTGAGTTAATTAAACAGTGTCGAAGCAAGGGAATTAAACCCATTATTGGGAATGAAATGTATGTTATTAATGGTGATGTTACCCAACAGCAGCGCCGTTTAAAAAAATATCATCAAGTGGTCTTAGCTAAAAATACAAAAGGCTACAAAAACCTCGTTAAACTCACAACAATTTCTCATCTCAAAGGGTTTCAAGGGAAAGGAATTTTTGCCCGTCCTTGTGTTAATAAAGATCTTTTAGAACAGTATCACGAAGGGTTAATTGTGACAAGTGCTTGTTTGGGAGGAGAACTTCCCCAAGCCATTTTACAGGGACGCTCAGATGTGGCTCGGAAAGCGGCTCAATGGTATCAAGAGGTGTTTGGGGACGATTATTATATAGAAATCCAGGATCACGGTTCTCCTGAAGATCGAATTGTTAACGTAGAGTTAGTCAAAATCGCCCGTGAATTTGACATTAAAATTATTGCAACCAATGATTCTCATTTCATCTCTTGTTATGATGTCGAAGCTCACGATGCGTTACTTTGTATTAACACTCAAAAACTAATTACCGAAGATAAAAGAATGCGTTATTCGGGGACTGAATATCTAAAATCAGCCGAAGAAATGGCGCAGTTATTTCGGGATCATTTACCGGATGATGTGATCCGAGAAGCGATTGCAAATACAATAGAAGTTTCTGAAAAAATTGAACCCTACACTGGAATTTTAGGTGAATCTCGTATTCCAGATTATCCCATTCCACCCAATCATACCTCAGATACTTATCTCGAAGAAGTGACCTGGAAAGGGCTAATAGAAAGATTACAAGACCAGATCAAAATACAGACTCGTTCAGAAATTCCACCAATTTATCGGGAACGTTTAGAATACGAACTAAAAATGATGCAAAAAATGGGATTTTCCACCTATTTTTTGGTTGTTTGGGATTATATTAAATATGCTCGCGATCATCAGATTCCCGTTGGCCCTGGCCGAGGTTCTGCCGCAGGTTCCTTGGTTGCTTACTCTTTAGGAATTACTAATATTGATCCGGTTCATCACGGATTATTATTTGAGCGTTTTTTGAATCCAGAACGGAAATCTATGCCTGATATTGATACGGATTTTTGTATCGCTAGGCGGGATGAAATGATTCGATATGTAACGAACCAATATGGCGAAGATAAAGTTGCTCAAATTATCACCTTTAACCGCATGACTTCCAAAGCGGTTTTAAAAGACGTCGCCCGCGTTTTAGGAATTGCCTACAGTAAATCCGATCAAATGGCGAAATTAATTCCGGTTGCGCGAGGAAAACCGGCTAAATTAAAAGTCATGATTTCTGATGATACGCCCTCACCTGAGTTTAAAACTGCTTATGAAACTGAAGATGTTCCAATCAAAAATGATGTGGGAGATGAAGTCGGAACGATTCCTGTGCGTCAGTGGATAGATATGGCAATTCGGATCGAAGGAACGAACAAAACCTTTGGAGTTCATGCTGCGGGTGTGGTGATTTCTAAACAGCCTTTAGATGAAATTGTACCTTTGCAACGAAATAATGACGGGGCTGTAATTACTCAATATTTTATGGAAGATATTGAGGCCCTTGGATTGTTAAAAATGGATTTTTTAGGCTTAAAAAACCTCACGATTATTCAGCGAGTTGTGGAATTAATTGAAGAAAATCATCATTTTAAAATTCATCCCGATCAACTTCCTTTCGATGAACGGAGGGCTTGTCAAATCCTCGCAAAAGGAAAGGTTAAAAAACTGCCGCAGGACATCCAGAATACCTATAAATTATTAGAACGAGGAGATTTAGAAGGTGTATTTCAGTTGGAATCCTCGGGAATGCGGCAAATTGTTCGGGATTTAAAACCCTCTAATATTGAGGATATTTCTTCTATTTTAGCTTTATATCGACCTGGGCCATTAGATGCGGGATTGATTCCCAAATTTATTGAGCGGAAACACAAAAGAGTCCCGATTGAATACGAACATCCGTTGTTAGAATCGATTTTACAAGAAACCTACGGGATTCTCGTTTATCAAGAACAAATTATGAAAATGGCGCAAGATTTAGCGGGATATTCGTTAGGTCAAGCAGATTTATTACGTCGGGCGATGGGGAAAAAGAAGCTATCAGAAATGCAGAAACAAAGAGAAGCATTTATTGATGGTTCAACGAAAAATGGTGTGAGTAAACAAATTGCTGAACATTTATTTGATCAGATGTTAGCATTCGCAGAATATTGCCTGAGTTATGATACTGAAATTTTGACAGTCGAATATGGAGCAATACCGATAGGTAAAGTTGTGGATGAAAAGATAGAATGTACAGTTTATAGTGTTGATAAAAATGGTTTGATTTATACTCAACCTATTGCTCAATGGCATAATCGAGGAAAACAAGAAGTATTTGAGTATAGTCTTGAAGATGGTTCAACAATTCGGGCGACAAAAGATCATAAGTTTATGACAATGGATAATCAAATGCTACCCATCGATGAGATTCTTGAAAAAGGGTTAGAATTAAAACAGGTTAATGCAGATTCGGTATAATTAAAGTGAAAATCATCAAATAAGGAGTTACAAACATGGTTAAAATTGTGAGTCGAAAGTCTTTAGACAGTCAAACTGTTTATGATATTGGAGTTGAGACAGACCATAATTTTCTGCTGGCAAATGGTTCAGTAGCATCTAACTGTTTTAATAAATCCCATTCGATGGCTTACGGGTTTGTTACCTATCAAACTGCCTATCTCAAAGCCAATTATCCTGTTGAATATATGGCAGCATTGCTCACCGAAAATAGTGATAACACGGATAAAGTTCAAAAATATATTGATTCCTGTCAACGCAGTTTAAATATTAAAGTGATTCCTCCTGATGTGAATCGTTCTGAAGTCGATTTTACGCCTGCAAATGGTAAAATAATATTTGGATTATCTGCTATCAAAAATGTAGGAGAAGCGGCGATTGAGAATATTTTAGAGGCGCGTAGAAAAGACGGAGAGTTTAAAGATTTACCCGATTTTTGTAGTCGAATCAGCTTGCAAATCGTCAACAGTCGAGCTTTGGAATCTTTAATCAAATGTGGAGCGTTAGATAGTTTACACTCTAACCGAAAACAAGCCATTGAATATTTAAACTTTTTAATTCCCTGGGCGCAAGGTAAAGCTAAGGATCGAGAAATTGGTCAGAGTAGTATTTTTGATTTGTTAGGGGATACAACCACCAAAAGTACCAATGAAGGCGCTCCTAAAGCTCCAAAAACTGATGATTTTTCGACTCCAGAAAAGTTACAATTTGAAAAAGAATTACTGGGTTTTTATGTTTCCGAACATCCCCTCAAATCTATTATTCAAATCAATACCGAAGAAGATGCCATTACTTTACAAGATTTGAGCGAACACAATGGAAAAAAGGTAAAAGTTTTTTTGATGATTGTAGAAATCAAAAATCACGTTACCAAAAAAGGCGATCAAATGGCTTTTCTCCAAGTCGAAGATCTTAGCGGACAAGCGGAAGCGATTGTTTTCCCCCGCACCTATCAAGAGATTAAAGCTTGTCTCGAAGCCAACAAATCCTTATTGGTGACAGGTAAAGTCGATAAGCAGGAGGATAAAACTCAGCTTATTATTGAGGAAATGAAATCAGTTGAACACCTGTTAGAAACTGTGAAACCCAACGAAAAGCAACTCTCGGTTCGACTCTATCTAACACCCGAAGAAATCGAACAAGCGGGAAAAATAGATAACCTGAAGACGATTTTAGAGGAATATAGAGGTAATCAGAGTCAGAAGTACCCTGTAGAAGCTGTTGTCTCTAACGAATATTTAGTGCGATTTGGTTCTCAATTTTGGGTTGAAGATCCAGGCGAAATTGTTAAACGCCTAGAAACCAGTCAATTTCAAGCCAGAGTTTATAATTACAACGATGATTAGATGTTAAGTTGATCGAGTTCAGTTAAGAGTTTATCAATCCCTGCGTTCGACTCAAAAAAGGAAAATAAATGTTGATAACGGAGTATTCCATCCCGATCTAAAATCAACTGAGCAGGTAAAGGCGCTCCTAATGCTTGACCTAATTTATAGCGCCTAAATGTGTTGCAGTTGGGGTCACACAATAAGGGCATTTTTAAACCCAAATCCTTAACCACAGTTTGGCTTTGTTGCTCGTCGGTGCTGGTAATCATCAAGACCTCAACTCCTCGCTGCACAAACTCTTCGTAACGTTCATTGAGCGCCTTAATATGAGGATAACAAAGGGGACAATATTGTTTTTCAGTAAAAATCCGAGTAAATGCCAAAACCACCGGACAGTTTCCCCGATAGTTAGAAAGACGAACGGACTGGCTATTGGTAATATCTGGAAGTTGAAAATCCGGTGTCTTTAAACCCATTTGCAAATAATAGGTCGCCGGAATGGGTAAAAAGTTGTTGAAGAAGCGGCGATTGAGTAAGCCACTAAAATCAGTAGAAGTCAGCATGATTTTCACAAGTTAACAACGAAAGAACGAGTTGGGGTGACGGGTCAAAGACGAACCATTATATTGATGTATATATAATTGTCCCTGATTTTCCCATCCCCATGACTCATTCTCAAGGTTTAACTTAGATTAGACCGCAGCAAAGAAGTCTTTAGACTTGACTGGATCAGGAATCATGGTCTTTTCACCTGGCTTCCAGCCCGCAGGACAAACCTCATCCGGATTTGCCTGTACATACTGGATGGCTTGTAAGGTGCGTAGGGTTTCATCCACATTGCGACCAAATGCGAGGTTATTGATGGTAGCGTGTTGGATAACGCCTTCCTTATCGATGATAAATAAGCCCCGCAGTGCGATTCCAGCTTCAGGGTCTAAGACGTTGTAAGCGGCACTGATATCTTTCTTGATGTCAGAAACCAGGGGATATTTTAAGTCACCAACTCCACCCGATTTGCGATCGCTTTGAATCCAAGCTAAATGGGAGAATTCACTGTCAACGGAAACACCCAGGATTTGGGTATTGAGTTTAGTAAATTCTTCAGCGCGATCGCTAAATGCTGTAATCTCAGTCGGGCAAACAAAAGTGAAGTCCAGCGGATAAAAGAAAAGGACAACATATTTGCCGCGATAGTCAGACAGCTTGATGGTCTTAAATTCTTGATCGATGACAGCAGTTGCGGTAAATTCTGGTGCAGATAAACCAACGCGAATGCACTCTTCTGCCATAACGTATTTCTCCTTGACTTGCTCTAACGATGATGTCCCACTCAATCCGATCGGGAAGTGAATCCTCTGGATACTTCCTCGGGTTTACGAATTGTTACGAGGATATCATACTCGAAATGACTACAACTACGCAACCTATCAAAAAAGTACGCTCTAATTCTTTAGAAACGTACTTTTTTGATTGATATTTAGATGGCTCCGGCTGGATTTGAACCTGCGACCTTGGGCTTATGAGTCCCCTGCTCTAACCACTGAGCTACGGAGCCAGATTTTCATCAACGGTTACTAATTATAGCAAAAGTCGATGAGAGATTGCAAGTTTTTGACTGGCTAAATTTTTCAGCGGATGGGGAATCAGTTGAGAGTTATCCCTAACCTGTTCACTGTTCCCTCGTCACTGAAAAAGTCGCCCTATCGTTGAGAAAGATTATCCCGTTCGCTCGGAAGCAAAGCCATCGGATTAACAGCACCTTGTCCAGAGGGATGAATCTCAAAGTGTAAGTGGGGGCCTGTACTTCTGCCTGTACTGCCCATTTCCGCAATTTGATGACCCTGAGCCACCTTCTGACCTTTATTCACCAGAACACGACTGTTATGAGCGTAAAGGGTTAAACTGCCGTCGGGATGCTCAATTTCCACCAAGTTACCATAGCCGCCACTATTCCATCCGGCATAAGTGATCACACCGGGCGCCGCTGCAAAAATAGGTGTACCAATGGGAGCCGCGATATCAATTCCTCGGTGCATCCGTCCCCAACGCCAACCATAACCCGAACTTAAAATGCCTCTCGACGGCCAAATATAGCCATTAAACCGCATGGTTCCCCCCGGCAGATAAGTATCCGGGCCATCAAGGGGCGGTAAATCTGGAGAAACAATACGTCCGAGAGCTGGATTTTGCAACGGATCATAAGCATTGGGGCCAATCGGTGCAGTCGCCACCACTGACTGATCATCACGTTCTGCTTCCAGTTCCTGCTGAGGTCGCAGAGAAGCAGCACTGCTAGGAGCCGTTAACTCCGGTGAGGGGGCAGACTGTTCCGGAGGCTGAGTATTTCCGCCTGCGGCTTCTTTTTGCCGTCGATAGGCATCAGGGTTGAACTCCGGGTTAATCCGGCGCAATAATAACGGCTGTTGAGGGTTAGTCGGTGTCACATCTTCTGGAGTTGACGACTCCTCAGAGGTTTGTTGAGAGGCATCTGCTAGCTGTTGGGCTTGCTGAATCTTGTACTCTTGACGCAATCGGTCAACATCTGCCCGTAACCGACTGGTATGGAGTTGAGAAGACGAGTCGCTCTTAACCCCGGAAGACTTCGAGCGGAGATCAACAGTAGAGGAAACCAGTTGAGTCTGGACTTGATCACGAGCAAAGGGGATTTTAGAAGAAATCGCCGTTGGTTCGGTGATTGCACCCGAAGCCTTGATCGTCGCCAGTTGATCTAAAGAAAACTGACTTTCAGCTTCAGAATTGGGACTCAGAGTATAAGGCTTAACTCGACTCAACTGATTGCCAATGGGTTTTAAAGTTTTGGACTTCAGCTGCGAGGACAACTCCGAAGACGTAACCGAATCACCAAAGCGGGACTCGTTTGTAAAGCTGGAAAGAGATTGCTCTCTAGACGGAAATTCTGTGGCTAAATTTTGAGAATTTCCAAATTTATAAGGCTGATTTGAAGAGGGATTTTGAAAAAGGGAACGATGAGAAGCTCGTTGAGGAATTCTAAGATTTTGATTGGCTTGTATAAAATTAGGGTCAGTCAGATTATTAGTTCTGAGAATCTCATCGACAGACACATGATGACGGCGAGCAATCTGAGCCAGCGTCTCCCCTGCATTAACACGGTAGACTACTGAAACCGAGTTATCGGTTAACTCTGATTCAATCACAATCGCTCCAGGCACTTCAGGTGTTGCGTAGGGCTGATTTGTACCTGCCGCTTCCAATAAAGAGGAGTTTGATTGAGCAGATCGACGACGAGGGGTTGCCAACGACTCTGATGAGTCTCCTGAATTATTAAAGAGAGCGTCCTGAGATGCTGAGGTCGATGAATTCCGCTCAACAGTAGATGGGGATGTTGCTGAATTGGGGCGGGATTCTGAACCCACCAGAGGAGCTTGAGACTCGGACTCGGACAACTCAGTTAAACCCGATTTCGGTGATTTAACAGACTCTACTCCTTGATCTGAGGAATTAGCCCGATTAGAGTTGTCGTTTAGCTCAGATAAATTCCGCAGCAAAGAGGGTTGCCATTCGGAATTATTTACGGGTGTAGCTGCCTGCGCGGCCCCCTCTTGAGAGTTTGAGACTCCATCAGAGGTGGGCTGCATTTCCGGAGTGAGTGTCGCCACAGAGGATACTGTATTGGCTCGACTCCCTTCAGGCCAGAGAATACCGGAGGCAATTGCTAAACCGAGGAAAGCGGCAGAAGTATATGCCTTACTGCTACCTAAGAAAATTGCCTGCTGTGCGAAAACCACTTTAGCCTCTTGCTTTTTGGCTTTCGTGGCAGGTTGGTCTGAATGTGGAACTGTTCCTTTCAAAGAACGACCTCCTATGGAGAAGCGTTTAACTGTCCTTGGATAATTCAAGGGATTCAAATCAGTGATATCAATCACTTTTATAAATTGATATACGTCACTGACAGTCATCAATGCTTACGTCAGGTTACCCTGCTTTGTTGATTTCGGCAAGCAGTTTGTTTATTCTATCTATTCCTTTGAATCAGAATCGATGATCAACAATACCAGCCTAACTGTTCAGTGATGTTCACAATGGGACACATAATGGATTTAAGAGTCCAGATGTGAATCTACACTAACTCTTGAGAAAAGTACAACTCTCTTTTCTTTCGGGTCTAACTCTTTAGTCTGACTTCAACACATGAGTTTACTCACTTCACTCTAGGATCAACTCCCCAAGGAATAAAGCGTTGAGGCTGATCGCCTCGACAAAAGAGCGATTTTTAGATGAATAAAATCTATCACGAATCCAGGGAACCTAAATCCGGGTATTTATAAAAAAAAATTATCGAACTTGGCCAATTTTTGGGTGGGAATCCCCCCTCTTTTCTGCAAAATCAACTCACTTTCAGGGAACTATTGATCCAAAAAGCCCAATTGGCGACCAGCCTCAAACAAGCCAATTGCAACACTAACAGACAGATTTAAGCTCCGCACACCCAGTTCACTCATCGGAATTGAAGTCGTCACATCACAAGCAGAGAGGAGTTCGGGGGATAACCCGGTGGTTTCGGGTCCAAACAATAACCAGTCATCGGCTTGATACTGAAACTGAACATAATTCTGCTTACCCCGCTTACTAAAGCCAATCCAGCGTCCTCCCCAATATTGGTGATAGCGTTTAAAGGCTTCTATCGAGGAATGTAATTTTAAGGGAACATAGGGCCAATAATCGAGGCCAGCTCGCCTTAAATCGCGATCGCTAATTTCAAATCCTAACGGCCCAACCAGATGTAACTCTGTACGGGTGGCGGCACAAGTTCGAGCTACATTACCTGTATTGGGGGGGATCTGAGGTTGAATCAAAACAACACGCGGCATGGATAATTCAGGATCAATCTTTTACTCTCAACCCATCACCTCTATAAAAATAGAGGAATAAGAAATTCTCCGTTCAGAATGCGTTCATTTTGACCGGAATTCATAGTTTTTTTTTATATTTCAAAAATCAACCCACCGATAAGATATTCTAAACGATAGATCGCGCTCAAGCCACAAGAGGCGGTTGACACAATTTGTCTTCAAATTCTTCTTCCTGTTTTTCCATCTCAGCGATCGCTTGTTGGATGACCTGGCGACTGCTTAATCCCTGTTGATGCAATTTTAACCACTGTTGAGCTGTGTTTCCCTCTTGTAAGATTTTCTTCACCGGAGATAAAAAGCAGCTAAAGCCTCGCCGTTTAGCAACAGGCCAAACTTCTTGATAGAGTTGGCTAATCCAATCTTGAGCCGAAATCACTTGACCGTTTTTCCAATGTCGTAGAGAAGCCTCTAAACTCTGATGAGCTGCTGCGGCTTCGTTTTCTTCGGTTAAAGTTACTAAGTCTGAAGCTCGGGTACTGGCTGGAAAATTACTTTGTTCGAGGGGGTCAAGACTCGGATCTTCAAACATTTGCCACAGTCGCGCTTCGATCAAGGCAGTGACAGCTAGTAAAGCCACGGGGTTGACAATTAGATCACAAATTCTCAGTTCTAAGCGGTTGAGGTTGTAGGGACGGCGATCGCCATTGGGTCGTACCGATGACCACAGATGACGCACATTGTACATCGTTCCCAGAGCCAGTTGTTCCTCTGTCCAGTCAATATAGTGGGAATGACTTTCAAATAAGGGAACGTGTTGAGGGGTTTGCGGAAAAACAGACCAACGGGTGGAATGGTTGCCTGTGGGTTGACCATCGAGAAAGGGAGACGAAGCACTCAAAGCTAAGTATAACGGTGCTTCTACCCGCACGAGGCGAATGGCTTTCATCAACAGTTCCGGGTCACTAATGCCAATATTGATGTGAATGCTAGCGGTTACTACAGTGGTGCCGTAGGTTTCCTCGATATGAGTATGGTAAGGATTATTGGGATCGGAGCGATAAAAACAGTCACTTTCACCCAGAGATAGGGTACTTCCGGGAATGAGCGTATAGTTTCCCCATTGCTGGAGAGCCGATCGCAGCGATCGTCGAGGCTTGACTAAAGCACATAATAGGCGATCATAGTTACACAAAGGCGCAGTCGTGTACTCGACATTACGACTATCGGGTTCTCGCACAAATCCCTCTAGTTCAGCGACAATCCGATCTGAAAGGCCGACAACTTCTCCTTGAGGAGTGCCAGTATACATTTCTACTTCAAAGCCTTTTGACAATAGCACGTTAGTTCCTCAGTTGGTGCGTTTCCGGGCCGGAGGTTGGGGCGCAATCTGAACTTAGAGCGAGGTAGAGGGATCTTTATTCAGATATTACGGATTTTCGCCTTTGTTCTCTCGGCGTTAACTCTAATTATCCTATCATGGATTCACATTCCCAAGGAAAGATACTTTCTGATTCCTCCGCAGCATTGAATACATAGTCGTAGTCAAATTCTACAGAACGAATATGACGGGTGACAGAAAAGCCACAATTGATTACTTGATCGGTGGTAAAAGTGACCAGAATTAGTTCCGTGAGTTTGCGGGGAGAAATCTCGGGTTTCTTGATGAAGTAATCTCTCCGAGCAAAAAATATTCGTTCATCTTTAGGAACAACGATTCCATTGAGTTTGTGTGTATTCTGAATGGGTTTAATATAGTTTCGGATGAAATCATCCGGATTTTTTTGCAGTCGGGATAAGCGTTCATGCTGAAGCCAGCTCATATTAAACATTAATTTCAATAACTCAAACCCTAAAACATAATAAAATACTTTGTCTTTATCTTCGGGGTTTAAAGCCAGTCTCAAGGCAGATTCGAGATATTCTTCGGGCTGACAACGAGCATCTTGAGCAGAGTGAACATAAAACTGCTTGATATAGTTTCTCAAAAGAGATTCATTCAAATTGGTGTCGAGTTTAAACCAGGTTAAATACCGTTTGATTCGTTGTAAGGTATCAACATCTTCTAAGAGTTTGGACACTAAACCGTCGGCTGTATATTCGTCTAAAAACTCAGCTTGCTTCTCCGGAGAGGAACCGCACAAAATATAACACAAAGATAGAACATAGCGCCGTTCGTTCCAGGGTAAACCCTGCGCCCACTGCTGCACCTCTGGGGGCAACCGATCAAACAACGCATTACTTTTTAAGGGTTCAAGGAAATTCTTTCTTTTGTACTTTAGCATGGCTCTCACTTAAAGCTTTCTGTGGGTTTTTCTGGGATAAAAATTGTGAACAGTCAGCAAACTTAATAGGGATTGAATAGCTTGATTAGATCGCCTGGACAGACTCTAGGTGTGATATAAATCACAAATTTATGTGTTTTTGATCGGTTTAATCTTTTTGTGTAGATTGACCCTCAACTCACTCATTTTTAGCGAACCCGTCTTCATCTAACTTCAACTTATGTTTATCTTTATTCGCCTCCAATTTGTTAATTTTTTAGCTCGTCATTTGTTTTTAATTCTAACATCATGGTATCAAAAAAAACCACCTAAAGTCAAGCCAATTTTCTAGATATTTATACTAGACTTGAGTTGTTAATTTTATACCAAACCCTAGCTGGTAAAATTAAATACATCAACTCTAAGTATTTTCAAGGAGAAATCGAAAATGACTGTGATCATTGCTGCGGATCGGAGTGGATCAGGTAAAACAACCATTACCCTTTCGCTTTTAGCCTATCTCCAACACCATCAGTTCAATATCCAATCTTTTAAAGTTGGCCCTGATTATATTGATCCAATGTTTCATCAATTTGTAACTCAAAAACCCTGTCGCAATCTCGATCCCATTCTTACATCAGAACCCTATATTAAACAGTGTTTTACTCATCATACTCAAAATACTGATTATGCTCTGATCGAAGGCGTGATGGGATTATTTGACGGAGTTTCACCCCAGATTCATCAAATCCCGACAGCCTCTACCGCTCACATTGCTAAAATACTCAATTTACCTATCGTATTAGTCATCGATTGTAGTCGATTATCTGGTTCAGTCGCCGCGATTGCTCATGGTTTTACTACACTCAATCCTCAACTTAAATTTGCAGGTTTAATCTTAAATAAAGTCGCCAGTGATCGTCATCTAGAACTCTTAAAATCAGCTCTAGAACCTTTAAATATAGACATTCTTGGGATTGTACGACGACAAGATAAAATTCACCTCCCCGAGCGACATTTAGGCTTAGTTCCCACCGATGAACTGCCTCAATTACAAACTTTAATTCATCAACTCACTCATTTAGCCGCAGACTGTTTTGACTGGGAAAAACTGCTTCCCTTGTTTAAGACTCAAAAAACAGGATATATTCAATTCAATCTTAAAAAACCCGATCTAAACCTTCCTGTTAAAATTGCGGTAGCTCGCGATCAAGCCTTTAGTTTCTATTATCAAGATAACCTCGATCTTTTACAAAAACTCGGAGCAGAATTAGTTTTTTGGAGTCCTCTAAATGACACTCAACTTCCCGAAAATATTCAAGGTTTTTATTTTGGGGGTGGTTTTCCCGAACTCTTTGCAAAACAGTTATCCGAAAATTTATCAGTTAAAAAAGCAGTTCAAGATCTGATCTCCGTAGGAATACCAACTTACGCCGAATGTGGAGGATTGATGTACTTATGTGAAGAAATAATTGATTTTGAGAACAAATATTGGCCAATGGTGGGGATTCTTCCCACAAAAGCGTTCATGGGAAAACGATTAAAATTAGGATATTATCAAGCCAATATATTACAAGACAGTTTCTTATTACCCAAACAAACAACTATTTTTGGACATCAATTTCATCGTTCCGAACTCACCTTAGAATCCCCAAATCCCCTCTATAAAATGAAGCGTTATGGTAAAAATCTAGAGAACGAAACAATAGGCGAAGGATGGCAATTTACTAATCTTCATGCGTCTTATTTACATCTACACTGGGGAAATAATCCCGAAATTCCAACGAGATTTTTACAGCAATGTTCGATGTTTAATTCTGCTGAATCTGCAACAATTCAGGAACAGTAACAAAACGATAGCCTTGTTGTTTTAAGGTGTCAATGATCAGAGGTAACGCCTCAATTGTACGATGACGACTTCCTCCGCCATCATGGAGTAAAACAATAGCACCCGAATGAACTTGATTAATATTGAGTTGGAGGTTCTAATATAAAAGTCGATGCACCTGCTTTTTCTAAATTCCAACTGAGTCCCATTAAACCAGTCAGATACAACAGCAAAACCTGAAAAATCAGTCCTGGACCTCGGCTAACCATCAGTTTTAACCTCAATTTTAGGGAGAATTGAGTATAGTGTACCTCTATGTTGCCATTATATTACGCTTGAAATCCAATTGCCATGAAAACCACTGGGAACCCGAACCGGAAGATGAATTTCAGCCACAGGTTCACTGGCAAAATTAGCGGGGTCAAGAATCACTAAACTACTGGTTGCGGTGTTTTCATCAAAGACAAATGTGACCACATATCCTTGATCTTCACCCTCTTGTCCTTGCTTGGGAATAAAACTTGCTTCACCACAATAACGTCCGGGTTTAAAGCGATGAACATGAGAAACTTTCCGTTCTAAATCATATTGAATCAGTTCAGAGAAATAGTTAGGAATTTTATTTTTTGCAATTAATTCGACATCGATATGAGGCGTATATCCAAACCGATAGGGTTGTCCAGTTTTACGAGAATCAAAGGTGGGGAAATCAACGACTCGATCATCTAAAGGTTCATGTTTTGCTGTTTTTTGTTCTGGATTAATAATCAATCGTTGCAGATGAGATTTAATCTCTTGTCCATAATTTACAGTAGCGGGATCTAATTTCAGTTGATTATGATAGGCAAAATCAACAACAACTTCTCCCTCTTGTTCATAAGCATTCATAAAATGCCACATCCACAGGGGTTCTGTTTCTATCCAAATCGGTTTTTGATCAATATTCTTGCGATGAATTAACCCGATTTTTGTACCATATTCCGGCTTCCATTCAAACGGAAGTCCACCCCCGAGCGCTTGAAATACATTGAAAACTAAAGGACAATGAAAGAAAATAATGTAATTTTCAGTAATTGCTGTATCATGTATTAGGGCGGGAGATTCCATTTCAATGGGAGTTTTCCGAATAATTTTTCCCTGTTTGTCGGCGACATAATACACTAAATAAGGTGCAGCTAACAGAGAATAGCGATAAAAATGTAACTCTCCCGTTATCGGATCAACCTTGGGATGTGCGGTCATTGCTTCTTCGAGTTCGCCATCAAAATCCCACTCTCCCAACGTTTCTAATTCGCCGGAAATTTTGTAGGGTAATCCGACTTCATACAACGCTAATAAATGATCGCCATAGGGTACAATATTAGTATTCGCGAAGTTCACAAGCGGCATATTTTGTCGTTCTTTTCCCTCCATATCTTGCTGTAAAGTCTTGGTGAGAATCCAGCGATTTCGATAACTGGCTTTTCCTTCTTTGAGATAAACCGCATGAATCATTCCATCCCCTTCTAAGGGATATTGATAATTGGCTGGTTTTAAGTAGGGATTAGGGCCGTTTCTCATGTACATTCCGTTCAAATCTGGCGGAATTTCCCCGGTTATTTTTAAGTGATCAACATCAACTTCCTGAAAAACGGGAGCGTTAATTCCTTGTAAGAAAATGTTATCACTTAACCATTCTTGGGTTGAAATTAATTTTCGACTCGGAGCAGACAAAGCTAACAGAGAATGACCCCCAACAGTCGAAAGAAAAGAGGCGAATGCAGCAGCTTTCAGAAAATCTCGTCTGGAAAAGTTCGACCGTTTCATATTTAAAAAATAAGATCTCTAGAGGTGGCTAAGATTTTAAACCAAGAATCTAGAGATCGGGAAAATTGTTTATTCTATTTTAACAACAATCTAAATTTTATTTTAATCTGTTATCAAAGATACGATTTTAACTTAATTAAAAACTGATTTAGTTTCAAAGTTCAGTAACAAATCCAACAAAAATACAAAATTTAAAGTAAAATAGGGGATGTAAATTTTCTCAGACAGTCAAATCGCTGCGGCTTCATCCATCCCCCGAACATTACCTAACTGGCGGTAACATCAACAACCGTTTTTTCGGCGTCTACAACCTCGCCTTCAGCAACTTCTGTAGAGGTTGTTTTTTGACTGCTCTTGAGACGTTCTAACACTAACTGAGAGATTTCTGTTACAAACAAAGTCGCAACAATTCCATCATCAATCCATCCTACAATAGGAATGAAATCGGGAGCAATATCAATCGGACTCAGCAGGTAAAGTAACGTTCCCAGAATCAATACCCAACGGTATTTGGTATTGCGGAGGGTGTGACGATACCAGTTATAGAAGGATTGAATTACGTTTTGCATCCGGCTACCTCGTTGTTTCGTATATTTATATAGTTACAGTTTGTCTGTTTACCTGGAAGTGTAGATTTTCCCCCCATAACATTCGGGTACTTACACCGGGTTTCTTTTCGGAATTAACTAGAAAGCAAGTGTAGTGCGGCAGTCTCCTCCTTTGGTTTTATAATAGATGTTATAGGAAAATGGGGGTCGAGTGTTTTGATAAATTCTCAATTCCATTAAAAACGAGCAACCACCTGCTGATAAAACTCCTCTAATGCTTTGACACAAGTTTCATCGTCAAATAAGTTATCCTGTCGTTGACTCATGCGTTGAGAAATATCCTGTCGCCAAGCATAATCTAAGCCTAATTTAATCGCAATTTCAATATATTCCGCTTCATTTTTTGCAATAGTATCTGTCACTCCCAACAGTTTTAAGAAACTATCCGCATGACGACCTCGCATAAATTCACCCGGACAAGTTACAATGGGTAAATTACAGGCAATTGCTTCTAAAGAGGTATTTCCCCCAGACCAAGTAAACGTATCTAAAAACACGTCCGAAAGTAGATTTAACATCAGATAATCTGAACGTTCAGGAATGCTAAGATGAATGCAAAAATCTTCGTGATTTAAACCCGCAGCAGCAAAAGCACGTTCGAGACGAGGGATTAATATTTTTCCCCGTAAAAACAAAAACTTCGCGTTAGGAACTATCAGGGCAATTTCGGGTAAAATATAATCGTATTGTGGCAAATATTTAAACGGGGCTTGACAGCAAAAATAGAGAATAGAGTCTTCTGGAATATTAAAATCTGAACGGCTTTTTGTTAAGGTTGGAATATCTTT
>Ga0207419_1000145_pt1 | contig 56846 bp, 36 predicted proteins | sample ElkSloMetagenome_4_FD_184723 | JGI IMG/M metagenome (GOLD analysis project Ga0207419, IMG submission 184723) | Hot spring microbial communities from Elkhorn Slough, Monterey Bay, USA - MD2A (version 2) | ecosystem: Environmental > Aquatic > Marine > Intertidal zone > Estuary: Microbial mat ...
GAGCAATGCTGCCGGTGGATTTGTTTCTCTAGGTGTTGACGGATACATCGTTATTGGTTTCAATGGAGCTGTAATAGATGAAGATGGAAACGATATTGAAGTGTTTGAAACTTCTTTTTCAGGAGATAATTGTGGACAGGGAGACGACGAAACAGCTGAGATTTTCCTTTCAGACGGAGGTGACTTTATTTCTGTAGGTGAGATTTGCCGAGATGGGTTAATCGATATCTCAGACGCCGGTCTAGATTTTGTAACGGCTATTAAAATCGTGAGTACTGCTTCTACGCCTGACGGTTACGATGTAGATGGTGTAACAGCTATCAACGGATGTGGACCTGTTCCAGTTGTTGCCTGCGAAAACTTTAAGTACTACTACATCGCAGTTAACACTCCAGAGTTTGCCCAGGGAACAGTATTTGAAGGAGTTGTTTCTGATGGTGAATTTGTTCTCACTGAATTATTCGAGACCGGACTAAGTGCTCACCTTGCAGTGAATAATTCCACTAACGAACTATACGTAATAAACGGTTCGGTATTGCGCACATATAACACTAATGGAGACTTACAGAATGAAGTAAGTGTGAACGGTGGAAATTTTGTGGCAGCTGTTCACAATCCAGAAGATGGTTTGGTGTACGCAGGAGCCGGTAATACAAATAAAGTTTTCAAAATAGATCCGGTTACTGGTGCATCTGAGCTATTCGCAGAAGACTTGCCAGTTGCTGGAGGGGATCTAATCCTGACTGACGATGGTCAATTATTGCTTATTGAAAGAATCAACAATGGTAATTCAAAGCTTTACGATATTACTGATGGTACAGCAGATCTAGTAAGCGATCAACTCATTAACAGCATAAATGGTGGCGCGCTTACAGTTGACGGTGGTCTAATTGTGGCCGAAGGGCAAAACAGTAACAGCTTCTTTGTGTATGACATAGATGGAGAAAATGAGACTGAATTAGCAGCTGTACTGAATGGAAATCCTTTCCCAGTAGTAGATGGAGATATGGCTAGCGGTTGCATTGATTTCCAGGAGCCAATTCTTGTAAATCCATACTGTACAAACGATTTCATCGTTCAGCCAGGTGAATTCGATGTAAATAATATCCAACTAACTTCGCTAGGCTTAAATTTAAACTGCGATGGCACGTACAGCGTAAGATGGAGATTTAGAAATGGATCAGGACAAACCATTAATCCAACTTGGGATATTTATGGAACCGAGATTGAAGGAGCACTTGGAGCAGTAGAAGATGGAGAAGAAGTATTTTTTACTAGCAATTCTTTTGAATCTCTACCTAACCCACTTGGGCCAAATACGCTTAGAATTTTCTCTGAAGCGGGCAACACCGTGAAAGCTGCCGGAACACAAATTAGCGATCTATCAGAATGTCTTGAAGGTGGTTGTCCAGATGAAGAAGAAGCACAGCAAGAACCTGTTTTCATAGGAGAGTTAACAGCTTATCCAAACCCTTCTAACGGACCGGTTAATATCGAATTTGAGATAAATCAGAATAGCCGAACCATCCTTGAAATTATGGATATGAATGGGCGTGTAGTTGAAACTCTTTTCAATGCAGAAGCTCAAGTAGGACAAACATATAGAGTAGAATTTGATGGCTTGAATCTGCCTAACGGCATATACATCACTAAACTTTGCACCGAAACAGGAATTAAGATCGATAAAATCATGATTTCGAAATAAAATCAAGCCATTGTAATAAAAAGCATCCTTCGGGATGCTTTTTTTATTTACACCGTAAATTAAAGCGTACCTTTGCGGCCGCTTTACCAGACAGTATGATAGAAAACATTAGAAATATCGCGATAATCGCTCACGTAGATCACGGCAAAACAACGCTTGTAGATAAAATGATCCACATGGGCAAAATCTTCGGTGATCATGAAAAGCCGGGAGAATTGATCATGGATTCAAACGATCTTGAAAGGGAGCGAGGTATCACTATCCTTGCAAAGAACGTTTCGGTTAAATACAAGGACCATAAGATCAATATAATAGACACTCCTGGGCACAGTGACTTCGGTGGAGAAGTGGAGCGCGTATTAAATATGGCTGATGGAGTGCTTCTCTTAGTAGATGCCTTCGAAGGTCCTATGCCGCAGACCCGTTTTGTACTGGAAAAGGCTATACAAATGGGGCTCAAGCCCATAGTAGTAATCAACAAAGTAGACAAGGAGAATTGCACACCTGATGAAGTACATGAATCCGTATTTGACTTAATGTTCAATTTAGATGCCACAGAAGAGCAGCTAGATTTCCCAGAAGTATACGGATCTGCTAAGAATGGCTGGATGGGCACGGATTGGAAAAATCCAACGAATTCTATCGAGCCACTGATGGATATGATCATAAAGCACATTCCACATCCAGAAGTAGAAGAAGGTAATCTTCAAATGCTTATTACCTCATTGGATTACTCATCATTTGTAGGAAGAATTGCTATAGGTAGAGTATCAAGAGGAGCCATAAAGCCTGGTGAGGCCGTCATGCTCATGAAAAGAGATGGCTCTCAAGTAAAAAGTAAGGTGAAAGAAGTCTATGTATTCGAAGGGCTTCAAAAGATAAAAGCAGACAAAGTAGAAGCAGGCGACATTTGCGCGCTTGTAGGAATCGAAGGATTTGAAATTGGCGATACTGTTGCTGATTTTGAAAACCCTGAAGCATTGCCTACCATCGATATCGATGAGCCCACTATGAGTATGCTGTTTACCATCAATGACTCTCCATTTTTCGGGCAGGAAGGTAAATATGTTACATCAAGACACATCAAAGACAGATTGGATAAGGAGTTGGAACGAAACCTAGCCCTAAGAGTTGAAGAAACAAACTCAGCCGATTCTTTCAATGTTTTCGGACGGGGCGTGCTGCACTTAGCTGTTTTGATAGAAACCATGAGAAGAGAAGGGTACGAATTACAAATAGGTCAACCCCAGGTTATAATTAAATCCATAGATGGAGTTAAATGCGAACCTATGGAAGAACTTCGCATTGACTTGCCGGAAGAGCATTCAGGAAAAGCTATTGAATCTGTAAACCTCCGGAAGGGAGAAATGCTTAGCATGAATCCTAAAGGAGACAGAATGTTATTGGAATTCAAAATTCCTTCAAGAGGAATAATTGGATTGAGAAATTATCTGCTCACGGCAACTGCAGGAGAAGCCATTATGTCTCATCGTTTTATCGGTTTTGAACCCCTTAAAGGGGATATTCCAGGCAGGCAGAACGGTTCTCTGATAAGCATGGAAAAAGGAAGAGCTATACCCTACTCTCTAAATAATCTTCAAGACAGGGGTAGGTTTTTTGTAGCCCCAAACGAAGATATTTACGAGGGACAAGTTATTGGTGAAAATACGCGCCCTGGTGATTTGGTTATCAATGTGACGAAAACAAAGAAGCTGACCAATATGAGGAGTGCGGGGGCAGATGATAAAACGAAACTTGCCCCACCCGTCAAATTTTCATTAGAAGAAGCACTTGAATACATTCAATCTGATGAATATGTTGAAGTTACGCCCAATTCGCTTAGGTTGCGCAAGACGCTTTTAAACGAAAATGATCGAAAGCGGGCAAAAAATGCGATGTCTAAGGCTTAGGTTTCCCACTCGGGTTTGTACTCCTTAGCTGTTTTTCCAAAAGTCCAGGCCACTGCTTCATCTACGGTTGAAATTTTTGGCGGAACACATAAAAAGTAGCTCCTTCCTGTTGAAGGGCATATGACTTTGGCAAAGTGTATATATTCACCAATAAGCCTGTCTTTATCAGTTGTTCTGTAAAGAACCATTGTGTTGCCGAAACGATCATTCTTCTGATCAATACATGTAAGGCCTAAAAGGTTGGCAAACCTTTCACTACCGAGTACTTCCTGGTAGCACCTTCGCACCTCAACATTTTGCTCCGAAAGAATTACTTCTTTTGTTATACTTTCCGGATTCAATATAAGGTCTTCACAAACTTCAATTCCATTCCAAAAGAACAAGTCGGTGCCGTCTTTCCATTTCACGGCAGGTCCATTTTCGCTGTGCAAAACCAGGTTTTGATTTCGCCTTATTTCAATAGGCTTTCTGAGAATAATGGTAGATTCTCCCACTAAAAAATTGTCAAATCCTCCACTTTGTAAAAAATTCAAGCCTGAATAATTAGATGAATTCTCGGATGAAAAAGATTGCTCAACAATTTTGTAGAAACCGAGCCAATCAGCATCATCAAAAGAAAAGCCACTATTTATTGCATTGGGAAAATCAACTGTAATTCTTCTCATCACAGTAGAGTTGCTTATCTGGCGATAAACCGCTTGAGATAATTGAAAATTAAGATCCCAGAAGATCATTTTTCGCAACTCACTTCCTTGCTCTACATCAATCTTTGATTTAAACCTGTTCAGATGGCATAGGGCATCATGCATTCTTATTTCATTGAACTCATCTAAAACAGATCTGTTTTCCTTTTCAGCAGTAGAAGCAAGCAATAAACTTCTAAGTTCGGTAGGACCGTTCGCAACCTTAAGAGACCGATTAGAGAGCTCCGGCGATTTTTCAATGGTTTTCAGAAAAGCTACAGCAAGCTCAAAGTCTTCTTTGTGGCTATCTAATAAGCCGTTTATGAGAGCTTTTTTGGAATGAGATAATCTATTAAGAATGTCAAGCTCCACAACTAATCTCTTATCATCCTTATGGCTCGTGTGTATGGATTGTATTCTCTTTGCCTGATCACCTTATACCTTCCCGGAGGTAGTGTAATGGTGCTGTGCTCTGATGTATATTTTCCACTATCTATCAAAAGGTGATCTAGAGTGGCTTCTGATTTAATGTCTAAATAATGAGTAATTATGCTACCCTTAGGAGCTTTTTCTTCTTCAGATGAAATGAAAATATCAACTTGCGATCCCCTGATAAAATGTCCATGATTTCTACCTTCACCTCTAATTAACAGAGTCTCTAATGTTTTTTCTCTCTTTGGAATTTCCTTGACTTGCTCTATTAATACATCACCTTGTCTAAACATCACTTGACTTTTTCAATAAACATTATAAATCTACAAAGGTTCTTTTTTTATTAAAATATGATAGAACAGTTTTTTCAGTGTCCGTATTGTTTTGAACAAGTTTCCATACTTGTTGATCCATCAATATACGATCAGAGCTTCATTGAAGACTGTGAAGTTTGTTGTAATCCTATTGAGTTTATTGTGCGCAGTTCAGGAAGTTCAATTCACGAGTTTAGCGCTCAAAAAATTGGTCAGTAATCCAAAATTGGACATGCAAAAAAGGCAAGAGATCTCTTATTGGTCGAAAGAAAGAAGATAATTCTTACGATTAAAGGCTGTTTCATCGAATACAATCAACTGCTAGAACTTTTTGCGATTACAATAGAGCTCCAAACTTGAAATCGTATTTGGCTTTTTTAACTTTATTCTCTCTCTTTCCTGCCTTATATTTGTGCCGTATTCCGTTCTAGGAATACAGCGAGGTTTTGGTTAGCCCGTTAGTCAACTGAGGAGTTGGCTAACAGCCGCAAGCGAGGTCCAGTCTTTAATGGTTGTTTTAGATTGATTGGTTATCGATTCAATGGAATCGCTTTCAAAAGGACACGCTTGCGGTTTTTTTATTTTACTACTTTGGGCTTTTCAAAATACAAATGCACGATCTAGACAGCATAGCTATTCAATTTTCGAAAGAAAGTCTGGTTCTTCTGAATATCTGCCTGGGCGTCATTATGTTTGGAATAGCACTCGGTATAGATTTAAAAGATTTTAAAAAGCTGAGAGCGAATCCCAAAAGTGCTCTGGCTGGCGTCTTATCTCAATTTTTGATCCTTCCTGCTCTTACCTATTTCATTGTACTAATTTTGAATCCACATCCAGCCATCGGCTTGGGAATGATTTTGGTTGCAGCATGCCCAGGTGGGAATATATCTAACTTCATTTCATCTATTTCAGGCGCGAATGTGTCTCTTTCAGTTGGCCTAACCGCAGTGGCCACATTACTAACTCCCATTTTTACCCCTATAAATTTCGATGTTTGGGCACGCTTAACTCCCGCAACAGGAGATTTATTACAAACCTTTTCGTTGAGCTTTACGCAAATTTTTAAAACCGTTCTTTTGGTTCTGGTCATTCCATTAATCCTCGGAATGCTTTGCAAAGTAAAATTACCTTCGTTAACAACTTTGGTTCAGAAGCCCATCAGAATAGCCAGTATCCTTATTCTTTTTGGATTTATCGGATTCGCCCTGGCAAAAAATTTTGAAGCTTTCAAAATGTATTTAGGTATAGTTTTCTTTATTGTTTTACTCCACAATAGCCTGGCTTTTACGGCAGGTTATTTAATCGGAGCAATCTTCAAGATTCCTGCAGCAGATAAGCGTTCAATTTCAATTGAAACCGGGATACAGAATTCGGGCCTGGGCCTGATTATCATCTTTACTTTTTTTCAAGGAAATGGCGGAATGGCGCTGGTTGCTGCGTGGTGGGGTATTTGGCACATTGTAGCTGGGCTAGCTTTATCGCAAGTGTTCAGAAGATTGGATAAATCAAGGCTCCAAACCTCTTAAACGTATTCGTGTTTGGTAACTAGGGTGCACCAACCATCTTCGGTATCTACATAACCCTGATCGTAACAAAAAAAGTAGAGTTTGCCGGCCCTAGTAGAAAAAGTGTTGGTTTGAAAATTGAAGTTAAAACCACTCTTTTCAAGCTTATCCTTTGTAATTCTGGTTTTGCCCTTTGGATTGAGCTCGTTTAATATTTTTCTGTTCTTTCTAAGAATGGTATTTACCTGTCTCACATAAGAGTTGTTATACCCATTAAGCTTGTTGTTGTAGGCACTTCTGCAGTAGTCCGAGCAATATTTTGCATCTGCTCTTCCCGAAAATTTATTTCCACATTCTTTACAAATCTTTTCCATAGCCTCGTTTTGGTGTAACTAAATTTAAAAAAATTATATGTAATTCACTTATATATCGAATTGCCGCAAACCGAAATACATATATTTGCCACGAAAAATTGCATCAGATGTTAGAAAAGAAAAACAAAGAACTCGAGCCGAATATTGGAGGTCCGGTTGTTTTTGCCCTTATAATCGTTTCTTTAATAGTATTGATGATCTGGATGGCATCATAGCTCACCAATTTACAGGCTCCAGGTCATTTTGGACCAGGTAGTTGTTTGCCCTGCTGAAATGACGATTACCAAAAAATCCTCTGTGAGCTGATAAGGGTGAAGGATGTGGGGATTTAAGTACCAAATTTATTTTTTCATCCACAAAGCTGGCCTTCTTTTGAGCGTAACTACCCCAAAGCATATAAACAATATTGCTCCTTTTATCACTGAGGGTATGTATAACGCTGTCCGTAAATTCTTCCCATCCTTTACTTTGATGAGAGCCAGCCTTTTGAGCCTGCACTGTAAGTGTTGCATTTAAGAGCAATACACCTTGTTTTGCCCAATGACTGAGATCGCCGTGGTCGGGAATAGGTTTTTGAAGATCGTTTTGCAATTCTTTGAAGATGTTCCTCAAAGAAGGTGGATAGCTCACCCCTTTATTGACTGAAAAACAAAGTCCATTAGCCTGACCGGGGCCGTGATAAGGGTCTTGCCCAAGAATTACTACTTTAACATGCTTAAAGGGAGTAAGATCAAAAGCTCTGAAAATGTTTCGTCCTTCGGGGTAAACAGTTTCCTTTTTATACTCAGTTTTCACAAAACTGACGAGCTTTTCAAAATATGGTTTTTCAAATTCCTCGCTCAGCTCTGCCTTCCAGTCTGAAGCTATTTTGACATTTGAAGGCATTTACATGAGTTCTTGTCGAACCAAATTTTTCAATTTGCGCATATAGGTTTCTACCAGCCAACTCCAGTAGCTATCTGTGGCATTGTGAAGACAATTGCAGTAAATTCTACAACGGTACTCTATTTCTTCTTTTAAAATATCAATGAGTTCAAGCCCATCATAATAATCGTCTGTATTCTTGAATATCTGTCGTGCGTGGTTTTCAATACTCAGATCAATTGCTTTCTTGGGCCTTCCTCCTTCAGCTATATTACCGTCGTAAACTTCTTTCATATCAAAAGCGTCCTGGTCGGGATCAAAGTTTTTAAACCGATCAATGATCTCTTGAGAGCGTTCGTATTGATAGTCAAAAATCAGACTTTCATCTCTTTCATGAATTCGTTCAAAGTACTTTTCAGGCCACCTAAAAATATCCGTCCAGTTAATGTAATCTTGCCAAAGCCCAAGCCTTTGAACATTATTACCCAGATCTATAATATCAAATTTGCTCTTAGTCGGAGTAATCCTGCTTCCTCTACCTATCATTTGGTGGTAAAGAGTTAAAGACCTTGTTGCACGGTTGAGAATAATACTTTCCACACTTGGCTCATCAAACCCCGTAGTAAGAATACCGACTGAGGTCAATATGGCATCCTCCTTTTCTCTAAACCAATCAAGGGTATCCTGGCGCTCTTTGGGGCTGAAAGTGCTATCGAGGTGTTTTATTTCGTACCCCGCATTTTTAAATAACTCATGTACGCGAATGGATGTTGCTATCCCGCTATTAAAAATGAGTGTTTTCTTGCCCTTAGACTGCTCTTCATAGGCTGCGAGAAGTCTGTCTTGCATAGAATACAGGCTGTACAGCCGATCTAAAGAACTGATGGTGTAGTCACCATCAGGCCCAACCTTTAGAGACCTTAGATTTACATTGAAAGTATGGGTGGTTGCACCACTTAGGTAACCATCTTCAATAAGGTCAGAAATACTGTGACCTACGATCAGTGATTGGTAATTCTCATTTAGAGGAAGATTTCTATTGGAGCTCAAAGGAGTTGCAGTTACGCCGAGCATATTGGCATTCTCAAAAAACTTAAAAAGCTTTCTGAACGAATTGTAGTGGGCTTCGTCAATTATGACCAGGCCGATATTTTTAAGATAGTTCTCGTTTTCATTTAACCGATTGTTCAAGGTTTCTACCATGGCAACATAACAATCGTACTCCTCGCGATCGTGAAGTTCTTTTACATCTCGGTTAATGATTTTGTTGGGCACGGAAATATTATTGAGCGCATTAGAAGTTTGCACGCTAAGCTCTACCCTATGAGTTAAAATAAGAACTTTCTTTTTTCGGTTTTCAATAAATTGCCTGGCAATTTCTGAGAATATTACGGTTTTGCCCCCGCCCGTAGGAAGCTGAAAAAGGATATTAACTGCCTTATCAGTCTCATCCAATTTTGCAAAAATGTTACTTATGGCTTCCTCCTGATAAGGATAAAGTTCTTTTACTGCTTGTGTTGTGCTATCCACTCAATACCTCCTGAAAAAACGGTACAAATTTATGGAGAATGAAACGTTTCTCACAATGAAATCAAGATTTAGATAAACCTTTCATTTTGTTACCTTACCAAGCTTAAGATTTTGCTAAATGACTGAAAACATAAAGGCCTTTAAAGACCTTGTTCTCCTTAAATATCAAGTATTTAACTCCGTATTTCTCACACTTGAGCTAGATGGAGTCCACAAAACTGGAATTCTTCTACCCCTTTTAGCTGAACATTGTCAGAAAGAATTCAAATTAGGTAAGAATCCAAGAGAGATTATTGAGAGCTTCTTCGCCGAACACAGAGAATTCACCAGTGAAAAGGAGCAGTTAAACCAGCTCTTTCGTTTTATACAGTACATAGAAAGGCAGGTCGTTCTCGTAGACGCCCTAGAAGATGCATCTTTCAGTAAGGTAAATAACATGGAAGGGCCCGGTAGCTTTAAAGCTTTAAACGAAAATTGTAGAAATCAAAATAGAACCGATGATCTCATAAAAGCTCTTGAGAAGTTCAGAGTGAGACTCGTATTAACCGCTCATCCAACCCAATTTTACCCGGGTGCAGTGCTGGGTATTATTACCGATCTAACTGAAGCCATAAAGTCAAACGACCTTATAAGGATCAGAGAATTACTCGCTCAACTTGGCAAAACACCGTTTTTTAAGAAGGAAAAACCTACGCCCTTTCAGGAGGCTGTTAGTTTGACCTGGTACCTTGAGAATATTTTTTACAACTCTATCCCAAGACTATACCAGGAAATCTCGCAACAACTCGGTCCGAAGAGCGAAGAAATCCTGGGAAACAACACCTTGATGCAACTAGGTTTTTGGCCAGGTGGAGACCGAGATGGTAACCCTTTTGTAACGGCCGACACCACCTTAAAAGTTGCTGAGCGACTTCGCACTGCACTAATGCGAGCCTATTATCGAGATATTAGGTCACTCAGAAGGAAAATTACATTTCGTGGCTTGTCTGATAAAATTGAAGAAATAGAGCGCAAATTATATCTCGCCAGCTTTGTTAGACCAGAAAACCCACCCATGAAACCAGGGTGGATAAAGAACAGGCTTCAAGAATTGCGAGAAGCCCTGATTGATGAGCACAACGGACTTTACCTGAACGAGGTTGAAGAGCTTATAACGAAGGTTAAAATATTTGGATTTCACTTTGGAAGTATCGACATAAGGCAAGATAGCCGAGTTATTAACAAAGCATTCAGCCAGATTAATGGCCTGAGTAAGAAGAATAATAAAAAGGGGTTTGACAAGCTATTTAAAACCCGACCGGTAAAATCCCTTCAAAAACTCAAAGACGAAGTATTAAACGATGTTATTCAAAGTGCTGCTTCAATCAAAGAAATTCAAGCTCAAAACGGTGAAAAAGGTTGCTACAGATTTATTATCAGCAACTGCCGATCAGAAATGGATGTAGCGCGAGTTTTTGCCATCGGAAAATATGTTGGTCTAGGAGATAAAATGTCTCTTGATGTTATTCCATTGTTCGAAACTGTAGACGATCTGCAAGTAGCTTCAGATGTTATGGAAACATTGTATTCTAACGCTGACTATATGGATCATTTGAAAAATAGATCTAGAAAGCAGGTTGTGATGCTCGGCTTTTCTGATGGAACAAAAGATGGCGGATACCTAACCGCAAACTGGAGTATTTTTAAGGCCAAGGAAAATATTAGCGAAGTATCGCGAAAACATGGAATCCGGGTTGTGTTCTTCGATGGTCGGGGCGGCCCACCTGCCAGAGGGGGTGGAAATACCCATAAGTTTTATGCATCGCTGGGCCCGACAATAGAGAGCTCTCAAATACAGATAACCATTCAGGGGCAGACTATTAGTTCAAACTTCGGAACAGTAGACTCATCTTATTTCAATATGGAACAACTCCTGAGCGCAGGTCTAGAGAACGGGGTCTTGACCGATGAGGACAAAAAACTATCCAATTCGGCAAGAGAACTCATTGAAGAAATGTCCGAAATATCCTATGAAGCATACCGGGATTTTAAGGCTCATCCAAAATTTGTGTCCTTTTTAGAGAAAATGAGCACCCTGAAGTATTACGGTCAGACCAATATCGGGAGCAGACCGTCAAAACGTGGGAAAAGCGAAGAGTTAAATTTTGAAGACCTAAGAGCCATACCTTTTGTTGGAGCCTGGAGTCAATTGAAATTAAATATTCCTGGTTTTTTCGGATTGGGAACAGTTTTCAAAAAATTTGAAAAAGAAGGAAGACTAGAAGAGATCTCGGAGCTCTATAAGAATTCGCTTTTTTTTAGAACGCTGATCGAAAACTCCATGCAATCGCTCAGCAAGAGCTTCTTTTCGCTTACAAAGTACATGGAAAGCGATGAAGAGTTTGGAGCATTTTGGAAAACTATTTACCGGGAATACGAGTCTGTGAGCAAGTTGATTTTGGTTGTTTCAGATCAAAATGAATTGCTTCAAACCAATCCGAGCATTAGAGCCAGCATTAAGCTTAGGGAGTCAATAGTTCTTCCGCTGCTCACTATTCAACAATATGCATTGAGCAGAATACGAGATATAGAAAAGGACAAGCGAAAAAGCGACAAAGATCTTGATGTTTTACAAAAATTAGTTATTAGATCGCTTTATGGAAACATAAACGCCAGTAGAAATAGCGCGTAAACATCTTGCAGCATTTAAGTAGTTACTTCTGAGCTTAAGAAGTTTACGTAAAAAAAGAACAGCTCACGAAAGTTTGCGAGCCAGACCTTTGTCTTTGCCTTGTACAAACTTATCCTCCATGACCTTAAGGAGTTCTTCCGCATTTTTCGAAAAAAAGAACAATGATTTGTATTGGCTTTTTAATAATTCTTCCTTGAGCATATGGTTTATCATCATCTTTAATGAATCGTAATACCCCTGAACATTGAGAATTCCAATAGGCTTTTGGTGTAAACCCAACTGTGCCCAGGTCAACATTTCAAATAGCTCTTCAAAAGTTCCAAAACCACCCGGGAGCGCCACAACACCCTGGCTCAACTCGTGCATAATTAGTTTTCTTTCATGCATGGATTCAACCATAATTAACTCGGTTAAATTGGAGTGCGCAATTTCTTTATCAGACATAAATTTTGGCAATACTCCTATTACTTCTCCTCCCCTCGCAAGAACGCCATCAGCAACAGCTCCCATTAAACCCAGGTGAGATCCGCCAAAGATTAACCGCTTGTTCTTGCTGGCCAGGTATTTTCCAAAGTCATATGCAGTTTCTCTATACGCGGGATTTCTCCCGATACCAGATGCACAAAAGACAGCTATACTTTCCATGATCGTAAAGATGAAAACTTAATATTGAAAGACTATTTCCCTTTCATTAAATGTATGCTTCTTCTATAAACTAGCTCAAGCGTTTTTGCCGACACCGCTATCATAGGTATCAAAAATGGCAAGGTGTATCTCTCTTCTATCCCTCTTTGAATAAAGCAAAGATAGCCAAGGTAACAAGCAGTTGGCACAATAATAATTAGCGCATTTCTATTAAGAAACAGCACAAATATTGATAGCAGAAATATATAAAAGGCCAGAGTATGATTGGCAAAGCAGACCAACCGCAGTCCTTCCATAATTAGATTGCCCCTCCACGGCTTTTGAAAAACGAAAAGCGAAAGATTGGAGTGCAATGCGAGAGTCTTAAAGACTTGAGATGGGACAATTATTTGAGAATAAAAAAAATCTGATTTAGAATAACGCTTTTCAACCCGATCAAAATAGGCAATGAGTTCTTTCTCCTTTTCACTTAAACCCGCTACGGGTGCTTCGCTCCTGAATTCGTTTGCCTGAGATTGGAGAATGTCGTAATAATTGCCATAATTGAGTGCAAGAGAGTCTTCCGATACAAGGCTCTTAACGCGAGCAGGCACTATGTTCATGGTTTGAATTACAGCATCGTCCCTATCTCTATTGTAGCGGGCCGCAGAAGCCAAAAAGTCAATTGTATTGTGAAATTCAGGTCCGGTTTGCCCCCAAGATTTATGAAAATTCCAAATAGCCTTGTGCGGTGGTCTATAAACTGTGTTTGAATCGTCTTGATAAATGGGGTGCAATCCCTGGAACTCCCCTGTTACATTATATAAATGCAGTTGCCAGATTGCAGTTGGTGTCAGAACAATTATTGAGGCACCAAGAAGTCTAATAATATTTCTTTTTAATAAAGGAAGGTAGAATATTGGAATGGCTAGCATCCAAACAATAAGTGGCGGCCTTACCAAGATTAAAAAAGACAAGAGAAGCCAAAGAATAAACTGTTTTCCAAGTCCGGGCTTCCTTTTTACCAGCATCGCGACAATAATGATGAGCAACGACGGGGTTACAGCTTCAGTTAATGTGTAGGAAAGGAAGCCATAAAACATGGGAAGTAAAGCAAAAGATAGCGTGAGAATTTTCTTCCATTTTTTGTTTAGCAAAAGAGCGGTAAGTATAGCCGGAACCTGGGTAATACTGAAGGCAAAGAGAAGTACCTGAAAGATTACAAGTGCTAAAAGGGCATTATTCTGAGAAAAAAAGAATCGTGCAGGCAGGTAAAGTAACCCGTAGCCCGGTGTTCGGGTTGTATAAGCAGCCTTGCCAACAGCATTACTCTTCCATCCTTTACCTTGCAAAAAATTCTCAACCGGTGCTATATACGATGCGTCATCGTTTGTGTGCACAGTAATCCCGGACCTGAGTGCCTCCGGATTTTCATTGGCCAGGTAATGATTATTTAAAATATGAAATAAAGCCGAACTGATAAGGGCAACTGAGAAAACGATATACTGAAACCTTTTACCCATATTAGATTTTATTCAATAAGTTGAAAGCCTCAAGTTATCACTTCATGTGAAATCTTAAGCTTACTTTTGAAATTATCGCTAAAGGAAGAATGAAGAGAGTACTCAGATTTATCTGGAAACTTTTTAAATGGTTGCTAATATCTGCAATATCTCTGTTTCTGCTGTTAGCCATATTGCTGTACATACCTCCCGTTCAGAAATTTCTACTTCAAAAAGGAACCCAATATTTCAACGAACAAACTGGTGGTAATCTTACTGTAAATCAAATTGACCTCAGACTTCCATTCTATCTGCAACTCGAAGGCATAAATCTCAACAGCCCATCAGGAGACAAAATTGCTTCCATTGGCGAAATTGAAATCAGTATAGGTTGGCGAAAAATTTTCTCAAAAACCATTCGGCTGGATGACATTCATTTGGAAGATGTTGACGCAGCTATCAGGGCTGAAAAAGATGGAAATTGGAATTACCAGTTTATAGTTGATGGTTTTTCTTCAGACGAAACTACACCGCCTGATACGGCTCAGAAAGCAACATGGGATGTTTCACTTTCGCAAATTAGATTGAAGAATATTCAGTTTATCTATGAAAATGCTCTCAGCGGTGATACACTTCGAACAGACCTGGGTAGGTTCTACACTGAATTTCAAAGAGCTTCCATAATGAACCAGGTATTTCTGGCAGATGAAATAGAGCTCAGTCATACAGATTTGTATTTCTCAATGGGAAAAAGACCTGAAACCGCAGATACCCAAAGTGAAACAGAAGAAAGTGAGTCCGAATTAATCTTTTCGCTAAACTCTATCAACCTTGATGATATTGAGACTTATGCCAATATACCCGGCTCTGGTGTTTTTGACGTAAAACTCGGTGAGTTGAAATTACTGGTCAATAAATTCAATTTAGATCTCAACCGGTATTTATTTGATGATTTTACTTTAAATAATACCGTTGCTAATATTTCCGTACCCGAAAGCGAAACAGAAGAAGCACAAGGTCCTACGAATGTATTTCTCGATTTAATTCTGCAACTGAAGAAATGTGAGCTTAACAACAATCAGTTGTACTTAAATCTCGGTCAGGACAGTTTAAGCCATCATTTGAATTTGAATAAATTTTCCGCAAGAGAAATAGAGGCTGACAGCAGCCAATATGCGATAGATGTAGATGAGCTTGATATGTTCTACAATGATTATCCGCAATTAAAGAACCTATCTGCAAATCTTCTGCTTTCGGACAACCAAATCAGAATAGACCAGCTTAAACTAATTGCGGGGAAGTCTGAAATAGATTTAGATCTGGGAGCTAAGTACCCTAGTTTTCAAAAAGCCATGGATGAATACATGTTCAATCAAGCATCTCTTAATTTAAAAAAAATAGAATTGCACCAATCAGACCTGAATGAACTTAAGTCTCAATTTTTAGATGATGATAGTCTACCCAGTTTTGATAGTGATATTTCTGCTCGTGCATTCGTAGAAAGCAATGGCAAAAATCTTCGCATATCGCCATTTAAATTGCGATATGGCCAAAGTGTTTTAAATGCGGAAATATTAAAGTATTCGCTTGATTTTAATCAATATGGTGGTGAGATTAAAGCATTAGATTTCAAACTGGGTTCTCCTTTGCGGGATCAGTTAACCACAATGATTGGTATGGAGTCATTGGAAATTCCTGAATCACTGGAGCTCAGTATTCAAGGAAAAAATCTTAGCGACTCAGCCGAAGTTGACATGAACATCTATACATCTGCCGGCAATATCGATTTGGAAGGCAAGTCTAGCCTTGCTGATACAGCGAGTATTCCGGTAGAGATAATGCTAGAATCAGATGGTTTTAGAATTGGCGAAGTGCTCACTTCTTCCCCCGACGCTTTTGTTAAATTTCAATTAAATGCTTCTAGCGAAAATGTTCTGAAATTTGATTCGGTATCGCATGCTCATCTTTCTGTAGACACAGTTTTTTATGAGATTCCTCTGGAAAATATTCAAGCAGATCTATCAGCTCTAAGCGGATTGTACCAAGCGAATATCGCAGTTAGAGATACATTTATCGATACGGATGTAGATGTAGAGTTCAATAACGCAGATGCCTTAAATCTGATGGTAGATGCCAAAGTAAACGGAATTGACCTTCAAGGTCTCGGTCTAAGCAAATCTGACATTCGCGGGAAGACGTCTATCTACGCTTCATATAGTCAAAATGAATCATTTGAAACCGGACAACTTGAAATTTCCGGAACCACCATTATTCAAGAAAGTGAAGTGTACGATTTAAAACCACTTTTAGGACAACTCTATTTCAGCGAGGATACTACAGATATTGAGCTGAGCGGCATGGTGAATGCTTTTTCTAGAAGCAATCGAGATATTCAATCTATTCTAAAAAAGCTTCCAAGCTTAATCAACCAGACTTACCAGGTAGACAATGACACAGGTGCCGTGTGGATTGCTGAAGTAGATATAGGTGAAGCCCCTATTCTCAGGGAAGTATTTATTCCTGAAATAACTGAATTTTCAGGTTTGCTATTTAAGCTTGACTATTCTTCAGCGAGAGGTTATATAAGTGCTGACTTAGGTCTTCCAAAGCTTGTCTACAATGATTTTTTTGTGGATAGTCTGAAATTGAACACAGGGAGTGATAGCTCTAGACTGTCTCGCTCTCTAACAATACGTAAGTTAGGTTATGACACATTGCAGATTGACAATCTGAATATTTTAAGTCTGGAAGACCGAGATGCTACGAGCATTAGGATTCAAACTACCAGAGATCGTGATAGCTTACCCAATTACCTGATTAATTGCTCGTTTAGAGCAGATTCAGCCAACCAAAACAGCTACACTTTTAGCTTAAACGACAGCCTTATTCTCAATAACGAAAAATGGTCAATAGATAAAGAAAGGCTTCAATTTACAGACTCTACTTACTACGGAAATATCTCTATTAACAGAGGAAAAGAAAGACTAAGTCTTTTGCGTGAAAATGAATCGGATGAATTCAAAATCAAAGCCGAAAATTTTGAGCTGGTCAATCTCCTGTCAATAACCCAGGAAGATAGCCTTGTTTCTGGAACATTTACGGGCAGCTTTACTTCTGCGCCTAACTCTTTCTATGGTGAAGGTATAATAGAAAGCTTTGCAATTCTGCATTCAGAGCTGGGCGATTTATCATGGGATTTTCAGAGAAAAGATAATACAAGCGTAGAATTGTCTTCTAAGAATGGCCGATTGAATTTTACTACAATTGGTCAGATTTCCTTCCCTGAGAATTCCGCCCCCCAGTTGAGCATTCATACCGAGCTTCAAAATTTAGATTTAAAAATGGCATCCGAACTTTATCCAGCCTATATATTAGATGCTAAAGGTGGAATTCAAGGAAAACTTGACATAAGTGGCACAACCAAAGAACCTGTTTTCGATGGGTCCTTTCGTTTCAAGGGTGCAGAAATTAGCACAGTATATACGGGAAGCAATCTAAAAATTGAAGACTCTAAAGTTGATTTGACAAATGAAAAAATCGACCTGAACACCATGGCATTGGTTGATTCTGCGGGTCGCAGACTAACGATAGCAGGAGAGATTAGAAATTATCAGGAAGAGCTTTCGGACGTAGATATTTCTATTGATAGTGATGATTTTACCCTAGTTAATGTAAGTCCTGAAAATGCAATTTTAGTCTACGGACAATTAATTGCAGACTTGAATATTAAAATAACACAAAGACTGGACGCTCCAAAGGTTAGAGCAAAAGTGAAGATTGATAAAGGAACAGATTTCACATATAAAGTACCACCGGATGATGACTATGAAACATTTGATGACGACTTAATTGAGTGGACCAATCTCGATACGATTCCCTCTCGAGATGAAATCCTAACACGTGAAAAGGAAAGACTTAATTCTACTGTTGACGTTTTTGCCAATACCATAGATTTCAATGGCGAGGTAGAAATCGTAGAAGAAGCAACGCTCAGAGTGCTCATTGACTCTGCTGCAGGCGATTTTCTGGAAATTCGGGGCGATGCAAAAATTTCAATGGACTACAACAGAGCTGGAAACCTTAGAATGATTGGTAATTACTATGTTGCCGATGGTTTTTACCAAATGAACTTCTACAATATTTCGAAGAAGAAGTTCAAATTAGAAGAAGGTGGCTACGTAAATTGGAATGGTGACGCTTTTAACCCTTCACTGAAATTATCAGCTATCTATACAACCCGGGCCTCACTGACCAATCTCATGATGACCGAATCTAATTCAACAGTCAATCCCGCTTATCAGCAGGCGCTTCCTTTTAATGTAATTATGTCTATTGAAGGGGAAGTTGAAGAGCCAGAAATTGCCTTTGACATAAGGCTTGACAAAGAGAACCAAGGGGCTCTGAATGGTGCTGTAGATTCCAGGCTGAGTATACTCAGAAGAGAAGAAAGCGAAATGAATAAACAAGTATTTTCTCTTTTGGTCTTTCAAACATTTATGCCCTCCGGATCTACAAGTAGTCCAAACTTAATTGAAAATCAGGCTCGAAATTCAGCGAGCCAAATTCTGTCTCAGGAATTAAATAAATACGGAGATCAACTAATTAAAGGGGTGGACGTGAACTTTGACTTGCAATCTTATGGTGGTGGTCAGGGTGCAGGTAATACGGACCTGACAGTAGATGTAGCTAAATCCTTCTTTGACAATAGGGTGGTTGTCAGAGTGGGAAGTACCATTGCACTTGAACAAAACATTAGCACCGGAAATGATGACCCTTTCAACACAAACGTGGTGGTAGAGTATCTCATTACGAAAGATGGCCGTTATAGATTTTTAGGATACAGTAAAACGAATCTTGAAGACATTGTGGTTGGAAGAATTACGCGGACCGGTGCCGGATTGGTTTTCCAAAGAGATTTTGATCGATTCAGGTATTTGGTCAGTCCAAAGTCTCGACCTGGCTACGACAAAAAAGAAACTGAAAATAAGAATAAAGAAACGGAGGAAGACACCGACAAATAATGAGGGCTCTTCTATTTATATCGCTTACTTCTCTAATACTCCTGGGCTGTTCTGCCAATAAATATTTACCGGCAGGAGAAAAATATTTTGAGGGAAACAAGATACAATATGAAGATTTAGATGAGCTTTTCCCAAGAGAATTAAAGTACGGTTTAGAAGAAGACCTTAAACCTGACGCTACAAGGAGATACCTGATAAGCAGACCGGGAACCTGGCTCTACCAATCAATAGAAAAACCGGAAAAGAACAAAGGACTCAAGCATTGGCTCAAGTACAAAATGGGATCTAAACCAACCTATTTAAGTGAAGTGGATACTAAGAAAAACATAAGTTTCATTCAATCTACACTTAAAAGAAATGGGTATTTCAAGGCCAATGCAGCTGCCGAAATTGATAGTTCTGCTCATAAAGCAGTTGTTATATACCGCCTTAAACTAAATACTCCACGGACGATTGATACACTTCTGTTTTGCTCGGAACCAGATTCAATATGCACTTCGCTCGAAGAAGCAAATGAAAGTATCAACCTACTCAATTCCGGTGATCTTTTCAGGACTGACAACCTGGAAGATACACGTAAAAAGCTATCTGATTCCTTCAAGAATCAAGGGTATTATTACTTCACACCTGACTTTCTTTTCTACAAAGCTGATAGTCTGAATAAGGGAAATCAAGTTCGGCTGAAGCTGGACGTAAGACCTGAAATCACCGAGGCAGGTTTGAGTAAATACTACATGGAAGGCATTTCGTTGAATTTATCTGGAGATACCCTTGCCAAGGCAAAAATTGAAGATTCACTGGAAGTAGCCTATAACCCGGATAAGCTTTACTTAGACCCAAAAAAGCTGAAACAATACATCGCCTTTGACCTGGACAGCGTTTACAAAAAATCAGATGAAAAGTTAACACTCAAGCAGCTCAGTAAGCTAGATGTTTTTGAGTACATAAATATTGAGTATCAGACAGGCAGTAAAAATGGAAAAAGAACTCTTGATGCCAATATCAGTGCAACCCCGAGAAGAAAACACTCACTGCGTGCAGAATTTAATCTCTCTACTACTTCAATCAATTACACGGGGCCCGGTTTACAGTTGGAGTATTATAATCGCAATACATTTAGAGGAGCTGAAAAGCTAAAAGTCAGTGCAACGGGCAGATATGAAGTGCAGTTATCTGGCACGGATGAAGGACTTGCTTCATACGAAATTGATCTGCAGGCAAACTTATTATTACCCAGCGTGCAAGGTCCTTTAAAAAAGAAAGTAAATCCGGGAAATGTACCTAATACAAGATACAGATTACAGTACCGTCTTTTTAATCAACCCAATTATTACGCACAAAGCACCTTTGGAGCGGGCTATGGATATGAGTGGCTTTCCAATGGAAGGGTGTTCAACGATCTGCGAATTATCAATTTCGATTATGTGCAGCTTCTGGAATCTTCTCAACAGCTAGAAGATCTTCTCAATCAAGGCGTTCTATCCAGAGAAAGTTTCGAAGACCAGGTAATAACGGGACCTTCATACAGTGTATCTATTAACTCAAAGCAAAAAAAGGTCAATATATTCAGCCATTACATTGGTTTGAGCGTAGAAGCAGCGGGTAACCTTCTCCATTTAGGCTATAATCTTGCAGGACAAGAGACGAACGCGAATGGGCAATACACGCTGGTCGGAGTGCCTTTCTCTCAATATTTTAGGCTTCAAACTGATTTAAGGGCCTATTTAAAACTCAATAAGTACAACGATCTCGTTGCGCGTCAGATTGTTGGAATAGGTATACCCTACTTAAACAGTTCTGCCTTGCCATTTGCAAAGCAATTTTTCGTGGGTGGAGCTTCTTCACTAAGAGGATTTCAGGCCAGGTCTATTGGTCCGGGAACATACTTCAGTAATGATCAGGGAAGTTTTTTTGACCAAACCGGAGATATTCAATTGGAATGGAATATTGAAAACAGAACAGATTTGGGTCAGTACCTGGAAGGAGCAGTTTTTCTCGATGCGGGTAATGTCTGGTTAGCAAGAGAATCTAGTGCCAGACCAGGAGGTGAATTTAGGTTCAATCAATTCTTAAACCAACTGGCTGTATCATCAGGTTTGGGTTTGAGAATCAATCTTGATTTTCTGGTGGTAAGATTTGATTTTGGCGTTCCTTTGAGAAAACCCTTCCTACCTGAAGGCCAAAGGTGGATTTGGCAAAAGGTAGACGATGAGTTTGAAACAAATCGATCTAATGTAATCCTAAATTTTGCCATTGGCTACCCATTCTAGTTTAGAGTCGATTTTCAAGGTAACGTTGAAGAATCAGAGTCGCACTAACCATATCAATGTTTTCTTTTTTTCTTCTTTTCATTTTACCGTGGCCTGCCTCTATCATAGATTGAACGGCCTGCTGAGATGTAAAAGATTCTTCTTGTCTGGCAACAATAACGTCTGGAAATTTCTTTTTAAAGGCTTCTATGAATAATAGTATATTTTGCTCTATTCCAGATGTTTCGCCACTTTTTCTAAGAGGAAGACCTACCACGAGGGTGCCTACATCATGGCTTGAAATATAGTCTTCAAGGAAACTCATGAGTTGAGCAGAAGGAACCGTTTTTAGAGCACTGGCAATTAGCTGCAAAGAATCTGTCACAGCCAGGCCGCAGCGCTTTAATCCAAAATCTAATCCAAGAATAATTGACATCTCGTTCTTTGGTTTCTGTATAACATTGTATTTTCAGCTATTCAAATAAAATTAAACGCAAGGTATGAATCGCACTCTACTGATTATAATTCTGATTTTAAGTGGTCTTAATGGAAGTACACAAAACGATTATCTGGTGGATTCTGAGTATTTAAACTCCACACCTTCCATTTTATTGGGAATTGTGCCTGGTATCCCGTCAGAATATAGTGTGGATTTTTATAAATTAACTTACAATACGGTTGACGTGGCTGGAAACCCAACTGTAGCATCTGGATCAATCGCAGTGCCGACAAACTCTGATTGCAGTTCAGTTCCACTGGGGGTGTACTGTCATGGAACTGTTCTCCGTCAAACTGACGTTCCTTCCGCAGATAATATTGAAGGGTTTCTCACAAAAGTCATTGCCAGTACCGGATATATTATTGTTGCCCCAGACTACCTCGGACTAGGCGAAAACGAGGGGTTTCACCCTTATGTTCACGCAGAATCTCAAGCGACGGCAACAATAGATCTGGTTAGAGCTGCAAGAGAGTTTTTAGAGACTTCTGCCATTTCAGACAATGGAGAAACTCTTATCACCGGATACTCTCAGGGTGGTCATGCGGCTATGGCCACTTTGAAATATGCTCAAGATCAAGGGCTTATCGAAGAGTTGGGAATCACCGCCGGAGCTCCTTGTTCCGGCCCTTACAATATTTCTGAAAGCCAAGCTAATTTAATTCTCAGCGGAGATCCTTATTCTAATCCAGGTTACATTGTCTACATCCTAATGAGTTATCAATTAGCTTATGGCAATTTATACGAAAATTTAAGTGATGTAATTCAGCAACCCTATGCCGATGATGTTGCGCCCTATTTTGACGGTATGCAAGATGAGTTTGACATGGCAACCGTGAACGCTATTCTTCCGAATACAATTGAAGAACTTATGGTAGACACGGTATTAGAAAATTTTGAAAACAATATCAATCATCCACTCTGGGTGGCGCTGAGAGATAATGACAATTATGACTGGACACCCCAATTTCCAATAAGAATGTACTATTGTACGGGTGATGAACAAGTACCTTTTGAAAATAGTATTGCCGCCGAAGATGCAATGCTTCTCAACGGAGCGGAAGATGTAGTGGCAGTTAACAGTTTGCCAGGTGCCAACCACGGAGACTGTGTCCTTCCTGCACTTACAGATGTATTTGGTTTTTTCTCTTCAGTAGCCCCTCCATGTGCTGTTTTAAGCACCGAAAGCGGAGGGCCTCTTGAATTAGATGTTTACCCAAACCCTACCACTGGACTGGTAAATATCACAATCAAGGAGAGTTCGGGATACGCAGTTGTTCAGGATATGTCTGGTAGGCTGGTACACCAATCAAATATCAACTCTAGCCTAACAACTCTGGATTTAGAAGGACTTCCATCAGGAGTTTACATAATTTCATTAAAAACAGAATCTCAATTGTACCGAAACAGAATCGTTGTTCGGTAAATCGGTACAGGCCCAATCATGTTCTTATCTTTGCTGCCCTTGAAAGACCTGCAATGAATATTGAAAAACAAGTTGAAGAAGCCTGGGAAGACCGAACTCTTTTAGAAAGAAAAGAATACCAAAATGCTGTTTATGAAACAGTTGAAAAATTAGACAAAGGAGAGCTAAGGTGTGCAGAACCCAATGGTTCTGAGTGGAAGGTTAACGAGTGGGTTAAAAAAGCAGTAGTACTCTATTTTCCGCTTATGAAAATGGAGACGATAGAGCTAAATCCTTTTGAGTTTCACGATAAAATTCCGCTGAAGAAGAATTTTGCAGAACAGCGGGTAAGAGTTGTACCCCACGCTATTGCCAGAAAAGGTTCTTTTCTTGCCCCAGGTGTTGTTATGATGCCGAGTTACGTAAACATAGGTGCCTATGTAGATGAAGACTCAATGGTAGATACCTGGGCAACCGTGGGTAGCTGCGCACAAATTGGTAAAAAAGTACACTTGAGTGGCGGAGTGGGCATTGGTGGCGTGCTAGAGCCTTTACAAGCGGCTCCTGTAATAATTGAAGACGGAGCGTTCATAGGCTCGAGGTCTATTGTAGTAGAAGGGGTTAAAGTAGGTAAAGAAGCTGTACTGGGAGCCAACGTAGTCCTGACGAAAAGTACCAGAATAATAGATGTAACAGGCGAAAAAGAACAGGTTCTAAGAGGCGAGATTCCTCCAAGATCAGTAGTGATTCCAGGTTCATATGAAAAAGAGTTTCCAGCCGGAAAATACAACGTTTCCTGTGCCTTAATTATTGGCCAGAGAAAAGAGAGCACAGACCTTAAAACTTCACTGAATGAAGCTTTAAGAGAACACAGCGTGGCAGTTTGATATATGGAGATTAAAAAAATACTTATTATACAAACTGCTTTTATAGGAGATGTTATTCTTGCCACACCACTTATTGAAAAGCTTAAGAGATACTATCCTGATTCTGAACTTGACTTTCTGGTAAGAAAAGGAAATGAAGGTCTGCTGCGCGATCACCCGAAAATAAATGAAGTCATTATCTGGGATAAACGCAAAGCCAAATACAATGGATTGGCTAAGCTTTCCAGAAAAGTGAGAAGGAATAAGTACGATTTACTGGTGAATTTGCAACGCTTCGCTTCTTCTGGTATCGTTACTTCTTCTTCTAGGGCAAAAATTCGTATTGGCTTTTCTAAAAACCCTTTTTCATTTACGTTAACTCATAAATTTCCCCATGTAATTGATCAAACTACCCATGAAGTAGAGCGAAATTTGAGCTTGATAAAGCACCTTACAGATGACTCATTTCAAAAGCCTGTACTCTACCCCACAGATCAGGATTTTAAGGACGTAGAAAAGTATAAAACCCATCCTTATTTCTGTATTGCCCCAGCTTCTGTTTGGTTTACCAAAGAATTTCCCGAAGAAAAATGGGTGGAACTGACAGACCAATTAAATCAAGAAAGAAGAGTCTTTTTAATGGGAGGACCCGCAGATATTGAGCTTTGTCAGAAAATCAAAAATGAGTCTATCCACTCTAATATCACCGTACTAGCTGGAGAACTCAATTTTTTACAATCGGCAGCCTTAATGAAGGGTGCTCGAATGAATTTCGTCAATGATTCAGCTCCTTTACACATGGCATCTGCCGTTAACGCACCTGTTACGGCGATTTATTGCAGTACCATCCCAGAATTTGGATTTGGCCCGCTTAGCGATAATTCAAAAATTGTGCAGACCCGCGAAAAACTGGAATGCAGACCATGCGGCTTACATGGAAAAAAAGCCTGTCCTAAAAAGCACTTTAATTGTGCTTATACGATTGATGTATCAAGGGATATTTTAGATGCAGACCATAGAAACCAATAACCTAGCTACCTATCTTAGCGAGGGTTATACCATTCTCGTTTCGGCAGAAGATGGATCTGCTCTTATTGCTGATGCCAATAATGACGATCTCTGCAGAGAAATAAGTTCGCTAATTACAAATTCTAACAAGGGTGCCATGCGAATTCTGATCGATAGCGATGCAAGATTAAACAGGCATGTAAACGAAGTTCCTGCCCTAGCCTGGGATATTATTGATACAGCCGAACAGATGGTTATCTTGATTTTAAATGGCGGCCAGAACGTATCAAAATACATTCTCAGCGATAATGACTCAATTGCTATTCAAACAGCAAAAGACCCGCTGTTAAAGAAACTTGTTCAATCTGCTAAATGCCCATTGCTCTTAGTAGAAATTGAGTCTGAAGATCTACCTGAAAGTTTCGCTTCTATTGATTATATGATAAATTTGCCCGCTCCATTATTGAAAAGCACTGCTTCCAAAAATATTCCCATTATTTTTCTTGGGTCTGACAATGAAGTGAGAGTAATAAGAGAATGAATGGTTTATTCAATTCATACTGACATACCCGAAAGCATATTAAAACTAGAGGTTATTCAACTTCTTAAAAATGTCGTAGAAAAAGAAGGCAAAGAAGCCTATGTCATTGGCGGATATGTTAGGGATATTCTTCTGGACAGAAAGGTTGAAGATATAGATGTTGTAACTACTGGAAGCGGCATAGAACTGGCTAACAGCGTGGCTCGAGAAATTGGAAATACCCGCGTGAAAGTTTTTAAGAATTTCGGAACAGCCATGCTCCGGTTTAAGAAGTGGGAGCTGGAGTTTGTCGGAGCGAGAAAGGAGAGTTATATACACAACTCCAGAAAACCCGTTGTTGAATCAGGTAGCTTGGAAGACGATCAGCTCAGAAGGGATTTCACTATAAATGCATTGGCTTTTTCGCTGAAGGCAGACGACTTCGGCAAGCTAATTGACCCTTTTAAAGGATTGGAAGATCTGGAAAAAAAAATAATCAGAACTCCGACAGACCCGAAAATCACTTTCAGTGATGACCCTCTCAGAATGATGCGGGCCATCAGGTTTGCAACTCAACTCAATTTCAATATTGAAAAAAAATCGCTTCAGGCTATCAAAGAAATGAGCCATCGACTGGAGATCGTCAGTATGGAGCGAATCACTGTAGAACTCAACAAGATTGTAGCCTCTGAAAAACCTTCTAAAGGCTTCAAACTTCTTTTTAATACGGGGCTCTTAAATGTTTTCTTCCCTGAGCTAGTAGCATTGCAGGGAGTTGATGAAGTGGATGGTGTTAAGCACAAAGACAATTTCTATCACACTCTTGAAGTTCTGGACAACGTCGCTCAAATGAGCGATAACCTTTGGCTACGCTGGGCAGCTATTCTTCATGATATCGCTAAACCCGCGACCAAGAGATTTAACCCTGAAATAGGATGGACTTTTCACGGCCATGAAGACAGGGGCGCAAGAATGGTTCCTGTCATTTTTAAACGCCTTAAGTTACCTCTGGATGGCAAGATGAAGTATGTTAAAAAGATGGTAGCTCTTCACTTAAGGCCCATAGCGCTTACTAAAGAAGAAGCAACAGATTCAGCTATAAGGCGACTTTTATTCGACGCTGGAGATGACGTTGACGATCTAATGATCCTATGCAAATGCGATATCACTTCAAAAAATGAAAGAAAGGTCAAGAAATACCTAAAGAACTACGAACAGGTAAAGCAAAAACTGATTGATGTAGAAGAAAAAGATCGCATTAGAAACTGGCAACCTCCCATCAGTGGTGAACTGATTATGGAAACTTTTAATATCAAACCATCAAAAGAAGTGGGCATTATAAAGAATAATATAAAAGAAGCTATCCTGGATGGTGAAATACAAAACGATTATTCAGAAGCTTTTGAATATATGATCAGGAAAGGAAAAGAGCTGGGCTTATCGCCTGTCAATCCTTAACTTCTACTCCCTTCCAAAAGGCAATGTAATTTTCAAAACCGTCAGCAGCAGGCTTGGTATCCGGGTAAAACCAGGCAGCATTTTCATTTCTTTCTGATCCAATTTCTATATGGTAATAAGAAGCGACTCCTTTCCAGGGGCATGTGGTATGCAAGTCGCTCTCCTTTAAATACTCCTTCTTTACTGAGTCAGGAGGAAAGTATTGGTTGCCTTCAATATTTATTGTTTCGTTGCTTTCAGCAATTATTTCGCCGTTCCAAATAGCTTTCATAAGAATTAGGCTTCTATTAGTGTATTGGTATAGTAATGTTTTGAATCTAAAAAATGTTCCACCACCCTGAAGCCACTCTCAGACACTATATCTTCAATCTCCTCACGGGTGTACTTCTTACTAATCTCAGTGTGGATGCATTCGCCTTTCTGGAAATGAACAGTAATATTGCATTTATTCACGTCAACTACCTGATCTTCCAGGCTCACAATATAACTCTTAGCCAGGCCGGTTTCCGGATCGTAAAAAGGATAATGGTCAAATTTTGAAAGGTCAAAATTCGCTTCCAATTCTCTATTGATCCGTGCGAGAAGATTTAAATTGAACTTCTTTGTAACTCCTTCGGAATCGTTGTAGGCTGAAATAACAGTATGCGGATTCTTTTTCAAATCAAAACCAATCAGTGCCTGATCGCCCGCTCTAAGTTTTTCATTTAGCTCTCTCAGAAATTTAACTGCTTGCGCTTTGCTAAAGTTCCCGATGCTTGAACCTAGAAATAGAATCAATTTAGGATTATCTGATTCGGAGTAAACATCGGAGAGGGCCGAGAAATAGTCTTTGTGCTTGGGTACAATTTTTAATTCCGGAAAGCTTTGATTAAAATTTTGTTCAAGACCATTCAAAACGTCCTTTGAAATATCTATAGGAAGGTATCTGAATTCTCCGCCGCTTTTCAGTAGTTCTCTGACTAATATTTTCGTTTTAGTACCATCTCCTGCACCAAACTCAAGTAAATCGAAAAACCTGTGGTCTGTATTAAAAGCCTGCAGAATATTTGCGGCTTGATTACTGAAAATCTCTGTCTCAGATCTGGTCAGATAATATTCCGGCAAGGTCATAATCTCCTGAAACAAAGCGTCACCAATAGCGTCGTAAAAATATTTTGATGGTAATCTTTTCTGTTTCTCAGACAGACCTTTTTTAACGTCTTCAGCTAAATTCATATGTTTCTGGCAAGCCTGATTCCGGCGAATTGCCATCTTAATTGGGGGTGAAAAAAATTTCTATAAGTTCGTCTGCTGTGACTTGGGTATGTAGCTTGAGAGCTTCCTCTGAGAACCATTTGATTGATCATAAACTTGCCATTGTATTCTCCTACCGCACCGGGTGGCGCTTCGTAATAAGGATATGGCAAATAGGCACTGTTTGTCCATTCCCAACAATTGCCCCAAGTGAAATGCTTTTCAGATATTTCCCATTCAAATTCTGTAGGGAGCCGCAGCCCTTTCCAATTTGCAAATGCCGCGGCTTCGTAATAGCTGACGTGTAAAAGGACTTCAGAAGGGTCAAGCTCAACTAAACCCGAGAGTGTATAACGGTGCCATTCTCCGTTCACTTTCTTCCAATACAACGGGGCTTTAATATCTTCGTCTTTAAGCCACTGCCATGCATCAGAATGCCAATAAATGGGGTCTTCATAACCTCCATTTTCAATAAATTCCAGGTATTCTCCATTCAAGACCAACCTATTTGATATCTCAAAGGATTCTAAGAATACCCTATGTCTGCCTTTCTCATTGTCAAAACTGAAGTCTTCGTCTTTATGACCAATTTCATAAATACCCTCCCGAATTCTTTCAAATTCACCATTAGAATCTTCATTGACTCTATCTAGTACACAATTGCTTTGGTAAACTGGATGTATAGGGTTGAATCCCAATATGTACTTAATATCATATACAAGCAATTCCTGATGCTGCATTTCGTGTTGTAGCCCCAGCTCAAGAATTTGAATATCTGATTGCTCCAGAAGCTCTGATTGTATCATTACTTCCATTTGTTCATTTACATGGAGCCGGTATTTCATGATTTCGTCTACCCTCGGGCGAGTTAACTTACCCCGATCATGTCGCAATACTCTTTCTCCAACAGTGTTGTAATAACTATTAAACAAATAAGAATAAGCAGAATTAAATACCTGATAATGAGAATATTTTGCGAGTATAAATGTTTCAAAAAACCAGGTAGTGTGTGCAAGATGCCATTTAGGGGGTGAAACATCTGTTATGGGTTGAACTACAAAATCTTCTTTTTCGAGAGGTCTGCAAATTTCTTCCGTTCGCTCTCTAATAGCCTGAAATTTTCTAAGTAAATCCTTTTGATTTGTGGAAACAGAAATATCTGTATCTAACATAGATTCAAATTATTCCACGAAATTAAGGCTCGTAAATGGCAATAAAGAATAATCAACCCTTAATTATCACTTTTTCGGTGTATACATCAATACCCCCGCGTATTATGACAAGATAAACGCCGGGTGGAATGGCGCCATCAATTCTAAACGCTCTGTTACCCAAGAATTGATCTTGGAAAAATTTCCTACCCATAAGATCTCGAACTTCAACCGAATAGAGCACATTATCTTTAAGTGAACTGCAGTTCCAGGTCAGACCAAGGATATATGGATTCATAAAGGCGCAATCAATATTTGTAGACCGTGAGTCTAGATTTCCTGTAATGTTTTCAGACCAAAAATGAACCCTCTTGGTTATAGATTCCCACTCCCCTTCTTCCGGGTTCCAATTGCTGGTTATCGTTTCCCCCGGGTTTCCCTGATCGTCGTATGAAACATCTTGTGAAACTAAATTATCATCATTACTTGGGCTAAGATCTATTTGCCTGGTGCTCTGGATTTGCCCTTTATCGTTGTAGAAAAGTGAAATCATTGAAATGTTAACCCAGCCCTGTTCTGCAGGCGACCAACTGCTTCTGGTAGTAGATATCAATTGATTATTTTCATCGTAACTGTAATCTCTAGCTGTAAAATTCAACCATGAATCTAAGCTGTCAACCCATACCTGGAGCACTTCTCTATTTAACACTTCATCTGCAGAGTATTCAAATAATGTGCGTTCAGTAGGCACCCAGCCTTCTATCTCTTCTTCCCAGTCAAACTCTGATATACTCTCTAAAAGATAAGACTCAAAATATGAATACTCTACTTTCTGATTTTTTTTCCAAAGATCTTCAATTCTCACCCAATTAATCTCCCGCTCAAGTATGTCAACCGTGTTGTACTCAAAATCTTTACGTTCCGAAAACAGCCAGTCTAACTGTTCATTACTCCATTCTGAAGTTCTCTGATAAGTGAGATTTTGAGCTGAATCGTAAGCTTTTTCAATTTTCTTTTTTGCAATCCAAAGATCATCTACTAAGCCAGATTCAATTAAAGATATTTCGTTGCCTTGAACATCATAATTAAAAACTGCCCTTGAATTGAGTATCCATGTGCCGCTATTCTTTTTAAAAACGTAGGTTGAATCTTTAAGGAAATTTGATGAAGCAATTGAATTAAGGTCTACCTCCCTATCAAAGCCAGGGTAAACTGTTAAAATAGAGTTCTGGCTGGCAGTATTCTCTGCTAGAAATAGTAAAAAGATAAAAGCCAGACCAGCCAAACCTTTTCTAGGTTTTATGAATGAAATGAGCGCATTCATAGCATCCAAGATACGAAAACCTATTATATCACACCAGTATTTGGCCCGAGCTTAGCTCATTTTTGCTGAGCATTACTCCAGAATCTCCCTGGCATCAATGAATCCGGGATATCTCACTAGGTCTTTCAAAGGGTTGTCCAGATCTTCTAATTTGGTGTCCAGATTTTTTTTCTCAACTCTTGATTTGAGAAGGAGCTTTTTGATCTGGTTTGCATTTTTTTCTGGATACAGACCTCTGTACACGGCAACCAGACCACTCACTACAGGTGCGGCCATGCTCGTGCCACTATTTTCTCTGTATTCGTTACCAGAAACTGTGCTGTTAATATCCTCTCCTGGTGCCAAAACATCGACCGACTTTTTTCCGTAGTTCGAAAAACTTGCCAGCAGGTATACTGAGTCGCGACGAGTATGCGCACCAACAGTCAAAAACCCTTTTTTAGACTTTTTATTTTTTCTCAAACCCCTGGGATAATGCAAATCTTCATCAATATTGGCCCCTTCATTTCCTGCAGCATGAACCAGGAGAATATCTTTAGATAAAGCGTAATCTATGGCAGCTTCAACCATTTCTGACTTTGGTGAATAGCCTTTACCAAAACTCATGTTGATGATATCCGCGCCATTATCAGTGGCATACCGAATGGCATGGGCAATATCTTCATCTCGTTCGTCACCGTCTGGTACAGCGCGGAGAACCATAATCCTGGCATTTGCAGCAATACCTGAAACACCGATATCATTGCTTCTATTTGCTGCAATGATACCGGCAACATGGGTGCCGTGATCTGGTTTAGAAGCCCACACCTGATTGTTGCCATACATTAATCCTTCATTCTCTAATAAGTCTTCATTTACTATTTCTCTCGGGTTAAAATCTATATTGTAATGATAGTTCAGAGCACTATCAAAATAAGATTCACCCTCATTCAAATAATCCTGCAAGCCCTCCTTTTTGGCCATCAACAAAAATTGAATTATTTGTTCGTCTTCTTTAGATTCAGGCTTGTAAGTTAGAAGCTCATTTACCGACAAATCTCTTGAACCAAGCTTCTCTTTCATATATTCAACTGAGCCCTTGTAAATAGCCGCTAGCTGTGAATACTCTTCAAATTGACTTCTAATCTCAGAAGCTTTTTCTTCAAAGGATTTCTGAATAGATTTATAATCTGCAAAAAGAGTTATATCGTCCCCCTTTAATGTGTCTACGTTTACATTTTCGAAGCGCTCAGAGTAGGTTCTATATAGTCTTGTAATCTCAAGGTTCGCCTTGTCAATATTCTCGCCTGAAGGGTTCCCGAGGTAGTTCCAACCGTAAATATCATCAACGTATCCATTTTTATCATCATCAATATTGTTATCGGCTATTTCGTTTTTGTTGAGCCAAATAGAGCCTTGCAGGTCTTCATGAAACACATCTACACCATTGTCAATTACAGCAACGATAACCGGTTCTAGTTTTGTTGAGTCTACGACTGAATAAAGGTAATCGGAAGATATTCCTCTGCTGATATTCAAATTAAAATCGTCATTGTACCAGTCATTCATGTTTTCCTGAGCCGAAGTATCCTGGAAAATAAGAAAAGTGATTACGGTAAAGGAAAGTATTGCGAATCTTTTCATAGTATAAGTATAACGCAGTAAGTAGATTTGGTTTTCCTGCGGGCATTACAATTTTTGTTAAATCAATTGAACTTAGTTAACTTAATCAACTGGTCTATTGAAACCTAAGGATGGCAACCTGGAGCACTTTTTTCGTCTAAATTATAGATTTGCTTAAGATTGAAATCCTATGTGTTTAAGCGAATTGCAGCCAATTGAACACAAACTTGCTAAAGCCACCTGATAAAGATGAAAAAGCTGTTTTACATTTTGCCAATTCTTCTTTTTCTCAGTTTTAATTCAAAAAGCCAGCAGCATTCAACCGCAAGAGAATGGAATGAACAAATTTTGTATGCCATAAGTGCTGATTTTGCCCGCCCTACAGTGCACGCCAGAAACTTATTTCATCTATCCATTGCCATGTACGATGCATGGATGGTTTATGAACCGGGAGGAAATACTTATTTGCTCGGGAAAACGCTGGGTGAGTTCCACAGCGATTTTGAAGGAGTTAGCTTTCCAGAAGATTTAGTTTCTGCTAGAAAAGAAGCCATCAGTTTTGCCGCGTACAGAATTATTGAACACAGATATGCTCAATCTCCCGGTATAATTTCAATAGAAGACTCTATTCAAACTTTAATGACAGAAAGTGGGTATGACATGAGTAACGTATCTGCTGATTATGTTAATGGGGGGCCAGCAGAATTAGGCAATTACATTGCGTTGCAAGTTATTGATTTTGGCTACACTGATGGATCAAATGAAGCCGATAATTTTGCCAATCTTTATTATGAACCGGTTAACCCGCCGATTGAAGTGGAAGAACCGGGCAACCCGGATATAATTTATCCAAATAGATGGCAGCAGATCTCGCTTTCTGTAGCGATAGATCAATCTGGTGAAATCGTTGAAAGTGCCCCCCCTTTTCTGAGCCCTGAATGGGGAAATGTTTTGCCATTTGCAATGACAGAAGGAAACAGCGTTGTCAAATCGCGAGAGGGAAACGATTACAGAGTTTATATGGATCCTGGAGACCCTGCACTGATAGACACCCTCGATCCTTCAGGATTAGAGTCATTTTACAAATGGAACTTTGCTTTAGTACCTATTTGGCAATCTCATCTCGATACTTCAGATAATGTGATATGGGACGTATCACCCAACTCGGTAGGAAATATCCAGAATTATCCAGAAACTGAAGAGGAGTACGAACAATTTTACAATTTTTTTGACGGAGGAGATCCAGGCGAAGGGTATGAAATAAACCCCGTAACCGGAGAAGCATACGAACCTCAGTTAATCAGAAGGGCTGATTACGCAAGAGTCCTGGCTGAATTCTGGGCTGATGGGCCTGAGAGCGTAACGCCTCCCGGCCATTGGTTTAAAATTTATAACGAAGTGAGTGACCATCCGCTTTTTGAAAGAAAATGGATGGGTATGGGTACAGATCTGGATCCTCTTCAATATGATATAAGAGCCTATCTGGCGCTTGGTGGAGCTATGCACGACGCAGCTATTGCCGCTTGGAGCATAAAGGGATATTACGACTATTTGAGGCCGGTTTCGGCTGTTAGATTTATGGCAGATAGAGGGCAATGCTCAGATCCGAATCTACCCAATTATCATAGCGCAGGCCTACCGTTAATTCCTGGATATATTGAACTAGTTGAAATAGGCGATCCGCTAGCTGGTCTGGCTAATCAGCACGCAGGAAAGATTAAGCTTTACACCTGGAAAGGGCCCGATTATATTGATGAACCGGAAAATGACGAAGCCGGAGTTGGATGGATTTTAGCAGAGAATTGGTGGCCTTACCAACGCCCATCTTTCGTTACACCTCCATTTGCCGGATATATTTCCGGACACTCAACTTATTCAAGAACAGCTGCAGAAGTAATGACCTTAATGACCGGATCTGCCTATTTTCCGGGAGGTATGAGTGGGTTTCTTGTAGAACAAAATGAATTCCTGGTATTTGAAGATGGGCCATCAGAAACATTTGAGCTTCAATGGGCCACTTATAGAGACGCTTCAGATCAGTGTAGTTTATCCAGGATATGGGGAGGAATTCACCCGCCGATAGATGATATCCCCGGTAGAAAAATAGGCATGGACTTGGGGCCCTTATGCTTTAATTTGGCCAACGATATAATACAAGGGTCAAGACCATTTATTAGCGATGTTGAATTCAGCACTTCGCAAATAAATGTCTCATCAGTTGGCCAAATTCTAACGATTTCCTTTTCATATGATCAGGGAATGGACCAAAATGTCTCACCCATGCTCCATTTTCAAAATAGCGAGCTAAATAACCTGCTAAGCCTACAGTCTTCCCAATGGATTTCCACGACTGAATTTGAATTTAACTTCCTGGTGGAAGATTTTGAGATTGAAAATATTTCTGGTGCTTTCTCTTTAAATGGAGCAGAAAATCTTGATGGCAACGTACAGAATCCGTATCTGAACATTGAGTCTCTTTCAATAGACACCAAATTGCCGGAAGTACTCCAAGCATCATTTTCAAACATCACCTTAAATGACAGTGCCGCTCTGGAGGGTCAGGCAAATTTGCAGATAGATTTTTCTGAAGTCTGCGATACGATAAACTCACCTATAATAAGCCTTACAGCCGAAACAGACATCAGCGGTAGTATGATATTTTCTGAAAGCGAAAGTCACTGGGAAAGTGAATCTTCTTTTATGGCGGTTTTCAACGTTTTTGATGAAGATCTTGAAGCTTCAGAAATCTCACTGGAGATTGCCAACATAGAAGATCATTTGGAAAATCAAATGACAGATTATCTGAGCTTAACGGAGCTCCTTATAGATACAAAGAACCCTGTTCTAAACGAAGTTACGGTAAATGATGAGCTCCTAAACATTCAAGACATAGGTAGTACCTCTTTGATTGTGAACCTCAATTTTGATGAAGAAATGGATATCTCAGTTAATCCTGAGTTGATTTTTGTCGGAGATGATCCCACGGAATCCGCCTTGCAATATAATTCGGCTTCCAGTGAGTGGATTAATGATTCTAGCTGCGTGATTGAATACAGCATTTTAAATTCAGAAACAGAAATTAGCAACATCAGTTTTTCTCTTCAAAATTTTGTTGATCCGAACGGTAATCCATCGCAATCTGAAAATGTATCAAATCTCTTTACAATTGACACAAAACGTCCGGAGGTGCTATCAGCCAGTCCTTCTTCTCCTGTGATTTCCGATTTTAATACTGAAAATGGATTTTTCGTTGACATTCAGTTCTCGGAAGAAATGGATATTGAACAAGCCGCACTCGTATCGGCAATCGGACTGGGTGTAGATGCTTCTTTATCCAATAGTTTTTTAACAAGTGAGTGGTTAGATGTCAGTACCTTCAGGGCGCATTACGATGTTAGTGATGAGGGCATAGTTATACCAGATATTTCTATATCGGTTGACTTTGCTCTTGATTCTCAAGGAAACTCACAAGAAGTTTATAACGAAGATGGACTCTTTGCTCTTGATACGGAAAACCCTCAGATAATATCCATTTCAAGCTCAGATTATCTCATTGAAGAGCAAGACATAGGAGAAGCTTCATTTGAGTTATTATTGATCTTTCAGGAATCTATGGACACTTCTATAGACCCCAATATTGTATTTTTCCCAACTGATCCTACAGAGAATATTATTCAAATCAATGCTTCGCAATCAGAGTGGCTAAATGAATACACGTTTAGATTTGCATTTAACGTTTTGGACATGGAGATTTTTGTTGCCAGTGTTGGATTTGAAATATCTGAGTGTAGCGACCTTGTTGGCAATTTAATTGAAACTTACGTTGAAGATGGTTTTCTCGCAATCGATACTCAACCTCTCAGCGTAGACGAATCAAATTCTATTGATGGCATAGATGTATACCCGAGCATTCTTGGTAGAGGTGAGACTTTACGCATCAGATCTGATGAAAATTACGGAAGTTTCCAATTCCGTCTTTTTGATAGTACTGGTAAAAATCTTAAAACTATAGCTGGTCAGCAATTGAGTGAAGGTGAAAATAATATCCAATTAGATCATTATCAATCCGGACTCTATCTGTATGAAGTGAGTATTGGTGAGCGAGTTGCTCGAGGTAAACTCTTTGTTAGATGAAAAACGTAAAGTGCAGTTTATTGACCATATCGTGCTCTCTAATCTTTTTTTTGGCTGCACACTCTCAAATATTTACTGAGAAGGGCCAAGAATGGGGCCTGGATGCAATAGTTACAGCACATGACTGGGGTTCAGGTGTCAGCACATATGACTTTAACCAAGATGGATTTGACGACGTTACACTCGTAACAGATTCAGGCGACATTCTCTTCTACATAAATGTTGAAGGCGAATCATTCCAATTGGTTGACTTTGGTATTAGCTCTCCTGCGGGCTTTACAAAGCAGGTTTTATGGGTAGATTATGACAACGACCACGACCTGGATATTTTTATAAGTTCCTATTTTGGGAAGGCACAGCTGTACCGCAATAATGGAAATTTCTCATTCCAGGATGTTACAGAAAGTGCAGGCCTATCTAATTCAACAGCTCCAAATTACGGAGTGGCATTTGGTGATTATGACAACGATGGTGATCTGGATTTGCACATTACGCGATATTATATTGAAACCCCGCCGCCCGAGAGCCCAGATGTATTACCTAATTTATGGTCTAGGTTATACAAAAACAATGGCGATGGAACATTTTCTGACGCTACAATAGAATCTAACTTCTACTTTAACCCGGTTGTAGCCTTTCAAAGTGTTTGGTTTGATCTGGACAATGACAATGATCAGGATAATTTCATAATTGTCGATAGAGCTCCAGGGAACCGCTTCTTCAAAAACGAAAACGGCAATTTCGATGATGTAACAGATGATTTTGGCGTGTCATATCCGGGAAATGACTTCATGTCTAATTCAATTGCAGATTATGATAATGATGGGTTTCTGGATATTTTCATGACCAATAGCGGGTCTATTTTTGCAAATACTCCAAGTGTTTTATTAAAGAATGTTGAAGGTGAAAACCTATTAAATGTTAGTGTTTCAGTTGGTTTACAAATTTATAATTTCGGATGGGGAGCAACCTGGGCTGATGTCAATAACGACGGATGGAAGGATCTTTTCTTTGTAACAGAAGAGTTTGAACACAATTATTTCTATTTAAATGATGGAGGAACATTCATGGCTGCTCATGACCTGATTGAAACGAATGATGATTACCCCTGTTTTGCAGTAGGAAGGGGCGATTTTAATAATGACGGACATTACGACCTGGCTGTACAGGGAATGTCTCCGAACCCAAGTCAGCTTTTGATGAATTCGGGAAGCGAAAACAATTGGATTAAAGTTCATTTATCTGGTACAATCTCAAACAGCATGGCAATAGGCTCCACTATCTTGGCATACGTTGGTGAAGATCTCTTTATGGAGTATACCTTCTGCGGCGAAAATTATATATCGCAAAATTCGCAATACCAAATATTAGGAGTTGGGGAAGCTGAAATTGTTGATTCCGTAACTGTGACATATCTCAGTGGTCATCGTGATATTTACTATGACCAACCTGTAAATAACACCTACTATTTCACTGAAGGCGAGAGCTATTCAGTTCAAATAACAGCTTCTGACACATTGATTTGTGCAGGAGAATCTATCATCTTGAACGCTGGCGCTCATAACGAATACCTCTGGAGTACGGGTGAGACTTCGGCCGAGATCAGTGTAAATTCAACTGGTCTCTATTCGGTAGAAACAACGAATGAATTTGGAGTTACCAGTAGTGATTCAATTCTTGTTACTGTCAACCCAGTACCTGAAATTATGGTCACTACTTCATCAAACCCCTGTAATGGAGACGCCCTGGCAACGATTCAGTTAAACAATAATGCCGGGGTTGATGCTGACTCTATCTTATGGAGTAGTGGTTTTACTGGTTCTTTTATAGACTCTCTAACCGCTGGTCAATATGCATACCAATATTTCGATGTAAATGGATGTACTGCAGAAGGCAGTATAACCATTACGGATCCGCCTGTTATGGCCGTTTTTTTCGAATCTTCCCCTTCAGATCCAGACGAAGCTAACGGAAGTATATTTATTTCAATTTTCGGTGGAATTGGCCCTTACACTATCACTCTTATGGGTGACACTGTAGACACGGAAATAACAAATTTAGCACCTGGCATTTACACAGTTACAGTAGTGGACAGCTTTGGTTGTGAAAAAATCCTGGAAATAGAAGTGGAGTCCACTTTAAGTGCAAACTTAAATACGATAGACGGTATAAAGATTTACCCATCTCCGGTAAGGGATCAGTTGAAGATTTCTTCTCCGATTGAAATACAAGGTGTCAGCGTTATAAGTCTTACAGGACGAGAAGTCTTTCAAGCAAAAGAATCTTTTGATTCAATAGACATATCTGCGATTAGCTCTGGAGTCTACATTGTTATTATAAAACTTGGACACTCTCAATACGTGAGAAAAAGAATTGTGAAGGTTTAAAAAAGCTAGTAGAGAAGAATTCATCGGTCATAAGCATCAAAACTTAGAGCAGATGCCAGACTATGAGATTCTTTTAAATAAATCTAATTTTCTTTTAAATAAAAAAAGCCGCGAAATTCGCGGCTTTTAAGGCGGTCCGGACGAGACTCGAACTCGCGACCTCCTGCGTGACAGGCAGGCATTCTAACCAACTGAACTACCGGACCTGGTAGATACTTCTCTTGTGAAGCGGTGGCAAAAGTAAATCATTTTTTCTTTGAACAAAATACTTCCGCTAAAAAAGTTTTTTCCTTTTAATCATATACCTAAGAAGCACCTGGTTGAACCCTTCGCTAATATCTGCTGGTACGAACTCTATTCCATACTGGCCGCATTTTACAGAAAGCTCATGGGTGAACTTATCCATTCTACTTAGATAGGTTTCTCTGATTTCATTGGGATGGGCTTTGACTTCTTCTCCAGTCTCGTTATCTACGAAAGTATAAGGGCGATTTTCAAAATTAAAGTCCAATTCTGTTTTCTTGTCTGTAATGTGAAACAGAATTACCTCGTGCTTATTAAACTTCAAATGCTGAAGAGCAGAGAATAGGCGCTCATTTTCGAGAGAGTTATCAAACATATCGCTCAGAATGACAACCAGAGATCTTCTGTGTATTCTTTCAGCTACTTCATTAATGGCAGCAGCTGCAGATGTTCCCTTTCCTGTTTCAGAGTAATCTAGAAGCTTTTCCATTTCACCGAAGAGAAACTTGTGATGCCCTACCGTAGACTTTGCAGGTGAATGCAAGTCAACCTGGTCAGAAAAAGTTGACAGACCTACAGCATCTCTCTGTCGTCTCATCAATTCTGTTAACGCAGCAGCGGCATAGATGGCAAAACTCAGTTTATTATGAGTGTCGTCTCCATTTCGATCCGGATACCGCATTGATTCTGAAGTGTCTAATAAAATCCTACACCTTAAATTGGTCTCTTCTTCGTACCGCTTGACAAATAGTTTCTCAGTTCTGGCAAAAAGTTTCCAATCTATATGTCGTGTACTTTCTGCTGTATTGTATAGTCGGTGCTCAGCAAACTCTACAGAGAATCCATGAAACGGGCTTTTATGCAGCCCTGTTATAAAACCTTCAACTACCTGTCTGGCCAGAAACTCTAAATGAGTGAGATTTTGATATTTATTTCGATCAATGTTTATCGGCATAAAACAAATCTACATCAAATGGCCGAAACTAAAGGTTAGCCAAATAATAGTACAAAGGAATTCCTATAGTTAGGTTCACGGGAAACGTGACAGCCAGAGCCATTGGAAGATATAATCCGGGGGTTGCTTTTGGCACGGCAATTTTCATTGTAGCAGGAACCGCTATATAAGAAGCACTCGCGGCAAGTATTGCGAAAATGAATCTATCGGCTGAATTATCAGTAACTATAGAACTCAAAAACACAACGGAAACGCCCATGATTAGCGGAAAAATAATAGCAAAAGACAGAGTAAACCATCCGTACTTAAAGAAGGATTTCAGCTTTCTCCCGCTAATGATGCCCATATCAAGCAAGAATATAGCCAGGAAGCCTTTAAAGATATCCGTTGTAAACGGAGCAATACCTGCCGCTTGTTTCTCGCTTGCGAGAAAACCAATTACCAGGCTACCCAGTATCAAAACTACGCTTGCATTCGTCAGAGAATGCTTTATAGTAGATATGACAGTGCCTTGAGCTCCTTCTTTTTCAAATCTTCTAATGAGTATGATTCCCGCAACAATAGCCGGTGCTTCCATCAATGCCATTATTGCTACCATATGTCCGCTAAAGGTATCGCCAACTATCTCTAAATAAGAAACGGCAGTCACAAAGGTTACGGCACTAATTGAACCATAAGCTGCTGCAGTAGCCCCGGCATCAAAATTATTGAGCCTGATACGTAAAATTGGAAATGCTAATAAAGGAATGCAGGCCGAGAGCACTAATGCGAATAGTATAGACCAAAGCACATCAAATCCCAAATGGCTATGCGCTAACTCCTGCCCTCCTTTAAAGCCGATGGAGAAAAGTAGATAAAGCGAAATAAACCTCGATGAGTTCGGTGGAATTTCCAGATCACTTTTAACAGAAACTGCAAATATTCCCAAAACGAAAAACAAAAGAGCGGGGTTAGTCAGGTTATCATAGAGCAAAGAAAAGTCCATCAAACAATGTTTTACACGTAAATAAACTCATCTTTCCATTTACTACCATATATTGTTTTAATAAAACGCATTAGTTTTACCTTATGCATTATACACTTCATCAGCTCAAAGTATTTCTTACAGTTACGGAAACCGGAAGCATTACAAAGGCTGCTGAAGAATTACATCTTACTCAACCAGCCGTTTCTATTCAGCTTAAAAACTTTCAAGATCAATTTGATATTCCGCTGATCGAACTGATAGGTAGAAAACTTTATGTAACTGATTTTGGTAAAGAAGTAGCACATTCGGCAGTTCAAATTTTGCGTGAAGTTGAAACGATTAATGATAAGGGAACAGCCCAAAAAGGTGAGCTTACAGGAAAATTAAAAATCTCCATAGTTTCCACAGGCCAATATATTATGCCTCACTTTTTGAGTAGCTTTATAAAGGAACACCCTAATGTTAGTCTAGTTATGGATGTAACCAATAAAGCAAAAGTCGTAGAGAGCCTTGAAAAGAATCAGGTTGATTTTTCGCTCGTCTCTTTAATTCCAGAATCGCTAAACGTAGATCGTATTGCCTTAATGGAAAACCACTTATTTCTTGTGGGAAATGCTCTAGAAGCACAAAAATATAAGTCCTTTCAAAAAAAGGATTGGAATAAAATCCCCCTGATATTCAGAGAAAAGGGTTCGGGCACAAGGCAAACTATAGAAAACTTTTTTGCCAAAAACAAAATAGGCTACCGACAAACATTAACGCTCACTTCTAACGAAGCTGTAAAACAAGCAGTAATTGCAGGTTTAGGTTTTGCCATTATGCCTATCATAGGTATCAGAGATGAGTTGCTGAACGGAACGCTAGAGATAATCCCCATAAAAGGTTTCCCCATCACATCTGAATGGAGCCTCGTTTGGCTGAAAAACAAAAAATTTTCGCCTGTTGCCAGAACTTACCTCGAAGAACTTGAAAGAAAGAAAAAGGAAATAATGAATACAAAATTCAGTTGGATAGAAGAAAATGAGCCCGGATGAAATGAGAAAAGGACATCTGGCGATGCCCTTTTCCACTACTCTACTATTAAACTAACCTATCAACCAGCACTTTGATTGTGACATTATAACCACACATGTTCAAAAAGGTTTTTAAAAAGTTTGATTTTTTTTTGATAGACTATAATTTGGAAATTAATTAGTCATTGTAAGTAATGAATAACTTGTCTGGGTAGATTTACATTTCAAGGATTTAAAATATCTTTCCAGGACTGAATAGACTGTGCTTCGGTGATATTGGAAATTTGAAGACCCAACTGACTTTGCTCACTTTTAAATCCTTTGCAGGATACATAAATGAATAAAAGAATTCCTTTAAGAAACTTTACATTGAGCTCTTAGCAATTCATGCCATTTAACGAAAGAGAATACAAAGGAGAAGAAAGCAGATTCAAAGAACAGTCGCTTAAGCGAAAGATCTTTGTCATCATTTTTGGTACAAACACACCTGCAGGAAAACTCTTTGATATCATCTTAATGATACTTATTGTTTTGAGTGTGGTTGCCGTAATGCTCGAATCAGTAGATTTTATAGCAGATCAATATGGCCGTGAACTTCGAATTATTGAATGGGGCGTAACCATCTTTTTTACCATAGAGTACATTGCCAGAATATTGGTCGTATTGAAGCCCGCCAAATATATTTTTAGCTGGCTGGGTATTATTGACTTCCTTTCTATTCTTCCAACATATTTGAGTTTTTTCCTGATTGGCTCTCAGGGATTGGCCATATTAAGAGCCTTGCGATTATTAAGAATATTTAGAGTTCTGAAATTGATGCGGTTTGTCTCTGAATCTGAAGTTCTTGCCAGGGCTTTGATTTCAAGTCGACATAAAATAACTGTTTTCTTCCTTTTCCTGCTGATATTGGTTTTTATTCTTGGGAGCATCATGTATCTGGTTGAAGGAAGTGAAAGCGGCTTTAATAGTATTCCCCTGAGCATTTATTGGGCTATTGTTACTTTAACCACCGTTGGGTTTGGAGATATTACTCCAAATACGATTGTTGGTCAGTTTATAGCTTCTATGATTATGCTGCTAGGATACTCCATTATTGCCATACCCACGGGTATTGTAGGAGCTGAAATATACAGAGAAGTAGATACGGCAAAAAACAAAAGCAGCCTAGTGATTTGCCAGCACTGCGGGCAGGAAGATTTACATATATCGTCCAAATACTGCCGGAACTGCGGAGCAAAGCTCAAAGAAAATGATTGATTTCCATATGATTAACTCACAAATGAAGCATTTAGGTTTTAAATGCCTTATCTTGATAAGTTTTAACCTAATATCTGATGGACTAACCTGCCAAAACTATCTTTGAAAAGTACAGCGTAGCCAACCTATCTAAAATGACTTTTAAAAACAAAAATGGCACACTCATTTTTTCACTGATATTAAGTATCACGCTCATTTTCATGAGCTTCAGTGGAAACGCCCAATTGACCATTACCTGCCCTGCCGATATTAGCGAAGTTAATGATCCGGCCGAGTGCTCAGCAATAGTAAACTTCATAGAACCAGTAGGATCTGGTTCGGGTACTGGGATTTCAACTTCTCTGACCGCAGGACTTCCTCCGGGCTCTGCTTTTCCTGTTGGCACCACCACAGTTACTTATACGGTAACCAACAACGAAGGTGATAGCGAAAGCTGTTCTTTTGATATTACCGTTTCAGATACTGAAGACCCTGTATTCAATTGTCCTCCTGACATTACCGTTGCCGCAGATCCCATTACTTGCGAAGCCGTGGTTACGTTCTCAGATCCGACAGCAACAGATAATTGCAATGTTGCATCTATCACGCAAATCGGAGGTCTACCAAGCGGATCATCATTCCCGATTGGAGAAAGCAATATAGACTACAGAGCAGATGATGATGAAGGCAATTCGGCCTTCTGTAGGTTTAAAATCATCGTGGAAGATGTCAGTGATCCTGAAATAATCTGTCCTGCAGATATTACGGTCGAAGTATTTAATTCTTGCGACACCGTAATAAACTATACACCTCCTGTCGGAACCGATAATTGCTCTCCGGTGAGCACCCTTCTCTTAGAAGGAATCGGTACAGGAGGAACTTTTCCCCTTGGAACAACTATTGAAAAATATAAGGTTACCGACCTCTTCGATAATTCCGATACCTGTCAGTTTCTTATTACCGTATTGGATGGGGCACCCCCTCAAATTTCTTGTCCGGCCGATATTGTAACGGCTGTAGATCCAGGAACATGCGAAGCTGTTGTGAGTTTTCCAGATGCTACCGCAACAGACAATTGCCCCGGAGGAATCTCAATTACGCAAACCGGTGGCGATCCATCGGGCAGTTCTTTCCCCGTAGGAACTAACAATATAGAATACACGGCAACGGATTTAGCTGGAAATAGTTCAACTTGCTCCTTTACAATAACTGTTGAGGAAAGCATCCCTCCAGAGATATCATGTCCAGCCGATATAACAGTGAACACGGACCCTGGAACCTGTGAAGCGATTGTAGTCTACACTGCCCCAGTGGGTACAGACAATTGTTCGGGTGCGAGCACAGTACTCACATCCGGAATTGGCTCTGGAGGAACTTTCCCAATCGGAACAACAACGGAAACGTACACAGTAACTGACGTTTCAGGCAATACGGCATCCTGCAGTTTTGATATTATCGTTGAAGATGGCGAATTACCTGTAATAGATTGCCCGGTGGACATAATCGCTTCTACTGATCCCGGTCTTTGTGAAGCAGTGGTGAATTTTGCCGATGCAACCGCAAATGATAATTGCCCCGGCGTTGTAGTAAGCCAAAGTGCTGGTCCCGTATCCGGAAGTAGTTTCCCAGTTGGGACGACAAATATTGAGTTTACTGCTCAAGATGGTGCTGGAAATATAACCACGTGTGCTTTTGATATCACCGTTGAAGATACTGAACCGCCAGTAATAACATGCCCTTCAGATATAGTTCAAGCTATACCGGGAGGAGAATGTAGCATATCTATAAACTATCCTGACCCGGTTATTACGGACAACTGCCCTGGAAGCACCTTTTCTGTCATTTCGGGTCCTTCAAGCGGAGATGAGATTACAGCAGGCGATTATACCGTTGAGTTGGAAGCATTAGACGCAAGCGGAAATACAGCCACCTGCACATTCAATATTAGCCTGAGCGAAAACTCACTTCCGGTATTTGACTGTCCAACGGATATTGTTGTTCCTACTGATCCGGGCCTCTGTGAAGCTGCGATAACTTTTTCAGATCCTTCAGCTGTGGATTCTTGTTCAGCCGTCACCATATCTCAAACCGGAGGCCCTGCCAGTGGATCAATTTTTCCTGTTGGCTCTACTCCCATTGAGTTTACGGCGGAAGATGAATTCGGCAATACGAGTACATGCACTTTCAACATTGTAGTGGAAGATGATGAAAACCCGGTAATAAATTGTCCAGCTGATATCGTGGTAACTGCAGATCCCGGAACATGCGAAACCACGGTAAACTTTCTCGATGCAACTGCAAATGACAACTGTCCCGGTGTTGCCGTTAGCCAAAGTAGTGGTCCGGTCTCAGGGAGTATTTTTTCTGTCGGCACTACGCAGATAGAATACACTGCAGAAGATGCAGCAGGGAATACAAGTATTTGTACATTTTCAGTAATTGTTGAAGATGATGAAGACCCTGAAATCACTTGTCCCGGAGATATTTCTTTGTCTATTCCCGGTGGAAATTGCTCTACTGAAATAACCTATGCCGACCCAACTCTTTCAGATAACTGTCCGGGCGTGAATTTCAGTGTCCTTTCCGGACCTGAAAGTGGAGATATTGTTACAGCGGGCAATTACACGGTAGAGCTCCAAGCAACGGATGCTGCAGGTAATACAGCTTCATGCTCGTTTAATATTGAGATTTCTGAAACTTCGCTTCCTGTTTTCGATTGCCCCACAAACTTGGTAGTACCAGCTGACCCGGGAGCCTGCGAAGCAGATGTTACTTTCCCCACTCCGACTGCAACGGATTCGTGCTCATCAGTCACAGTGACACAGACAGGCGGACCAGCAAGTGGTTCAACCTTCCCAGCCGGAAACACTACTATAGAATTTACAGCTGAAGATGCTTTTGGAAATACTTCTGTCTGCTCATTTGATATTATCGTTCAAGACGATACGGACCCAACAATAGATTGCCCCGATAATATCACAATAGATTCAGAGCCAGGGTTGTGCGGTGCTACGGTGAATTACCCTGCTCCGACAACCGACGACAATTGCGGTGTTGCATCCGTCATTCAACTTGAAGGTTTGGGAAGCGGCAGCTTTTTTCCCGTCGGAGAGACAACAGAAACATATGAAGTAAATGATGTATCTGGGAATTCTACAACGTGCAGTTTCACAATAACTGTTGTAGACAATGAATTGCCGACTATTAGTTGTCCTGCCGACATTAACCAGGTGCTGCCAGATGGAGACTGTTCTGCCGTGGTAAATTATTCTGCACCTACCGCTAATGATAACTGTGGGGTGAGTTCTGTAAACTTAATTGATGGGGTAGCTTCAGGGGAAGAGTTTCCTGCGGGTACTACTACGGTAACTTTCCAGGTGGAAGATCTCTCCGGAAATACCGCAACCTGCTCTTTTGATGTAATATTAACAGAGAATATCGATCCGGAAATAACCTGCCCTGATGATATTGTATTAGATAATGACCCGGGAATATGTGGAGCCGTAGTTAATTACGATGCTCCTATTGGCACAGATAATTGTCCAAACCCTATAACCACCCAAATTGAAGGCCTTGGCCCGGGGGCAGAATTCCCTGTTGGAGTAACTACGGAAACATATGAAGTAACTGATGTGAGCGGAAATTCAATGACCTGCTCGTTTACCATTACTGTTAATGATACCGAAGAGCCGCTCATAGACTGTCCAGAAAATATCAGCGTTTCAAATGACGCGGGCTCATGTTCTGCCTTAGTTAATTACCCTTTACCGACGGCAACTGATAATTGTGATGGTGTAATAGCTCCTACAATTATTGACGGTTTAGTTTCTGGAAGTGACTTTCCGGTTGGTTTAACGAACGTTACCTTCGAAGCCATTGATGATGCGGGGAACAGCACAACGTGCACCTTTACTGTTGAAGTTCTCGATACAGAAGTACCGGAAATAATTTGCCCGGGAGATATAGAAATTGATGCCACTAGCGGTGATTGCGATGCGGTTGTGAATTACGCCGACCCCACAATTTCGGACAATTGTCCAGGGGTGACTAGCCAATTAATTGATGGCTTGGCCAGTGGAAGCAGCTTTCCCGTTGGGGTTACTACTGTAACCTACGAGGCCACAGATCAGGCGGGAAATACGGCTCAGTGCTCATTTACAGTAACTGTATCGGAAGATGTGCCACCAATGATTGACTGTCCGGAAGATATTGAAGTTGATAATGATCAAGGGCTGTGCGGTGCTGTAGTGAGCTATGACACACCTGTAGGTACAGACAACTGTGATGGAGCAGTTACATTACTTACTGAAGGTTTGCCAAGCGGAAGTGAGTTCCCGGTTGGTTCAACAACGGTAACCTATCAGGTAACGGATTTATCGGGTAATACTGAGAGTTGTTCTTTTGATGTGACGGTGACAGACGCCGATGCTCCAATTTTTGATTGCCCGGATGAAATTGAAATTAACACCGATCCTGGAGTCTGCGGAGCCGAGTATACATTTCAGCTACCACCGGTAACGGACAATTGCACAGATGAGCCAACTGTGTCGCAAACGGGAGGCCCTGTTAGTGGTACTGTGTTGACTGTAGGCACAACTGAGTTTTCATTTGAATCTACTGACGAATTTGGTAATACTTCTACGTGCTCATATAATGTGGTAGTCATTGATGACTCTGCTCCAACATTCACATCTTGCCCAGCAGATGGCACTATCGAAGTTCCCGAAGGCTCTTGTGAGGTAGTTGTATCTTTTGACGAACCTACCGCTACAGATAATTGTGAAGTGACCATTTCTCAAAGTCAAGGTCCTCAAAATGGAAGCACCCTTGCTCCAGGTGCATACGCATATATCTTTCAGGCTATTGATAATGCCGGAAACGTAAGTATTTGTGAGTTTACCATTGAAGTTATCGATTTACAAGCTCCTGAAGTGATTTGTCCAGAATCTTTTGAAAGTTGTAATACAAATCCTGAGTTTGAGTTTGCTACCGCTACCGATAATTGTGAAGTTCAAAGTGTAGTGCAAACTTCGGGACCCGAGAGCGGTGGTACTTTTCCGCTTGGAGAAACAATTATTGAGTTTACTGCAACAGATATCAATGGTAACACCTCTACCTGCTCGTTCACAATAACAGTGCTTGAAACTGCTCCTCGAGCAGATGCCGGAAATGACCAAAATATCTGTGACTCTACGAGCACTGTTCTTTTCGGAAATGATCCGGAAAATGCCGCAGGTATGTGGTTAGTTTTAGAAGGATCAGGAATACTAGAAGATCCGAATAATCTGCAAACAGAAGTTACCGGACTTTCAGAAGGAGTAAACAGCTTCATTTGGCAGCTGGATCCTCAAAATGGCTGCAACATAGAAGAAGATACAATAAATGTATTTGTTGAATCAGGCGTTATCGTGGATGCGGGCGAAGATCAGTTGATTTTTCTTGGAAGCACTACAATAATTGATGCCTTTATAGACCCTCCGGGAGGGGAAATACAATGGAGCCCGCCAGACGGTTTAACCTGCTTTGATTGTGAGGATCCAACCGCCAGTCCGGATGAGAATACGCTATACTTCATAGACTATACAACTGAATTGGGTTGTGAAAAAAGAGATTCTGTATTTGTCAGGGTATTCAGAGAGCTGCCCAACACTATTACTCCCGACGGAGACGGAGTAAATGATGTCTGGAATATTCCTGAGTTAGACAATTACCCGGATGTGAATGTCCTTATTTATAATAGATGGGGTAATGAAGTTTTCTCTTCCAGAGGATATCCGGAGCCTTGGGATGGAACTCAGAATGGAAAGGAACTACCTACTGGATCGTACTTCTACATCATTGACTATGGAGATGGAAATAAGGATAACCTGAGTGGTTCAGTAAACATTATTCGCTAAGCCATGGAAAAAAGAAAATACATATTAATCCTCATTGCTTCCATAATTTCTAGTGGACTTCTAGCGCAGCAGTTGCCTCAATACAGTCAGTATATGCAAAATATGTATGTACTAAATCCGGCTGCTTCTTGCCTTGAAAGTGATATAGATGTTAATCTCGGTTTCAGACAACAATGGGCAGGCTTTGAAGGAGCCCCACAAACCTATTACCTCAGCGGAAGTATCAATCTCGGTAAAAAACCTTCACAGGGAAGCCAGCGATATTCTATTCCAATCAGCTACAGGAAATTGGTCAATACCCAAGACAAAGTTCGGCATCCAAAGCATGTGGTTGGAGGCTTAGTTGCCAGGGACGAATATGGGTTCTTTAAAAAGACCTCATTCATGGCGAGCTATTCCTATCATCACCCTATAGCAGATAAGTACTATCTGTCAGTGGGTACCAGTCTAGGTTGGTACGGTTTAGAATTCAGCTCAAATGATGTTGTTCTGGAGAATAGTTCAGATAACACCTACAACGACTTTATTGCAAATGGTAACCGCTCAAATATTTTTGACTTGAATTTTGGAGCTTTTCTTTATTCAGATAGAGCTTTTCTGGGATATTCTATTTATCAGGTAGCGCAAAATGAAATTAATCTTGGAGATGAAGCTACACCCATTAATTTAAGCCAGGCCAGATTGGAAATACATCATTTTGCAACCATAGGCTATTCAATCCCGGTAGGTGATAAATTAGATCTTACACCGAGTTTAATGTTTAAGGTACTCGGTGCTGCACCCCTTTCTTATGATATTAATTTAAGAGCTGAGTATAATAGAAAGTTTTGGCTTGGAGTTTCTTACCGAAACGAAGATGCAATTGCTGCAATGGCTGGCTTGCGCTTGAGCGACTGGCTCAGGTTGGGTTATTCTTACGACTTTGTTACCTCAGAAATAAACAACCTGGGAAGCTCAAGTCATGAAATCGTTTTAGGAATTTTATTGGATCGTAAAAATTAATCTGGAATGAAACTTATTAGAATACTATTTTTCGGATTATTCGCTCTGGCTGAGTTCTGTGGAATTGCACAAGGCGATACGCTCCAATTTGAAACCCCTAAGAAAATAGGAGATGACATAAGCTCCGGGGCAGAAGAAAGCCTTCCACTGCTTACACCTGATGGAAGCACCCTTTATTTTGCAAGAACCTTTCATTCGAGCAATAAGGGCGGAAAAATGGCAGGACAGGATATTTGGTTTGCCGAAAGGAATGGAGAAGGCTTTTCCAGGCCTAAAAACATGGAGGCGCTTAATAACGATAAGAACAACGCCTTAGTAGGTGTAGCTAAAAACAAAGGAAGAATTTACCTGCTCAATCAATTTAGTGGCAAGAAAAACAGAACTACACCCGGGCTATCTTATTCTGATTACAACGATTCGCTGGGGAATTGGGGAAGCCCTCAACCTCTAATCGTACCAGGACTTGAAATTGAAGGCTCATTCTACAGCGCCTATGTCCATCCCGACGAAGATTTAATTCTGTGGACCTTACCCGGAAAAGTTGATAGCCTGGGCAATGATATTTTCATAAGCACTTCTGAAGACAAGGGTGAAACATGGTCTATTCCACTACCGCTTGGGGTTAAAATCAACACCGAACAAGATGAAATCAGCCCTTTTTACGACAAAGAAAAGGAGCTATTATATTTCTCCAGGAACAAAAGTGATGATGAGTATGATTACGACATATATTACTCAAAGAAAACTGGCAAAGGATGGACGAGTTGGACTAATGCCATTCCTGCGGATGACTTGAATTCCAAGAAATTTGATGCTTATTTTTCCATGTCTGCAGAAGGTGACATTTATTTTTCGAGTAATAGAAATGACTCGCTTTCCAGCCTTTACATGAGCAAAGAAAAACTTATCGTTCCTGAAGACACGGTTGAAGAAGTTGAAGAAGAAATTGTGGAGAAAGAAGATGACGAGCCCGTTCTTATCATCGAAACAGAATCGGGTACAACGACCAATAAACAGTTAAAGGAACTTACAAGAGAAGAGCTTCTAGCAGAAACCACCCGTATTAGATTTGTTTACTTTGACTTTGACAAATACAGCATCTCTAAGAAATACCTCGAAGTGCTTGATGATGCCGCCAACATTCTGGATAAATATCCCGACGTATACCTCCGAATTGAAGGGCATACAGATGCCGTGGGATCACAAGAGTACAACCAAATGCTAAGTGAGAAAAGAGCTCTCTCAGCAAAGGAATATTTACTTATTCACGGGGTAGATCCGTCAAAGATTAAAACGATTGGATATGGCAAGCTCGAACCCTATGCGAGTAATTTTACCGAAGAAGGCCGAGCTATGAATAGACGAGTAGAGTTAGCTTTCAGAGTGGCTGATAACTAAGACCTTTTTTTCTTTTTACGACTTCGTTTGTGAAAGGCTCCCTTGTAATTTGGGTTTCTTTCTTTCTTTTGATTGTCTAATTCTATGGCAATCTTCTTTTGCTCTCCGGGAAGATAATCTCCATCGGCTAGCCCCTCAGGCCAGTCAGAAGAATTTATTTCTGAATCAATAAATGATTCTATTTTCCGAAGTAAATGCTTTTCGTGATCACCAACCAGAGCAATGGCTTCTCCTACCTGATGCATCCTTGCCGTGCGGCCAATCCTGTGAAGGTAGTCTTCCGGAACTTTCGGTAATTCAAAATTGATAACATGCGAAACACCATGTACGTCTATACCACGAGATGTGACATCAGTGGTAACGAGAACGCGTATTTCTCCCTTCTTAAAAGACTCCATGGCATTAATTCGGGTATTTTGACCCTTATTCGCGTGAAGCACAGCAATTGTACCCAGTTTTTTTCTCTCCAGATACCTGGAAACTCTTTCGGCTACATCTTTTGTGCGACAGAAGATAATTACCCTCTCAAGAGATTTATTCTGGAGTAAGTATTCAATAAGATTTAATTTCGACCTGAAGTTCTTCGCCGGATACCAACTCTGATGAAGCTCATCAACAGGTTTCTCAATTCCCTCGCTTTCTACTCGCGTGGGAAACTCAAGAAATTCCTCGGCCATAACTTCTACATGCTTTGGAAAGGTTGCTGAAAACAAGAGATTTTGTCTTTTTACCGGGATAACTTCCAAAATGCGTCTGAGCTGAGGCATAAACCCCATTTGCATCATCCTGTCAGCTTCGTCTAAAACAAGAGTTTTAATCTGCCTGGTATGTATATGGCCGTGACTGTACAAATCCAAAAACCTACCCGGGGTAGAAACCAAAATATCACAACCTGACTCTATCTTTTCAACTTGTACCTTCTTACCCACTCCACCGTAGATGGCTGTATTTCTTATATCCGTGTATGCAATGAGATTTGATAATTCGCTATTGATCTGAACCACGAGTTCTTTAGATGGAGCAAGAATCAAGGCACGAGGTGTTTCGCCATTGGCAAATTTTAGCTTCATGACTAGAGGGAGCAAAAACGCCAATGTTTTACCACTACCCGTTTGAGCTATACCTAAAACGTCCTGACCCGCCAATGCTGGGGGTATAGCTTTCTGCTGAATTTCAGAAGGACGGCTAATTCCCATTTCTTGAAGTGCTCGTACAAACTGTTTCGTGATCTTTAATTCGGAAAATGCGTCCTTCATAAAGCCAAAGTTAAGTTTTAGCGAAAAACAGTTAATTGATTAGATGGTTAAATATCTCCATCCCTCAGTTATTATTACATTCGCGGGACCGCATTTTTGGTCCCAAATGGGTACGAGCAAGGAATTTGATGAAATACGCCCCTATTCGGATGGCGAGGTTGAAGAGGTAGTTCAAAGACTCCTCCATACACCTGCCTTCTACACCATGATGGAATATGTCCACCCCGATTGGGTGGAAGCAAAGGTGAGAGAAGTTATGGGCGATGTGAAAACAATAGATGGTTTTCAGTCTAAGGTGGCTCACCCGCTCATGCGGATTCTTTTAGATAAAACTATTGAATCGCTAAGCATTAGCGGTCTGGAGAATATTGAAAAAGGAGAGTCGTACCTTTTTATTTCGAATCATCGCGACATTATTTTAGACTCTGCTATTTTAAATGTGCTTTTATACGAAAAAGGTTATGGAACCTTTCAAACGGCTATCGGATCTAATCTCTTAAGCAGTAAACTAGTTTCTGACTTGACCAGGTTGAACAAGAATTTCGTGGTCAAAAGAAATACCGGAGCAAGAGAATTTTACGAAAATTCTATGATTCTCTCATCTTACATTCAACATGTAATTGGAGATCTGAAGGAGAGTATTTGGATTGCGCAGCGTGAAGGCAGAACCAAAGACGGTCTGGATAAAACACAACCCGGTCTTCTCAAAATGCTGAGTATAAACTGCGACAAACCTATTAGAGAGTGTTTTAGAGAATTGCGCATTACACCTGTAGCTATTTCCTACGAGTATGATCCATGCGACGTTCTCAAAATCCCTGAGCTAAAGGCTATTTCTAGAGATGAAAAATATGAAAAGGCTCAGGGAGAAGACTTAAACAGCATTCTTACAGGGCTTACTGGAAAGAAAGGCCGTGTTCACATAGAGATAGGTAAAACGCTGGACAAGGAATTAGACGCCCTCGCTGTAGAAAGCAATGTGAACGAAAAATTAAAGCTGCTTGGCGAAATAATAGACAGACAAATCTATTTGAACTATAAGATTTGGCCCACAAATAAAATTGCTTTCGATCAGCTTGAAAGCAAAGTATTATCATCTGATTCTTATGAGGGTATAGACCCTGAAAGCTTTCTCAATTTTTGCAATGATAGACTCAAAAAAGTCAAGCTAAACAGCCGTGAAGACTATAATTGGCTCCTTAACATGTATGCCAATCCTGTCCGTAATTATCTAGCTTTGGAAGAAGCCTAAGAAGACCAGCCCAATATTTTATCTATTGTTTCTGTACTAACCGAATGATAATTTGGACGCGCCTTTTTATAGACTCGCTTTGCCCATTTTAAATCTTCCGGGGTTTTGGCCAACTCAGTGTAGAGAGGCTTTAAAAACTTCCTTCTCCCTACCCTGATTAGAAACTCTTCCATTTTGGAGTATGCCGTATCATAATCGTTCTGAATGGCCAGTTCAAACCACTTCGCTGCGATCTCTGAATTGCCAGATGTTGTAAAATTAAATGCCGCATCTAATTCGGTCATTTTATCTGTACTCAGATCTTTGATGCCTCTTAAAAAATGTAACCATTCATGTGTAGACCAATCTGCAACGGAAAGCTCTTGTGCAGATACTTCTCCAGATTGCCAAGCTAATCTAACAGAGTCAACTTTATCAAACAGAGAAGACTCCGGCTGCGGATAATCGGCAGGGATACCTGCTTCATAAATCCATGCATTTATATCTGGTTTTTTATCGAGCTCTGCCAATAAGTTCTTGTCAAGATAGCCAATAAACTCTTCCGTAGTCATAGTTTTAAAGGCGTTCTCATCGAAATAGTTTCTCAAAAATTTATCGAAGCGTTCCCTTCCCACTGTTTCTTCCAGACTTCTCAAAAATAGATAGCCTTTTTCATAGGCAATATCTGTCATACCATCGTCCGGATTTCTTTCATCTAGATCGAGCTTCAACTTCGTGTCTGCACTGTTCTTTCCCAGCTCTTCTATTGTATGCATAAGATCTTGTTGACCCAGCTCATTCAGCATTTCTGCATAATCTTTGCCGTAGATGGCTTCCATAATTCGCTTTTCAAAGTAAACGGTAAATCCTTCGTTCAGCCAGAAGTCGTTCCAGGTAGCATTGGTTACTAAATTACCGCTCCAACTGTGAGCCAATTCGTGTGCAATAAGCGATGTTAAAGATCTGTCTCCCGCAATAATGGTGGGCGTGGCAAAAGTCAGTCTTGGGTTTTCCATTCCGCCAAAGGGAAAGCTAGGCGGTAAAACGAGTATATCATATCGCTCCCATCGGTAAGGTCCATAAAGGTCTTCAGCAACATCAATCATCTTTTCTACATCCGCAAATTCATAAGCGGCTTCTTTTAATATGGCCGGCTCAGCATAAACTCCAGAGCGGTTTCCCAAGGATGCGAATTCGAGCTTACCAACTGCCAGAGCCATCAGGTATGGCGGAATGGGCTGCTCCATTTTAAAAGTATAAACAGACTCTTCGTTTAGGTCTTGGGGATTTGTTGCACTCATTACTGCTAATAACCCTTGAGGTACGGAAATACGTGCATCGTAAGTAATTCTAAGCGACGGAGTATCTTGGATGGGCACCCACGAACGTGTTAGAATAGCTTGACCTTGTGTGAAAAGAAACGGATCTGTCTTGCTCAGCGTCTGTTCGGGTTCAAGCCAAAGCAAAGCTGATGCATTTGAACTTGTTTGGTATGAAACAGTAATCTTTTCGGTATTATCATTTAGATTAATGTGCAACGCATCGCCCATCTCATTTCCTTCAACAACTTTATATTCCAGCTTTTCACCTTCTTTATCTGTTACTGATAAGATCTCAATATCGTCTAGATCTAAAATGATTCTATTGCCAGAATTTCTTTCCAATTCATATGTAGCTTCTCCGGTCAACTGTCTATTCTCAAAATCTACATTGAGATCAAGACTCAAATGTTTCATCGCTACTTCGTTTGGCTCAGAAAAACTATGCGGATCATCAGCGTATTGACTCATTTTTTCTTTGGTATTATTCGTTTCGTTATTACTCACACATGCAACCATCAAGATTGCCATTAAGCCTATTATTGCTCTCATCAATTTGATATAATTATTTCTGTTTCGGGATCTATTTCTACAACATTATTTGATCTATTCACGTCCGCTAAGCGCATAGAAGAATCTATCTCAATTTTTTCTATCTCCGACATGGGTCTATCGATTTTCACCTGGTAGTTCGGGTGTGTCCAAGGCCAATCTTCCAGTACTTTGTAAGAATTTCCAATATTCTCATTTTTCGCACCGCGCATCAATCTCAATGGAATATTGAGCACTTCCGAGCTTCCATCCCGGTAATACACATAAAGATCTACAGGCATGGGAAACTCGCCAACCCTTTCCAGGTTTACTACAGTACTTTTTGAATCGGCCTGTACCGTCTTTATTCCGTAATCAATATGCTTGAGGGTATTGAGCATATATTGATTATACCATTTTAAGTGTATACCACTTTCCTTTTCCATGACGCGTATGAACTTTACAGGATCAGGGTGTTTGAATCCCCACTCATAAAAATATCTTTTCAATCCTTTACGCATCACGCTATCGCCGAGCACGTACCCGAGTTGCGCCAAATAAACTGCTCCTTTGCTGTATGTTGCTGCGCTGTAAGCATAATTGACGGAGAAATGATCAGACATGGTAGACATGGGCTCTTCTTGCCCACTCAAAGCCAGATTTATATAAGAATCATTGTATCTACCAATCCTCGGGTCATCTTTCTTGTCAAATAATTCTATCATCACCCTGTTGGAAGAATAGGTGCAAAATCCTTCATCCATCCACGGATACAAACCTTCATTTGTGGCTAGAATAGATTGATACCACAAATGCATGATTTCATGAAC
>Ga0207419_1000146_pt1 | contig 56829 bp, 53 predicted proteins | sample ElkSloMetagenome_4_FD_184723 | JGI IMG/M metagenome (GOLD analysis project Ga0207419, IMG submission 184723) | Hot spring microbial communities from Elkhorn Slough, Monterey Bay, USA - MD2A (version 2) | ecosystem: Environmental > Aquatic > Marine > Intertidal zone > Estuary: Microbial mat ...
TCAGGCGATCAACACCCTTGGCAGCGAACTCATCAGCGTGATCGATGAAACCCGGGAGGTGCTGCGCCGAGCAGGTCGGGGTGAATGCACCGGGCACGGCAAAAATCACGCTCAGGCCCTCTCGGCAAAGCTCCACTGAACTCACTGGAGTCGGGCCTTCGCGACCCATGATTGTCAGCTGCCGATCCGGCAGAGCCTGACCTCTCTCAATCATCCGGATTCAAGCGCCCATCGCTTTTTGCATCGCGCTGAGGAGGATGGCCTTATCAACGGGCTTCGTGATGTAGGCCGATGCGCCCTGGCGCATGCCCCAGATGCGATCGGTTTCCTGATCCTTGGTCGTTACGAAAATAACCGGAATATGGGCCGTAGAGTTGTCCTTGGAAATCTTCCGCGTAGCCTGAAAACCATTCAGACCGGGCATGACGACGTCCATCAAAATCAGATCAGGAATCTCCGCCAAGGCCTTCTCGACTCCTTTTTCGCCGTTTTCGGCGGTGATGACTTCGTGACCCGCACCCTCGACGATCTTGGTCAGTGCGTAGAGCTGGGACTCGGAATCATCGACAATCAGAACTTTTGCCATGATGCACCCTTAGGTTGATATTGCTGTCATCGACGTAGAGCTCTATGATACTCGAAAACTCACGCGCTCTGGACGAGGTCTCCGAACCCACCGGCTGGGCGCGAACGGATGCCTGCGCTTCAGTGGGTCAGAAATCCAGTGGATCAAGGCCCCGAGCGGTCCGACCCATCCAAATCGACCGGGATGCGGCCGCGACCTCCGCCGGACAGCAGTTGCTCAAAGGCCTGCGGCAGCTCCTCGAGGGCAATCGCGGGCGCCGCGATTTCATCGAGGTGGCGCGGCTTCCACTCCGAGGCCAGCCTCGACCAGATCTCCTCCCGCAGCGCGTAGGGACAGCCGGCGGAGTTGATACCGAGTAGGCCGATGCCGCGAATAATGAAAGGCATAACCGTGGTCTGCAAACCGATGCCGGCGGCCATGCCGCAGCTTGCGATGTTGCCCCAGGGCTCGATGACCCGAGTCAGGCCCGACAGCGTATCGCCGCCGACATTGTCGAGAGCGCCAGCGAAGCGAGCGCTGGCAAGCGGCGAATCTGGCCAGTACAGGTCCTGACGCGCGATGCACTGATCGGCCCCGATGCGGTGAAGCCAGTCGAACTCCTCAACCTTGCCGCTGATGGCGGTCACGGAATAACCGGCCTTTGAATAGATATCGAGCGCAAGCGATCCGACGCCGCCCGAAGCACCCGTCACGCAGATCGGCCCCATTTCCGACCGCTGTCCGTTGGCCTCCATCCGGTAGAGCCCCAGCGCGGCGGTAAATCCGGCGGTTCCCAGCACCATCGCTTCGCGCATCGACAGGCCATCGGGCAGGGGAACCACCCATTCGGAGTCCAGGCGGGCATACTGCGCATAGCCGCCATCACGGCTTTCCGACAGGCCGCTGCCCGTCACCAGCACCTCGTCGCCGGCCTTGAATCGATCACAGCGACTCTCGACGACGGTTCCGGCCAGGTCAATCCCACCGTTGAGCGGAAAGCGCCTGAGGATCTTGCCCTGACCTGTTCCCGCCAGCGCATCCTTGAAGTTGACGCTGGACCAGGCAACGCGGACCGTGACGTCGCCCTCGTTCTGATCATCGATGGATTGACTTTCGATGCCAGCGCGATAGCCCTCCTCGTCGTCTCGAATCCTGAAGGCCTGGAAGGTCGCGGGTATCGGATCTGTCATGGACGTCTCGCTCCTTGGAAATTCATCACTCGACCTGGCGCATCCGCAGAGGGCTCGTCGGAATTCGGCGCGCTATCAATTCGCCTTGTGGATGGCGCGTTTGTCGACCGCCAGCGCCGCCTCGTGAACTGCTTCGGACAGGGTCGGATGCGCGTGAACGATTCTTGCCAGGTCCTCGCTGCAGCCGTGAAACTCCATGGCTACAACGCATTCGCCGATCATTTCCGAGGCGTTGGCGCCGAAGATCTGCACGCCGAGGATCGTATCGTCCTGGGCATCGGCGATGATCTTGGCGTGCCCCGCGGCGTTGCCCATCGCGAGCCCCCGACCCGTTGCCGCAAAGGGGAAACTTCCCGCCTTGTAGTCGATTCCGGCCTCCTTGAGCTCCTTTTCCGTCTTACCGACCCAGGCAATCTCGGGATCCGTGTAGATCACCCAGGGAATCGTGTCGAAGTTGATATGCCCGTGGCCGGTCACGATCTGTTCAACCACGGCAATACCCTCTTCCGAGGCCTTGTGAGCCAGCATCGGGCCGCGCACCAGATCGCCGATTGCCCAGACGTTCTCAACCGAGGTCTGGCAGCTGTCATCGACATCGATCTGCCCACGCTCGGTCAGACCGACTCCGCAATCCTCGGCCAGAAGCCCGTCGCTGGCTGCCTTGCGTCCGACGGCAACCAGGAGGCGATCAAAGGTCTCCGTATGCTCGCCCTTGGCGTCCTCGAAGGTTACCTCCACTTTGCCGTCGCTAACCCGTGCCCCGGAGACCCTCGCACCGAGTCGGATATCGAGACCCTGTTTCTTGAATTCGCGCCCCGCGGCTCGCGCCATGTCCGTATCGACGACGGCGAGGAGCTCATCCATGGCCTCCAAGAGCACGGTCTCGGCCCCGAGACGTGACCAGACGCTGCCCATCTCCAGGCCGATCACGCCAGCACCGATGACGCCGAAGCGCTCGGGAACCTCGTCGAAGTCCAGCGCGCCGACGTTGTCGACGATGTATTTTCCGTCGATTTCGACATTGGGAATCGTGAAGGGAATCGATCCCGCGGCCAGCATGACGTGCTTTCCTCGAGCCTTGAAGGCCTCGCCATCGTGGGGGCTGACTTCGACGACGCGGTCAGCCAGCAGCTTGCCGAATCCGTTGGCAAATTCGATCTTGTTGGCCTTGAACAGCTGGATCAGGCCGCCGTTGAGCTGCTTGACCACCTTTCGCTTGCGGCCGATCATCTGCGGCACGTCCATTTCAACGCCGGTGACCTTGATGCCATGCTCGGTGTAGTCGTGCTGGATGTGATGGAAGTGCTTCGAGCTATCGAGGAGCGCCTTTGATGGCACGCAGCCCACGTTCAGGCAGGTGCCGCCCGGAGCGGGATTGCCGTCTCCATCCTGGCGATCATCGATCAGCAGGGTCTTGAGGTCGAGCTGAGCCGCGCGGATGGCGGCGGCATAGCCACCCGGGCCGCCACCGATGACGATCAGATCGAATTCCTTGTCAGTCATCTTGATTCCTTGATTTGATGAGGGTCAGGGCGCTTCGTCGCTGCGAAGAGCCCTGTCGTTGCCGCTGCCTACAGGCCGAGCAAGAGGCGGGCCGGATCCTCCAGCGCTTCCTTCACGGCAACGAGAAACTGCACGGCATCCTTACCGTCGATAATCCGATGGTCATAGGACAGAGCGATGTACATCATGGGGCGAATCACGACTTCGCCGTTCTCGGCGATCGGGCGTTCCTTGATCGTGTGCATCCCCAGAATGGCGCTTTGCGGCATGTTCAGCAGGGGCGTGGAAATCAGCGAGCCGAAAACCCCTCCGTTGGTGATCGTGAAGGTGCCGCCCTGGAGATCCTCGAGCTGAATCGACCCCGAGCGGGCTTTCTCGGCGTAGTCGGCAATCGCCGTTTCGATGCCCGCCAGACTCATGGACTCGGCGTTACGCAGAATCGGCACCAGCAGGCCGCGTTCCGTGGATACGGCGATACCAACGTCCTGGAAGCCGTGGTAGACGATCTCGTCCCCGTCGACGGATGCATTGACCACGGGATGCTTCTGGAGCGCCTCGCAGCAGGCTTTAACGAAAAACGACATGAAGCCGAGCTTGACGCCATGCTTGTTCAGAAACTCTTCCTTGTAGCGAGCGCGCAGATCCATCACGGCCTGAAGATTGACTTCGTTGAATGAGGTCAGGATCGCTGCCGAATTCTGCGCGTCCTTCATCCGCTCGGCGATGCGCGAGCGCAGGCGTGACATCTTGACCCGTTCTTCGGGCCGCGTCCCGCCGCCACCCGAGTGCCGCATCACGTCGGGCTTGGTCACCCGCCCGCCGCGTCCGCTGCCCGCCACTTCCGAGGTGTCGATGCCCTGATCGGCAGCGGCTCGACGCGCGGACGGCGAAGGAGCGCCACCGGTTTCTGCCGACGTGACGGGCGCCTCGCCCTTGCCTGAGCCGGTCTTGGAATCGGTCTTGGAGTCGGAGGTGGATTCCGCCCCGCTCTCATCCTCTGAATCAGCCTTCGCAGACCCTTTATCGGCGCCCGATTCATCCCCAGCCGGAGCCTCGCCTTCTTCCAGCGTACCGAGCGCCTGACCCTCGGTCACGGTCTCGCCGGTTTCTGCAGTGATCGCCTGAAGCGTGCCGCCGGCAGGCGCCGGCACCTCCAGCACGACCTTGTCCGTTTCGAGATCGACCAGATTTTCGTCGCGCTCGACGTAATCACCCGGGCTTTTGTGCCATTTGGCGACAACCGCATCCGAGACGGATTCGGGAAGATTGGGAACCTTGATTTCTACGCTCATTGAACTGTCCTTAAGCTATGCCTTCACCATGAGTCAGCGCCTGGCCGACCAGTCGTTTCTGTTGTTCGAGGTGGACCTGGTAATAACCGACCGCCGGCGAAGAAGAACCCGCGCGCCCCACGTATTTGAGGACCTTGCCGCCCGTGCAGGCCTGGAGGTGGTGTCGAATCTGGAACCAGGCGCCCTGATTTAGAGGCTCTTCCTGGCACCAGATGAACTCTTCAGCGCCCGAATAGCGCTCCACGATTGCCTGGACTTCTTCGCGCGGAAAGGGGTAGAGCTGCTCGACGCGGACCAGGGCAATGTCATCGATTTCGCGCTCGGCGTGCTCGGCTGCGAGGTCGAAATAGACCTTGCCGGCGCAGAACACGACTCGCCTGATCCGCTCAGGCTCAGGCTGGCCCGGGTCATCAATCACCAGCTGGAACTGGCCGTTGACCAGATCATCGAGGCTGGAGACCGACGCCTTGTGGCGCAGCAGGGATTTCGGCGTCATGACGATGAGGGGCTTGCGAAACGGCCGCATCATCTGCCGTCTCAGCATATGGAACATCTGCGCGGGAAGCGTCGGCACGCAGACCTGCATATTGTTCCCCGAGCTTAGCTGCATGAAGCGCTCCAGACGCGCGGAGGAGTGTTCCGGCCCCTGGCCCTCGTAGCCGTGGGGCAGGAACATGACCAACCCGCAGAGGCGGCCCCATTTGGTCTCGCCGGAGGCGATGAACTGGTCGATCACGACCTGAGCGCCATTGACGAAATCGCCGAACTGCGCTTCCCAAATCACCAGAGTGCCCGGGTCGGCCGTGGCGTAGCCGTATTCAAACCCGAGAACTGCCTCTTCCGAGAGCAGGGAGTCAATGATCAGGACATCCTCCGACTTCTCCGCCAGGTCGGAAAGCGGCACCCAGTCCTTGCCGTCGGATTGGTTATGCAGCACCGCATGACGATGGAAGAATGTGCCGCGTCCCGAATCCTGTCCGACAAGGCGTAGCTTGAAGTCCTGCTTGATCAGTCCGGCGTAGGCCATCGTTTCAGCAAAGCCCCAATCCATCGGCGCCTCGCCGGCAGCCATCTTGCGCCGGGCACCGAGGATCCGATCGACCTGCTTGTGGACCTCGAAGCCCTCCGGCGGCTGAGTCATTTGCTCGGACAGGGACTGGATGTGCTCGATCGCCATCGACGTATCGACTTCCTGCCGCCAGTTCTGATCGAGAAAAGGCACCCAGTCGACGGTCATCGGAGCTTCGTCACCGGGCACGAGATCGACCACGGGCTGGCCCGAGTCGAGGCGGTCCCGGTAGTCCTCCTGCATCTGGGCGGCTTTATCCGCGTCGACGAGGCCCGCCTTGACAAGACGGCTGGCGTAGAGCTTGCGGGTCGAATCGAGCTCGCGAATGATCGAATACATTCTCGGTTGCGTCGCCGCCGGCTCATCGGCCTCGTTGTGGCCATGGCGGCGATAGCAGACCAGGTCGATGACCACGTCCTTCTTGAACTCTCGCCGGAAATCGGCCGCAAGCCGCGTCGCGTAGACCACCGCTTCCGGATCATCGCCGTTGACGTGGAGGATCGGTGCCTGGACCATCTTTGCGACTTCGGTGCAGTAAAGCGTCGAGCGCGCATCCAGCGGGTTGGAGGTGGTGAAACCGATTTGGTTGTTGACGACCACGTGAAACGTGCCACCGACGGCGAACCCGCGCGCCTGGGACATGTTCAGAAGCTCCATGACCACGCCCTGGCCGGCAATGGCCGCATCGCCGTGGATGAGGACGGGCATGACCTGTTCGTGGCCGTGGTCCTCGAGGCGCGCCTGCCGCGCTCGCGCCGAACCGGCCACGACCGGATTGACGATTTCCAGGTGCGAGGGATTGAAGGCGAGGGCGAGATGAACGACGCCACCGGGAGTCCGCACGTCGGAGCTGAAGCCGAGGTGGTATTTGACGTCGCCGGAACGGTTCGGGTCGTCCTTGGCCATCTGCCCCTCGAATTCTGCGAACAGCTCTCCAGGGCTTTTCCCGAGAACGTTGATCAGCAGGTTGAGACGGCCACGATGAGCCATCCCGATGACCATTTCCCGAACACCCTGATTGCCCGAGTGACGAATCAGGGCATCGAAGAGCGGGATCATGCTCTCACCACCCTCCAGAGAGAAACGCTTCTGCCCGACGTACTTCGAGTGGAGATACTTCTCCATGCCCTCGGCCGCCGTGAGCTTCTCCAGCAGTCGAAGGCGTTCATCCTCCGACGGCGCGTAGTCGCCTCGCGTGCTCTCCAGTCGCCGCTGGAGCCACTGGCGCTGGTCGGTTTCGCCGATATGCATGTATTCCACGCCGATCGAACCACAGTAGGTTCGCCGGCAGATATCGATGATCTCTTTCAGCGGCAGGCGGTCGGGCGCCGCTAGAGAACCCGTATGAAAAGTCGTGTTGAGGTCGGATTCGCTGAGGTTGTGGAAGCCGAGCTCAAGGTCGGCCACGTGCGGCCGCTCGTTGAGATTCAGCGGATCGAGCTCGGCCTGCTTGTGGCCTCGAACTCGAAAGGCGTTGATCATCCGCAGCACGCCGGCCTGCTTGTAGTCTTCGGCGACCACAGCGGTGCCACCTTGGGTGCCCAGGGACTTGAACTGTTCAGCGATCGCCTGGTGGCGCGTGTCGTCTCCGGTTTCCGGCGCGAGCTGCTCGAAGAGCGCCTGCCAGTGTTTCGGCACGGACTTCGGATCATCGAGCCAGTGTTCGTAGAACTCCTCCACGTAGGCGGCATTGCCTCCGGACAGGTGAGATGCCCGGTACTGCTCCAGGAGGTTATCGGTCATGGTGAAGCGCTCTTGTACGGCGTGGTGGTGAATAGCGTCAATTATAACGGGACTGGTCTTTTGATGGGCCGCAATCGCGTCAGATCATGGTCGTAGTTCCCCGTCAAAGCGGGGCGCGTCAGCGAACCAGCTCGGGCCCTTGAGGACGCTCGATCGCGCCAAGCTCGAGGAGCTGCTCAAGGGCGCCTTCCTGCGCCAGCCAGTCGGCCCCGAGTCGGCGCTGCTTGCTCAGCGCCAGGGCGAGCGCTGGCGGGCAATCGATGCGCTCGCCGTTGACGTAGAGTTCGTCCCCATTGAGCAGCGCCAGTCTGGCCGTCGCGGCCAGTGGCAGGCGGTGGCCGGCACGCAGCTGTCGGGTGACTGCGGCCAGGGACACGGTCTCGTCGCCGGGCCAGAGTCGCCACCGAGTCAGAAAAGCGGCCAGGAGTTTCCCCAGCTCACGGTCATCGAGGCTCATTGATGCCTCCAGCATCCGCCGAGCCTGGCAAACGAGCTCGGGCCCGATCCGGTCGGGAAACTGCGGATCGATGTCCCTCACCTTGAGGCGGGATCCAGCGGACGCATCGGTAAGCAGCCCTTCGGCGAGCTGAAAAAGCAATTCCGGGCCGGACGGCGTGCGCAGTCCGACCGACCAGGTCTGGCATCGGTCGATTGCGACGCCGTGGTGGCCAACGCCCGGCGGTAGGTAGAGCACGTCGCCCGGACCGGTCTCGATGCGGACCTCGGCAGACCAGTCGGCAATCAGCGCCAGCTCAAAGCGCGGATCGATGGTGAAATCGCCGCGCCGCGCCAGCTCCCAGCGCCGATGCCCCCTGACCTGAACGAGAAAGACGTCGTAGGCATCCTTGTGCGGGCCGACAGAGCCACCGGGCGCGGCTTCGGAAATCATCACATCGTCGAGAACCCAGTGGGGGAGAAAGTCGAAGGCATCGAGAATCGAGGCCACCTCGCCCCGGGCCTTGTCCATCTCCTGAACGAGAACCGTCCAGTCCTTTTCCTGCTCGGGCAGCTCATCGACGCTTTCCACGCCGTGAACCACGCGCCAGTCCGCGAGCTCGGCGCTCCCGGTAATGAGGCGGGAGGGCAGCTCCATGTCCGCAGCCAGCGCAAGCATGTCGTCGAGCTCCAGCGCCCGCGGCTGGAGCCAGGCGCGGATGAGGCAGGGCTCGCGACCCCAAAAATCGCTCAGGAAGCGTTCGGTATCGAAGCGATCGAGGATCGCGAGCGGCATCAAACGTAGCGGCCGATATCGCGAGCAAGGCCGGCGGCAAGCCCCACATACGTCGACGGCGTCATGGCCAAAAGGCGCTCGCGGTCGGCCTGCGGGATGTCGAGGGCCTGGATGAAGTCATGCAGGCGATCGCGGTCGATGCGATGACCGCGGGTCAGTGACTTCAGCTTTTCATAAGGCTCGGGGATGTTGTGCAGACGCATGACCGTCTGGATGGGCTCGGCGAGCACCTCCCAGGCCTGATCGAGATCGGCGGCAATTCGTTCCCTGTCGGGCTCGATGCGCGCCAGGCCGCGCAGGATCGACTGCCAGGCGAGGGAACAGTAGCCAAAGGCCGAACCCAAAGAGCGCTGGACCGTGGAGTCGGTCAGATCGCGCTGCCAGCGAGAGATCGGCAGCTTGGCCGCGAGATGCTCCAGCAGGCTGTTGGCCAGACCGAGGTTGCCTTCACCGTTCTCGAAGTCGATCGGGTTGATCTTGTGCGGCATGGTCGATGATCCGACTTCGCCTTCGACCTGCTTCTGCCGAAAGTAGCCCAAGGAAATGTAGGACCAGCTGTCGCGCGCGAAATCGGTGAGGATCGTATTGATGCGAATCAGAGCGTGACTGACCTCGGCGATCATGTCGTGCGGCTCGATCTGAGTGGTGAAAGGGTTATAGACAAGCCCAAGGTCCTCGACGACCTGGCGCGAGAGCTCGGGCCAGTCCAGGTCCGGGCAGGCGGCCAGGTGGGCATTGAAATTTCCCACGGCACCGTTGATCTTGCCGGTCAACTCGATCTGATTGAGGCCACGACGCTGGCGCCTGAGGCGAAACACGACGTTGGCGACCTCCTTACCCAGCGTCGTCGGCGTCGCGCTCTGTCCGTGGGTTCGCGACAGCATGGCGATCTCGGCCGTCGCCTCGGCGAGGGCCTGGAGCTGTTCATCGAGTCGGGCGAGATGGGGATCGAGAACGTCGCGGATGCTGGCCTGGATGATCAGGGCCCAGGAAAGATTGTTGATGTCTTCACTGGTCAGGGCAAAGTGGACGAACTCGGTGTAGGCCTTGAGCGCCGGACGATCGCTCATCCTGGCCTTCAACCAGTATTCCACGGCCTTCACATCGTGGTTGGTTTCCCTCTCGATCCGCTTGATTTCAGACGCCTCCTCGGGCCCAAAATCCTCCGCTAGCTGGGTCAGGAAACGGGCATCGTCAGGCTGCAGCGCCGGCAGGGCCGTGAAATCGGAATGCGCCGCCAGCGCCTTGAACCAGGCAATCTCCACGCTGAGCCGGCGTTGGATCAGGCCGGCCTCGGAGGCCAGCTCGGCCAGGGGCCGAAGCTTGGCGGCGTAGCGGCCGTCGAGCGGGGAAAGAGCCGTCAGTGCTTCGGAAGTCATACCCTGTCCTGGAGAAATGGTGCCACTATTCTAGCGAGGAGCGCTGGCTGTTCGAGGCGCAATCCGCCGCTTGACGGTGATCGGGTTGTGGAGACACTTCACGGACCACGTCGGGCCGGCGTGCCCGCTTCAGTCGCGCCAGCGCTTGAGCAGGTCGCCGTAGGCATCGACGCGCCGATCGCGGAGGAAGGGCCAGATCCGGCGCACCTGCTCGCCGCGCTCCAGATCAATCTCGGCGAGGAGGAGTTGCGCGTCTTCATCGGCTTCGGCAAGCAGCTCCCCCTGCGGCCCGGCGATGAAGCTATGGCCCCAGAAACGGGCCGCTTGTCCGCCACCCGATCGATCTGGCTCGGCGCCGACGCGATTGCAGGCGAGGACTGGTAATCCATTGGCGACGGCATGGCCGCGCTGCACCGTCCGCCAGGCGTCGAGTTGCCTGGCTTGCTCGTCGGCGTCATCGTTCGGATCGTAGCCGATTGCCGTGGGATAGATCAGCAGCTCCGCCCCGGCGAGTGCCATCAGTCGGGCGGCTTCGGGATACCACTGATCCCAGCAAACCAGAACACCGAGGCGGCCCAGACTCGTTGCAACCGGCTCGAAGCCCAGATCGCCAGGCGCGAAATAGAATTTTTCGTTGTAGCCCGGATCGTCGGGGATGTGCATCTTGCGGTAAAGGCCGGCCCGCGACCCATCACGGTCGAAGACGATTGCGCTGTTGTGCGAAAGCCCCGCTGCGCGCCGTTCGAAAAGGCTCCCTATGATCACGACCCGGTGCGACCTGGCCGCCTGGGCCAGCGCTTTCGCCGTTGGCCCATCGAGGGGCTCGGCCAGGTCGTGGAGCGCCGGATCCTGGAATTTGCAGAAATACTCGCTGGCGTGGAGCTCGGGCAATACGATCAAGTCCGCACCCCGACCCGCCGCCTGATCGATGAGCGCCAGGGACCGTTCGCGATTCCTGTCGATATCCGGTCCCATGGCATGCTGGAGCAGGGCGGCGGTCAGGCGCTTGGTCATCGGGTTGGCTCCGGGATATGCATGGTCGCGCAATGGGGGCCACCGAACTGGGTGATCATGGTGCGCGCGGGTATCGGAATGACCTCATGTTCTGGCAAAAGTTCGGCGAGCAGGCGCTGCGCCCGCTCGTCGCTTTTCACGCCGTAGGCCGGGACCAGGCATGCGCCGTTCACGAAGAGAAAGTTGGCGTAGTTCGCCGGCAGCGTCGGATCGAAACCGGCGACCTCTGGCAGGGCAATCAGCTCATAGGGCCTGCCTCGGTCATCAGTCATCGCACGCAATTGGCCACTCAGCGTCTCGGTCCAGCGCTGGTCCTGATGCTGCTGATAGACGATTGTCCCCGGCGCGGCGAAGCGGGCAATCGTATCGATGTGGCCATCCGTGTCGTCGCCGGGCAGGGCCGGCAAGTCGATGCCATGAATCTGATTCAGATGAAAACGACGGCGTAGCTCGCTATCGATCGCCCTTCGATCCAGCTGCGGCAGGCGCTTTTCCAGGCAGGACCAGTTGACGAGGAGCCGCCCGGCGCCGTTCGAATCGATCGCACCGCCCTCCAGCTCGAGATCGACGTCGACGCGCTCGAAGTCTCTCAATAGCTCGAGCTTGAGGAGCTGCTCGTTGACGCGGTTGTCTTCACCGGCCTGGTATTTCCCGCCCCAGGCATCAAAGGTGAAGTTCAGCGCAACGGAAGCGTCGGTGGTGCTTGTAAGACAGATCGGCCCGTAATCGCGGCACCAGGTGTCGTTGTGGGCGATTTCAACGGGGAAGAGGGAAGGGTGATCGGCGAAGGGCAGGCCATCGATATCATGTTTGGACTGGAGCAAAACGACTGCCCGCTGGTGCGCCAATACCGCATCGAGCAGCGCCGTGTACTCAGCTCGGATCTCGGCGAGGGAACTCGCCCAGTCCCCGTCGCCGCCTGGCCAGGCGAGAAGCGTCGCTCGCTGCCTTTCCCATTCGGCGGGTTGTCGCATCGTCTCAGGTGCCGGTAAACAGCGTTTGCCGCCTCTCGCTCTTGGACTCAGTCAACGCCTTTCGCAGGCTTGCCGGGCAGCACCGAAGCGCGAAAAAGCGAGTTTCAGGCCAATCAGTCGGAGTTGCCACCGTCGGCTTCGCTGACTTCTCTGACAACGGCATCCGGGTGCAGGACGCTTTCGATAACGGTGCTGTGCTCGAAGTACACGCTGTAGTCGCTGTAGATCCAGCGAGTTATCGGGGGTTGACCCACCGGACCGCGCGTCTCGATGGGCTCTCCGTAGCGCGCCTCAACCTCGGTCATCGTGAGGCCATTGACCGGCAGGTCGCGAAGCATGCGTTCGCGAACCTTCTCGATCAGCAGGACATCAGCGCTGAGCAGGCTGCTCAGGCCCAGGAAAATCACCCCCAAAAGCAGCAAAGCGATCGGCTGTCTCGTTCCGGTGTTGCTTCTCATGGCTGGCCTCTGGCTGAAGAAAATTAAGATGAAAGGCGTCCCAGAACAGATTTCATGCGGGTGATATTTCTGATTTCGCCGCGTCAACGCGCCGCTTTCTTCAAGCGACCTATCTGCTGAGTCGGGAAAAGTTTAGCATAGGAAGTAAATTCGAGGAACTCAGGGAAACTTCATGAAAACAGCAGTGATTACCGGCGCCAACCGGGGAATCGGCCTCGAACTGGTGCGCGCTCTGAAATCGCAATACCGAATCGTCGCGGTCTGTCGCTCGAGCTCATCGGCCCTTCAGGCCGAAGACGTGGAGATCGTCGATCATGTCGACGTGGCGACCCGCGACGGCATCGCCCGTCTTGCCAGCCAGCTGAGCGCTCGATCGATCGAGCTGTTGATCAATAACGCGGGCGTCATGCGACCCTCCGATCTCACTACGATCGAGACCGATCTCGACGACTGGCGGCTCCAGTACGAGGTCAACGCGCTCTCGCCGCTGCGTGTCACCGCGGCCCTGATAGATCGCCTGACCGATGGCGCAAAGGTCGTCATCATCACCTCGAGGATGGGGTCGATCGGCGATAACACCTCTGGCGGCGCTTATGCTTATCGGATGTCCAAGGCCGCGGTCAACAGCGCCGCCGCTTCCCTGGCCCAGGACCTTCGACCCCGCAACATCGCCGTGGGGTTGCTGCACCCAGGCTACGTCAGGACAGACATGACCGGCGGTTCGGGGTTCGTGGACGCCGAGGCATCGGCCGCCGACCTGGCGCAGAGAATTGCCGAACTCGACCCCTCGACCAGCGGCCGCTTCCAGCACGCCAACGGCGACATCCTGCCCTGGTAACGGGGCCTTGACCTGATTCGCCCTCGCTGTCCTCGGGGCGCGGTGCATGAATCAACAGCCTCCCGCGGGGGGGCGATCAGCGCAAACGCGCCTGCTCACCCTGAAGGCGCAGCCAGGCCTGATATCGGCAGCGAGGCAGGTTGCCCAGGTCGGCGGCAGCGCGCACGGCGCAGCCCGGTTCTTGTCGATGGCTGCAGTCGCGAAATCGACAGCGATCGCACCACGGAAAAAACTCCGGGAAGCCGTGGATGAGTTCCGTCGCCGGCATCGCCCAGAGACCGAATTCCCAGACGCCGGGGGTGTCGACCAGGCGCCCGTCATCGGGCAGACGATGAACGCGCGCCGACGTCGTGGTGTGCTTGCCTTTGCCGGTCACCGTCGACAGGGCACCCGTTTGGGCCTCCAGGTCGGGGATCAAGGCATTGACCAGCGAGGTCTTCCCGACGCCTGACTGGCCGGCAATCAGCGTCGTCTTGCCGGCCAGAAGACCGGCGAGGGTGCCGATCTCCGCGACCGGCCGGCACTGCGTTCGCAGGATCGGGTAGCCAATTGCTTCCAGCGTGTCCAGCTCATCGAAGGGCGGCTGGTCTGGCAGAGGAAGATCGGATTTGTTGAGCACCACGATCGGTCGGACATCGCAGAGATGGCAGGCGGCAAGATAGCGGTGAATGAGATCGGGGCTCGGAGCGGGTCGTGGTGCGATCACGATCAGCGCCTGGTCCAGGTCGACGGCGATCGCTTTGAATCGACCGCGTGGGTCGCCGCGACCGAAACGATTGCGCGGAGCAACAACCGCGCTGAGCTCATCGCGCGCATTGACTTCGACGGTCTGGCCCGGAAGAGGGCGCTCCATCCGGCGTGGAAGATGAAACGCCACTAGGCGACCAGATTCATCTTCCGCCACGGCGCGGTTGGCCCATGCTTCGATGACGGTCGCCCGTCGACTCATTCAGGAACTCCAGCGCCGGCGGGGTCTTGATATAGTTCGGGCAAATCACCGCCGGATACCCACTGCCCATGAGCCTTGAACGACTGGTCTGGATCGATCTCGAAATGACCGGGCTCGATCCTGATGCCGACCGCATCATCGAGATTGCCACGATCGTGACCGACCTCGAGCTGAAGGAGATCGCGCAGGGCCCCGTGCTTGCGATCGCGACGCCTGCCGCAACCCTCGATGCGATGGATGAATGGAATCAGCGCACTCACGGTGAGTCCGGTCTGATCCAGCGCTGTCTCGATAGCGATATCAGCCTGCAGCAGGCAGAGGCGCAGACCCTTGACTTTCTTTCGCGCCACCTCGAGGCGGGCAGCTCGCCGATGTGCGGAAATTCGATCTGTCAGGATCGCCGATTCCTGGCGCGCGAAATGCCCGAGCTCGAAGCGTTCTTCCACTACCGAAATCTCGACGTCAGCACGCTCAAGATCCTCGCCCAATGCTGGGCGCCGGTGATCGCCGAGGGACTCGGCAAGGCCACGACTCATCAGGCCCTCGACGACATCAGGGACTCGATTCAGGAGCTCGTTTATTACCGCCGGTTTATGGGCGAACTTGCCGGATCGAATCCCTGAGCTCACAACCGAGGCCCTGCATCGGCGGGGATCCTCAACCGCCGGGAGCCTTGTCGGCGAGCATCCGCCAGGTATCGACGACCGTATCCGGATTCAGGGACATGCTCTCGATCCCCTGATCAAGGAGCCACTCGGCCAGATCCGGATAGTCGGAGGGCCCCTGACCGCAGATGCCGATGTACTTGCCGCGCTCGCGGCAGGCCTTGATTGCCATGCTCAGCAGGGCCTTGACCGCATCGTTGCGCTCATCGAATCGATGCGCCACGAGGGCGGAATCGCGATCCAGGCCGAGGGCCAGCTGAGTCATGTCGTTCGAGCCGATCGAAAAGCCGTCGAAATACTCGAGGAACTGGTCGGCGAGCAAGGCATTCGAGGGAAGCTCACACATCATGATCAGCTTCAGGCCATTTTCACCTCGCTTGAGCCCGAACTCCTCGAGAACCGCAACGACTTCCCGCGCTTCGTCAACGGTTCGAACAAAGGGAATCATCGCCCAGACATGATCCAGGCCCATGGTTTCACGGACCTTGCGCAGGGCACGGCATTCCAGTTCGAAGGCGGGCTTGAAGCTGTCATCGACGTAGCGTGAGGCGCCGCGCCAGCCGATCATCGGATTCTCCTCGTCGGGCTCGTACTGTTCACCACCGATCAAGTTGGCGTATTCATTGCTCTTGAAGTCCGACAGGCGCACGATCACCGGGTGCGGTCCGAAGGGCGCGGCGATCGTGGCGATGCCCTCGGCAAGCTTGTCGACATAGAACTCGACCGGTCCATCGTAACCGGCGATCCGCCGATCGATTTCCGACCGAATATCCTCACTCTGGTCGCGGTATTCCAGCAGGGCGCGGGGGTGGATTCCGATCATCCGGTTGATAATGAACTCCAGCCGGGCCAGGCCGATGCCGTGATTCGGAATCTGAGCGAAATCGAAGGCCCGATCGGCATTGGCCACGTTCATCATGATCTTCAACGGGGCTGGGGGCATCTCTCCGAGCGTGTCTTCGGTTCGACTGAATTTGAGCTGGCCTTTGTAGATGCGACCCGTATCGCCCTCGGAACAGGCAACGGTGACTTCCGCGTCGTGGGGGATGCGGGTCGTGGCATCGGCGCAGCCGACCACAGCGGGAATCCCGAGCTCGCGCGCGATGATGGCCGCGTGGCAGGTGCGACCCCCGCGGTTCGTGACGATGGCCGAAGCACGCTTCATGATCGGCTCCCAGTCCGGGTCGGTCATGTCGGTCACGAGCACATCGCCGGCCTCGACGTCGTGTATCGCGTCGAGCGATTCGATCACCTTGGCGCGCCCGGAGCCGATACGCTGACCAATGGCGCGGCCCTCGGAGAGAACATCCCCGGTCTCTTCGAGGCGGAAGCGTTCCATGGCCTGACCGGAACGGCTCTTGACCGTTTCCGGCCGCGCCTGAAGAATGAACAGGTCGCCCGATTCACCGTCTTTGGCCCACTCGATATCCATCGGCCGACCGTAGTGCTTCTCGATAGTCAGTGCCATCTCGGCGAGCTGCGTCGCCTCGCGGTCGCTGATCGAGAAGCGCTGACGCAAATCGTCGGGCGTATCTTCAGTATGCACGCCGGTGCCCTGCGCGTAGACCATTCGTGTCGCCTTGCTGCCCAGCGAGCGGCGCAGAACGGCCGGCGTTCCCGCCTCCAGGTTGGGCTTGAACAGATAGAATTCGTCTGGATTGACCGCGCCCTGCACGACGCTCTCCCCGAGGCCGTAGCTTGAAGTCACGAAGACCACGTTGCGATAGCCCGACTCCGTGTCGAGGGTGAACAGGACGCCGGATGAGCCGCTCCCCGAGCGCACCATCAGCTGAACGCCCGCCGACAGGGCGACATCGTGGTGCTCGAAGCCATGGTGGACGCGGTAGGCGATCGCGCGGTCGTTATACAGGCTGGCGAAGACCGCGTGGAGCTTGACCAGGACCTCATCGATGCCGCGAACGTTGAGAAAGGATTCCTGCTGGCCCGCGAAGGAGGCGTCGGGCAGGTCTTCGGCCGTTGCCGACGAACGCACGGCCACGGCTAGATGCTCGCCGTAGCGCTCCTGCATCTCAGAGTAGGCACTGCGGATTGCCTGCTCGAGGGGCGGCTGAAGCGGCGTATCCATGATCCACTGGCGAATCGTGCTGCCCGTCGCGGCCAGCGCGCGCGTGTCGTCGGGATCGAGAGGCTCAAGCTCTGCCTGAATCTTTGAGGCCAGGCCGGATTGTTCGAGAAACTCCCTGAACGCGTCGGCGGTTGTGGCAAAGCCCCCGGGAACGCTGACACCGAGCTGGCTCAAATTGCCGATCATTTCCCCCAGTGAAGAGTTCTTCCCGCCGACACGGTGCAAATCGTCCATGCCCAGATCGTCGAGCCAAAGAATGTAGTCAGTCACGCGGCGCCTCGGTTTTCAGTTCAAGTCAGCAAATAAACCCGGTATTCTAACCGCCCGACCCCTTCCAACGGCAGTCTGATTCCATGCGCCGCACCGTATTCTTTGTCTCCGACGGCACAGCGATTACCGCCGAAACCTTCGGGCACAGTCTCTTGACCCAGTTTTCAGCGGTCAATTTCCGCGAAATTCGCCTGCCCTTCGTCGATACGCACGACAAGGCACGGGACGCGGTTTCTCTGATCGACAAGGCCGCCGAGGCCGACGACGTCCGGCCGCTGGTATTCAGCACGATCGTCGATATCGGCATCGGTCGCGAACTGGTCGCCGCCAATGCCCACGTCTTCGATATGTTCGCCACCTTCATGGAACCCCTCGAACAGGTCCTCGGCGTCGATCGTTCCCCGCGCGTCGGTCAGGCCCATGGCATGGGCAACAGCAACGCCTATGAGGACCGCATGGAGGCGACCAACTACGCATTGACCCACGATGACGGGATCAGCAAGAAGCTCGATCAGGCCGAGGCGATTCTCGTCGGCGTGTCGCGCTCCGGGAAAACACCGACCTGCCTGTACATGGCGTTGCATTACGGCGTCAAGGCGGCCAATTATCCCCTGACCGAAGAGGACCTGGAGCAGCCGCGCCTGCCGCAGTTCCTCCGCGCGCACCAATCAAAGCTCGTCGGGCTGACGATCAACCCCGAGCGCCTGGCCCGGATCCGCGAGGTTCGACGCCCGGGGAGCCGCTACGCCTCGATCAAGCAGTGCCGCTATGAGGTCGACGCGGCCGAGGCCATGTTCCGCGCCGAAAAGGTTCCCGTCCTGTCAACGACGGGATCTTCTGTCGAAGAGCTGGCGAGCCGGATTCTTCTCGAGCACGGGCTGCACAGAGAGTAATCCTGTCGATATTTCGGGGCTCGAGATCTGTTCTCGCGCCGTCAGACAGCAAGGCCACAACGCGGAATTACCCTTGTTAGCCCACCCAGGATTGCGTCGCCGGGCAGCGGGAATCAGGGCAAAACGAAGCAGGCTTGTCATTCGGTCGAAATAGCACCACAATAGTTGAACTTAATAACAAAATCTCTGGTCCACCAGCTGACATCACCCCGAAGGAGGTCCTGCGCGTCGCCCCTCCACGCGCCGCCCGTTAACCATGCTGACATCGGTTCGAAATCTGCATCCGCCCACTCAGGTTCTGGCTCGCCGCCTGCCTGAGCTGCACACTTCGGTCTTCAGGGCGCTGAATCTGTTGATGCCCGACGGGCTGAGCCGGAGTGACTGCCTGGTCTCACGGGTCGGCAGCGGCCCGGATCTTTACATGCAGGTGATCGAGCGCCACGATTACACGACATTTTTGCGCTTGACCTATGTCATCGGCGACAGTCAGCAACACGATCCGAATGCGCACATCCGCGTCTACCACGATGCACGCATGGCCGAAGCGACCGCTTTCAGCCCAGAGCAGGGCATCCAACGACTCGCCGGACCGGAACTGCCGATGCAGAGCCTGGTCGTCAGGAACTGGCGTCTGAATAAAGCGCTCCTCAAATGGCTGGACTACCTGCTCGATCAGGGCCATAGCGCTCAGAGCCTTCGACCCGCAGAGGATGCGCCCGAATTGGGCGCTGATCTTGCCGGCCAGGAAGTCGGCTAGACGGCAATTCCCCGTTCCGATCGCTGGCCGAAAACCGTCAGCTCGGCTACAATCACCGACCGGAGTTCAAGCATGATGCTTGATCAGCGCCCGGTGCCGATCACCGACTCTGCGGTCGATCGCGAGCGCATCACCCGGAGGTCGAACGTGTCCCCAATCAAGGCTCTGCTGGTTCTGGAAGACGGCACCTCGTTTTCCGGTCAAGGTATCGGTGCGCCCGCTTCGACGACCGGCGAGGTCGTCTTCAATACGGCCATGACCGGTTACCAGGAGATCCTGACGGACCCGAGCTATGCCGGCCAGCTTGTCACCCTGACATCAGCCCACGTCGGCAACACCGGGGTCAATGCCTTCGATGCCGAATCCGACCGGATTCACTGCCGTGGACTGCTGGTCCGAAATTACCCCCGGCGCCTCAGTTCCTGGCGCGCCCAGCAGTCCCTGCATGACTACCTTGTCGATCACGGCATTGGCGGCATCAGCGGGCTCGATACGCGCTCTCTGACGATGCACTTACGCACGCAGGGCTCGCTCAACGGCTGTCTGATGACCGGCGATCACATTGATGCCGATGCGGCCCTCGAACAGGCTCGCCAATGCCGCTCGATGACCGGGCTGGATCTAGCCAGCAGCGTGACCGTTCCCGCACCAAGGCCCTGGTCTGAAGGCACATTCGATTTGAGCAGCGGCGTCTTTCCCGCAGGTCAGGGCAAGCTTCACGTGGTCTGCTACGACTATGGATTCAAGCGCAACATCCTGCGCCTCCTCGTCGACGCGGGCTGCCGCGTCACCCTCGTGCCGGCGCAGCACCCGGTCGGGGAGGTGCTGGCGATGGAGCCCGATGGCGTGATGCTCTCGAACGGGCCGGGCGACCCGGAGCCCCTGGGTTACGCCATCGAAGCGATTCGAATTCTCCTCGAACAGGGCGTGCCGACCTTCGGTATCTGCCTCGGTCACCAGCTTCTGGCGCTGGCGGCCGGCGCTCGAACGCTTAAGATGAAGTTCGGCCATCACGGCGCGAACCACCCGGTCAAGGAATTGTCCTCCGGCTGCGTCATGATCACCAGCCAGAATCACGGGTTCGCCGTGGACGAAGACAGCCTGCCCGCCGAGGTCACGCCCTCGCATCGCTCGCTTTTCGACGGCTCCCTCCAGGGCATCGAACTCACCGGCCGGCCGGCCTTCGGCTTCCAGGGCCATCCGGAAGGTAGCCCCGGCCCTCATGATCTTCGGCCGCTTTTCGAGCGCTTTGCTGACCTGATGCGAAGCGCCCGCGGTGGCCAGAGCGCCTGACCCACGAATCTCACGGACCACGGATGCACGCCTGCGATGCCCAAACGAACTGATATCGAGTCCATCCTGATCATCGGTGCCGGCCCGATCGTTATCGGACAGGCCTGCGAGTTCGACTATTCGGGGGTTCAGGCCGTCAAAGCGCTGCGGGAGGAGGGTTACCGAGTGATCCTGGTCAACTCCAACCCTGCAACGATCATGACCGATCCCAACATCGCCGACGTGGTCTACATCGAGCCGATTCGCTGGGACGTCGTGCGCGATGTGATCGAAAAGGAACGGCCGGACGCGCTGCTGCCGACCATGGGCGGCCAGACCGCCCTGAATTGCGCGCTCGATCTCGACCGCGAGGGCGTGCTCGCCGAATTTGGCGTCGAGATGATCGGCGCATCGAAGAAAGCCATCGACATGGCCGAGGACCGCGAGCAGTTTCGCCTGGCCATGGGCGATATCGATCTGGAGGTCCCGCGCGCATCGGTCGCCCACTCGCTCGAGGAAGCGCTCGTCATTCAGCGTGACATCGGATTTCCCACCATCATCCGGCCGTCCTTCACGATGGGAGGATCCGGCGGTGGAATTGCCTATAACCGACAGGAATTTACCGATATCGTCAGCCACGGTCTGGATCTGTCACCGACCAATGAGGTGCTGCTGGAGGAGTCGGTCCTGGGCTGGAAGGAGTTCGAGCTCGAGGTGGTGCGCGACCGGGCTGACAACTGCATCATCGTTTGCTCCATCGAAAATCTCGACCCCATGGGCGTGCACACGGGCGACTCGATCACGATCGCGCCGGCGCAGACGCTGACCGACAAGGAGTATCAGGCCCTGCGCGATGCCGCCATCGCCGTGCTGCGCAAGATCGGCGTCGACACGGGCGGGTCCAACGTCCAGTTCGCGGTCAGCCCCGAGGACGGCCGAATCCTGGTCATCGAGATGAATCCGCGCGTGTCCCGCTCGTCGGCGCTGGCCTCGAAGGCCACGGGATTTCCGATTGCCAAGGTGGCCGCCAAGCTGGCCGTGGGCTACACGCTCGATGAGCTTCTCAACGATATGACCGGAGGCGCGACGCCGGCATCCTTTGAGCCAGCGATCGATTACGTCGTGACGAAGATTCCGCGCTTCGCCTTCGAGAAATTCCCGGCGGCGGACGATCGTCTCACCACGCAGATGAAATCAGTCGGTGAGGCGATGGCCTTCGGTCGAACGTTTCAGGAGTCCCTGCAGAAAGCCCTGCGCAGCTTGGAAACCGGCCTGACGGGCCTTGATCCGCAGAGCTATGAGGGCACGATGGCCGAGATCGATGTCCAGATCAAACGGGAACTGCAGGCCGCCGGCCCCCATCGCATCCTGTATCTCGGCGATGCCTTCCGACGCGGGCTGAGCTTTGAAGAAATTCATCGCTTGACGCGCATCGACCCCTGGTTCCTCGATCAGGTGGCCGAATTGGTCGAACAGGAGCAGCTTGCCGCCGAGCAGGGCGTCGCCGACCTCAACTACGACCGGTTACTGGAGCTCAAGCGCTTCGGTTTTTCCGACGCCCGAATCGCCATGCTCGTCGGCGTCGACGAAGCCAGCCTGCGAAAGATCCGGCACAAGGCGGGCCTGGCACCGGTGTTTCGGCGCATCGATACCTGTGCCGCCGAATTCGCCACGGAGACCGCCTATCTCTACTCGACCTGGGGTGAGGCCTGCGAGGCAGCTCCCGCCGACAGGCGCAAGATCATGGTGCTGGGTGGAGGCCCGAATCGAATCGGGCAGGGCATCGAATTCGATTACTGCTGCGTCCATGCGGCGATGGCCATGCGCGATCTTGGCTTCGAGACCATCATGGTCAACTGCAATCCGGAGACCGTGTCGACGGACTACGACACCTCGGATCGACTGTACTTCGAGCCTCTGACCCTTGAAGACGTCCTCTCTATCATCGATGTCGAAAAGCCCGAAGGAATCATCATTCAGTTCGGTGGCCAAACGCCTCTGAAGCTCGCTCGCGCTCTCGAGGAGGCGGGCGCACCGATAGTCGGAACGACGCCCGATTGCATCGACCTGGCCGAGGATCGCGAGCGATTTCAAGAGCTGCTGCAGTCGCTCGAGCTCAGGCAGCCGCCTAATCGCACGGCCCGTGACCCGGAGTCGGCTATCGTCCTGGCGAGAGATATCGGCTATCCCATTGTCGTTCGCCCCTCCTACGTCCTCGGAGGTCGCGCCATGGATATCGTCCACGGCGAGGATGAACTCAGGCGTTACATGACCGAAGCAGTGAAGGTGTCGAACGACTCGCCCGTGCTCCTGGACCGATTTCTGGATCACGCCATCGAAGTCGACGTCGATGCCCTCTGCGACGGAGAGCGCGTGGTGATCGGCGGCATCATGGAGCATATCGAGGAGGCCGGCGTTCATTCCGGCGATTCGTCCTGCAGCCTGCCACCGTTCTCTCTCGACCCTGCCGTTATCGAGTCGATTGCTCGGCAGACCCGCGAGATGGCGACGGCGCTCAAAGTCATCGGCTTGATGAACGTTCAGTTCGCCGTCCGCGGCGACGATATCTTCGTCCTCGAGGTCAATCCTCGCGCGTCGCGGACGGTGCCGTTCGTCTCGAAGGCCACGGGAACGCCGCTGGCGCAGGTCGCAGCGCGCTGCATGGTCGGCCAGAGCCTTGAGGATCAGGGCATCACCGAGGACCTTGAATCCGGTTTTTACTCGATCAAGGAACCGATTTATCCCTTCATCAAGTTTCCCGGCGTCGATCCTATTCTCGGCCCGGAAATGCGCTCGACGGGTGAGGCGATGGGCGTTGGCTTGAGCTTCGGCGCCGCCGTTGCCCGCGCGCAGCAGGGCGTGGGCATCCGCGCGGCTTCCAGCGGCACAGTCTTCATCAGCGTGCGCGATGCGGACAAGGAGCGCCTCCTGCCCGTGGGCCGGGAGCTGTACGAGCGAGGTTTCAAGCTGGTCGCGACCGAGGGCACCTGGAAGCATCTGGTTGAAAACGGCATCGAGTGCGCCTACGTAAATAAGGTGGCGCAGGGGCGTCCTCATATCGTCGATCTGATCAAGAACGATGAGATCGACTACATCATCAACACGACCGAAGGTCGCCAGGCCATCTCGGATTCATTTTCTATCCGCCGGCAGGCCCTGCAGGGCAAGATCAATTACTCGACCACGATTGCCGGGGCCAAGGCCACCCTTCGGGCGCTGGACCACTGGAACGATCGTGGCGTACGCAGCCTGGCTGAATTACACGAACTATAAGGAGCAGTCATGAGCCAGATCCCGCTGACAAAATCCGGGGCAGAACGTCTCAAGTCAGAGCTTGAGCGATTGAAGAAAACCGAGCGGCCGGCGGTCATCGAGGCCATCGCCGAGGCGCGCGCCCACGGTGACCTGAAAGAGAACGCCGAATATCACGCGGCCAGGGAACAACAGGGTTTTATCGAGGGGCGCATTCAAGCACTGGAGAACGCCCTGGGCAATGCCCGAATTATCGACCCGGCGGAAACGGATGCGGGCGACAAGGTGGTCTTCGGGGCCCACGTGACGCTGATCGAAGATAAGGACGACGCAGAAGAAGCCGTCTGGCAGATCGTCGGAGAGCTCGAAGCCGACGTCAACGCTCGCCGGCTGTCCATCAGCGCGCCGCTTGCGCGTGCCCTGATCGGCAAACAGACCGGCGACGTGGCCGAATTTCAGGCGCCGAACGGACTTCGTGTCTACGAGATCATCGCCGTCGACTATCGCTGATCTTGGCGTCGGGCGCTGGCCGGCATGATCATCCTTCTCGTTCCGGAACTCGAAGCCCTACTGGCCGAAGCGGGCCGGCAGCCGACCATCGTCTCCCGGCTGATCGCTCGCGGGCGCTCCCGCGCGCTGCCGCAGGATGGCTTTCTCGCCGAGCTCGTAACGGAGCAGGCGGTCGCAGCGGCTGCCATCGCACGTCGCCATGACCGCCCCGACGACGCTGAGGGCTGGTGGGCCTTTGCCGATCCCGTCCGACTTCGTCCCGACCTGAGTGCAGTGTGGATTCAGCCGCACGCCTTCCAGTCCGAGCATGACGCTGCTGTTTCCGACTTGCGCGACCTGCTCGCTGAGGATGGGCTGCGATTCGAGCTGGCCACGCCGGAACGCGGTTACCTGAAGCTCCCGGGTCCACCCGAAGCGGAATTCACGCCACCCTGGGCTATTGCTGGACGGAGCATGGAGCAGGTGCTTCCGCGGGGCAGAGAGGGCCCGCTCTGGACGCGGCGTCTCAATGAGTGTCAGGTCCTCCTGCACCAGCTCTCGCGCGAGGACCCTGCGGTGCCCAGCGGCCTTTGGTTCTGGGGCCCTGGTCCCTTGCCTCGGGAGCGACCGGAGGCGAGGATCAGTCACCTGATCGGGGAGGGGGAAGGCCTGCGCGAACTCGCGGCCTGGCTCGACCTGTCCTATTCACCGGAAGAGCGCGGGACACCGGATGCATCACTGCGCCTGTGGTCGCCCTCTCCCGGAAGCGACGCCGATCAGGCGCTGTTGCAGCTCGCCGATCTGATCAGGCCGCTCTGGAGAAGGCTGCGACTGGGTCGCTTCGACGCACTCGAGCTCGCCACTCGTCGACAGGTGTGGCGCCTCCGGCCCGCTGACGCCTGGCGATTCTGGAAGCAAGCCTCCCGGTGATCAGATCCGTCGCTATCCGCCGGCGGGCTCCGAGTCGGGACGGCCCCACCGACGCCCATCCCGTGGTCGCGCGGGTCCTGGCCGGACGCGGGCTTGAGCGTCTTCCCGACTATCGCTTGAGCGGCCTGCTGCCGCCGACGCTCGGCGGTTTGGAGCGCGCGACCGAACTCCTCGAAGAAGCCCTTGCCGAGGCGCAGCGAATCGTTGTCGTCGGAGACTTCGATGCCGACGGCGCCACCGGAACGGCCTTGGCGGTTCGGGCGCTTAAAGCGATGGGGGCGGGCCCGGTGGATTGGGTCGTGCCTGACCGCTTTCGCCACGGCTACGGGCTCGGCGAAACGCTGGTCGAGGAGATCGCGCCCGGCCGCCCCGATCTTCTCGTGACCGTCGATCAGGGCATCAGCTCCATCGACGGCGTCGATCGGGCGAAGGCGAAGGGAATTCGCGTGATCGTGACCGATCATCATCTGCCCGGCCAGCAGCTGCCCAGGGCCGACGCCATCGTCAATCCGAACCTCGAAGGCGATCCCTTTCCTTCCGGCGCCCTGGCCGGGGTCGGCGTTATGTTCTACACCCTGATGGCGCTCAGAGCTCGCCTCAGGGCGTCGGGGTGGTTCACGCATCGCCCGGAGCCCCGTCTCGACGCCTGGCTCGACCTGGTGGCGCTAGGTACCGTCGCTGACCTGGTTCCCCTGGACGAAAACAACCGGCGCCTGGTCTATCAGGGTCTGTCGCGAATCCGGGCGAGACGGGTCAGCCCGGGCATTGCAGCGATTCTCGAGCTCGCTGGCCGCAACCTGCAGCACACCCAGGCCGCCGATCTCGGCTTTGCGGCGGCGCCGCGTCTCAATGCAGCGGGCCGCCTGGACGATATGGGGATCGGCGTTCGCTGCCTGCTGGCCGACAGCGAGGAAGAAGCCTGGTCCTTTGCCCGACAGCTTGATCAACTGAACTCCGAGCGGCAGGCCATTCAAGCCGACATGCAGGCGGCCGCCGAGCAGCAGGCCGAAGCGCTGGCAGACGAGCTCGGGCAGCGACTCGGCGGGTCTGAGGCAGCGATCCCGAATGCCCTGTGCGTGCATGATTCCGGCTGGCATCAAGGGGTGGTTGGCCTGGTTGCAGGCCGCCTGATGGAGCGCTTCCAGCGACCGGTTATCGCCTTTGCTCCCGCCGACGGTGGGGCAGGGGAGCTCAAGGGTTCCGCCCGCAGCCCCGCCGGCGTTCACATGCGCGATCTTCTCGTCGCCATCGACGTCGCCCACCCCGGTCTGATCGATAAGTTCGGCGGCCACGCGCGGGCGGCTGGCCTGTCTTTGCCCGCCGGCAAGCTCGAACGGTTTCGAGCTGCCCTGAGTCAGCAGCTCTCCGCAGTGGATTTCGGGCTGGAACAGGTCGAGACCGACGGGCCGTTGAGCGAAACGGAATTTTCCATCGAATCGGCCGAGGCCCTGGTGGCCGCCGGGCCCTGGGGGCAAGACTGGCCCGAACCGCTCTTCGACGGACAGTTCGAGCTGGTCGATCGCCGCATCGTCGGTCGCGTTCATCTCAAGATGCGTCTCCGCCCCCTGGGCGGCGGTCCGGTGCTGGATGCCATCGCCTTCCGAGCCGGCGTGCTCTGTCATCAGGAGCTGCCCAACCCGCTGCATTTGACCTATCGTCTTGAGCTCAATCGATTTCGTGGCCGCGTGCAGGCACAGCTGAATATCCAGCACATGGTGTCCTCAATCATCGCGGCCTGATTGGGCTGACTTCCCGCGCCTGAGCCGATACAATGGTGAGTTGTTCGATCGAATCTGAATGCCCCTGTTTCTCCGGCAATTCACGCGCCTTCGATGGCGCTTCGAGTCGCTAAAGCCGGGAGGCTTGAAGCCGTGACATTTCAGCCTTGAAAAATGACAATCTGGAGCCCGTATGCAGCGCACACTTTCCATCATCAAGCCCGACGCCGTTGCCAAGAACGTGATTGGCGAAATCTACTCACGCTTCGAACGCGCCGGTCTGAAGATCATCGCCGCCAAGCTCAAGCACCTCAGCCAGGCCGAAGCCGAGGGTTTCTACGCGGTCCATTCTGAACGCCCGTTCTTTGGCGATCTGGTCTCATTCATGTCCTCCGGCCCGGTCATGATCCAGGTGCTCGAGGGCGAGGATGCCATCGCGAGGAACCGCGAGCTGATGGGTGCGACGGATCCCGCCCAGGCCGCGCCTGGCACGATCCGCGCTGACTTTGCCAGCAGCATCGACGCCAACGCCGTACACGGCTCGGATGGCGAAGCCACGGCCGCCGAAGAGATCCGCTTTTTCTTCGGCGAGGATGAGATATACTCGCGCTAATTGACAGGGACTCTCAGCGCCTTGCGCTAAATGACTGTGGTGGAAGCAGAAAAGCTGAATCTCCTCGGCCTGGATCGAGACGGACTGGTGGACTTTTTCGCTCAGATGGGCGAAAAGCCGTTCCGTGCACGTCAAATCCTTCAGTGGATCCACCAGCGCGGCGTGACCGACTTCGACCAGATGACCGATCTGTCGCAGAAACTCCGGGCGCGTCTCGCAGACCTTGCGATGATCGCCAGCCCCCGAGTGATCCGCGAGCAGGCGAGCGCCGACGGCACGATCAAGTGGCTGCTGACGGTCAGCGGCGGCAGCGCCGTCGAGACCGTTTTTATCCCGGAAGCCCAGCGCGGCACGCTGTGCATCTCGTCGCAAGTCGGCTGCATGCTCAACTGCACGTTCTGCTCGACGGCCACCCAGGGCTTCAAGCGCAATCTGGCCACTGCTGAAATCATCGGCCAGGTGTTTCACGCGGTTCGCGAGTTGGAGAGCGGCCGCTTCGGGGATCGGCGCGTCACCAACGTCGTGTTCATGGGCATGGGCGAGCCGCTGCTCAATCTGGGCGGTGTGAGTCCCGCGCTGAATCTCCTGCGGGACGACCTCGCCTACGGTCTGGCCTCGAGACGGGTGACCATATCGACCGCTGGGGTCATCCCCGGCCTTGACCAGCTCGCCGAAGGAGTCGAATTTGCTCTGGCCGTGTCGCTGCACGCGGCGAACGATGAGCTTCGATCCAAGCTCGTTCCGCTCAATCGGAAATATCCCGTGGCCGATCTGCTCGACGCCTGCAAACGCTACGTCCGCGGGGGGAAACGACGAACCGTCACCTTCGAGTACACGATGATCGACGGGGTCAATGACGGTCGAGCTCAGGCCCGCGATCTCGTTCGGGTGCTGAACGGTCTTCCCTGCAAGATCAATCTGATCCCCTTCAACCCCTTTCCGGGAACGCCCTTTCAGCCGTCTTCCCCGGAAGCCATCTATGAATTCCAGAAAGTGACGCGAGCAGCAGGCATCATCACCACCGTTCGGAAGACGCGCGGCGAGGACATCGATGCGGCATGCGGTCAGCTCGTGGGCAAACTTCTTAGTCCCAGCGAACGGCGGCGCACCGTGCAGGAGCAGCTCGCACGGCAGGCGATTCCCGCGTGAACTGGTCGGCGCGATCGTTATTCATCGCCGCAATATTTGCCTTGGCGGCCTGCGCCAGCTCAACGACAAGCCGTCCAACGGTCGAGAGAAGTAATGCCGGCCTGAACAGCACCAGCCCGGTGAGGGCAGCGGAAATCAATACCCGCCTCGGGCTCGGCTATCTCGAGCGTGGCCAGTTCCAGGTGGCGTTGGAGAAGCTCCAGATCGCGGTTGTTGAAGACCCCGGCCATGTTCCGGCTCACTTTGCACTGGCCCTGCTGTTCGAGCGTCTCGGCGACGAGCGCAATGCCGATCGACATTATCGAGCTGCCGATCGTCTGGCGCCTGCCGACGGGGGCGTCCAAAACGCCTATGCCGTCTATCTCTGCCGTCAGCGCGAATTCAGGGAGGCGGATGTCCACTTCCAGCGGGCAGTCGATGACCCGTTCTACGCCACGCCAGCGGTCGCATTGGCGAACGCCGGATCCTGTGCACGCCGCGCTGGCCGTCAGCAGCAGGCCATCGACTATCTGCGCGAGGCGCTGAGCATTGATGGGGACAACCCGGACGCGCTCTACAACCTCGCCGAAATCTATCACCAGCAAGGGGATTCCTTTCGGGCTCGCGCCTTCCTGCAGCGGCTTGAAGCCGGCGGCATGACGGAGGCGGCGACGTTTCTGTTGGGTTTCCAGATCGAATCGGATCTCGGCAACCAGAACGGAGCCGACCGCTACGCCAACCTGCTGGAGCGCGACTTTCCAACGAGTCCGGAAACTGAACAAGTGAGGCGTTTGATCCGCAATGACTCCTGAAGATCCTTCGATCGCAGCCAACTCGGAGCCCGTCGATTCCTCGGCTGAGCCAACGTCCAGCTCGGAACGATTCCGGGCCATCGGTCAGCGATTACGGCAGGCGCGAGAAGACCAGGGTCAGGAACGCGCGACCGTGGCCGCCCAGCTGCACCTGACGATCCAGCTTCTCGATGACCTGGAGGCCGGGCGGATGGAACGACTGGCACCGATCTATCGCCGCGGCTACATCAACAGCTATGCCGCGCTTCTGGGCCTTGACCGGGAGGAGCTGACTGAGGGGCTCAGCGATGATCCGCCACCAGCGCTGACCCGGGTTCTTCCCGTCAGACGCCCGCGCTTCAGATTCGACAAGTACATGAAGTTTGCGAGCTATCTTATTGCTACTATTGCAATTGTTCCGCCCCTGGTCATGGTCTACTTGAATACCGGCGTGGGGCTATTCGAAGCGGACCAGGCCGGATCGGAACTCAATCGCTCGGAGCAGCTGCCCCTTGAGGACCGCACTGCAGAGGCGCAGGATATGGCGTCGCCGGACCTCGCCGAGGAAAGTCAGCGGCCCGTCTCCGCCTCGGCCATGCCTCTGACTTCGATCAGGCCGAGCCGTCCGCCCGATGCCGCCGCGCCGGTCGAGAGCGACGTGGACGTGATGTCGAGTGGGCCTGAAGGGGCCACCTTGGATGAAGAGCCGGTTATGACCCTGACTCTTCGGCTCCTGGCCGACAGCTGGGTCGAGATCAGCGACGGCGCGAACCAGCGCCTGGAGTACGACCTGCTGCGCGCTGATCAAGAGCGTGTCTACGACGTGGAGCCGCCGCTCGAGATCCTGATCGGCAGGGCCAGCGCCGTCAATCTCCTGTTGGACGGGGAAGTGCTGTCCTTCGAGGGCGATGATCGTGGCGATGTCGCGCAGCTCACCATTACCGAAGATGGGGTCATCCGCCGCTAGGTCGACCCCAACGATCGGACCCGGGGGGATCAATCGGCGCGGGGCGTCGCTCTAGAAACAACCGTCACGACCGATCTTGAAAGCGGCAGGACCTGTCTTGCCCGCAGAAACGAAGGACAGATGAACAAACTCCAATCCATCCGCGGCATGCACGATGTGCTTCCGGAGCATTCGGCTCTCTGGCAGTGGCTGGAAGACTCGCTTCGATCAATCGCCGATCGCTACGACTTTCGCGAAATACGGCCGCCCATCATCGAGAACATCGAGGTTTTCACGCGCGCGATCGGGCAAACGACGGACGTGGTGGAAAAGGAGATGTACGCCTTCCCGGATCGCAACGAGGACGTGCTGGCGCTGCGCCCTGAAGGAACGGCCGGCGTGGTGCGTTCCGCCATTCAGCACGGTCTTTTGCACACGCCCGGGCTGAAGGTCTGGTACGCCGGGCCCATGTTCCGCCATGAGCGCCCTCAGAAAGGTCGGCAACGGCAGTTCTATCAGTTCGGAGCCGAGGTTTTCGGCCTGGATACCGCAGCCGCCGATGTCGAGCTGATCCTCCTCGTCGAGCAGATCTGGCGGGCCCTGGGCTTGCGAGACGGGATCGAACTTCAGCTCAACAGCCTCGGCGACCGGGCGGACCGCGAACGCTATCGTTCGATCCTGTTGGACTATCTCGAGCCCTTCAGAGATCAGCTGGACGAGGATTCGCGCCGTCGTCTCGATCGCAATCCTCTGAGAATATTCGACAGCAAGAGTCCCGACACGCAGGCGATCATGGCCGATGCTCCGCGTCTGTCGGAGCACCTGAGCGAAGAGGCAGCGGGCCATTTCGATGAAGTCCTGCGCATGCTTGACGGCCTCGCGATTCCCTACCGCGTCAACACGGGTCTCGTGCGCGGCCTGGATTATTACTGTCGCACGGTCTTTGAATGGGTCAGCAGCGACCTCGGCGCTCAGAGCACGGTCTGCGCCGGCGGGCGCTACGACGATCTCGTCGAGATGCAGGGCGGCAAGCCGACGCCCGGCATCGGCTTCGCCATGGGGCTCGAGCGTGTTATGTCGCTACTTGAAGCGGCCGGCAGAACAGTGACTCAACAGCCGGATGTCTTTATCGTCAGTCGCGTCGATCCGGTCGAGATGTTACGAGTCGCAGAGCAGCTACGATCCGAGATTTCCGGTCTGAGGGTTGCCGCGTCGCTGGCGGGCGGGAGCTTCAAGGCCCAATTCAAGCGAGCAGACCGGAGCGGAGCGCCTTATGCCATCGTTCTCGGTCCCGACGAACTCGCCCAGGGCGTCGTCCAGGTCAAGGAAATGCGCAGTAACGAGGCTGTTCAGCACACCGTCGAACTTGATAAACTGGCGGGCTGGATCGATGCGAGATCAGGCTCGACTTGCAAAGGCTGATCGACCATTCCCCGATAAACCCACCGGCCCCGCGGCGAAGAAGCGCCAGGCCGGCCCGTAAACAGAGGACACCATGGCTGTAGAACTCTACGACGAACATGAACAAGGCGAGCGCGTTCGCTCATGGATCAGCGAATACGGCGCCTCCGTTGTGATGGGCCTCGTGCTCGCCTTCGGCGGCATCTTCGGGTTCCAATACTGGCAAGGCCAGCAATCGGAAGCAGCCCTGCTTGCCGCCGAGTACTACTCAGTGATCCGTGAGGAAGTCCAGGCCGAGCGCCTGGATTTTGCCGAGGAGCAGTTCCAGGCGATGCGGGATTCGGTCGGCGAGTCCCCCTATACGGGCCTGGCCAGCCTTGTCATGGCCGGCGCCTACGTGGAAGACGGACGCCTCGATCCTGCGGCCGATCTCTATCGTTCGATCCTCGACAATGGCGACCTGACTTCCATTCACCCGATGACGACCACTCGCCTGGCGCGGGTGCTGCACGCTCAGGGCGATCACGCTGCCGCCCTGGCTCTGGTCGACGGCACGGCTCCCGACGGGTTCACCGGCGCCTGGGCAGAAGTTCGCGGCGATATTCTGATGGCTCAGGGAAAGCTTGACGAGGCGCGCGTCGCCTATCAGCAAGCCCTTGATAATCTCGTCGGGCAGGGCGTCGGGCGGAGCCTGCTCCAGATCAAGCTCGATGCGACGGGTCCGGGGATCTCAGAGGGCACTTCATGAGGGCGGGGATCCGCTTCGCGCTGATTTCTCTTCTGGCTGTTTCTCTGGCAGGGTGCCAGACCCTGCGCAATTGGTTCACCACTGATACCGATCTCCTGCCGCCCGCAGAGCTGGTCGAGTTCCAGCCAACGATCGGCTTTTCAGAACGATGGTCTACCGGCACGGGCGACGGCCTTGCCAGGCGTCTCGCAGCGCTCAGACCCGTCCTCGTCGCTGGCGAAATCTGGGTCGCGGATCACGAAGGCCTGATTACCGCGGTCGACGCTGATAGCGGCGAGGTTCTGCGCGAGATCGAAACGGATATGGCGCTGTCGGCCGGCCCGTCGGTCTACGACGACCTCATCCTCGTCGGTAATTTCGAAGGCGAGCTCGTGGCCCTGGACAGGAATAGTGGTCAGGAGCGATGGCGCGCCGATCTCTCCTCGGAGCTGCTCTCCAAACCCCTCCTGCACGATGGCATCGTTATTGCTCGCTGCATCGACGGTCGCACCTTCGGCTTCGACCGCGCCGATGGGGCGAGGCTCTGGATCTACGATCGCTCCATCCCACTGCTGACGCTTCGCGGAAACAGCGATCCGCTAGCTCGCGGAGGCGAGGTCTTCATCGGCTACGATGACGGCACAGTGGTCAGTCTGGACGTCGCCGATGGGGCCCTGAATTGGGAGCAGCGCGTCGGCATTCCCGAGGGCCGGAGCGAGCTTGATCGGCTCGCCGATATCGACGGGCCCATGGTCATCGTCGGAACCGATCTCTACGTGGCCACCTATGCCGGCCGGACCGCCGCGCTTGCGGTCGATTCCGGAAGAATTCTCTGGGTCGAAGACCTGTCATCGTTCAGTGGACTGAGCCTGCGGCGGACGGCCCTCGCGGCAGCCGATGGCGACGATACGGTCTGGATGATCGATCGCCGCAATGGGTCGACCCTGTGGTCGGACAATCGACTCCTGCGCCGCGACATTACTCGTCCGGTGTTCTTTCGCGACTACCTTGTTGTCATCGATTTCCAGGGCTATCTGCATGCCTATGACCAGGACAGCGGTGAGTTCGTCGGTCGCGAGCGTATCCTCGACGAGGCCCCGGCCAGCCCGCCGTTCGCCCTCGGGGATTCGCTCTACGTGTTTGACCGGGACGGCACGCTGAGCGCCTGGACCGTATCTCCCTGAGCCCTGGCGATAAGCCATGAGCGGGCTTCCCATCGTCGCCATCGTTGGCCGGCCCAATGTCGGCAAGTCAACGCTATTCAATGCGTTGACCCGGTCTCGCGACGCACTCGTGGCCGATTTTCCTGGGGTGACGCGGGACCGCATCTACGGACGCGCACACCTGCATGAACGCGGCGTCATCCTGATCGACACCGGCGGCCTCGAGGCCGCTGCTGATGAGGTGCTCTCGGGCGCGCAGCGCCAGACCCGACTAGCGGCTGACGAGGCCGATGTCGTTGTATTTCTGACCGATGCTCGGGCCGGACTGACGCCCGATGATTTCGAAATCGCGCGCTGGCTTCGCGCCCTCGATAAACCGCTCATCCACGCGGTCAACAAGATCGACGGCCTGGCGGAGGCGCAGGCGCTGGCCGATGCCTCGGAGCTCGGCCTCGGCGAGGCCCAGCTGATTGCCGCCAGTCATCGCCGTGGCGTCGAGCGCCTGGCTCAGGTCATCGAAAGGACGCTGCCGCCGCCCGAACCGGTCGATGTACAGCCCGACGGGCTCATCCGGCTCGCGCTGATCGGACGACCGAATGCCGGCAAGTCGACCCTTCTCAATCGCCTCGTCGGCGAGGAGCGAGCTCTGGCCACGCCGGTGGCCGGGACCACTCGCGACCCCATCCATGCCCGCGTCGAGCGCGACGGTCTGAATCTTCATCTCGTCGACACCGCCGGCATTCGTCGACGCCGGGGGAGCCACGAGGGAATCGAGCGCTTCAGCACGATCAAAGCGCTCCAGGCGATCGAACACGCGCAGCTTGTCTGTCTGCTGATCGACGCGATCGATGGGGTGACGGAACAGGACGCACGATTAGCCGGACACGTCATCGATGCGGGGCGAGGTCTGATCGTGATCCTGAACAAATGGGACGCCCTCGACGAGCGCGAGCGGCGGCAGCTGCTGGTTATGATGGCCGAAAGGATGGATTTTGCCAGCTTTGCTCCAGTGGTCACCGCCTCGGCACTGCACGGCAGCGGCCTCGGCGAATTGACCGACGCGATTCAGCACGTTTACGGCTGCGCGCAGCAGGAATTGCCAACCTCGGGCCTGACACGCTGCCTTCGCCGGGCCGTCGAAGCCCATTCACCCCCGGGCGGTAAGCGCGCCACGCCGAAGCTTCGCTATGCCCACAGCGGTGGGACCTTCCCGACGCGATTCATCATCCACGGAAACCGCACGGCTCACGTTCAGGAGCAGTACCGGCGCTACCTCATCAATAGCTTTCGACGTCAATTCGATCTGACGGGCCTGCCGGTTCGTCTGATCTTCAAGGACTCCGACAATCCTTACGCCGGCCGCAAGAACAAGCTCACGCCACGTCAGGTGCAGAAACGCAAGCGCCTGAAAACGCTCGGGCGCAAGAAAAAATCTCGCCGCTGACGCCCACTCAGGCGACCTGGTCTAGAGCGACCAGGACTGCAGATTGCGCGTGATCTGATGGGTCACGGCCGGATCGTCCGGGGGCGTTTGAGCCGGCCAATGCTCGATCAGGGCACCTTTCCGGTTGAACAGATACTTGTGGAAATTCCAGCGCGGCAGCGTATCACCGCCGTGCTCCTGCGCAAGGTCCTTGAACAGGGGATGGGCTTCAACGCCGATACAGGAATATTTCGCGGTCATCGGAAACGTGATCTGATAATTCTCTTCCAAGAACTGCTCGATCTCTTCCTCGGTGCCGGGCTCCTGCCCGCCGAAATCGTTACAGGGCATGCCGACCACGACGAGCCCTGACTGGGCATAATCCTGATACACCTGCTGCAGCTTTGCGTAATGGGGGGTAAATCCGCACTCGGACGCCGTATTGACGAACAGAACCGGTTGATTCCGGAATCGTTCCATCGGCAGGGCTCCGCCGCCGAGTGCAGCGAAATTGTAGTTAAAGATGTTCATGATGTTCGGCTTCAAGTGGTGACTGGCGTTCTCTTCTGAACCTCAATCGTAACCTCTAATACGTACAATAGGGTCACAGTGAGTGACGTAGACGAAAAAATCCTCGACGGCCGCCGCGTAGCGGATCGTCTAATCGAGAACGTTCGGCGCGCCGTCGATGCCCACGCTCAGCAGGGTGGACGAGCGCCGGGCCTGGCCGTCGTTCTGGTCGGCGATGACCCGGCCTCCGAAGTCTATATCGCGAACAAGATCAAGGCCTGCGAACGAGCCGGCCTTCGGTCCGTCAGCCACCGTTTGCCGCTCGGCGTTGCGCGTGGTGAACTGCTGGCGCTGATCGACGAGCTCAACGCCTCAAGCGAGATCGATGGAATTCTCGTTCAGCTGCCCCTGCCGCGTCATCTCGACGAGCGTCTGATCACCGAGCGCATTCATCCCGACAAGGACGTCGATGGCTTTCATCCGGTAAATGTGGGTCGGCTGGCGCTTAGAAATCCCGGACTTCGACCCTGCACGCCGCGCGGCGTCATGTCCTTGTTGCACGCTTATCAGATCGATGCCAAGGGGCAAGACGCCCTGGTCGTCGGTGCCTCGAACATCGTTGGTCGTCCGCTGGCCCTTGAACTATTGCTGGCCGGTGCGACGGTCAGCGTGGCTCATCGGTTTACGCGTGATCTTGAAAAGCACGTGCGGCGCGCCGAGCTGCTCTGCGTCGCCGTAGGCAAGCCCGATCTGATCGACCCGGATTGGATTGCGCCGGGCGCCGTGGTGATCGACATCGGCATCTCACGCCGGCCCGATGGCGGCTTGCGGGGCGATATCGATTTTCAGGCCGCCGTCGATCGAGCGGCCCGCGTGACGCCAGTTCCTGGCGGCGTCGGTCCAATGACGGTCGCCACGCTGATGCAGAACACTGCGGAAGCGGCCGGACTGGTCGTTCGAGCGCCATGAGCCTTTTGAGCCGTATTTCGGGCGTCCTCGCGCTGCTTTGCCTGGTCGGCTGCGCCGGCTTCGTCGATCGAGCGACTCGAGAGTTTGCCGATGACCTGGAAGTCGCTATCCGGGAATACAACGATCCAGAGCTGGTTTCGGACGGCCTGCCGGCCTACCTCCTGCTCCTCGAGGCGCGCCTGAACGGCAGCCCCGATTCGCCCAGCCTGCGCCTGAGCACGGCGCGCCTGACCAGCACCTATGCGGCGCTGTTCGCCGATGACGGCGGCCGCTACCAGCGGCTCAACGCGCGCGCCCTCGGCCACGCTCGCGCCGGCGCTTGCCTGGCCTCGGAGCGCCTCTGCGGCCTTGACCGTCTCGACTTCGACGCCTTCGATGAGCGAATCAGTCAATTCGAAGTCGATGACCTCGAACCGCTCTATATTCTGGCGACAACCTGGACTGGCTGGATCGATGCGAACGCTTCAGACTACGGCGCTCTCGGCGACCTTCCCCGAGTCGAGCGCCTCCTCGCCTGGGTGGCCGACACCGATCCCGACCATGACGATGGGGCCGTCTGGCTCTATCTGGCCGTCCTCAATTCTCAGCGCCCCCCCGCGGCCGGCGGTCAGCCGGAGAAGGCCCGACGCTACTTCGAGCGGGCCCGCGACATCACCGGTGGCGAAAACCTTCTCATCAACGTCCTGATGGCCGATTCCTACGCGCGACTGACCTTCGACCGCGAACTCTACGTCACCCTTCTGCGCGAAGTCATCGACAGCGATGTGAGCGCGCCCATCTACCGCCTGAGCAACGCCGTCGCGAAGGATCGGGCTGAAACCCTGTACCAACAGACAGAGGCCATATTCGACTAATGAAACGATTCAATCCCTACCGCCTGGTTATTGCCAGCCTTGTCAGCCTCATCGTTGCCTTCGTGGCCTCGCCGCTGAGCGCGCAGCAGCTCAAGATCGCGACCCTGGCACCTGATGGCTCAAGCTGGATGAATGCGCTGAACGAGGCGGCCGACGCCGTCGATGAACGAACCGACGGTCGCGTCAGCATTCGCTACTATCCGGGTGGGGTGATGGGCGACGCCAACGCGATATTCCGTCGGATGCGGCTCGGGCAGCTCAACGGCGGCGCTTTCACGCTAGGCGACCTGGTCTCCATCAGCGGCGCAGTCAATCTCTATTCCCTCCCTTTCGTGTTCAACGACATCGGAGAAATTCAGGCACTGAGGCCGACCTACGATCCGCTCATCCTCGCGGCGTTAGAGGAGGGCGGTCTGGTCATCCCCGGCATCGCGCTCGGTGGATTCGCCTATCTTTTCGGCCGCGATGCGTTTCCCGAGCCCGAGAACCTGGACACGGATTGGCGAGTTTGGGTCCAGCCTGATGATCTGCTCTCGCGCGAGACCCTCCAGCGGCTCGGGGTGAGTCCGGTCCCGCTGCCCCTGGCCGAGGTGTATACGGCGCTTCAAACCGGCGCTCTGAACACCTTTGCCAGCACCACCTCCGGGGCCATCATCCTTCAGTGGCATACGCGAGCGCGCCACATGCTCGATCTCCCCGTCCTGATGACGGGCGGCACGATCGGTTTCGACCCGCGCAGTCTCCGCCGTCTCGACGACGGCGATCGTCAGGCTCTGCTTGAAGTCTTTGCCGAGACCCTGCGCCAGCTCGAGGACAACAATCTCGCTGAGAATGCGCAGGCCAGGCAGGCGCTCGTTGGGCAGGGCATCGAGATCGACGCTCCCAGTCCGGCGCAGATCGAAGTCTGGCGCGAAGAGGCCGATGCCACGCTCCAGGATCTGCTCGACTCGGACCGGATCGAGATTCCTCATCTCGACGCCATGATGCAGGACCTGGAGGCCATGCGTGCGGCTCCATGAGCAGCTGACCGAAGCATTCTCGCTGCTCTCCGAGGGCCTTCGACGCCTGGAATCGCTACTGCTCACGCTCCTGCTCCTGGGCTTGATGGGCGTGGGGCTGACCCAGATCGTGATGCGCAACCTGGGCATCGCCCTTCCTTGGGCCGATGGCGTCATGCGCTCGATGGTCCTCTGGCTTGCCATGGTCGCCGGCGTCATGGCCGCCGGTCAGCTTCGGCATATTCGCATCAACCTCATCGAACACTGGCTTCCAACGGCCTGGGTTGGCTGGGTCAATCGCCTTGCTTACTTGATCGCGGCGGCGGTCTGTTTTGTCATGAGCTGGTTTGGGATGGAGATGGTAGCCATCGAGGCCAGCTTTGGTGCCGTGGCCTTTTTCAACGTGCCCGTCTGGGTCGTTCAGATGATCGTGCCGATCGGCTTTGCGCTCATGGGCCTGCGTTTCGGCCTGATCAGCGTCTCGCCCAGGGGGCCTGAAGCGGCGCCTCCCTCCAGCCTGGCCTCCGGTGTCGAGGCGCCCCAAGCCTCGGGCAAGGCCGGGTCATGACCGTCGCCATCCTGCTGCTCCTGGCCCTGCTGGGAGTTCCTCTTTTCGCAGTCATCGCTATTGGTGCTTTCTCGGGGTTCATCGATCTCGAACTCTCCCTGATGCTGGTGCCGATGGAGTTCCAGCGAATCGGTGAACTGCCCGTATTGATCGCCTTGCCCATGTTCACCTTTGCCGGGGTGCTCCTGGCCGAAAGCAGAACGCCGCAGCGTCTGGTGGATCTCACCCATGCCACGCTGGGCTGGCTGCCCGGCGGGCTGGCGATTCTCGCGCTGGTGATGTTCTCGCTGATGACCGCGTTCACAGGCGCGTCGGGCATTACCGTCATCGCCCTCGGCAGCCTCATGCTGCCGGCGCTCATTCAGGCGGGCTATGGCAGGCGCTTCGCCCTGGGTATGGTCACGACCGGATCCAGCCTCGGCGTTCTCTTTGCGCCGTCTCTGCCTCTAATTCTCTATGCCGTGGTCGCACAGCAAGTCGCGCCGGGAGAGGGCATCGGCGTCAACGATCTCTTTCTTGCCGGGATCCTACCCGGCCTTCTGATGATCGTCCTCCTGGCCGCTTGGTCCATGTGGCAAGGCCGCGGACTGGAGCCGTCCGGAGGTCAGCCTTCGCCGGGGGGCTCGCTCTCTCTAAAGGCCGCGGCCCGGGCGATCGCCTGGGAACTGCCGCTGCCCTTCGTCGTACTCGGGGGAATCTACAGCGGCTGGCTTCTCGTTGCCGAAGCGGCGGTCGTCACGGCCGTATGGGTGCTTTTTACCCTCGTCTTTATTCGGCGCGAAATTGCCTTCCAGCGATTGCCGCAGATCATCAGCGAAGCAATGATGCTCGTTGGCGCCATCTTGATCATCCTGGGCATGTCCCTGGCCTCGACGAACGCCATGATCGATGCGCAGATTCCGCAAAAGCTACTGGCCTGGGTCACGCCCCTGATCGACTCGAAATTCGTCTTTCTGATGCTAATCAATCTGGTGCTGCTCGTGGCCGGAATGGTTCTCGATATCTTCGCCGCGCTGGTCATCCTGGCCCCCCTGATCATTCCGATCGCCCTGGCGTTTGGCGTCGACCCCGTCCACCTCGGGATCATCTTCCTGGCCAATCTGCAGATCGGCTATTGCACGCCGCCTGTGGGGATCAACCTGTTCCTGGCTAGCCACCGATTCGGCGACGACATTCTCAAGGTCTATCGAGCGACGCTGCCCTTCCTCGGCCTTCTGCTGATCGCGCTGCTGCTGATTACCTGGTTTCCCGGCATCAGCCTGTGGCTGGGCAGCCTCTGATCCGTCTGATCCGTCTGATCCCTCTGATCGCTAGGGCGTAGCAGCCGGCTCGGGCGCCGAGATTGATTGTCTTATCCTCGCCGAGGCCTTGCGGCGGGACGGCAGCCCCCTCGCCGCAGTGCCCTCCGCTTCAATCGCGCTCGACGATCGCGCTGACGCCCATTCCGCCAGCGGTGCAGACCGAAATCAGCCCGCGGCCGGAGCCCGCCTCCTCGAGGATGGCGCCCAGCGTTGCGAGGATCCGCGCGCCCGTTGCCGCGAAGGGATGTCCGATGGCCACGGATCCGCCGCGAACGTTCATCTTGCCGCGGTCGATCTCACCCATGGCCCTGTCGCGACCCAGACGTTCTCGGCAGTAGTGTTCCGATTCCCAGGCCTTGAGCGTGCACAGTACTTGAGCCGCGAAGGCCTCGTGGATTTCGTAGAAATCGAAGTCCTGCAGCGTTAAATCAGCCTGGCTAAGCATTTCTGAGACGGCCACCGTCGGCGCCATCAGCAGGCCCTCGTCCTTTGCGACGAAATCGACCGAAGCCGCTCGCCCATGGCTCAGCCAGCCCAGGATCGGCAGGTCATGGGCCTTCGCCCAGTCTTCGGAGGCAAGGAGGACGGCCGCCGCGCCGTCGGTCAACGTCGTTGAGTTGCCCGCCGTCAGCGTGCCATGCTTGCGGTCGAACACGGGCTTGAGCGAGGCCAGCTTTTCCATGGTGCTTTCCGGCCGGACGATGTTGTCGCGGATCACACCGCTGTGGGCGCTGACAAGATCGTCGAAGAAGCCCGAATCCCAGGCCGCCGCCGCCTTGCGATGGCTGTCGAGGGTCAGCTCATCCTGCTCCTCGCGGCCGATCGACCAGGCCTTGGCCATGCGCTCGCAGTGCTGGCCCATGGACAGGCCCGTTCTTGGCTCACCGTTTTTCGGCGGCTGTGGTGTGAGCTCCGCCGGCGAGAACCCCTTAAAGGCCGCCAGCTTCTGGCCGAAGGAACGGGCGCGGCCGAGCTTGATCAAGCGTTGGGCGAATCGGCGCTGGAAAACGATCGGGGCATCGCTTGTCGTGTCCGTACCCCCGACGATGGCGCATTCGATCTGCCCACTGGCGATCTGCGCGCCGGCCATGAGCGCCGCCTGGAGGCTGGTTCCACAGGCCATCTGCATCGTGATGCCTGTCGTCAGCGGCGACAGACTGGTCGAAAGCACCGCTTCCCGGGCCAGGTTGAAGTCCTTTGAGTGGGTCGTAACGGCGCCGGCTACGACCTGATCGATCACCTCGCCGTGCAGATCGAAACGATCGGCCACACCCTGGATAGCAGCGCTGAGCATGTCGAGGTTCGTCTGATCGGCATAGAGGCTGTTCGACCGGCAAAAGGGGATCCGGCTGCCTCCCACAATGGCGATTCTGCGCGTTGAACGATCACTCATTGCCTGTCTCCTTGTCCGTGCGGGCTTCTGCTTGCTTCGGCTCGGCCTTGCCTGCATCCGATTTGGACACCGACTCGAGATAGTTCATGGGACCCCCGCGGAAGGGCGCGAAGCCCGTGCCGAAGATCATCCCCGCATCGAGCAGGTCTGCGTCGTCAACCACCGCGTCCTCCAGACAGGCGCGGCACTCATCGAAATAGGGCTGCATCAGCTTTTCTGCCAGAGCCTCGAGGTCATGCCCCTTGTGGGCATCGTCATCGCGCTGCGGTTTGCCCTTGTTCCAGCGATAAAAGCCTTCACCGGACTTCTTGCCGAGCTTTCCAGAGTTCACCATATCCTCCAGAATCTTCCTGTCCTCGCCGGCCTCGTCACCCATCAGCGTATCGATCACTCCCATTCCGACATCGAGGCCGACCGTGTCGGCCAGCTCGACCGGCCCCATCGGCATACCGAAACGCTCGGCGGCCTTGTCCAGCGCCTCTTTGGGCACGCCCTCGCGATGCATCTGCATCGCGTTTCGCATGTAGGGCGCCAGCACGCGATTGACTAAAAAGCCCGGCGTCGAGGTGACAGGCAGGGCGAATTTACCGATCTGCGTCGCGAAGCTACAGCCGTCGTCGACGCGTTCCGAGTGGGAAGCTTCGTCGTAAACGATTTCGACAAGGGGCATCTTGGCGACCGGATTAAAGAAATGCAGACCGATCAGGCGACCGGGATCATCGAACACATCGGCTAATTCGGCCAGCGGGATAGCCGAGGTATTCGTCGCGACCAGCGTGTGGGGCTGAAGATCCTTCGTCAGATTCTGAAAAAGCTCGCGCTTGGCATCGCGGTTCTCGAAGATGGCTTCGATGATCACGTCGGCCCGCGCGACGCCTTTACCTTCGACGTCGGCGATCAATCGGCGCTGGGCGGCCGCGACGGCCTCCGGTTTCTTCAATTTCCGCTTGAATAGCGATCTGGCGCGCTTGAGGGCCGGCTGAATGTATTTCAGCTCGCGGTCCTGAAGGGTGACTTCCAGGCCGCGGCTTGCACACCAGGCCGCGATATCGCCGCCCATGACGCCAGCGCCGATCACGTGAACCCGATGGGCCTTGAAGTCGCTGCGCTTGCCCTGATCCTTGAGGTTCTCCATGAGCCTGAAAACCCGACGCAGGTTGCGTGACGTGTCGCCGACCAGGAGACGAGGGATCTTTTCGGACTCGAGGCGAATCATCGCCGCCTTCGAATCACCGTGGGCCTCGAACGCGTCGATCAATTCGAAGGGGGCAGGGTAGTGCGCCGGATTGGCCTTGGACGAGGTTTTCTGACGCATTTTATTGGCAAGAAATTTTCGGACCGGGCCCCAGGTCGTTGCTCGAGCCGTGATTCCCGGTTTGCTCGATTTCTTCTTCTTGAGCACGGCATTGCGCGCGGCCCAGTGAAGGGATCCGTGCGGCGTGACCGTTTGATCGATCAGATTCAGGCCCTTCGCCGCGCGTGCTCTCAGCATGCGACCCATCAGCATGATCTGCATCGCCTGAAGCCCGCCCATGGCCTGGATCGAACGGGCCGAACCGCCGAAGCCGGGATAGATGCCAAGATTGACCTCTGGAAAGCCGATACGCGTATGGTCCGCATCAAGGGCGATACGCCAGTCGAAGCAAAGGGAAAGCTCCAATCCACCCCCGAGGCAGTAACCCTCGAAAGCCACGACCGTGGGGAAGGGCAGGTCCTCGATTCGCTGGAACAGACCGTGAACACGGCGAACCTGCTCCTCCAGCTCTCCGACCTCATCGGTCTGGTCGAACTCACGGACGTCTGCACCGACGATAAAGCTCTTGTCCTTGCCGGACATCAGCACGAGCCCCGTCGGCGACTCGGTCTCGAGCTTGCTGGTGATGTCCTCGAGCTCCTGAAGCACCGGAGTGCCAAGGGAATTGGCCTTGTCATCGGCGTGATCCAGCGTTAGCCAGGCGATGCCGTCGAGGTCATGATCAAGCCGCCAGTGCTTCCAGCGGGACTTGGTCGAGGCAGTTGTCGAGGCAGTTGTCGACCCAGGGGTCGATGCGGGGGTCGATGCGGGGGATGCCGCCATGTCAGCCCTTCTCCGTTTAGCGTGCGTGAAGCCGATAAGTGTAGCATTCGCACGCCCGTCCGCCGGCAGGCAAAAGCGCACCGGCAGGCTGTCAGCGCGGCGCGCAAGGTCAAGCCCCGGCAGAGCCAAGGTCAGGTCGATCGCGATCCCGAGGCCTGCAAAACGTCGATTCCGAATTCACTCAGCATAGCGGTAAGGCGAATCAGCGGCAGTCCGATCAGCGCGGTGGGATCGTCGCTCCGAATGTACTCGGTCAGCGTAATGCCCAGGCTTTCCGAGCGCATTGCGCCGGCGCAGTCGAAAGGCTCGTCGGAATCGATGTAGCGCGTCAGCTCCCTCGATGACAGGGATTTCATGCGAACACGTGTGGGCACGCACTCGATGCGTCGTCGGCTTCCGTGCTGCAGCGCCATGGCGCTATGGAAAACGATTTCCTTGCCCGCGGTAAAGGTCAGTTGCTCGAGCGCCTTTTCCGCCGATCCGGGCTTGCCGAGCAAACGGCCGTCGCAGGCGGCAACCTGATCGCACCCCAATACCAGCGCATCGGAGCGAAACGCTGCGATCACGGCAGCCTTTTCACGCGCCAGGCGACGCGCCAGCGCTTCACCCTCTTCATTCTCGAGGGGCGTCTCGTCGATATCGGCAGGGATCGCTTCAAAGGACCACTGGAGGCGTTCGAGCATCTGGCGCCGGTAAACGGATGCAGAAGCCAGAACCAGGGGTGGCGGAAGGGTCGCGGCCGGGGATTGGGACATACACGCTTCTATTGTTGTTTCACGAATCCCAATGATATACTGGCGGGCTTATGTCGCGGGACTATCCTGACTGGATCAACACGGACAAGGCGGCGCAGGCTAAGCGTATTTATCGCAGCCGGGTGCGCGGTGAGGAGCTCCGGCGCCTCGATGGCTTGATCGTCGAAGGCGAGGGCAGCGAGATCGAGTTCGAAATCGCCTTCGATCTCGACGAACAGCGTCAGGTCGTCGCCGATGTGGAAACCCACGGCAAGGTATGCCTGCAGTGCCAGCGTACCCTCAAGACCTTTCGGCAGGCCGTCCGCAGCCAGTCGCGGGTGGCGATCGTAGCGGATGAAAGGCAGGAGGCTCAGCTGCCGGCAGATTACGAAGTCAGGCTCTGTCCGGATCAGCGTCTCGAAGTGCTCGACCTGGTAGGCGAAGAGGTGCTTCTAGCGCTTCCTCTTGTGCCAGTCGATCCAGACTCCGAGCCTCTGCCGGATCAGACGCCATCGAGCGACACCCATCGGCCCTTCGAGGCGTTGGGAAAATTGAGCAAGAATTCGAAATAGCTTTTAGGAATCTGGAGAAAAGATCATGGCAGTTCAGAAAAGTCGCAAGACTCCCTCCCGTCGCGGCATGCGTCGCGCCCACGATGCGCTGTCGCGACCGACACTTTCGGAAGAAGCGGAAACCGGTGAAACGCATCGCCGTCATCACGTCTCCGCCGAGGGTTTCTATCGCGGCCGGCAGGTGGTCGACGTCGCCCCGCTGATCGAGGACGAAGACGAAGAAGAACTGCAGGGCTGATCTAGGCCCTCCGTTCCGCCTTGAAGGCTCCGAGCCCGGTCACGATCGCTGTCGATGCCATGGGCGGCGACGGCTCCCCGGGCGTTGTTTTCGAAGCGATCGACCTTGCGCTGGCCCGAGAGCCCGGCCTCGAAATCCGGCTCGTGGGTCCCAGCGCGGCGATCGACTTTGACGCAGGCTCGCGCTGGGGTGATCGCGTAGTTCTTGTCCGGGCTGAGCACGTTCTCGCCGCCGATTCAAGCGTCGCAGCGGCCATTCGCCGGGGCCGGGGCAGCAGTCTTTGGAATGCCATCGCCGAAGTCGAAGCCGGGCGCGCCGATGGGATTGTCTCCGGCGGCAGCACGGCGGCACTGATGGCTCTGACTCGTCATCTCCTTGGCATGCTGCCCGGCATCGAGCGTCCAGCCCTCCTGGCCGCCCTGCCAACCATGGATCGTGCCGTCTGGATGCTCGATCTCGGCGCGAACATCAATGTTGATGCCCCGCGTCTCTTCGAGTTCGCGCAGCTCGGCTCCGTCGCGTTTCAAGTGCTCGAGGGGCGCGCACCGCGCATCGGTTTGCTCAATATCGGAACCGAGCCCGGCAAGGGGCCGGATGTCGTGCGCCAGGCCGCCGATCTGATCCGATCGGATTCGAGCCTCGACTACACCGGGTTCGTCGAAGCCGACCAAGTGTTTTCAGGCGAGGTCGACCTGGTGGTCTGCGACGGCTTCGCGGGAAACGTTCTGTTGAAAAGCGCCGAAGGCGCGGTGCGTTTAATGTTCAAAGCCCTGGAGGACCGGTTTGTCGGATCGATGGCCGGCATGCTGGCGAAATCCCGGCTACTCAGTGTCCATGACAGCCTGGACCCGGCGCGGCATAATGGCGCTCCGATGCTGGGTGTTCGTGGCACGGTCATCAAGAGCCACGGCGGTGCCTGTGCTCGCGGCATGGCTCGGGCCATTCAGCTCGCAGAGCTCGAGGTTCGAAGGGATATGACCCAGCGCCTTGATCAAAAGCTCTGGGCAGCAAACGACAACTAGAATCCCTTCAATAGAAATACTCAAGGGGTCAGGGACAGATACCGCCAATGAAGTACGCGAGAATTGCCGCCACCGGCAGCTACCTTCCGGAACGGGTGCTCACCAATAAAGAGCTCGAATCCCTTGTTGATACAAGCGACGACTGGATTCGCAGCCGAACCGGCATCGAGGAGCGTCGCATCGCCGCGGAGGGTCAGACGACCTGCGATCTGGCAGAACACGCTGCCCGCGAAGCTCTGGATGCCGCCGGGATCGCGGCATCGGACATCGACCTGCTGATCCTCGGCACGACAACCCCCGATGTTGTTTTTCCCTCCACCGCCTGCATGCTGCAGCACCGCTTGGGGGCAGGGGAGTGCGGTGCCTTCGACGTCAACGCCGCTTGCTCCGGATTTCTCTATGCCCTGTCCGTGGCCGATCAATTCATTCGCTCAGGGAATGCTCGAACCGTGCTGGTCGTCGGGGCCGAAACCCTGACCCGAATGCTCGACTGGTCGGACCGCTCAACCTGCGTGCTATTCGGTGATGGAGCCGGCGCTGCGGTGCTCGTTGCCGATGACCAGCCCGGCATTCTGTCGACGCATATCCATGCCAACGGTGGCTACGGCGACCTGCTCAAGACCGACGTTGGCGTCTCCCGCGGCTTCAAGGCCGAGCCACGAGGAGGCCTGGCTGTGTCAATGCGCGGTAACGAGGTCTTCAAAGTGGCCGTCAATACGCTGGGGCGCATCGTCGATGAGACGCTGGCCGCCAACGCGCTTGAAAAAACCGATCTTGACTGGCTGATCCCGCACCAGGCCAACCTGCGGATCATCAAGGCCACGGCCAAGAAGCTGAGCATGTCGATGGACCAAGTGATCGTGACCGTCAATCAGCACGGCAACACCTCCGCGGCATCGGTTCCTCTCGCCCTCGATGTCGCCATTCGCAGCGGCCGCGTTGCCCGTGGCGATAAACTCCTTCTCGAGGCCTTCGGCGGCGGATTCACCTGGGGCGCTGCGCTAGTCGCCTACTAGGCGTCGACTCGGAAATACCAGGCTCCATCCGCTAATCAGCAACTGACGGAGATTCGATATCCATGAGCCAACTCGCGTTCGTTTTCCCCGGACAGGGATCGCAATCGGTCGGTATGCTCGCAGACCTGGCCGAAGCGTCGACCACCATCCGGGCTACCTTCGAGGAGGCCTCCGAGGCCATCGATCTCGACCTCTGGAAACTGGTCAGCGACGGCCCTGGAGAGGACTTGAACAGGACGGCGATCACCCAGCCGGTGATGCTCGCCGCCGACATCGCGGTGTGGCGGGCGTGGAAAGAGGCCGGGGGCGAGGCGCCGGTGCTGCTGGCCGGGCACAGCCTCGGGGAATACGCGGCCCTGGTGGCCGCTGAGTCGATCAGTCTGAACGATGCCCTGGGCCTTGTGGCTCGACGCGGTGAATTGATGCAGTCAGCGGTGCCCAGGGGAAAAGGCGCCATGGCCGCGATTCTCGGCCTGGAGGATGAAGTCGTCGAAGCCCTGTGCCGCGAAGTCGCCGAAGGCCAGGTCGTGTCCGCGGCAAACTTCAACTCGCCGGGCCAGATCGTGATCGCCGGCGAGGCGGCAGCCGTCGAGCGTGCGATGCACGAAGCCAAGAGTGCGGGGGCTCGGCGAGCCGTGATCCTGCCGGTCAGCGTGCCCTCCCACTGCGCTCTGATGAGGCCGGCCGCCGAGGCTCTGGCCGAACACCTTGCGTCGATCGAGATCTCGGCCCCGGGAATTCCGATCCTGCACAATGTCGACATGGCAACCCATGATCAGGCCGAGTCAATCCGGCAGATCCTCAGCGAGCAGATGTATTCGCCCGTTCGCTGGACGGGAACGATTCGCCAGATGATTGCAGCAGACATCGATCGAATCGCCGAGTGCGGACCGGGGCGGGTTCTCTGCGGCCTCGGACGGCGGATCAATCGAGAAACCGACTGGATCGCCCTCGAAGACCCCGAGGCGCTGGCTGCCGCAGCTCAGCGCTGAAACTCAATCGATGAACACCGCGAATGACCCTTAAGGGAGCCAACTCATGCAGGCTGAAACGAATTATCGAATCGACGACCAGGTGGTCCTCGTAACCGGCGCCAGTCGAGGCATCGGTCAAGCGACGGCCGCTTATCTGAAGGAACTCGGCGGAGCGGTTTTCGGAACGGCGACCTCCGCCGACGGGGCCGAAGCGATCAGCGCGCAGCTGGGCGAGGGACGCGGCCTGGTGTTGAATGTGGGAGAGCCCGAGGCCGTTTCCGAAGCGATCGCGACCGTGGTTGAACGCGCCGGGCCGGTCACGATCCTGGTCAACAATGCTGCGATCACCAGAGACCAGCTTCTGATGAGAATGAAAGACGAGGACTGGGAAACCGTGATCGACATCAACCTGACCGGCGCCATGAGGATGGCACGGGCCTGCCTGCGCGGCATGCTCAAAGCCAGACAAGGGAGGATCATCAATATTTCCTCCGTCGTGGGCTATGCGGGCAATCCCGGCCAGGGGAACTACTGTGCGGCCAAAGCCGGCCTCGCGGGCTTTAGCCGAGCCATCGCTCATGAAGTGGGCTCCCGCGGCATTACCTGCAACGTTGTTGCACCGGGTTTCATCGACACGGACATGACCCGAGCGCTCGACGAGCAGCAGCGCGAGCGCCTTACCGGTACAATTCCCCTGGGCCGTTTGGGCGCGCCGGAGGACGTGGCCGCATGCGTCGGTTTCCTCGCCGGGCCGGGAAGTGCCTACATCAGCGGGCAAACGATCCACGTCAACGGCGGCATGTACATGAGCTGACCGATTAGAAGTTTTCCATAACGCATTGTAAATTTGCGTTTTTCTCCAAAAATGAAGCCGTCGAGGTCCGCCGGACTACTACGAATTCCTAGTGCTTTCAACTGGTCACGGCCGGGATTCTTGCCTACAATGGCGCGGCTTTTGAACAACCCCCTCAGAGGATGAAAACAATGAGCAGCATTGAAGATCGCGTCAAGAAAATCGTTATCGAGCAGCTGGGAGTCAAGGACGAGGAAGTGACTCCGAGCGCATCCTTCGTTGACGATCTGGGTGCCGATTCCCTCGACACGGTGGAACTGGTGATGGCGCTGGAGGAAGAATTCGAGTGTGAAATCCCCGACGAGGACGCAGAAAAGATCACCAGCGTGCAGCAGGCCATCGACTACATCAAGGCCAACGTCGACAAGTAAGCCGTGCGCCCCCAGCTGATGACCAACGGCCTCTCCTCGGTTTCCAAGCTCGTGATGTCGCCCAATCATGCGCGGTGATCGTCGCATCGTCGTTACCGGGCTCGGCACTGTGAGTCCGGTCGGTAACGATGTCGCAAGCGCCTGGTCGTCGATCAAGGCCGGCCGCAGCGGTATCGGGCCACTGACCGCCTTCGACTGCGATCGCTTCAGCGCCAAGATCGCTGGGGAAATCCGGGACTTCGATCTGGACGCCTTCCTCCCTGCGAAGGATGCGCGTCGCATGGATCCCTTCATCCATTACGGAATGGCCGCCGCTATCCAGGCGATCGACGATGCCGGCCTCGACGCTGATCCCGACAACGCCGAACGCATCGGCGTTGCCATCGGCTCCGGCATTGGCGGGATCGAAACGATCGAGCAAACCTATCAAACCTACCTCGACAGCGGGCCCCGGCGGATCTCTCCCTTTTTCGTCCCCGGCTGCATCATCAATATGGTGGCCGGAAACATCTCGATACGATTCGGGTTCAAGGGTCCGAACATCTCGATTGTCACGGCCTGCACCACAGCCACGCACAATATCGGTGAGGCCGCGAGGATGATTGCCTACGGCGATGCTGACGTGATGGTCGCCGGCGGGGCCGAGTACGGCACAACGCCAACCGCCTACGGTGGCTTCACCGCGGCACGTGCCCTGTCGACGCGAAACGATGACCCGGAAGCGGCCTCCAGGCCCTGGGATCGGGGCAGGGACGGTTTCGTGCTCAGCAATGGAGCCGGGGTGATCGTCGTCGAGGATTACGATCATGCGCGCAAGCGCGGCGCCAACATCTATGCCGAAATCATCGGTTATGGCCGCAGCGCCGATGCCTATCACATGACTTCCCCGCCGGATGATGGCGAGGGTGCCGCGCGCTGCATGCGCGCGGCGCTCGACGACGCCGGCCTCGGTATCGAACAGGTCGACTACGTCAACGCCCACGGCACGTCGACCCTGGCCGGCGACCGCGCCGAGATCGCAGCGATACGCAAGCTCTTCGGTCAGCATTCCGAATCGATGATGATCAGCTCGACCAAATCCATGACCGGGCATCTGCTTGGCGCGGCTGGCGGCGTCGAGGCGATCTACACGATCCTCGGCCTTCACGAAAGCATCGTGCCGCCAACGATCAACCTCGATGAGCCGGATCCCGCCGTCGCCGGGCTCGATCTCGTACCCCACGAAGCCCGCGATGCGTCGATTAGGGTTGCCCTTTCGAATTCCTTCGGCTTCGGCGGAACGAACGGTTCGCTGCTCCTGCAGCGGCTGAGCTGACTCCACTTCTCCTGGCCACTGATGGCACGGGCAGGGCAGGCCCACACCCTGGCGCTGGGGTCTGAATACGATCTCCTCGAGGTTCACCGCGCCCAGCCCGATCGCTGGCCCTACCTGTTGGCGAGCACCGCAACGGATGACCGGCTGGGACGCTACAGCCTGTTGCTGTTCCAGCAGGGAGAAACGTTCGGCTTGACGCATCCCGGGCAGCGCGGTCACGTCGCCCCGGACCGACGGTTTTTCGATGCCCTTCGCCGGCTGCCCGAACCGCGACCAGTCGAATCCAATCCCTGGCCCTTCGTCGGCGGCTGGTTCATCTACCTCGCCTATGAGCTCGTTGCCTCCATCGAAACCCGCCTTCGCCTGCCCGCGGCGACCGATACGCTGCCGATCGCCTGGGTCGCGCGCTGTCCCGCCGCGCTCATTCTCGACCATGCGCGAGGCGAGCTGACCCTCGTTGCCGAGAGCGAGGATGAGCTGGCCCAAGCGCGCGACGCCCTGGATCAGACGTCGTTGAGCGAGGGTTGCACGCCCGAGCTGCCGGCGCTCGAGCTTGCGGCCGATCCCGGTGCGCAGTTCAAGTCCGGCGTCGAACGGATTCGCGAATGGATACGCGCTGGCGACGTGTTTCAGGTCAATCTTTCCCGCGCCTGGCGGGGGCAAGCCGAGCGCGCCATCGATCCAGTGGCAGTTTATCGGGCTCTGGCTGAGACGAATCCGGCGCCCTTTGCCGGCCTGGCGCGTTTGCCGGGCGGAACGGTGGTCAGCTCATCGCCGGAGCGCCTTGTCGAAGTCCGCGAGGGCATCGTACAGACCCGGCCGATCGCAGGAACGCGCCCCCGCGGCCACGATGAGCGCAGCGACGCCTCGCTGTCTGCAGAACTGATGGCCAATCACAAGGAGCGGGCCGAACACATCATGTTGATCGACCTCGAGCGCAATGACCTCGGGCGAATCTGCGAGGCGGGCAGCGTCGAAGTCGACGAGCTGATGGTGGTCGAGAGCTACGCGCACGTGCACCATATCGTGTCCAACGTGCGCGGGCGGATCCAGCCCGATATCGGTCCGGCCGACGTGATTCGTGCCACCTTTCCGGGCGGCACGATTACCGGCTGCCCCAAGGTTCGCTGCATGGAAATCATCGCCGAACTCGAGGCGAAGGGGCGCAGTTTCTACACCGGCTCGATGGGCTACCTCAGCCGCGACGGTCATCTCGATCTCAACATCCTGATCCGCAGCCTGGCCATCAGCGGCCGGAATCTGGAATTTCGAACCGGGGCAGGGATCGTCGCAGACTCCGATCCTGACGCCGAACTCTCCGAGACCGAAGACAAGGCGCGGGGGATTCTTCGCGCGCTCGGGGCCGTATGAGCACCCTGATCAACGGTCAGCATATCGACAGCGTGTCGGCCCTCGATCGCGGTCTGCTTTTCGGCGACGGGCTGTTCGAAACCCTGGCCTTCATGGACGGTCACTGTCCGCTCTGGGACCGGCACATGGACCGCCTGCGCCGAGGCGCTGAGATTCTGCGCATCGAGGCACCGGAACGGGGCAGGCTCAAAGACGAATGCCGGGAGCTGGCGGGAGCAAGGGGAAAGCGGGTCATTCGCCTTACCCTGACGCGCGGCACGGGCGGGCGCGGATATTGGCCGGACGCCGGGGCGCCCTCGACGCGCATCGTTCAGCGTCGCGACTGGCCCACGGGCCTGGACGACGCTCATCGGTCTGGGCTTAAGGCCATCACGAGCACCGTGCAGCTGGCCTCACAGCGCCTGCTTTCGGGGCTCAAACACTGTAATCGCCTCGAGCAGATCCTCGCCGCACAGGAATGCCAGGCGCGAGGCGCGGACGAAGCCGTGCTCTTCGACCAGGACGGGCGGGTGGCCGAGGCGATTTCGTCCAATCTCCTCCTGCGGATTGGCGGTCAGTGGAGGGCGCCGCAGAGCCCGTCGGCCGTCGCCGGGGTCGGCCTGGCCTGGCTGAGCGAGACCTCTCCCCTCGGCGTTTGCAGAGCGTCCATCGATGCGACCGACCTCGACCAAGCCGACGCCATCCTGGTGATAAACTCCGTGGCCGGGGTCCGGCCGCTGCGCCAGCTCGACGAGCGCGAGCTGATCATCGATGAGGACTGCCGCCAACTTCAGCGCCATTGGAATCAAACGCTTATCCCGCCATGCGACGATTGCTAGCCCTCGGTCTGTTGTTCGTCGTCTTGGGCGGCCTTGGCGCTGTCTGGCATTGGCTGCACTGGCAGCGATTCGTCGAGACGCCGATCAACCCCGCATCCCGCATGACGCTCTGGGTCGAGCCGGGGGACGGCTTTCGTGACCTCATCGGGCAACTCGAAACGCTCGGCCTTGCTCGCAACGACTGGCGCTGGCGCCTTTACGGCCGGCTGTATGCCCCGAACCTGAAGCAGGGAGAATTTCGTCTCGAGCCCGACCTGACCCTCGATGGACTGGTCGCGGCACTCGAAGCCGGCGATGTTCTGGAGCATCGCTTCACGATCGTCGAAGGCTGGACCCTTGAGCAGCTGCGAGAGGCCCTCGCCCGCGACCCCCGCCTGCGCCACGAGAGTCAGGCGCTGAGCGACGCGGCGCTGATGAACCGCTTCGGCTGTGAGAACTGTCCTGCCGAGGGACGATTTCTGCCGGAAACCTACTTCTTTCTCAGAGCTACCAGCGACCTCGACCTGCTGGAGCGCGCCTACGAGGCGATGGCTTCGGCTCTGGCCGAGGCCTGGGCACAGCGCGCCGAGGACCTGCCGATCGACAGCCCCGATGATCTGCTGATCCTCGCTTCTCTGATCGAGCGAGAGACCGGCGCCGCCTTCGAGCGCCCGGAGGTGGCTGGCGTATTCAAGCGCCGCCTGCAGCGGGGCATGCGCCTGCAGACCGATCCAACCGTGGTCTACGGCCTCGATGACAGCTTCGATGGACGTATCCGTCGAGTGCATCTGCGCACTGACCACCCCTGGAACACCTATACTCGCCACGGACTCCCCGCAACGGCCATTGCGCTGCCCGGCCGCGCCTCGCTCCTGGCCGCGGCCCGGCCCGCCGCGGGCACGAGCCTGTATTTCGTCTCACGCGGCGACGGCACGCATCAGTTCTCCGACACCCTGCGCGAGCACAACGCGGCCGTCGACCGCTACATTCGAGGACGATGAGTATGCCCAATGACGGCCACGGTCGCCTGATCACCCTGGAAGGCGGTGAGGGGGCCGGTAAATCGAGCGCCGTGGCGACCATTCAGCGCTGGCTCGAGCAACGGGGCCGCAACGTAGTTCTTACGCGCGAACCCGGCGGCACACCGCCCGCGGAAAAAATCCGCGCTCTGCTTCTCGATCCCGCGACCGGCCCGCTGGAACCGCTGACCGAACTCTTGCTCATGTTTGCCGCACGCGCAGAAAACCTGAAACAGATCATTCGGCCGGCTCTGATGCGCGGAGATGATGTCATCTGCGATCGCTTCACCGACGCCTCCATGGCCTACCAGGGCCACGGGCGCGGCCTGGGTCCTGGCCCCGTCCAGACGCTACAGACCCTTGTTCACGGCGACCTCGATCCGGATCTGACGCTGCTCCTCGACGTCCCCGTTGACGTCGGCCTGGAGCGAATCGGTCGTCGCAGCGGGCACCCGGATCGCTTCGAACAAACAGACAAGGAGTTCCTCGAGCGCGTGCGCCAGGGCTACCTCGATCAGGCCCGCGTCTGCCAAGAACGTTTCGCGGTTATCGACGGCAGCCAGGCTCTGGAAAGCGTTCAACAGGCCCTTGTTCGAACCCTCGCTGAGCGTCTGACATGAATCTTCCCTGGCTCGACGGGCTCAAGGCCCAGCTGGAAGAGGCCTTCGCCTCCAGCCGCCTGGGCCACGCACCGCTGATCCAGGGCCCGGCCGGCGTGGGCAAGCGCGCCTTGTCGGACTGGCTTGCCCGGAGAATCCTCTGTCTGGAGGCGACCTCGGCGGCGCCTTGCGGCAACTGTCGCGCCTGCGAGCTTTTCGCCAGCCAGACCCATCCTGATTTCTTTCCCGTCGGCATACCGGAGGAAAAAAAAGAAATCCCCGTCGACAGTATTCGCGATCTCAACGGGCGTCTGCAGCTGACCGCCAGCCTGACGGATCGGCGGATCGGCCGGATCCTGCCGGCGGAAGCCATGAACAAGAACGCTGCCAACGCACTGCTGAAGACCCTCGAAGAGCCTGCAGCCAACGCCTGGTTGATCCTGATCAGCGATCGGCCGGGGCTGTTGCCCGCAACGATTCGCAGCCGTTGCCAGGCCATCAGCGTCCGGCCACCGGCGCATGAAGAGGCGCTGCGCTGGCTCGAGGCAGAAGTCGAAAAGCGCGCCCCTCAGGCCTCCGGAGAACGCGTCCGCCAGGCCCTGGTACTGGCCGGCGATGCGCCCCTGGCAGCCCTCGAACTTCTCGAGTCCGACGGGCTCGATTTCGGCTTCGGCATCCGCGAAGCCCTTATCGGCACCGCTCGGGGGCAGGCGATCGAACAGGTCCTGGATTCGGCCTGGACCGACCGGCCCGAATTGACCTGGCGCTGGATCGCCACCTGGTCCGGTCTTGTTCTGCAGGCCAGCCTTGGCGGTGACCTGGCGCCTGATCTTCTCGACGAACTGCCGCGCGAGCTGGACTCGACCCAGGCCGCAGAGCTATGGGAGAAGGCAATCAGGGGCTCCGCGCTTGCCAAGGGCAACGCTCGGCAGGATCTCCTGATCGGCAAATGGCTGTTAGAATGGACCATGGTCAGTCATAGCCGGATGTAGTTTCCATGGCCCAGCAAGGCATTCTTTCCTACAGCATCGAGTCGAAACAGGATCTCTACGCGGCCTATATGCCGTTCCTGCTCAATGGAGGCCTGTTCGTTCCGACGAAGAAAAAGTTCAAGCTCGGCGACGAGGTACTTATTCTTCTGAGTCTGCTCGGCGAAGAACGAATAGCCATCCCGGGTCAAGTCGCCTGGATCACTCCGCCCGGCTCGCAGCACAGCATCCATTCAGGCGTCGGCGTCCACTTCTCCGACAGCCCGGAGGGTGGCCAGGCGAAGAACACCATCAGCTCCTTGCTAGCCGGCATGCTCGAGAGCGACAAGCCGACGCTCACGATCTGATCCATCCGCCACTCCCCGTCGTTTCCTGATGGAGCGAGCAATCATCCATGTCGACATGGATGCCTTCTTTGCCAGCGTTGAACAACACGATCAGCCCGAACTAAGAGGGCGACCCGTCATGGTCGGCGGAGGGCGTGCCCGGGGCGTTGTCGCGGCCGCCAGCTACGAGGCGCGGCAGTTCGGCGTGCGCTCTGCGATGCCAGGTCGAACGGCTCACCGTCTTTGTCCCCACGGCGTTTTTGTCCGCGCTCGTTTCGAACGCTATCGAGAGGTCTCCGCGGCGGTGTTCGCCCTGTTTAACGAAGTAAGCGGCCGGGTCGAGGGACTGAGTCTCGACGAAGCGTTCCTCGACGTCAGCGAGGCGGTAGGCGACGGCAGGTCCCTCGAATCAATCGGTCGAACGCTGAAGCTGAAGATCAGCCAGGACTTGGGCTTGAGCGCGTCGGTCGGCATGGCCCACAACAAGTTGCTCGCCAAGCTGGCCTCTGACTACGACAAGCCCGACGGACTCGTGTATGTGCCGCGCGATGGGGTGCATCGCTTTCTGGATCCTTTACCGGTGCGCAGGCTCTGGGGCGTTGGCCCGAGAACGACGGAGAAGCTGCACGACGCTGGAATCCTCACGGCAGGTCAGCTCAGGATGACCGCCCCGGACGTGCTGGTCGACCTGCTCGGCAGCAGCGGACCAGAGCTCGCCGCCCGCGCGGCCGGTATCGATGATCGGCCCGTCAAGGCACGTCGGCGGCGGCGATCGGTCAGTCAGGAGACGACCTTTGGCGACGACCTGACCGAACCGGATCAGCTGCTCGCCGTCATCCGCGAACAGTCTCGATCCGTCGCCGAGACGCTCCGGAGCAAGCAGCTGCACGCACGCACCGTCGTGCTCAAGATTCGCTCGAGCAGCTTTTCGACCCTGACGCGAAGTCAGACTCTGCCAGGCTACACGCGCGAAGCGCGGTTAATCGAGCAGACCGCTGAGGATCTGCTTCAGGCCTGGCTGGACTGGCATCCAGATTTCGCCATCCGCCTGCTGGGTGTGGGCGTCTCCGGCCTGGTCAGCCAGCCTGACGACTCAAGCTGGCTGAGGGCCGAGGAAGAATCCAGTCGCAGCTGATCCCTAGGTGTGATCTCTCAGTAGGTTGTCCACACGGACCATCCAAGACAGACTGATGGGTGTCGAGCTCATGAGTCAATCAAGGAGGTCCATGTGGAC